>ENA-OSEO01001041-OSEO01001041.1-sediment-metagenome-genome-assembly--contig:-NODE-1041-length-57535-cov-7.612726_pt1 | contig 57535 bp, 45 predicted proteins | sample MGYA00237883_ERZ534232 | MGnify/ENA metagenome assembly ERZ534232
CGGTTGACGCCGCCAAAGAAAAACATGTGCCGGTCATTGAAACGGTTTCCGGCGGGATTAAAGTTAAAGTCGGCAGCACGGCCCACCCCATGGAGGACAAACACTACATTGAATGGGTTGAAGTCATCGCCGACGGCAAGGCTTACCGGCAGTTTTTAAAACCGGGTGAAAAACCGGAAGCATCCTTTGCGATTACTGCCGGGAACATTCAAGCCCGGGAATACTGCAACCTTCACGGGCTGTGGAAAAGTTGATGGGCACTACCTGAAATCATTTATTCATCCTTATTCCGAATCGCAGCCAAAAGCTTGTCGGTACTGCCGCTTTTGGTCAGAAACACCGAGGCCCCGGCAGATAAAGCGGCAGCAGCGTCGTCGTGATCTTCATACATGGAAAGAATAATGATGCGGATTTGCGGGAATTCCGAATGAATCAGCCGGGTGGCTTCCAGACCGTTCATTTTCGGCATGTTGATATCCATCAGGATCACATCCGGAAGAATCTTCCGGGCCATCCGGACGGCGGCCTCCCCGTCGGATGATTCTCCCACGACTTCGATATCCGGAATGATCCCCAGCAAAGTGGAAAGCCCGTTTCGCACCACCTCATGATCATCCACCAGCATGACACGAATCTTATCTCCGATAGTGAAAGTGTCCGGTTGTCTGAAATCGGTTTTTGCCGGGTTTGCCATTATTTCTGTGGAAACCGATTCGCTTGATTGTTCCTTCCCTGGTGGCAATACCAGCGAAAACGAGGCTCCCATTCCCGGCCTGCTTTCCACCTCCAGACGTCCGCCCATGAGCATCATCCGTTCGCGAATACTGAACAGGCCAAAACCGGTGCCGGCATCCGCATTTTCCCAAATGATCTTTTGATCAAGCCCGGTTCCCCGATCGCTCACGATAATCCGATGGCAGCCATCTTCATCTTTGCGCATTTCAACGCGTGCCGTTTTTACACCCGAGTGTTTTACCACGTTGAAAAGGAGTTCCCGAACCGACTGGAACAGGAGCACGGTATGGTCCATCTGTTTCGGGTCCAGCGAGGGATCGACCGAAAGATCGATCTTAAGGCCGTGCATTTCATGCACCCAGCGCCCCAGCCACTTCAGGGACGCCGCCAGACCGTAATTTTTCATCAGCGGCGGAGACAGCTCGTCGGTCAGGGAACGCGAGACACTGATCGACTGGATGATCAGATCGAGAATGCTCTCAACAGCCGGTCGCTGATCCGTAGCGATGCTGTTGGTTAAAATTTCAATGTTCATTTTGGCCGCCACCAGCAGCTGCTGCAGGTTGTCATGCAGAACCCCGGCCAGCCGGCGGCGCTCACGATCTTCGACCAAGGTCAACTCCGAAGCCAACAGGGACAACTGCCGGGCACGCTTCTCCAGCTCGACCGTGCGCTCCTGAACCCGCATTTCCAGTATATCCCGCGACCTTCGCAGTTCATGCAAAATCCGTCTTCGGTCCATGGCCGTCGCCACCTGGTCGGCCACGGTTTTCATGAGGGCGAGTTCTTCGGGTTGAAAAAGGCTTCGCGTCCGGGTCCCGAAAGAAAGCGTGCCGATGACCCGGTCATGGGCGATCAACGGATGACAGGCGTATGCCCGGATGCCGAAGGATGCCACCCGTTCCGTCCGGGGGTCGGGGGTATCGCCGATGTTTTCCGCGATGATCCGTTCTCCGTCCCTTGCGGCGCAGCCGGAAACGGTTCCTTCGTAATCGAGCCATTCGATTTTTTGGACCATTTCATCCGGAATCCCCGCGCAGGTGTTGAGATGAAGCCGTCCGGCCGCCTCGTCCACCAGAAAAATGAAGAAGGTTTGACAATCCAGATATGCCATGACTTCACGGCAAAGTTCATCGGCGGTCTCGCGCGGGTCGTTGGTTGCCAGCAGCCGACCGGCCGTTTTAGACAGCAGCCGGAAGCGGGCCTCGCCGTCGCGCAGGGCGCCTTCGGCCCGCTTTCGTTCGGTAATATCGAGAAACACGGTGGCAAAACGCCCGGGTTCGGTCTGAAAAGCGCTTACCTCAAAACACCTCCCCAGGGGCTTGCTCCAATTTTCGAAACGGTCGGATTTGCCCGTAAGCGCCACCTGTCCGTAGCGATCGATCCAGTAATGTTCCGTATCGGGAAGGGCTTCCAACAACGTCCGTCCTATCAGATTGTCGGCCTTGAGACCCGTCTGAATCTCGAAAGCCGGGTTGACCTCCATGAAGCGATAGTCGCAGGGCCGGCCTTCCGGATCACACAGGATCTCGTGGAGGGCAAACCCCTCGTTCATTGTTTCAAAAAGACTGCGGTAGCGCTGTTCGCTGTTACGCAGCGCATTTTCAGCGTGCCTGCGGCCGGTAATATCGTGATTTGATGAGCGGCGTCCCATCGGTTGGCCCTGGGCCGTTACCACGGCTTGGCAGGTATGGCTGATCCAGCGCTCCTCACCGTTGCGGCGCACGATCCGGAATTCAAGCGCGCATGATCCGGAATGTAAAAGATCTTCACGCATGTGGGTCGCAACCCGCTCGCGATCATCCGGGTGAACGATCCGGGTCAGGAGCCCGGGGTCCTGGATGAACTCCTCGCGCGTATATCCTGTAATGCGCTCGCAAGAAGGTGAAACGTAGAGCAGTCGATTATCCGGACTGCGCCAATACTCCCAGTTGTAAGTAAAATCGGCAACAATGCGAAAGCGATCGGCGGCTTCGAGCAGCGCGGCCTGTGCGCGCCTTTTTTCGGTAACATCGCGGAACACGAGCACCACACCGATGATTCGGCCGTCGCCGTCTTTAATCGGCGCAGCGCTGTCATCAATGGCGATCTCCGCACCGTCTTTACGGACCAAGACTGTGTGGTTTGCCAGACCGACGATTTTCCCCTCCTGGAGGACCCTGGCAACCGGGTTGTCAGCCTCCCGGCGGGTCTGTTCGTTAATGATCTTGAAGACCTCCTTAACCGGCTTCTGCAAAGCTTCCGGTTGCGTCCAGCCGGTGAGGTCTTCGGCAACCGGATTCATGAAGGTGATCCTGGCGTTGGTATCGGTAGCAAAAACCGCATCCCCGATGCTCCCCAGCGTCACCCGCAGCCACTCGCGCTGCTGCCGCAAGGCATCCTCGGCTTTGCGGCGTTCCGCGATTTCCCGCTCCAGATCTGCTTTGGAAGCGGTTACGGTCTTCAGGTCGGACGTCATGCGGTTAAAGGCTTGGGACAGATCGCCGATTTCGTCTTTTCGATCCATGGGAATGACAAAATCCAGGTTGCCGGCGCCGATAATCCGCATTCCAACCTGAAGATCTGACATCGATTTTAATGTGCGCCGGAAAACGAGCAGGTAATTGACAAGAAAATAGGCGCTGAAAATGACCAGAAGAGCTGAAATAAATAGATTTCTTTGCCGGATCAGGCGATCGATCCGGGCGCGCATCAACCCCTCGAGCCGGTGGGCATCAAAAATCATCCCCTGGTTCTGAACTGCCATCCGGCTCCATGATACCTGCATGACGGCATGCACCGCGGCGGCATCATGGGGCTCAGGCATATCTGCCAGGGTATCGGCTACATCCTCAAAAACCGCCAGCAGCCGCTGCCGGCTTCCCCTGATATTATCCGTGATCGCCCGCTCTTCCAGGCCGTCCGGATCCAGCAGAGCCAAGTCGGCGGAAAACGAGGCGAATTTCGTCTGCCAGCGGGTGCGCTGCTGGCTTTCGTGAAAAAGCAGATAATCGTTCGACAGATAACTGAGATCGCTGGTCCCCCGCTCAATCCGGTGGACAATCCCTATCTGCCCATTCAGATGCGCCACCCGCCGGCCGGTGACAAACACCACGGCGGCGGCAGCCAGCAGCATAATGCCGAAGAGAGCCATCGTAAAAATAAACTGGGTCCTGATTTTCATCTTTGCCTTCCTCAGCGGATAATGTTAACCGCTCCGGGTCTGACTGCCGCCAAAGCATCTACATATATGTAATCCAGAAAATCGGGGGTATTCTTTTCATCCGTAAGCTTGTTCCTGATCATCCAGCGGGCTTGGTCTTCCATCGCCAGAATGAGCGACTGGTCAAGGGACAGCGATAGCTGGTGCTCCGTCCAGATGGTTGCCATATCCCTGTCATTATAACGGGCTCTGCGCTGTACGATAGCCCTGGCTTCGTCCGGATAACGGACCAGATGGTCCTCGGCCCGTGCCAGAGCTTTCAGAAACCGTTTAATCCGCTCCGGATTCATTTTTATCCATCCTTCGCTGCCGAGGACGGCGCAGTATGCCGACTGCCCGCTCTGGACGGGCCACTTGACGGCGCCATTGCCCAGTCGATCTTCAATTGTCTTTACGCCGGGCTGCCAAGTGACAACCGCATCGACATCTCCGTTTATCAGAGCATCGACCGCCTGCGGAGGAGGGACATTTATAAGCGCTACCGGAAAAGGGGTCATTCCGCGCAATTCCAGAAATCTGCCCAAATAGAATTCCGCGGCCGTCTTCAGGGGAACGCCGATTTTTTTCATTTTGATGTCCGAAAATTTATTTATTCCCCGGTCTTTCCGACCGACCAGATAGATATGCCGGAACTTATCAATGCTGGCAAGCACACGTAGGCTGTGTCCGGCCAGGGCCTTGCCGACAACAACGAACTCAGCGGCTGTCGCCGTATCGACTTCGTTGTTTAACATTCCATTGACGGCCGCCAGACCTGACGGATACTCTTTGATGACAACCTCAAGGCCGCTGGCTGCAAAGTAGTTCTGCTCCACAGCGATGTAAATAAGAGAATTGACCGCAGTCGACTCCATTCCGACCGTGACGGTTTCGAGCTTTGCCGCAGGCTCTCCCTGACAGGCCGACAATCCCAAAACCAACGCCAGAATCACCGCCCCGGCAACGGACAACAGCTCAATCCTTTTCCGTGATTTCAGGATCATGACTTTCTTCCGGCCGCCGGTCTATCAAAAACGCACGACCTCGGGCAGTTTTCAGGTTCATCCGAAGACTGATTCAACGCATTTAAATCCACACGAAATTATTAGAATTCCACTTAAAGGTTTAACGAAAGGTAAATACCATATCAACTGGAAAATGCATAGGCAAGGTTTTTGTAGAGAAGCGCCATGAGAAATCACCATGGCGTTTATCGGAGGAACACCTGACGGGGGGGGATAATTATCAGGCCGGCTTATTTCATGGGGTGCATCTGCGAATAACCGTTAACAACGTACCGGAACCGCAGTCCTTTCCCACAAGCGTAGCGGCTCCGGCCGCCTGCATGGCGGCGTTGGTTTCGGCATCATCATTTATCGAAAGCCCGATAATCCGTATTTGGGGCAGCTCTGCGCTGATGATCCGGGTGGCTTCCAAACCATTCATTATCGGCATGTTGATATCCATCAGAACCACATCCGGGCAGCACTTCCGGGCCAGGGTCACGGCCTCCACACCGTCGGCCGCCTCCCCCACGATTTCGATATCGGGCTGGCTTTCGAGCAGGGCCGACAACCCCTGTCGCACCACAAAATGATCATCGGCCAGCATGACACGAATTTTATTATCCATATGTTATGACCTTGATTAGTCGATCAATTCATAGATATAAATTTAATTTTATCCGGTTCAACGCCGTCTTTGAATAGGGTAAACACCCTATTGTCGTTCTAAAAAACGGTATCGGCTACCTGTTTTTTTTCGGCCATACGGCCCGTATGCTTGTCCCCGAACCTTTGTTTGAGCTGATGCAAAAGGATCCTCCGGACAATTTGGTCCTTTCCTGCATGCTGGAAATTCCGACGCCTTTTCCCATCCCGTTTTTCATGATCTCGGCATTGATATCAAAACCCGTTCCGTTGTCTTCAACCGTCAGCGCTATTAAATCGTTAATCCCATCAAGAAACACCTGCACCCGGTCGGCCCGGCTGTGTCTGAGGACATTATTCAGGGCCTCCTGCAGAATTCGGTAAATAATTATTTTCAGCGGTTCGGGTATTTCGGATTCATTGATGCGATAGGTTTCCTCAATACGGATTCGGCTGTCTTTGGAAATACGAGCGCATATAGATGAAATGGCTGCCAGAAGCCCCAGATTATCGATTACAGGGGGGCGGAGATTGGCGATAATCAGACGGCTCTCTTTAACGACTTCCAGGGCCATGGAATGTATGTTTTTCAGGGATTTGCATTCAGGCGCGTCCGGATCGAAACGGTTGATCAGATTTTCCAGCTGCATTTTTATCGCTATGGAGAATTGTCCGATGCTGTCGTGCAGGTCATGGGCAATTCGTTCTCTTTCTTCTTCCTGTGCCGTAAAAAGCCGTGTCGAGAGAAACCGCAGCTCTTTTTCCGAAGCCCTCAGCGCTTCTTCTGTGCGCTTACGGTCCGTGATATCGATTTCGTAGCCCAAAATCGACGGCTTCCCCTGGTATTCAATAAGTACGTTTCTGCGCTGAAGCCAAATCACTTCTCCGTTTTTCTTAACCCCGCGGATCTCATATTCGGACAGGCATTCTTCGCCTGACAGCCTTTTTCGGCGGATATCCTCGATCATTCGGCGATCCGCCGGATAAATAATTTCAAGGGAGTCCAGACCGATAACTTCATCCCTGGGATACCCGTGATTATCGGCAAATATTTTATTGGCAAATATGATTTTACCGTCCTGGATCAGATAAATACCCGAAGAAGAATTTTCGACAAGGGTCCGGTATCGATTTTCAGACTCCTCAAGGGCTTTTTCCAGCCTGTATCGAAAAATCGCCTCACCTATCAAAAGCGCCGTGGATTCAATCATCTCGACTGAATTTCGAGTAAGCACGGCGGCGCTTTCGTCCGCCAGATGAATGGCCCCCACGATCTCATTCCGGTGCCGGATGGGTACCAGGCAGATGGACCTGAACCCGGCGGCGACACAGGCGCCGCGAAACAGCGCTTTCTGGTCTTCGGTCAGACCGGCGCTGAATCGGGTTGCATCTTCACAGTAAAACGATCCCTTCGGGGTTATAGCCGACTGGTCCGGTAATTTAAATTTGCCTTTGATAATCCGGACGCAAGCGCATTCATCGCCTTTGATTGAAAGCCGGTTTTCCGTTTCCAGAAACTGCGGGCTGAACCCCACGTGGGATGCATAGGCGATACCCCCCCGGGAATCGAGAATACGGATGCCCACGCACCTGAAACCGGTCCACTCGGCAATTACGTCTGCAACCGAATCAAGGTATTCTTTTTTGGTCAGTTTTTGGGCAAAAAAATTCAACAGCTTGGTTGAAACGATTTTGGCATCCGGCTCCAGCGACTTTTGGATCGGGCGATTCATCAGGGGTTACTTTCTACGGTTTTTAAATTTACCCTATCGTTGCAACGTCAGGGTAATTTTAATACGGACGTAATCGGCAACTCGCACGGAAAGCGACCGCCGCAACCGGCCTATCCTATTTTTTAAGGGTAAACAAGTGCGTGGCGCTTCCCAGAAACATCTCGGCGGCCTCCTCGTCACCTTCGGAAAGGGTGGGGTGCGGATGGATGCTCAGCGCCACATCCTGTGCCAAAGCGCCCATTTCAATAGCCAGAACCCCTTCGGCGATGAGCTCCCCGGCTTCACGCCCGACGATTCCCATGCCCCGTATGCGGCCGGAGTCCGGATCCAGAATCATCTTGGTCATCCCCCCGGAAAGTCCCATGGTGGCGGCTCGCCCCGATGCCGCCCAGGGATACCGCACCACTTTGATCGCCAGATCCCGGCGGCGGGCCTCTGTTTCGGTCAAACCGCACCAGGCCAGTTGCGGATCGGTATAGACCACCGCCGGTATTGCCTGGACATCGAATGCCGCCGCTTTTCCGTTGATGGCCTCGGCCGCCACCTTCCCCTCATACATGGCCTTGTGGGCCAGCATCACGCCGCCGACCACGTCGCCGACGGCATAGATGGTTTTATCATGGGTCCGGCGCTGGTCGTCAATCCGGATGAATCCCCTTTCGTCCACTCTGACTTTCGTATTTTCAAGCTGGAGATTGTCTGAATGGGGACGCCGGCCGACGGCAACCAGCACGTTGTCAAAAGACTGTTCGGCAGGCCCGGCATCGCCCTGCAGGACCACGTCCACACGCTCCGGATATTCCTTGATTGTTTCCACGCGGGTATTGAGATGGACGGCATCAAAGAGCGTCTTTAATCGGTCCTGCAGCGGCCGCAACAGATCCGGATCAACGCCCGGCATCAATCCCCCCGTCATTTCCACCAGGGTCACCCGGCTCCCCAGGGAAGCATAGACGGAGCCCATTTCAACCCCGACATATCCGCCGCCGATGATCAGCAATTTTTCAGGAATCTCCTTGAGTTCCAGCGCCCGGCGGGAGTCCCATAAGCGCCCGTCTTTTTTAAATTCCATACCGGGCAGCGAAACCGGCCGAGAGCCGGCGGCGATGACGGCGTGCTGAAACTGAATACGGCTGATTTCGCTGTCGGAATCATATAGACGCACATGCCTGGAATCCTCAAAACCGGCTCTGGCTTTGATAATGTCGACCCCCCGCTTTTTGCAGAGGTTCAGCAGCCCCTCGGCGAGCTTGGCGACGACCCGGTCTTTCCAATTTCGCAATCGGTCTAAATCAATTTCAGGTTCGGCATAGCGGATCCCCATTTCCCCTGCCCGCTGAACATCCTGCAGCAGTCCGGCTGCATATAAAAGTGTTTTTGATGGTATGCACCCGCGAAAGAGGCATACGCCCCCCGCTTGCCCATGGACATCGATCAGAGTGACGTCATGCCCCAGATCGGCTGCACGGAAAGCGGCGGCGTAGCCGCCCGGTCCGGCGCCGATAACCAGCACACCGACATCCTGTGTAAACTCACCCATTACCATGATATTTTTGTCCCCCTTATTATCACGGGTTGCATAATTGACGGCTTCGTAAAAAGTCCCGGGATTGTCAAACCAGCATCAGTTTCCGGGGATGTTCAAACAGATCGACAATCCGGTTCAGAAAACGGGCGGCATCGGCGCCATCGACGACCCGATGGTCAAACGCAAGCACCAGGGGAAGAATCAACCGGGGGATTATCTCGTATTTCCCGATATTGCCCTGAACGACCGGCTGCAGCCGCGCCCTGGCCATGCCTAAAATAGCCGTTTGGGGATAGTTGATCATGGGGGCAAACCCCGTTCCCCCCAAAGAACCGATATTGGTAATCGTAAAAGTCCCCCCCAGCATTTCATCCCGCTCCATCCCGCCTGCGCGTGTCCGCTCCGTCAGCTTCGGCAGCTCAACGGCCAGTTCGATCATGCTTTTACAATCGACGCCGCGCACCACCGGGGTCAGGAGGCCGCGTTCCGTGTCCACCGCCACATTGATGTCATAATACTTCTTTAAAATGATTTCTTCAGCGGTACTGTCGAGGGCGGCATTAAAGCGCGGATAGGCTTTCAGGGATGCCGCCGCGGCTTTCAAGGCAAAAATGGTCAGTGTCAGCGACCCGCCCTGCTGTTCTATTTCGGATTTGTTTTCAGCCCGGAATGCTTCCAGTTCGGTAATGTCGGCAATATCCTGGTGCACCACATGGGGAATATGCTCCCAGGCCAGGGTCATCTGCCGGGCGGTCGCCCGGCGGATCGACCGCAGGGGAATGCGTTCCACCCGGCCCCAGCGGCTGAAATCAGGTAGCGCGGCCGGCTCCTTGCCGGCCGCAGGGGCCTGCCGCCCGCCTGCATCCGCCTTTATTCCCGCCGCTTGGTCGGTTTCGCCTTTTTCGGCAAAACGCCGCACATCTTCGGCAGTTACCCGTCCGCCGGGACCCCCGGGGGTCACCGCGTGAAGGTCGACCTTCAGCTCACGCGCCAGGCGCCGGGTCGAGGGAGTAGCCGGAACCGGCCCTTTCCCCGACGCTTTACGCCCGGACGATGCTCCTTTCCCGACCCGTTCCGGTCCGGCCGTCCCCTCGGCCGGTTCGGCTTCTACCGTGGTTTTTCCCGCTTCGGATTCCCCTTTTTTCGCAGCATCCGCTTTTTCGGTTTCAGAGGCCGCCTCAAAGATCATCACGACGTCCCCCACTCTGGCAATATCGCCGGCTTTTACCTTTATCTCTTTGACCACCCCCGTCACCGGCGACGGAATTTCGATATTGGCCTTGTCGGTTTCAACCACCAGCACCGGCTGGCCGTCCTCCACGGCATCGCCGGGGGATACCAGCACCTCGATAATTTCGGCTTCATGAATGCCTTCGCCGGTGTCCGGCAGTCTGAATTCAAACGGCATGATATCCTCTCACTTTAGTGAGTCTCGCACCCGCAGAGCGGATGGCCCCAGGTGACACCCGTAAAGGGGGTTAACATTTTGTCCGGATAACCAAATTCGAAATCCGAAGCACAAAATCCTAAACAAATACGAATGCCAAAAATCCAAATAACCCAAACATTATAATCTCTTTCCTCGCTGTCGATCACAAAGTTTCAGTCATTTGAAAACTCGTATTTTGAAATTGTTTCGAATTTCGATATTCGATATTCTAATTTCAGGCGAACCCTTTCTCACCGGATTGGTAGAACCTGGCCGGGTCCTCCACCAGAGGTGGAGGGTTTTGATCAAAACTAAAACCCCCGGCTCCTTAAGCTCAAAAATTCAGCGTATCCCGGGCGGCCGTTATAATCCGCGAAACCCCCGGCAGATAATCCAGTTCCTTTTGATAAAGCGGCATGTGAATGTCGAAGCCGGTCACCCGCCGCACCGGCGCCTCCAGGTAAAGGAAAGATTTCTCCACCAGCCGCGCGACGATCTCTGCTCCCGGGCCGAAACTCCTGGGGGCTTCATGCACGATGACGGCCCGTCCGGTCTTTTGAACCGACTTTGTAAATAGCGCATCGTCCAGCGGTGAAATCGTCAACAGGTCGATGACTTCAACCTCAACGCCGTCCTCCGCCTTCAGGACGGCTGCGGCTTCCAGGGCAGGCCGCATCATGGCGCCGTAGGAAATCAGGGTCAAATCGTCGCCGTTTTGCACGATTTGCGACCGGCCGATGGGGAATGTTTCCTCTTCTTCCGGCACCTCTTCACGAAAGGCGCGATAAACGGCCTTGGGCTCAAAAAAAACGACCGGGTCCGGATCCCGGATGGCGCTGATGAGGAGCGCCCGGGCATTGCGCGGGGTTGAGGGGATGACCATTTTCAATCCCGGAGTATGGGCATAATAAATTTCGCGGCTTTCGGAGTGATGTTCCAAGGCCCTTACCCCGCCGCCATAAGGCATTCGAACGACCATGGGAACGCCGAACCTGCCGCAGGACCGCGCCCGCAGGCGTGCGGCATGTGATTCGAGCTGGTGAAATGCCAGATAGCTGAATCCGGAAAACTGCATTTCACAAACGGGCCTGAGCCCATAAAGGGCCATTCCGATGGAGATTCCGCATATGCCCGATTCGGCCAGAGGGGTGTCGATAACCCGTTTTTCCCCGAACTTTTCAATCAGACCGTCCGTCACGCGGAACACACCGCCGTCGACACCGACATCTTCTCCCAGCAGGATCACCCGGTCGTCCTTTTCCATTTCCTGCCGCATGGCCAGGTTCAACGCCTGAACCATCGTCAACTTCTCCATGACTCCGGCTCCCTTCCTGTAAAAGCGGTCAGCTTTCCGCCTTCTTTTTAGTTTCCAGTTCCTGTTGCAGCTCCGAGCGCTGGGCCTCTAAATACGGCGGAAGCTGGTCGTAAACATGGTCGAACATGTTGAGCGAATCGTTCGCCTGCGCGGCGCGCTCATTAAATCTTTCAAGGGCGCTTTTGATCTCGTTCTTTACGTCCGCTTCCAGTTCGGCAATCTTTTCATGTGAAAGCAGGTTTCTGCCGATCAGATAGTTTTGGAAACGGTTCAGCGGATCCCGTCCTTCCCACTCTTTGACTTCCGCATCCTTGCGGTAGCGTTTCGGATCGTCTGCCGTGGTATGCATGGACAGGCGGTAGGTAATACATTCGATCAGGGTGGGTCCGTTTCCGGACCGGGCGCGATCCACCGCTTCCCGGGCGGCGCCATAAACGGCCAGGATATCGTTGCCGTCAACCTGGATTCCGGGCAGGCCGTAAGCGATCGCTTTTTGGGCAAGCGTTTTTGAGCGGCTCTGCCGGGAACGGGGAATGGAAATGGCCCAGTGATTGTTCTGACAGATAAAAACGACCGGCGCCTGAAAAAGGCCGGCAAAATTAAGGGCTTCGTGAAAATCGCCTTCGGAAGTCGCGCCGTCGCCGAAAAACGTCATCACCACCCCGTCCGACTCACGATATTGCATGCCCATGGCGATGCCCACTGCGTGCAGCATTTGCGTGCCGACCGGAATCGCTACCGGCAGGTTTTTCGTTTCCGGTTCGATATAACCGCCTTCATTGTAACCGGCATACATCAGCAGCACATTTTCAAGTTTTTTTCCGCGCCACACTTCAGCCGCCGTTTCCCGGAAGGCGGGGACCAGCCAGTCCCGATCTTCCAGGGCGGCAACAGCCCCCAGTTGGGCCGCCTCCTGTCCTTTAAGGGGTGCAAACGTTCCGATGCGCCCCTGCCGCTGAAGCGTCAGCATGCGTTCATCAAAACGCCGTCCAAGCACAATGGCCCGGTAGAGTTTCAGCAACAGACCATCGGGAATTTCCGGTTCCATGTCCCGATCCGGCCGCCCCTCTTCGGTCAATACCGAAAGATGCTCGACGCGGCAATCAATATCAATTTCTTTTCTTGGCATGGCAATCGTTACCTCATGGGTTCGGATTCATTCCGGCATGAATGACGCCTTGATTTCAGCGGCATTGTCGATGTTTATTGCCTGAATCCTGCATAATTCAGGGCTTAATACGCATGCGAAGATATAACCGCTAATTCAGATTGAACGTCGGAAATTCCGGGAACCGTTCGGACGAGTTTGACCGCCTGCGCTTTGTCTTCTTCGGAATTGGTAAAACCCCTTATAACGACGGTGCCTTTTTCAGGCACATCAACATTCAGCAGGGACAGGTTAAAGTTGTTATTTCCAAGCGTCGCCAGGACCAATCGCTGCAGCGACATTTTTTCGATGCTTTCCAGTGCGGTCAGGCTGCAAGCCTTGATTTCATCCGATCGGGCGGCATCGATGATTATTTTTGCAGCCGCATCCCCGCCCATTTTTTCCGGATTCACCATTAAATCATAAATCGCGGGATCGTCCCATTCCCGCTGGTATGCAAACCGGATAAAACCCTTTTTTTCCTGATCGCTCTTCCGGATCAGTTTTTCGGCTGAATCATGGTCCAGCTTCTGCTCCTTGATGATATTTCGGATCCGGTAGGATTCGGAAGCATGCACCAGCACGTGCAGTGCGCAGCCGAAGTCCCGCAGCAGCACCTGGCTGCCGTGCCCGATGATAACGCCCTCCCCTTCCCGGGAAACCTGATAAACCACGGACTCCATTAAATCCTTGTAGGCCTCCGGTCTTGAGCTTATCAGGCGGTCAAAGAGCCCGGGTTTTTTTTCATCCAGACCTTTTAAATCTTCAGTCCGGATTCCCATTTTCAGCGCCTGTTCCTTGAGCCGCTGATCGTCATACAGTTTCAGATCCAATGTTTCGGCAACCCGCCGGGCGATGCTCACACCGCTGCTGCCCGCGCTATGTGAAATGGTAATTAATGCCATTTGAAACCTCCTTCTCGCTTAATAAGATTCGTAGATTCGTAGCCGTCAATCCGCCGGAGACCTCTCCCGGCCATGTTTCATCCGGCCATTTGGCCATCCCCGGCAAAAACCTATAAATATTTATATGTCTTTTTGCCGGACCGTATCGGGCGTCAGTAATCCCCTGTTTTCATTTTTGCCTTAATCTCATCAAGGGTTTTGCGATATTCATCGGCAAACGCTCCGTCAATACGGATTGCAGACCGGATGGCGGCCAGCGCCTCCGGATATTTATGCTGTTCCGCCAGCACCTGCGCCAGATTATTATAGGCCGCGCCCTTTTCAGGAAAACGAAAGACCATCCCCCGGTAAACCGTCTCGGCCCCGTTAAGGTCTCCCAGGGCATAGTAGCAGTTGCCCATCCCGAGATGAGCGGCATAACTCGACGGCCATGTATTCAAGGCGGTTACATAAGCCGCCAGGGCTTCATTCCAGCGCCGGGCCCTTTCAAGACCGATTACCGCCGCAATATAAACGTCCTCCTGCGCGGTAGCCGGCATCATGTCCGGCGGCAGGATCAGCAACCCCCAATAATCGCTGCGCGCCCAGGTTCGCCTGAAAACATCCAGCGACAGCTGTTTGCGGGCGGTCTTGCCGGAATGCAGGATGATTATCCTGTCATGCAGGTCATAGCCGACGGCCAGGCTGTAGTGCCAGACCGGCGCCCACGAAAGTCCAAGGTTCTGGAGCACGATGACCGGATGTCCGGCCGCCAGTTCCTTTATGAGCGCAGTCATTCCCGATATGGGATACGCCACCCTTGCATTGCGGCGGCCGGCGCCGACCATCGCCGATTGAAGGCTTCCCTTCAGCGAAGGCGTAAACACTTCAGGCGCCACTGTGTCGGGCGTGGTCCGAACCCCGGACCAGGCAAGCCCCATGGCCAGGACCGCCGGGCCGCACTGGTAGTCTGTCTGCGGAAAAAAAGGAATATTCCCGATTTCGTTATGCGGGGGAACTTTTAAACTGTCGGACGGCGGCAGTCTTGCGCCATCAAATGAAGCACAGCCGTAAAACAGCCCTATGGTTAAGCAAATGACGGCAGCCCGGAATAACCTGAACATCAAACGATCACTTTTTAACAAAAGGAAAAATGTCGGTATATCCCGCTATATCGGTAAAGAGCAGAATCAGAAATACGATAGTGGCTGCAACCACGGCGACAACGAGCGCGTTCCCGCCGGCCGGCAGTTTTTCAATTTCGTTCGCCAGACGCACGGCTTCCGCATCCGTCAAACTGTCCACCCGTTGCGTCGCTTCGGCCGCATCAAGGCCCTGTTTCATCAATGCGTCCCGAATCTCGGCACGTTCCAGAACCTTGCGGATATCGCTGCGGGCCTGATCGGCTTGCACCGCCGACTCGGTGCTGATAATGGCAGCCGAAGCGCCGCCATGCGGACCCATCAGTCCCAGCATGGCAATAACCAGAATGATCCTGACCGGAATGAAAAGTTTTTTAGCTGATCTCATATTAATCATCGTAACCTCCTTTTTTCCCAGGTTGCAGACCGCCGGAATGAATCTCCCGCCACTTTTTTCCGCTTCTGCAGGCTCCTGCGGGGTCACTCAACCCTGTTGTTGCAACGATAGGGTCCATTTTGCCCCGACCGGAAATAAAAATGCCGGTCATTTCCGACTATAAGACCGGCCCTTGCAAAAGTATATAAATGCTCTCATGTATTTTTAACGAAAAAGGTGTGTACCCGGGCAAGCCTACTGGCTGACCAACCCTTTTTGAATGGCATATGCGGTCAAGGCCGAGGCCGAGTGCAGATCCAGCTTCTCCATGATATTCGCCCGGTGTTTCTCGACTGTCTTGACGCTGATGCAGAGATAATCCGAAATTTCTTTATTGCGATACCCTTCTCCGATCAGTTTCAACACTTCTCTTTCACGCTGGGTCAAGGTATCCCATGAAGTTTCCTTTTTGATGCTTTTTTTGGTCTCCAGGTAACCTTCCATAATTTTATCTGAAATCTCAGGGCTGACATAGGTTTTGCCGGATAAAACGGCCTTGATGGCCAGCTTGAGCTCCCCCTGGCCGGCTGATTTCAGGCAATAGCCGTTGGCCCCCGATTTAAACGCCTCGAGAACATATTCTTCATCCCGGTGCATGGTCAACGCCAGTATGCGGGTATCGGGACACCGTTTGCTGATCTCTTTGATTACCGAAATCCCGTCCATTTTGGGCATGTTGAGATCCAGCAAAACCAGGTCGGGATTTAATTTTTCGATGCTTCGGATGGCTTCCAGGCCGTCCCCGGCTTCACCGACGACTTCAATGCCGGGTTCGGCGCTTAACAACGCCCGCAACCCCTGCCGCAGAATCGTATGGTCTTCAGCGATAAGGAGCCTTACTTTTTCCGCCATTTCCGTATCCTTTCCGGATTCAGGACCGCCCGGTTCACACCCGCCCGTGAGAGGTTGCTGCCGGCGGATATTGAAAGTATCCATCCGGCGCCCCGGCAAGTCCGGTCCCGCAAGACCGCCGGTAATTGAGATGAATCATTTCATCATCAAAAAATACGGGACAGGACCCCTATATCACCCATTGCAGCCTTAGTAAACCCTAATGTTGCAGCAATAGGGTAAAGCGCTTAATATTAAATCGGAAGTAAAGATCCGGGTCCAGAGGGCCCGGCTTTGGTCTAAGCCCAGAGGGCATGATTTTCACAACTGATATCGGCAAATATCGAAATACGAAACAAATTCGAATACCAAATGTCCTAATGACAAAACAAAACCGGAATCGCGATAGCAGATATGCTTATAGCTCATTGGAATTTTTGTCATTATGTATTGTTTCGGATTTCGAATTTCGTGCTTCGAATTTAGAGCCTTCTCATTTCGCAAGGCAAAGCCATCTGTCTCTGACTCCCGCCACGCGGGACAGGCATGGCCTTGAAGACCAGGTTTTTCGTGTGGGAATAAAAACAGGACTGCCGGAACCGTTTACCGCTTGAATCGGTCCGTTACTTGTTGATCGCGCCGCCAGAAGTCGTTTTTTTCAAGGGGATCGTAGGATTTCAACCGGCCGTCAACGATAACCGGCGGCGACAGCCGGATTTCGTCCCGGCCGCAGCGCATCAGCCGGTCCATTGTCATGATCCATCCCATCAGGGCGCCGTGTTTTTGAATGCTTTCAAGACCGTATTGAGAACACGACGGATACATGGGGCATTCGCCCATCCGGACGGCGTCGAGATGATTCAGCGGCCCCTGGTAGAACTGAATCGTTGCGGATAGCGGATGGGTCGCCGCCCCGGATTCAGCCTGGATCGATTTCGAGTAGGTGCACGACGCCATCAGGCTGAAAATAAAGACGGTGGATAAGATATGGATGATACGCATTCGCATGGCGCCTGCAATCGGCTCTTTTCAAAATCGGCTGGAGAACCGGATTCGGGATGTCATCGGAAGATGTTCGCGGCTTATGATGCAGCCGGCTTCCTGAAATCCGCCGGATCCATTTCATACTTTTTTAACAGTTCATACAGGTCGGCCCGGTACTTTCCCGATAATTCCGCAGCTCTGCTGACATTGCCGGAGGTAAGTTCGATGAGCCGTTCGAGATAGTCTCTCTCAAACTCTTCTTTGGCCTGTTTGAGCGGTTTGAGCATTTCGCCTTCGGCCGCCTGACCCGGGAGGACAATGTCTTCGGTAATGAGGTCTCTGGTCGTCATGACCACGGCGCGTTCGACTTCGTTTTTCAACTCCCTGACATTGCCCGGCCAATCATAAAGCATCAGCTTCTGAATCGCAAGGGGTGCAAACCCCTTGACGGCCTTGTTCGCCTTTTCGCTGAACTGTTTCAGAAAAAATTTGGCGAGCTGGGGGATATCTTTTTTTCGATCCCTCAGGGACGGCAGATCGATCTGAATGACGTGGATGCGATAAAACAGGTCCTCACGGAAATTTCCCTTTTCCACTTCGCTCTTTAAATCCCGGTTGGAAGAGGCAATGATACGGATATCCACTTTTACAATTTTCCGGCTCCCGAGGGGATAGAATTCCCGCTCCTGAATAACCCGCAGCAGTTTGACCTGCATCGCCAGCGGCATTTCCGAGATTTCATCCAGAAAGAAGGTGCCGCCGTTTGCCTTGGTCAGAAGCCCCTCCTTGTTATTGGCGGCGCCGGTGAAGGCCCCTTTCTCATAACCGAAAAGTTCGCTTTCCAGAAGGTTTTCCGGAATGGCGGCGCAATTGATGACCACAAACGGTTTGTTTTTTCGCGGACTGGCGGTGTGCACCAGCCGGGCAACCAACTCCTTGCCGGTACCGCTTTTCCCCTCGATATAAATATTCGAATCGCTTTGCGCCGCCTGGACGGCCTGGCGGAGCACCGTTTTCATCCTTTCACTGTTGCAGATGATTTGCTGACGATGGCTCCGGTTGATTTCGGCATCCTGAAAACGATTGATTTTTTTCAGAAGCCGGCTGTTTTCCAGGCTGTTATCGATCTGATTCAGCAGGTCGTGATAGTCGAAGGGCTTTGTCAGATAGCTGAAAGCACCCTTTTGCATGGCCTGAACGGCACTGTCGATGGTCCCGAAGGCGGTCAGAATGATTATCGGCATTTCCGGGTTGATCCGGTGAAGTTTTTCCATCAGATCGATGCCGCTCTGGTCGGCCAGTTTCAGGTCCACCAGCGCCAGATCGAAGGCGGTTTCAGCGGCCGCTTTTATGGCCGCTTCCGCCTGCTCCACCGCCGCGATTGAAAAACCCGCGGCTTCAACCCTCATTTTAATGACCTTGAGGATGTTTTTATCGTCATCCACCACTAAAATTTTACTATTTTCCATGTCGGTACTCATCATTATTGCAGTTTGGTATCCTGTTTCTTTTTCTCGATATTCAGATCGATTTTTTTAAAATCCTCAATTTGACCCTTCAATCCCTCAATTTGGGAATTCAGTTCTTCAATATGTTCCTGCCGCCCGGTTAATGCCCGCTGGTACTGATCGAGGTCGCCCTGATGCTCCTTCAGGGCAAGTTTCATCCGGTCGATCGCCGACGTCAGGAAAACAATCTCTCCCCGGCGGTTTTCCAGCTCCTCGCGACAGCTCCGGATGCTGCTTTGCTGTCCGGCGAGGATCTCCTCCTTACGGACGATGGCTGCATTCATGCTCTTTAATTCTTCCGCAATGATCAGCATCCGCTCGTTCAACGCCGTCAGGATTTCCGCCGCCGCGGCAAGATCGCTGGACGGATACTGGTCCATCACCTTCCGGAAATAGGCCTTTGCGGCCGAATCATCCCGCTCCGGATTGCCGGGATGGGAATATATCAATCCGCGCTGAAAGAGCACCCGGCCGGTGGATACCGGAAAGGGCTGCCGCAGCGCCTTTTCGTTTTCCAGCAGCGCCGTGCGAAAGTCGCCGGCGTCCATGCTTTCGCGGGCTTTTGCCAGCGATGTCGTAATCTGCAGATTCCGGGTCAGTTGAGCGCAGCCGGCTGAAAGCTGGCACCCTACAAGGATGCAGGCAACGTAAAGTAAAAGGTGCTGCCGGCCCCTTCCCTGCTTTCTACCCATATGCGTCCTCCGTGCGAAGAAATAATATGTTTGGCGATTGAAAGTCCCAGCCCTGTCCCCCGGACGGTTTCAATTCCGTTTTCAATGCGCTGGAACTTGTCAAAAATCCTTCCCAGGTCCTTGGCGTGGATTCCCGGACCGGTATCCGCAACTGCCACCTGCACGACTTTCCCGTTTTCCCGGTTAAAAATGGCGCTGATGGTGATGATATCGCCTTCTCCGGCAAATTTCAATGCGTTGCCGATCAGGTTTTCAAAAACCTGTTCGATCCGCGCCTCATCGATGTTGACCGGGGGAAGACCCTTTGCAAGCTTCAGTTCAACCCGGATGGTTTTTTTCCGGGCGATCGGGTCCGTCTTTTTGGCGGCTTTGCGTATCAACGGTTCCAGCCTGCATTCCCGGTAATGAAACGTCATCATTCGGGCCTCCATCCGGGACAGATCCAGAATCCGGTTTACCGAACCGATCAGCCTTTCACACTCTTCCTGGGTAATGATGAGTAGTTCGTGCTCTTTTTCGGCACTGCCGGCATACACGCCTTCCAGCAGCATGCTGGTGGCTTCTTTAATGGCGGTCAAGGGCGTACGCAATTCGTGCGAAACATGGCTGATGAAATCCAGTTTCATCTCTTCCAGTTCTTTCAGCCTGCGGCACATGGCATTGAAGTGATCGGCCAGTTCCTTGACCTCGGGCGGTGAAGCGATATTCGTTATTTCTCCGAATTTTCCCTTGGCGATTTCCTTGGTTTTGTCCTGCAGCAGCCGCAGGGGCCGGTTAATGCTGCGTGTATTCAGAAAGGACATCAAAATGCCCATCAGGATGATCAAAACCGCGGTAATTCCGGTAACTCGCAGCACCTGCATACTGATCCGGTTCGACAGGACTGCTTTTTCATCCCGATCCCAGCGCGACAGGCGGATAATTTCCGTGAGATTCCGATTGATGCGGTCCGCTACCTCATCCCATTCAAATTGGCGCATCCGGCTCACGAAATCATCTCTCGGCCCGGCCGCTTTGACCTCTTCGGCAAACATCTCGATAAAGCGATGGTACAGGTTCTCCGTCCCGAGGAGGATCTTATTTTTTTCCGAAGATGATATCAACCCGGCCAGGCGGTTAAAGTTCTCCCAGACGGATTGTTCCTTTTCCATAAACTGCACGTAGAAATCGTGGTCCCGGGAGATCAGAAATTTTTTCCCGAAACCGACCTGGGAAAACAGAAGTTCTGAAAGCTGTTCCGCCAGTTTGATAACGCTATCGTCAACCTGGCCGATAGTCAGGGAAATACGGTTGATCTGGTTGAGTTTAACGGTCGCATAGACCCCCATGAAGAGAACCAGGACCAGCACGACGCCGTAGCCGATCGTGATTCTTTTGAAAATGGTAAATCTTGGAAACTCCATAGCCGTCAATTTCTAATCGTTGCGAAAAGGGAAAAATCGATGAATCGTCGGAAAATGTTCCTGTGGCAGGCATACTCCCCGGAATTAGGCCAAAGCCGGTCGAATTCTTTTTTACCTTCTTGAGTTTTCCTGTAGCGGCTGCAGGTGTCCCCGGCCACCCTTTTTGTGCTACAGGGTAACATATATACAATTCCGGCATAAGTCAAGCCGCGAAACCGGCGTCGGATTTTCTAATGGCTGTGGAAATCAGGAAAGGGCTCCGGTTGGTACGGAATCCATGACCGTCGTTGAACGGACGGGTTGTGAGGGAATATGCCGGGGGCGGCGGGATAACCCGGCGCCGCCCCGCTGCGATTTTCTTAAACTGCAGCCTTGATCGGGGATACGGAAAGAGCGTTTTTTTACGACCGTTCTAATTCCATGTTTCGGTTCCATGACAGCCCGATACGGAACACCCTCTTTTGGTAGCCGGGTCGTACCCGAGGGCGTCGGCAATGGTCGCGCCCGCAGGTTGTTCGAACTGGGGCGTATCGAGGCCGGCAAAGTGACCGGGAGCCAATTTAGCCGTATCATGGCAAAACGTGCAGGCAATATTCTGGTGGTTGCTTTCACTGGTATGGCGTCCGGTATAGCTGTTGTACTGGGTGGTTCCGGAAATATGGCATGCGCTGCAATCGGTATTGACATTAATGCTGCCGCCGGACCAGTTGGGGGTCGTCCGGCCGCCGTGGCAGCTCACCCCGCTGCAGGCGGCATCGGCGGCATTATAACTGAAGGCGCCGGTTTTTGCCTGGTATGTCGGCAGGATCGAAACGGAAGCGGGCGCGGACGTGTCATAATGCACGTCCGTATTGGTCCCGGACCCATTATGGCAGGCCAGGCACTGCCCGGCAACCTTCGCCAGGGTAGTGTGCCGGCCATGGGAGCCGGCCCGGTTGGGCCGGCTGTTGCCGGCCGGCGCAGCGCCGTCCGGCGGATTGTTGTGGCAGGAGCTGCAATTGGCGGCCGTCACGGGACTGCCGGCCGTGTGACAGCTCTGGCAGGCCAGTCCCGCCCCTCCCTGAAGATTGGTGCCGTGGCAGAGGGTGCAGGCGTCGGGTATGTTTCCGGCCGTCTTGTGGCTGTTGGCCGCCGCCCCCATCCAGTAGGGATAGGGATGCGCCGTCCGGGGGGAATGACAATCTTCGCAGCCGTTGGCCAGGTTGCCCACCGGCACGTTGAAGCGCGGATTGCTCCCCGGCCCGCCGTTAAAAGGAGTCGCATGGCACTGTTGGCAATATGCCAGGTCGGCCTTGGCCTCCTGCCCGTGCAGGGCCGCCGCAGTAAAGGGCAATGCATGCGGCGCACCCGCTCCGCCGGCATGACAGGCGCCGGCGATGCCGTCGGCATTGATGAAATCAGCCTGAAAACAACTCGGCGCCGCCGGATCCGGCGCCGCGCGGTCCTGGGTAAAATCGTGGCAGATGCTGCAGGCGGCATTCTGGTTGCCGGCGTTGCGGTGGGTCGAAAGATAACCCGGAGTGACATCGTTGCTCCCCTGCCAGCGGGTGGGGTGGGCCCCGGCGGCCGGATGGCAGGCCGCCGTCGAGCAGGAAGTGGGTGCATCGCCTCCGTTAAATTGAATCGTTCCCGGCGCGCCGTGGCACTGCTGGCAATAGGACAGGTCCGCCTTTGCGGCGGGACCGTGCAGATTGCCGCTGGTAAATGGAATCCCGTGGGGAGCGCCCGGGCCGCCCGCATGACAGCCGCTGGCGATGTTGTCGCTGTTGCTGAAATCGGCGCTTAAACAACTCGGCGCCGCCGGATGGGGACCGGGCGCATCGGCCGTTACATTGTGACAGATGGCGCAGCTGCTGTCCAATTGATGCGCCGTCCGGTGAGTGGAGAGATAGCCCGGCGTCACATCGTTGGCGCCCTGCCAGCGGGTGGGATGAGCCCCGGCAGCCGGATGGCACGCCGCGGCGGCGCACGAAGTCGGCGCAATGCCGTTGCTGAACTGCGTCGTTCCGGTTACGCCGTGGCATTGCTGGCAGTACGCCAGGTCATTTTTGGCGGGGGCGCCGTGCAAATTCGCCGCCAGGTAGGGGATGCTGTGAGGCGCGACGTTGAATCCCCCCGCATGGCAGCCGGAGGTGTACCCGTCGGCATTGGTAAAGGTGGCGTTATAGCAGCTCGGTGCGCCGGGATAAGGGCCGCTGCCCGGCCCGCTGGTTTTGTGGCACAGGATGCAGCTTTCGTCGACGGCTTTTTCACTGATGCTCCGGTGGGATGAACCGTAACCCAGGTCGGTGTCTTCATTGGAACCCTGCCAGTTGGTGGGATGAGCCTTGGCCGCGGTGTGACAGGCGCTGCAGGTGCCGGCCGGCCGGTTGTAAAGCGCCGGGTCGGCTACGATCCCGCCGTCGAAACCATTGGGAGAAACCCCGTGGCATTTCCGGCAGCTGAGTGCATCAGCCTTTGCCGCCGCGCCGTGATCGGCCGGGTCGGTATAGGGAACCGGGTGGATGCTGAAAGGTGGGCCGTCGGCATGGCAGGAAAAACAGCTCGGCACCGGATTGGTCGTTCCTTTGAAATCCAGGCCGTGACAAGTCTGGCAGCTTCCCAGGTCGGCCAAAGCCTGGGCGCTGTGGACCAGGACGAATTTCGGGGGGTGGGCGTCTCCGGGAGCGGGCGCATCCGAATTGCCGGAAGAGCAGCCGAAAAGGCTTAAGGCCGCAACAACCGGAAAAATATAAAGAAGCAGCTTGTTTGCCGTTTGCGGGTTCTCTGAAATCGGTGCAGCTGAATATCGATCCATGCGGTCTCCCCGGTTAGCCATGACAGGGTTTACATGTTTGCGAAGTTTTCGGATTGCCGTGGCAGCGGTAGCATGAGCCCGGATTGATGCGCCCGTCAATGCGGTGGCGCGTCAGATAATCGCCGCGGTGAGGCATCCGGCGATAATTTTCGGTCGGGTTCTTGAGGGAGGGCTTAAGTTCGACGCCCACCCCGTGACAATCGCTGCAAAAGCTGGCCCGGTGGCACATGGCGCAGACATTGCCGTAGCGCCCCGCCGTCTGGCTGTGATTGTCCGCAAAAACGAGGGTATGCGTAAAGCGTTCATAGGGTATGCGATCTTCCCCACGTTCATGACAATTGCTGCAAAAGCGCAGATTCTCTCCTCCCATTCGCGGATGCCGCTGCGGCGGCACATAACCGCTTTGCATGGCGGCACAGGCCCACAACCATGCCAGCGTGAACAGCATCACCACCAGCAATACGCCCCTGTGAAGGTATTTCAGATGTATCCGGTCCATATTTTTTCCAGTTGCCGCGCCTATGGCCGCGGCCGGCGTTGCCGGTCGCGGCCGGCGCCCGTTTGCATGCTTTTTTGATAGCGAATGGTCAGCATCCCGCGCAGGTCCGAATCGAAATACGGATCGCTGCTGTAATCGGCTGAAAGCTTCATTTCCAGGCTGTCATTGAAAAACTTTACCCCGGTTCCCAGGGAAACGGACAGGGCGTTGTCCTTGCCGAATATGTCCGCATCATAATGAACGTTGACGATATCGCCGGTGATAAACCCCAACGGAATGAAATCCAGCGGCCGGTCCCAGTGGAAAAACCCCCGGGTCAGAAAGTAGGCGGTTTCGGATGTGCCGCCGTCCATCCGGCCGATCTGTCCGCCAATCCGGGTATGGCCGTTCACATACCAGGCCAGATTCCCCTCGTAATACATGGCGTCGTCATCCCGCTGATCATAACTGTAATGCAGGATCTTGGCGCCCAGGTCCACCTGCCCGAATCGGCGCCATAAAACGTCGCCGCCCAGAACCGTCAGAATTTCATCGGTATCCGCCAGGAACCGGAAAGGATCGGCGCTGTTGTCCTTTTTGTTGAAATAATCGATAAACTGATAGCGTTCAAAGACCGGCCGGAAATGAAAATCACCCACATCAAGACCGGCTTCGACAAAGTGCTCCCCCCATCCCCTGGTATCGAGGTTGTAGGCCGACTGGCCGCGCAGGTAGATGTCGCCCGGCAGCATCAGATAAAGATCGACGCCCACCTTTTCCCCGTCTTTTACCCCGTCGCTGTTTTCCAGCATATAGGACAGGCCGAGTTCATAACGGGACCCCAGATGTGCGGCTATCCGGCCGCCCCAGAAGGAGTCCCCCGCACGACCATTGTCCGACGAAAGGGCCACCGGAGATCCGCCGTAAAAGGACAGGCTCAAATAAGGGGTCAGGCTGCTTTTGATCCCCAGCCCGTCAATGCTGCTGTTGATGATGCCGTCGAAAATATGCTGCCGGCCCAGTTTCAGATTAAGGCCGTAGTCCGATCGATTGTATTCAAGATAGCCGTAGAGGAGCTCGCCGTCGGGATTATCCCGGTAAAATTTAGTGTCATTGAAATCATACCGGCCCCAGCCGAACGTATGCAGGGAGAATCCCTTCTCCGGCGTATCCAGATCGATTTGCAGATACTCATACAAGGGCGATACGGTTGCATCCGGCTTTTTGTCCGTATCGCGTTGAAACGCCCGGAAAAGGGTATCTGAAGTGATGGTTGCCTCATAAAGGGGTCCGCCTTTCGTTTCCGCCGGCGCAGGCCGCCGGAATGTCAAGGACCTCGCCGATACCGGCTGATCGGATGGAAGTACCGGTTTTCCAAGTTCGTTTTCAGTTGCCGGCGGAATTTCCCCGCTCTTGCGGACGTCCGGCGGCGTCCGGGGTTCGTTTTCAGCGGGCGGTGTTTCCGGCGCCGATTTTTCTTCCGGCGGGACGGTCTCGGTCCCGGGTGATTTCACCGTTTCCGGAGACGCCGCCGGCTGCGCCTGACCGGTTAATTTGAGGTATTCCTCTTCAGAGATGATGTCGCCGGCCGAATCGTAATACACCCTGCTGGAAGCCGCATCCGCAACATATAAGCAAAGCCAGAAAAGAAAGCCCATTGCAAAAAAACCGCATATGAACCGTCTGGGCCTTATTCCTTCCATCCGTCCATCACTTTCAGCTTTATCGGGGGCATGTGACGTTCCTTCCGCAATCTGTAATTTTTTCATTCAAGGCTGAATCTCATATCTCCCTTAAAGCAACAAGCGTGCCAGTGTTATAACTATCTGATAATCAGATGAAACAACGTAAAAACAACCGTTTCGGAATATCACAATGTAGGCAATTTCCTACAGCGGCAACCACATGGTTTTTTGTGATCGGTTATTTTCAGGGGGGGGCGGGACTTAAAAGGGGTGTATGGAAATCCCTTCGCATCGGAATCGAACGGTTGGATCGGGGAAATTCCGGCTGGAAACTCGCACGCGCCCTCCTGACTGCAAAAAAAAGCGCCTGTGTTAACGGGCGCCATATCTTTTAAAATTGCGTTTAGTGCGGCAAGGAACCAATTTTTAAGAAATACCCGGATTAAAAAGTGCTCAGTCCACCCGCCAGTAGAGCAGGCTTACCTTCTTCTGCGTGCGGGTTGCCACGGCCGTTATGACTGCAGCCGTATTCCGATAGCGCCCCTCATACTCGATTGAAAAAGCGGCGCTCCTGACGGAAATTCGATCCTTGATTTCATTGAAAAGGGTTGCATCCATACCGGCAACCTGGTTAAGGTCCTCCACCGTTATGAAATCCGCTGTTTCTCTGAAGGCAATGACGGCGTCGGCCAGGAGGGGCGTCAGCGCTTCGGAGAGGGTCTGCAGCACCTCCCTTGAAGCCGTATTGATATTGATCAGGCCGTCGGAATAGACCGTGACGTAATCCATCAGCCCGGCCTGCGCAAAGCCCTTGACCCGCAGGAATTGTCCGCTGGTTGGAAACGGTCCGTTATTACAGGCGTAGGGTTCCGCCAGGTTTTGATAATATGCGTTTTCAGCTCCGTTCATCCGTTCGATATCGTCCGCATCCAGCCAGTCCAGAATCGGGGCCGCCAGATTTTCATCGACGGCAAGCGCCCGCAGCAGACGATAAAGTTGCTGTTCCCGCTCCGGATCGATTTCCCCCTCGGCGTTCAGCAAAAAATTAAGATTGAATTTACCGCTCTCGTCGCTGACGATCCCGGTAACCGAAACTTCATGGGCGGGATCGCCGGATAAAACGTTGCCGGACACATCGGCCCAACCGTCCCTGAAACCGTCCACCTCGGCGTTCTCGTCCCGGTCGATGGCATCCAGCATCCGATGCACCCCGGACCGCGCCGCCTGATAGGCCCGGAAACTGTCGCGGGCATATCCGGCCAGATGAAGTTCCACACTGGTTTCTTCCGTAAAGGCAACCGTCAGGGTAACCAGGGTGACGATAATCAGGAGGGTGACGATCAGGACAGAGCCTGAGTCATTCCGCAGTCTCTTTAATGGGTTTACGGATGATATCACAGTCATTCAGACATCAACTCAAAATGTTGGAATAGTGGGATATTGGAATATGGCCGATTGTCCTCTGCCCCATCATTCCATTTTTCCATTATTCCAATTTTGTTCCGCCCCATCATTCCGGCTTCATGCCTGCCAAGGCCGGTCGGACACGGGTGCCGAATATCATTTCCCGTCCGTTCTGATCCTTCATTCTGAGCCGGATGCGGACAAGCGCCGGCAGCGCTCCGTCGTTTTCGACCCTCCAGGCGGCGTGCTCCCGGCCCTGGTCGTCCTGAAATACAATCTCCAGACCGGCCACCATCCGGGCCAGTTCCTCGCGGTAGCCCCCCTCGGTGAAATCATGGTCGGGGCTGCCGTCGTCCCGGCGATACAGAATCAGGCCGCCCCCTTCAGGATCTTCTTCCAGGAAATAACCGACTTCGCAAAGATCGCCCTCCCCTTTGCCGGAAAACGAGATGTGGCTGAGCGCGCTAAAATCCAGGCGGGCCGCCGGCCGTTCGCCGATGCGCTGCTCCTCGAGTCGCATGCCGAGGGCAACCGGGGTTTCTGTATAGGGAACCGTGATAAAGGCCGACTCCAGGTCCTTGCTCATGCGCTCCAGCACGATTCTGGCGGTCTGACTGAGCTGGCCGGAGCTGCGGGACGTCTGGATGGCCTCCAGGTTCGATGTGTAGGCGCCGTAAAGAACCGTCAGCAGAACACTCATGACCGCGGTCGCCACAAGTATCTCCAGCAAGGTAAACCCCGAATTTTTCATGAGATTGACATTCACCGGTACAGATAAGTCTCCATTGTCAGATTGCGGGCCGGACGATTTTCTTCCTGAAACACGCTGACCCTGACCTGATAGAGACGCTCCCCGCCCTGAACCTTGCGGATTTCCGCTTGATAGAAAAATTCCGGAAAATCCTCGCCGCAGTCGCCGCCGGCGCTTCCTTCCGTCAGGTTTTCGGCGGACTCGATCAACGCCATTCTGTCCTGTACCAGGAGCCTGGCAACGGTCATGAAATAGGCTTCGGACTGAAGGTCCAGGTTCTGGGCCTGCAGCCGGAAAACGGCCAGGAGCGCCGTTGCCACCAGGAAAAGGGAAATAGCCGTTTCCAGCAGGGTAAAGCCGCTATTGCACGGTTTTTTGTTCAACATACCGGTCATGTACCTTTACAAGACCTGTGAGCGGATTGATTTCAAGGGTGTAAACCGCATCGGCTTCGTTGCGCAGGTGGATCAGGGATTTTTCAATGCGGCCGTTTGCAAAAAACCGGATCCGGACCTCCCCTTCCTGAATTTTTCCCCGGGGCGGAAGGATGACGTCCTCCAACCGGACCCCCTGGGGCAGCGGCGCCTCGCCGGCAGTTTTTTCCTCGCCGATGTAGATCCCCTCCGCTGCCGCCGGGTCGCTTTGCACCGGATCAATTTCATAAAGGGTATTGCGTCCGATGCTCAACCCCAAGGCCTGCTCCGTCCGGCTGTATACCGCCTCACCGCGCAGCGCACTGATGCGGCCGATAATCATCCGGCTGGCCAGGCGCAAATCGCCGTCGGAAAATACGTCCGTGACCCGCAGGGTGAGAACCGATGTGAAAATTCCCAGCAGCGCCAGCACGACCACCAGTTCCATAAGGGTGAAACCGCGGGGATCAGAAGTTTTTTTCACGGGTCCTTGAATTCACTTTCCTTATTTTTTTATCCTGCCGATCCTGTCAATCCTGTCAAAAATTCTTAGCGCGCACTGCCCGAGGCCTGCCGGTCGGTCCAATTTGCAACGTCTCCGTCTTCCCCCTCGCCGCCCTCTTCTCCGTCGGCGCCGTAGGACCAGAGGTCGAAATCGCTATTCATCACCCCGGGGCTCATATAGTAGTAGTCGTTGTTCCACGGATCCTTGGGGATGGTTCCCTTTTCGATATATCCGCCCTCCCGCCAGTTGTGGGGAATGCGGCCGATGGCAGGTTTTTCCACAAGGGCGCGCAGTCCCTGTTCGGTGGAAGGATAAAAGGCATTATCCAGTTTGAAAAGTTTCAGGGCGTTTTCAAGCGTGCTGATATCCAGCCGCGCCTTCATCGTCCGGGCTTCGCCGGGCCGGTCCATGATTTTGACGGCAACCAGGCTGGCCAGGATCCCCAGGATCGTAATCACGATGAGGATTTCGAGAAGGGTAAAACCCTTTTCTGTATTTCGCTGTGAAAAATTCATAGTGTAACCTTCGCTTTTCTTATTCATTTATGAACGTCGAACATCCAACATCGAACTTCGCACCCCGTTCATTCACCATTCACCATTCACCATTAACCATTCACCATTCACCATTCACCATTCACCATTCAAAATTCATCATCCGCTCCATCTCATTCCCCCGGTCATGTCAAAGATCGGCAGCAGGATCGCCAGCACCATGAACAGCACCACCAGTCCCATGAAGAGAATGATAACCGGTTCCAGAATAGACGTCAGGGTTGCAATGGTGGCTTCCACGTCGTCTTCATACACCTCGGCCGCCTTTGCCAGCATCTCTTCCAGTTCGCCGCTCTGCTCGCCGGCCCGGACCAGTTGGACCACCAGCGCGGGGAAGCGGCCGGTCTTTTTGAGCGGGCCGGCGAAGTCGGCGCCCTCGCCCACCGAACGGGCGGTATCGCTGATGGCTTCTTCCATGATGCGGTTGCCCATGGAAAGCCTGGCGATTTCAAGAGAAGTCACCAGTGGAATGCCGCTTTTCAGCAGAATCGACAGGGTCCGGGTAAATCTGGCGATAACAGCCTTCTGATGCGATTTCCCCAGCAGGGGGATGTGCAGCCGGATCCGGTCCCAGATCCGGCGCCCCTGCAGGGTCCGGACCCAAAGCAAAGCCGCCGGAAACAGGGCTCCCGCTCCCAGCGCCAGCACCCACCAGTATGTCTTAAGATAATGGGTCGTCCGGATCAGCAGCCGGGTGGACAGCGGCAGGGTCAAGTGCATCCCCTCGAAAATTCCGATCACTTTGGGCATCACAAATGTCATCAGGAAAATAAGGATGATGCTGCTGATCATGAAAAGGAAGAGCGGATAGGCCAGGGCGGATTCGATTCTCTTTTTCAGCTTCAACCGTTTTTCGGAAAAATCGGCCAGGCGCTTCAGGATGATATCGAGGGCGCCCCCCGTCTCGCCGGCCTTGACCATGTTTACGTCTATGCGGCTGAAAATCGACGGATGGTCGGCCATGGCCTGGTAAAGCGGACTTCCTTCCGTAACCTTCTCCCTGATCTGCGTAAAAACGCGCTTTAACCGTTTCTGTTCGGTCTGCTCGATCAATCCGTTGATGCATTCCAGCAACGGCAGGCCCGAAGACACCAGCGTCGAAAGCTGCCGCATGGCGGTGGTGACCTCCACCGGGTTGATCCGCGTGAAACCGGGCAGGCGTGAAAATGCCGCCTGTATCCGGGACCGGCCGGCCGCGGGTTCAACCTCCCGGATTTCCATGGGATAAATCAGGTTGCGGCTCAGCTTGAGCCTGGCGGCGACCTGGCCGTCGGCGGTAATGATCCCGGCTACCTTGCGGCCTTTTTCGGTGTAGGCTTTGTATTCGAAAACGGGCATTAGTGGAGTTAATAGTTATTGGTTATTGGTTAATAGTCGGAAGGGACAAGTTGCGGGTTACGGGTTTTATACTCGTCTCCTGGTTTGCTTCTCACCTTCAGCCTTCAGCCTGTTGCCCTTCAGCCGGCTTTACTCCTGCGTCACCCGCAGCACCTCGCTCAGGGTGGTGATTCCCTGGGTAACCTTCATTACCCCGGCCTGGAAAAGGGGCTGCATGCCGCCGGCCACGGCTCTGTTTTTGATGGTGACCGAATCGATCCCCCCCGTAAGCATCCCCCGGATTTCATCGTTTAATTCCAGCAGCTCGAAGATCCCGGTGCGGCCGCGGTAACCGCTTTGGCCGCAGCTCTCGCATCCCCGGCCCTTCCAGAAAAGCTGATCGGCGGGCAATCCCAGGTCTTTAAGGATGGCCGGATCGGGTTTGAAGGACTCCCGGCAGTCGGGACATATTTTGCGAACCAGGCGCTGGGCGACAACAGCCAGCAGCGAAGAGGCGATCAGAAAAGGCTCGACCCCCATGTCCACCAGGCGCGTCAGGGCGCCGGCCGCATCGTTGGTATGCAGGGTGCTGAAGACCAGGTGCCCGGTCAGCGAGGCCTGAACGGCTATTTCCATCGTTTCGATGTCGCGGATTTCGCCCACCATGATAATGTCCGGATCGTGCCGCAGGACCGAGCGCAGCCCCCTGGCAAAGGTCAGGTCGGTCTTGGGGTTGACCTGAATCTGGCCCACGCCTTTTAATTCGTATTCGATGGGATCTTCGATGGTGATCACGTTTTTTTCCTGGGAATTGATCCGGTTCAGGGCCGCATACAGCGTGGTGGTCTTGCCGCTGCCGGTGGGACCGGTCACCAGCAGGATGCCGCTGCTTTTATTGATCAGCCGTTCAAACACCTGGAGTTTTTGCGGCGCCAGCCCCATGTCGCCGAGCCCCAGTAAAGAGACCGTCTTGTCCAGGAGTCGCATCACGATCCGCTCGCCGAAGGCCATGGGGATGATGGACACACGGATATCCACGGTCTTGCTCCCCACCCGGATTTTCATCCGACCGTCCTGGGGAACTCTTTTTTCGGCGATATCCAGGTTGGACATGACCTTGATGCGCGAGACCATGTGGGCGTGCAGGTGCTTGGGCAGGGTAAAGATTTCATAAAGGATGCCGTCGATGCGGAAACGCACCTTCACCTGCTTATCATACGGTTCGATATGAATGTCGCTGGCTTCCCGCCGCAGCGCCTGGGTCAAGGCCACGTTGACCAGGCGGATGACCGGCGCATCATGGGTCGCATCCAGCAGGTCCTCGGTCTCTTCAATTTCACTGAATACCGTGCCGTCCGATCCGTTGGCCTCGATGTCCTGAACCACTCTTGCGGCCTCGTCGCTCGATTGATCGAACAGCAGGTTGATGGCGGCATGAATCTCTCCCAAAGGGCTGAAAAGCAGTCGCACCCGTTTAGCCCCCGCCAGGCGGGCCAACTCATCCGCCGGCTGAATCCCGGCCGGATCGTTGACGGCTACCGTCAGCATGTCGTCGCCGGTGTTGAGCGGGACAATCCCCAGGCGTTTAAAATACTGAATGGGGATATGGAAGGTATCCCTGAAATCGAACTCATCGATAATGTTTTTCCTATAGGGAATGTCCAGTGTCTGGGCCCATCCCTTGAGACGCTCTTCTTCCGTCATGTCCGCAAGCGGTCCCTTCTTCAGGTCGCCGGCTTCCGCTGGCGGCTGTTTTGCCATGGCGCTCTCTCTGGAAAATTCGTCTGTGAGTCGATTCGGTTTCATCCGTTTGCCCTGTTGTTGCCTGAACCGCAAAAGCGCTGCAGCCCTGCATGTGAACAATTAAAGTTAACCCGGACATTTTCATGAAATAACCGAGTTGCTAATCGAGGAGTATGAAGTCCGTGCGGACCATCTGCAGGACCGTGATCCCGGCAAAGGTGAGATAGGCCAGGAGGCATCCGAGGGTAAGCTTTCTCTGAACCCGCGGCAGGATGCCCGCCAGGCTGGAGATATTCCGGAACGGGATCAACAGCCCGACCCCCAGCGCGCAGATGACGCCCACAAGAAGCGCGGCATAGAGGGGATAGCCGATATAGCCGTATTCCCGCTGCAAGACGCAAAAGGGGCAGCGGTGGGTCGGCAGCTCATAAAAATAGAGCGAAATGAACGCTATGAAAGCAGCGCCGGCCACCGGAAAAAAAAGACCGCCGCTAAAGGAAAAAAGCCACCCCAGCCTGCCCGTAAACCGATAGACAAGACCCGACGACAGCGTCAGCCCAAGGACGGAAAAAAAACCGGCCATCGCGGCCTTTACGGGCAGAGCGGCAATATCCGAAGGGAGGCTGCCCCCCTCGAGGCTGAAGAGGCTGCCGCAACAGGAGGTAATCACATCGGCGTTCATCCGGGTGAAATAAAGCGTCTGTACGACCGTTTCCGCCAGGATCAGCGGCGCCAGGATCAGCAGCATGGCGTATTTTTTGCGTATCAGGGGGTAATCGTAGGCCCGGTTGTCGACACCGTTGAAGATCAGCCACAGGCCGGCCAGGATGACGTTGAGGATCTTCAGCAGCAGGGCCGGATAACCGTAGGAGTCGACATAAAGAGTTCCCGCGGCGCACATGGCGCCGGTAAAGAGGGTGTGCATGCTGTCGGCCGTGTAGATGAACAAAAAGAGCGAACCGATCTCAAAGACGAGCACATAGGAGAGGATCGTCGAGATGAGATAGGTTTGCCTTTCCAGAACCAGTTGCTCCTCGCTGCCGCTGCTAAGATCCCAGCGCCGGATGATGCGGATCCCGAAAAAGGCGCCCGCCAGGCTCATCATGGTCAGGAGCAGGGAGACAAGCACCAGGGCGACGATGGCCGGATGGAGGATCATGGTCCCTCGCCGTCGATCCGGCCGTCCCGCACGGCGATCACCCGGTCCACCATGGCCGCGCCGCAAACGAGCGGGTCATGGCTGGCGATGACGGTCGTTTTCCCCTGGGCTTTGAGCTTGGCGATGATCTCCATGAAGTCCACTGAAAGCTTGCTGTCCAAGTGCGCCGTCGGCTCGTCGGCGATGATCACCGGGGGATCGTTCATCAGCGCCCGGGCGATGGCCACCCGCTGGGCCTCGCCGCCGGAGAGCCACTCCACCCGGGCCGCGGCCCGCGCTTTCAGACCGAACATTTCCAGAAGGTCAAGGGCCCGCCGCCTGACCGTATCGTGCTTCTCCCCCAGGGGATAGGCCGGCAGCATGACATTTTCCAGGGCGGTAACGCCCTTCACCAGATTGAACTGCTGGAAAATGAAACCGAAGGTCTGCCGGCGGACTTCGGTCAGAAAGCGTTCGGGAAGGCTCGTCACCTCCACCTCGGCGACTTCCCCGATCCCGGAAAATCGCTTCCCGGAAAGCAGCCCGTTGTGCAGGGTGATCCGGCCGGAAGTCGGTCTCGCCATGCAGCCGATCAGACTCAGGAGGGTTGTTTTGCCCGAACCGCTGGGCCCTTTCAGGACGGTGACGCGGTTGGCCTCCAGCGCCAGCGTGACCCCGCCGACGGCAACAAATTCGTTGGTCCTGCCGGAATTAAAAATTTTGATGATGCCGGATAATTTGATCATGGTCAATCAGTCTCTCTTAGCTTCTCATCACTGCATCGGGATCGATGATCGCCGCCCGCCAGGAGGGCACGATCGTCGCCACGGTATAGGGCATCACGGTCAGGCAGAACAGGATCGCCACCTGGTAGGGATCGGCAAAGGGGGTGATCCGGAAATCCGGGTAGAGCACCGACCACCCCTTCATGGCCGGCACGAACAGGAAAGCCGAAAAAAAGAATACATGCCCGTAAGCGGTCAGAATACCCACCGTGAACGAGAAGAAAGAAATGAGCAGCCCTTCGTAGGCCTTGACAATCATCACATCGGCGGTCTCCCAGCCGATCGCCTTTAAAATGCCGATCTCCCGCTTTTCGTCGGCACTGAGTCCCGAGGCTTTCTCCCAGGCGAAGATGGCAAATGCCAGGAGGGCCATCAGCAGCAGCACGATCATGATGCCGCCGCGCCAGTCGAATACCGAATCGTAGGTCCGCACCATTTCCTCCCGCAGGATCGGCCGCGTATCGGGAAGCAGATCCGCCACTTTACGGGCGATGGTAAGAAGTTCCTTCTGATTGCGGACCGAGACGGCGATATCGGTCGCCCGGTCAGCGGGAAAATCGAAGAGCCCTCTGAAATCGGTTTCCGCCATCAGGATGAGATCGGCCGAAACCAGTTCCGATTCCGGAGAGATCTCGCCCGCAACGGTAAAGCTCCGGGTCATACCGTCGGTTCCCCGCAGGGATAGGATATCGTCCCGGTAAATCATCCGGGTTCGTGATATGCCGTTTCCGATGACGATTTTTTCGGAGGCGGGGGCGTCGCTGCGCGGGACCATCAGGGTATAGTTGGCGCCGATGACGGGGTCATAGTAGTAGCCCCATAATCGCGGCGCGGCGGAGACGACCCCCCGGATCGACTTGATTTTTTCCACGTATTCCATCGGAATCGGGTCGTAGCGTCCCCCCAGCAATCGCTGGACGATCATCTCGGGAGCATCCTTCAGAACCAGCGCGGCCTCCCGCTTCATCGCCTGAGTAAGAAACATGGCCGAAGCGAGCATGAACACCACTAAGGCATAGACCGCAAAGAGACTGAGATTTTTCCCTTTGCGCCGCAGCAGGGAAGCGAGGGTAAAATCGATAAATAGTCGCTGTCGTTCAATCCATTGAGATATCATTTTAGAGTCCAGAAATCAGAAGTCAGAGGAAATAGACGGAAGGCTGAAGGTGGATGGACTGAAGGGAAAAGAGAAAAAGGATCGGGGTCATAAGTATTCTTACTTCATCCTTCATCCCAAAAGTCTTTACCCTCTATTTTTAACCTTCAGTCTTCAGCCTATCTGCCTTCAGCCTTTTTTGATGGCTTGATCAGGTGCGCCGGCGGCCGCACCAGGGAACCGGTGGGAAAATGTTCCAGGGCGGTCGGGTGGTCCTGAAAGGCCGAGTGGAAGTCGGCCTGGGAAGGATGGCGGGTGTAGCGCGCCTCGGTGAACAGCGCCAGGTCCGTCAATTCCAGTTTTGCCGCGACTTCGGCGACGGCTCTAATCCGGAAAAGATCAGCCTGCCCCTGCAGGCGGGCGTGGATGAACATCAGGACCACGAGCAACGCGCTGAAACCGGCCAGACCCAGGGCCAGGCTCGATTTCCGCAGCGCAACGCCTGTCCGGTACTTCTTTTTCCGCAGGGATTCTCTAAGCATGAGTTCTGACTGCCTCCGGCGCCGCCCCGGATTCCGGCGGCTTCCTGATTTTTGCGGCCTGCTTCATTTTTTAAGTTCCATCATCTTCATTTTCCGTTTCATTCTCAACTCCCGGATCATCCGGGTGTCTTCGTCCAGATCCCTGTACGTCGCGTCGAGGGCCTCGTCGAAACCGGCTATGCGGCCGCCGAACTCCTGCCGGTATCTTTCCGCGTCCGCCTTGTCGGCAAAGGCCCACTTAGCGTTTTTGGTCATTACCCCTGGCTTGCTCCCTCCGATGACCCAGACGGCTGTTTCCGCATCGATCAGCGTCTTGCGGTTGTAATCGCCGACCCAAATCGCCCTGGGTTCCTTTTCCAGTTTCAGGGCCAGATCGATGGCGGCGCAGTGAAGCGAGCAAACCCCCTCTTTCGTTCCATCATCGTATTCGATCCACATCCGGCTGTAGGCAAAGATTTGCCGGTTCATCCCGCAGAATTTACAGACGGGAAATTCCTTAATGTCGTTTTCGGCCGCCCGCAATGCACTTCCCAGGGAAAGAAACAGCGCGACAAGCAAACCGCACAAGATCATTCTTTTCATGGCATTTTCGTTCCTCTCATTTTACGGGTCGACGCCGATCGCAAAAGTCTCATCACGGCGCCGCCGGTTTTTTTTCGGACGTCTCCGCCGGAGCGGGCTCCGGGGTTACGGGCGCCTTTTGCCGGATCAGCGAATCTTTGCGGACTCTTTTCGCACGAAAGTCGAGGATATAGTCGATAACGGAAGCGATCCGCTCTTTCGTCAGATCCTTCTCGAAGCCGGGCATCTTGTCCTTGCCCTTCGTGGTAATGGCGATCATCTCCTCCCGGCCCATCTCACTGGACATCAAGGCCAGCTTGCGGGGATCGATGCCCAGTTTTCGCGCCGTCTTCATCGTCGAAAGGGCGTTGGCCCCATGGCAGATCGCACACTTGCCCCGGTAGTCCCTGCGGCCGCCGGCGATGCCTTCCGGCGGCGGGATATCGGGCGGAGCGATTATGCCGGGAGCCCGGGGCAAAACGCCGGGGGGCGCGGAAGAGGAATCCCCCGGTGAAGCGGCAGAAGAAAGGCCGGCCGCTGTCAGGAACAACAGAACGATCGTCACAATAACCCATTTTTTCATTTTCTTTCTCCTTTTACGTAATGAGAGCCTTGCCTACCTGAGCTTTGCGTCTTAAAGGCCTTGTGGGTCGCAGCTCGCAGGGCGAAGTCCCAAGCTGGGCGGCCGGGTATCCGAAGCGCGCCTACAGCAGGCTGAGAACCAGTTTTTTGAGCATCTCGGGCGCAACGCCGCCGAGAATCCGGTAGCGGACGATCCCCTTGCGGTCTATCAGATAGGTCCGGGGCACGTCCGTCGCCCCGTACACGGCAGCGCTTTTCGCATCTGCATCGATCAGCAGCGGATAGGTAGCGCCCAGGTCGGCGACAAAACCCTGCACCACCTCTTTTTTCTGGCCCACGTTGACCGCCAGGATCTCCAATCCCCGCCGCCGGTACTGGCGGTATAGATCATTCATAGCAGGCATTTCCAGTTTGCAGGAACTGCACCCGACCTGCCAGAAATGGAGGACGGTCACTTTTCCGCGGACGCTATCGGGGATCCGGAAAGGCATCCCCCCGACGTCCGGAAGGGTGAGCGACGGGAGGGCGCTGCCGATGCGCGGCGCCGCGGCCTGTGCCCGGTCCGGACCGGCCGGCAGGACGATGAGGACGAGGAAGAAAAGCGGGAACAGCCGGGAAAGACGGCATTTCCATCCCCGACCGCGACCGTTGCTCAAAAACCCCCTTTGTCCGATTTTCGGGACAGTCTCCGATTTCAGACAGTCATACCCCCGGCAGCCGGGCGCCGTTGTTTGAGCTTGCTGAATAAACATATCAACCTTTATAGATGAGTCTCGCTGCGGAGTTTTCCACGCTTTCCTCCGGCTTCAGGACTTCGGCGCAAGCGGCCGCTTTTTCATTTCGAAATTCCATTTCCAGATTTCGTAAATGGCCGGGTAGACCAGCAGTTCCATGAGAAAGGAGGTCACAATCCCCCCCAGCATCGGCGCTGCGATGTGTTTCATCACATCGCCCCCCGTCCCCGTGGACCACATAATGGGCATAAGGCCGAGCACCGTGGTGGCCATGGTCATGAATTTCGGCCGGATCCGCTTGGCAGCCCCCTCCAAGATGGTTCCCCGTAGGTCGGCAAGGGTGACCAAACGCCCCTCCTTGCGGGCCTTATCGTAGGCCAGATCCAGGTAGAGGAGCATGAAGACGCCCGTTTCGGCATCCACCCCCAGCAGGGCGATCAGTCCCACCCAGACGCCGATGCTCATGTTGTAGCCCAGCAGATAGAGGAACCAGACGGCCCCCACCGCCGAAAAGGGGACGGCCAGCAGCACGATCGATGTTTTTACGAGGGAGCGGGTGCTGAGATAGAGCAACAGGACGATCAGCAGGATCGTCACGGGAACCACCACCGTCAGGCGCTCACGGACCCGCTCCATCGCCTCGTACTGCCCGCTCCAGCTCACCGCATAGCCGGCCGGCAGTTCGATCTGCTCCCGCAGGAGGCGGTCCGCCTCGGCAATGTAGCTCCCCGGATCGCGATCGGCAATGTCCACATAGACATAGCCCGTCAGCAGGCCGTCCTCGTTGCGGATCATGGCCGGCCCGCTGGATATGCTCACATGTGCCAGCTGGGAAAGGGGGATCTGCCGCCGGCCTTCTTCGACGGGCACCAGGACGCGGCCGATCGCCTCCAGGTTGCTGCGGAAGTCCCTCCGGTAGCGTACGTTCACGGCATACCGCTCCCGCCCCTGGATCGCAGCAGCAACGTTTTCCCCGCCGATGGCGTTCTGGACGGCGCCTTGGGCCTGATCGATGGAAAGGCCGTAACGCGCCAGTTCGTCCCGGTTCCAGTCGATATCGAGAAAATACCCCCCGCCGGTCCGTTCGGCAAAGATGCTCCGGGTCCCCTCCATGTGGCGCAGGGCGACCTCGATTTGTCCTCCGATCTGTTCGATCTGCACCAGGTCGGCCCCGGAAATTTTGAGGCCCACGGGGGTGCGGATGCCCGTGGTAAGCATATCGATCCGTCCCTTGATGGGCATGGTCCAGGCGTTGGAGAGGCCGGGAAGCCGGAGCGCCTCGTTTATCCGGGCTACCAGCTCCGTGGTGGAGAGGGTATCGGGCGTGACGCGTCTGAACACCGCCTTGATCCACTCCGGCGCCCAGGCGGAGTACCAGGTGGCCACAGGCCGCCACTGACTTTTCGGCTTGAGAATGACGAGGGTCTCCAGCATGGAAAGGGGCGCCGGATCCGTCGATGTTTCCGCCCGTCCCGCCTTCCCCAGAACCTGATCCACTTCCGGGAAGCTCTTGATGATGCGGTCGGTCACCTGTAGGAGCTTCTGCGCTTCGGTAACGGAGATTCCCGGCATGGTGGTGGGCATGTAAAAGAGCGTGCCTTCGTCCAGGGGGGGCATGAACTCGGAACCGAGCTTCTGGAAAGCGGGCACCGTCACCGCCACCAGTAGAGCGGCGATCCCGATCACCGTCCATTTCCAGCGCAGGGTCCAGGCCACCGCCGGTTCGTAGATGCGGATCAGCAGGCTGCTGATGGGGTGATGCTGCTCGGAGCGGATGGTTCCCACCATGACGGCATTGGCCGCCCGGCAGAGCCAGAGCGGCCGGAAGCGGAAGCTGCGCAGGTGGGTGAAAAAAAGCCGCAGGGCCGGATCCAGGGTAATGGCCAGAAAAGCGGCAATAATCATGGAAAAAGTCTTGGTGTAGGCCAGCGGCTTGAAGAGACGCCCCTCCTGGGCTTCGAGGGTCAGAACGGGGAGAAACGACACGGCGATGACCAGCAGGGCGAAAAAGCTGGCGCCGCCGACCTCCTTGACGGCCTCGATGATGATCTCGCGGTAATCGCCTTTGCGGCCCTCCTGCTCCCAGATCTCGAGTTTCTTATGGGTCTGCTCCACCACCACGATGGAGGAATCGATCAGGTCGCCGATGGCGATGGCGATCCCGGCCAGGGACATGATGTTGGCCGTGACTCCCATCATCCGAAAGGGGATGAACGAGATCAGGACCGCCAGGGGGATCGTGACGATGGGGATCACGGCGCTGGGAAAGTGCCAGAGGAAAAGGAGCACCACCAGTGCAACCGTTACCATGATCTCGGTAAGAGTCCATTTCAGATTATCGATTGCCCGGACGATCAGATCGGAGCGGTCGTAGACGGGAACGATCCGGACCCCGGGAGGAAGACCCGGTTCAATCTCGCGGATCTTCTTTTTGACCGCATCGATTACCTCCAGCGCATTCTGTCCCTGGCGCATCACCACGATGCCCGAGACGACATCGCCCTCGCCGTTAAGGTCGGATATTCCCCGCCGCAGGTCCGGCCCCAGGACCACCTCGCCCACATCCCGGATGCGGATCGGCGAGCCGACCTCGTTCACCGCCAGGGCGATGTTGCCGAAATCCTCCACGGAGCGGGCATACCCCCGGCCGCGAACCATATACTCCGTTCCGCCGAATTCGATCAGCCGCCCCCCCGCATCGTCGTTGTTGCCCCGGATCGCCTCCACCACCCGGCTGACGGGGATATTGTAAAACTGCAAGCGGTTGGGGTCGAGATTGACCTGGTACTGCTGGCGGAAACCGCCGATAGGCGCCACTTCAGCCACCCCCGGCACCGACTTGAGGTAGTAGCGCAGATACCAGTCCTGGTAGGAACGCAGTTCCGCCAGGCTCTGCGCGCCCGTCGTATCCAAGAGGACGTACTGGAACACCCAGCCCAGACCCGTGGCATCGGGTCCGAGTTCCGTCTGGACCCCCTGGGGAAGCCGCGGCAAGACCGCCGACAGGTACTCCTGGGTGCGCGAACGGGCCCAGTAAATGTCCGTCCCCTCGTCGAAGATGACATAAACGAAGGAATAGCCGAAGTCTGAAAATCCGCGCACCGTCCGGACCCCCGGGGCGCCCAGCATGGCCGCAACGATCGGGTAGGTGACCTGGTCCTCGAGGATATCGGGGCTGCGGTCCCACCGGGAATAGATGATCACTTGGATTTCCGACAGGTCGGGGATGGCGTCCAGGGGGACGTTTTTCATGGACCACCAGCCCATGACGGCGGCCGCGGCGACGAGCAGAAAGACGATCAGCCTGTTGTGAGCCGAGAAATCGATGATCCGGTTAATCATGGGCGTAACCGCCGCTGGAGGTATGCATTCATGGCCTTCACCTCGGCGCCTCGGGGGGAGTGGCGGAACTCGCTCCGGGCCCCGTTTCCGGGAGCGGCATGCTATTTTCAAATCCGGGTGTCGGCACGCCGTCCGGACCGGGTTCGGCAGCGCCGGGCATCAACACTTCCCCGGACTCCGGCAAGGACGGAGAGGGTTCGGCTGCCGCCGGCGGCGCCGGTCTCCTGATTTTCGGCCGGCGGATCTGGGCAGCTCCCGGCGAACCGAAGCGCTGCTTTCGCAGGTTGATCCCCGGAGCAGGGGTTTCCGGCGCCGGCGGGGCGGCCGTTTCTGGCATCGCTCCGGAAAGGTGTTCCCCCTCCATTGATCCCGGCATCGGGGCGGCATCGGGTGCTCCGGGCACCGGCATCTCTTCCGCTTCCGGATGGGCCGGGTCTACCGGTCCGGGCTGCGGAACAGCCGCTGCCGGCGGAGCCGGCCTGCTCAATTGCTGCCGGCGAACCGGTGCGGACGCCGGCGAGCCGTAGCGCTCCGTCCGCAGGTTGATCGCCGGTCCGGAGGCGCCCGGCGCCGGCGGGGCGGCCGCTTCTGGCATCGCTCCGGGAAGGTGTTCCCCCTCCATCGGTCCCGGCATCGGGGCGGCATCGGGTGCTCCGGGCATCGGCATCATCCCCGCACCGGATTCCGGTTTCATGCCGGACGGAGCCTCCGGCATGGCCGCCATCCCGGCCGGGGCCTGCATGGCGGGCATCGCCATCCCATCGTGCCCGGAGTGTGCTTCCGCCGGTTCGATTCCAGCCGGGGGCGCCCCCGCATAGCGCTCCGGCTCCTTGCGAAAGTCCTCCAGGCACTGGGGTTCGCAGAAGTAGTAGGTCTTGCCCTTGTACTCCAGAAAGCGGCCTTCGGCTTTCGCCAGGTCTTCGTCTATATTCATCCCGCAAACAGGATCACGGCCGATGTTCCCGATGATTCCGGAGGCCGCCTGCTGGATCCGGGCCTCGGAGTCAATCAGGAAATTGCCGGAAACGACGATCTTTTCACCCGCCATGAGTCCCCGGAAGATCTCGACCCGCTCGCCCATGTGCCGCCCCGTCGCCACGGAGCGCGGTTCGAAATAGCCGCCCTCTCTGGCCACAAAGACCGTCTTTTTCAGCCCTGAATCGATGACGGCGTCCACCGGAACGACGATGGCCTCCGGCCCGCTCATGGGTATCTCCAGGTTCACGAACATATCCGGGCGCAGGATAAAATCGGGATTGTCCACGATTAGACGCATCTTGAGGGTCCGCGTGGCGGGGTCGAACTGCGGCAGCACCGGGCTGACCCGGCCGTAAAAGGTTTTTTTCCGGTAGGGAAGCTCGATTGCGACCTGCATTCCCGGCTTAAAGACCGCCGCCTCGTTTTCAAAGATGTCCGCCAGGACCCAGACCCGGGAAAGATCGGCAATGCGGAAGATTTCGTCGCCCCGGTCGAGGCGCAGTCCCGGCGAGACATTGCGGTACAGGACGAACCCGGCGGCAGGCGCCCGGATTTCGACGAGCTCCGGAAAGGTGCGGGTGCGCTCCATCTCCCTGAGCTGATAGGGGGTGATGCCGTAGTTGTAAAGGGACTTGCGGTAATAATCGATCTGGGAGCTGTCGGCGATGGGGCCGGCAAATCGCGCTGCTTTGCGCATCAGCCGAAGCTGCGGCTCGCTGTACTGCGGGTTGTTCACCAGGGGCGAAAGCCCTTCATCCGCCACATCACCGAGATTGACCAGGTTGAAATAATTCTGAACCAGGGTCCGGTATTCCAGTGAAAAGAAGGAGAGCGTGGCCAGCAGTTCGTTTTCCTTTACCTGGCTTCCCGTGGTAACGGGCTGGGTGGTTTCGATCCAGCCTTCGGTCGCGGCGTTGATCTGGTAGACGAGGGTTTCGTCCGGCGTCACCCGCCCCAGGACCCGCAGGGTATGGGTCCAGGGGGCCTTTTCGACCGTTATGGTTTTTACGCCGATAAGCTGCTGCTTATCCGGCGAAATCCGGATCGTTCCCGGCGGGAGGGATGCACGCAGATCACCCCCGGGGACGTCCCCATCGAGCCCGTCGGCATACACCGGCTCCCGGGGCATGCCGCAGGGGGCGATGCCGGGATCGTCGAACTTGAGGGCCGGATTCATCGGATCCACATAGTGGAGGATCTTGCGCTCCGGCGCCGCGTCAGGCCTTGTGCCCTGGAAGGTCGCCCAGGAACCGGCCAGAAAAGCCAGAACGGCGATGAGCACCAATATCAATAGTTGTATGCGTACTTTCATAAGGGTTGCTGCAACCTCACTGTTTCGGGTTGTAATAAAAAGTCGGGTTTAAAGAGTCTGACAGGAGAAATATCCTCATGGCCGGAGAAATTTTGCCGGCGATTATTCAAACCCCATCTTGCGCAGTCTCTCGGGCTGCTGTTTTTGAACGGCCTCGTCCATGAATCTGTCCATCTCCCCCTTTTTGCGTTCATAGAGCGCCCTGGCCTCCTGCGGATTTTCGACGATATGCGGGGAAAGAAAGACCATCAGGTTGGTCTTTTCATCCCGGTCGCTGATGCTCTTGAAAAGCCAGCCCAGGGCCGGCAGACCGCCCAGACAGGGCGTCTGGGTCTTACCCCGATCCATCCGGTCCTGGATCAGGCCGCCGAGCACGGCGGTATCACCGTCATTGACCGTGATCGTGGTCTTGGCGGTCCGGAAGGTGGTGGTCGGCGCCAGGACGCTTCCGCCCAAGGCCGTACTCTCCACCACGGATTTGACGCTCTGTTCCACCAGCAGGCGCACTACGCGATTGTTGTTGATGGTGGGGGTCACCTGCAGGGTAACCCCGACATCCCGGTATTCGAAGCTTTGAATGGGGCGATCGACGGTTGTGCTCTGTTGGACGACCGTGGTGACAAAGGGAATGTTCTGTCCCACTTCGATTTTTGCTTCCTGGTTGTCCAAGGTCAGAATCTGCGGCGTGGAGATGATGTTGAAATCGCTGTCCGAACGCACGGCCTGAACAAAGGCGCCGAAAGAAGGAAAGGTCAACCCCCCCAGGGTGATGGCGTTGCCCACCACGCCCGCAAACATCCCGCTCGGAATGGTGCCGCGGGCCAGACTGTCCACGGCGCCCGCCCCCGGGGATCCCCCGATCACCACGCCGCCGTCCGTTCCCGCGCTGAACCCGCCGTTGAAGGAATCGGCGGCGCGCCATTCCACCCCCAGGTCGAGCGACTTGCTGGCCGAAACTTCCATTATCAGGACTTCCACATAGACCATGGTGCGCGCCACATCCAGGGTCCGAATGATGTCCGCCAGGATTTTATACTCCTCGGGTTCGGCTATGACGATGATGGTGTTGGTGGCTTTGTCGGCCGATATCTGCACGTCCTTGGATACTATCGGAGGCTTCTTGGCATCCCCTTCCTTTTCGCTTCCGCCTTTGCCGGGGATTTCTCCCAGCACCTTGGCAATATCCTCAGCGATCCCGTTCTGCAGGTTGTAAACGTGAATCCCTTTGCGCTGTTTCGTGAATTCCCGGTCGAGTTCCTGCAGCATGTTTTCAATCTGCTCCATGGTACCCGGCGGCGCCAGCACGATCAGCGCGTTGGTTCTTTCCTCCGGTATGATCTTGACCGATTGAGCGGCCGCACGCAGCACCGGCCCTTCGCGGATCTGAAAGAGCGCAGTCAGCTTGCCGGCCAGTTTTTCCGCGCTGGCATGCTCCAGGGGAATGATGCTGATCAGCTCCTTGTCCCCCGGGACATCCAGTTCCCGGATGATCCCGATGAGCCGGTTGATGTTTGAAACCACGTCGATAATGATCAGGGTGTTGGTCTCGGCGTGGGGTATCATCAGGCCGGTCTTGGGCACCAGCGGGGCCAGGAACTTGGTGAACTCGAGTGCGTCGCCGTATTTCAGGGGAACAAGCTGGGTAACCATCTTGTCTTCAGTAGCGGATAACTGCATATCCTTCTGGGTCTCGAGCCCCTTGGCCCGGGCGTCCTGGGCCGGCACGATCTTGATTATTTTCCCGGCCGGCACCGCCGAAAGTCCATGCACCTCCAGAACCGAAAGAAACACCTGGTAGGCGGCGGCCACCGTAATCTTTTCAGGCGCAAGGATCGTAACCCGCCCTTTTACATTGGGGTCGAGAACAAAATTCCGGCCGGTCAGGTCGCTCATGAACTTAACCATCGTCTGCAGGTCCACGTCATTGAAGTTCATGGTGATAAGGTCGCTGTCGGGCATACGCTGTATCGGTACCGCGGGCTCCGGAATTTTTCCCGCCGGCGCACCGGCCGCCGGAATTCCCGCCGGCGCCTGCGGGCGCAGTGTTTGCGGCGGCACGACCGGCGCGGCTTCCGGTTCCGCCGGCGGCCGCGTCCCGGGCGCTCCGGCTTCTCCGGGCGGAGGCTGCTCTCCCCGCTGGGCTGAGCGCCTCAGACGCAAGGCTTCGACCCGGCGGGTCATTTCAGCCTTCCTTTCCCCAAAGGACTTGACGCGCGAACCGGCAGGCGGCGGTTCGGCGCCGGCGGCGGTGTCGCCCGGAAACGGGATCAAAAAAAGGGCGATCGCGACTATGATTTGCAAAAAAATCAACATGGTTCTTGTTTTCACGTCATTGACCTCTGCTGTCGGCAGGCATTATATCAACCCGGGTGCATCTTTTATTTGGACGGCAGCCGGGATGCAGGCCGCCGGATGTCCGGCACATGCCGGGGGGCAAACGGACGTTTAACCGGAGCCGCCTGATACCCGCTCCCCGAAGATTTGGCGTCTGCGTCCTTTTCTTCAGGAAATAGAATCAGGGCCTCTTTTCTGCCGCTCACATTCAGAACCACCCGATCGGCCTGAATATGAGCGATGGTTGCACTCTGAACCGTATCGTTTACCGTATAAATCCCTTCCTTGTTCGTTTGGGCATCGAGAATGACGGCATAGGCGTACCGGCCGCCCACCACGGTTCCATTGAGCCGGAGCTTGAGCTGGGTCGGCGCAATGGTTTCCTCCTCGAGTCTCGCCGCCATCGATACGGGAGAGGGGGTCGTGCTGAATATATCCCGCCCCACGATGGCCTGATAGGCCGCCGGGCGGGCTTCCTGGCCGGGAGTTCCCGCAGGGGTCCGGCTTTTTTGGGAGACAGCGTGATCCGGCGCCCGGCCGGGGCGGTTTTCGGATTTCCATTCCCGGAAAATTATCGTCCCCAGATAGAGGATCAGCCCTGTCAACACGATATTGAAGGCCACCAGTGATTTTTTGAAATGGCGAATATTCACGCTCCCGCTCCCCGCCTCCCCTGTTTTTTATGCAACCCCAGGGCTAACCCTATCGTTGCAAAAGTCGGAGGGTTCCAGAGCCCCCCGCTTACGGGATCTTCGTTTCACTGCGAAAGGTATCCAATGGGCGAAGCTGTCCCGCCTGGGGCGGGACTGCGAGTCCTTGGCAACGCAGGATCTGGAGCCCTCCGGCTTTCCCGAAGGGTTAATCCAGCGTGTCGATTACCTGCGGCGTTATCTCCTTAAACCTCAGGATGCTTTTGCCGCCGTGGTCTTTCTTGAAGGTTTCCGCGTCCGTCTCCGTCGCCAGCGGGATGAGCTCATGCCCCATCGGTCCATAAACGTCGCTGCCGACGACGAAATAGGCTTCGGCCGCCTGGATCGGTTTTATTTCATAGTATTCGCTGACGTAGACCGCCGCAATATCCTCAAGGCTCCGGTCCGGGCCGTATTTCTTCAGATTGAAATAATACTTGAACAGATCCTTGGCGCCGTCGAAAAACACGACGGCGCCGTCCTTGAAAACAATCTGGGCAACCCAGTCGGGATATTTATAAACGAACATGCCGCAGACCGGGCATTTATCGTTCTTGGCAGGCTGCCGCGGCGCCCGGGTCTCAGCGTGCGCTGAAAAAAACGGCAAGAGAAATACGACCATCGCCAAAATTATGATTCGTCCTGATTTTGCGAATCGCATCATCATTTCCACCCTTTTTAATAATCAGACAGGATTAACAGGATGTTCAGGATGACAGTCAGGCATGTTTTTTCACGGTTTCATCTGAAAACCGTCAAAATTAAATCCTGTTAATCCTGTCAAAAATGAAAAACAGCTTTTATTTGGCATGCTGCGTTTTCATCATGCGTTTCTTCGCACGCCGTTCACGGATCATTTTGGTGTCCTTGTACATGTCGGCGTAGGTAGCCTCCATGGCTTGCTCAAAACCGGCCGTTTGGCCGCCATGCGCCTTTATGTATTGATCGGCGGCAGCCGCATCCGAAAAGGCCCACTTGGCCCTTTTCGTCATCACGCCCATCTTGTCGCCGCCGATGGTCCAGGCCGCCGTTTCCGCGTCGATGAGTTTTTTAGTATTGTAATCGCCTACCCAGAACTTTACGGGCGCCTTGTCGAGATGAACGGCCAGGTCGGCAGCGGCGCAGTGGATCGAGCAGGTCCCCAGGACCGAGCCGTCGTCGTATTCGATAAACACCCTTGAATGGGCGAACTGCTGACGGTTCATGCCGCAGAAGGGGCAGGCCGCTACTTTCTGAATATCGTCCGTGGGCGCTTGATCGATGTCAGCCCGCATTTGAGCACCCATCGATTTTTCTCCCGCCGGTCCGGCCGCCCCCACCGTCAACACTGCCGCAAATAAAAACACCACCGCTGCCGACAATACCATTTCGAGTTTACTGAATTTTTTCTTTTGCATGATTCTTCTCCTCCTTTTTGTGATTGATTTTCCCTTGGTTTAAAGGATATGCCGCCTTCAGGGTTCAAGGGTGGACAATCCTTCGCGTATCGCAAATTTTGTGAGCTGCGCGACATTGAAAATATTGAGTTTGCGCATGATCTGGCGCCGGTGGGTTTCAATGGTTTTGGCGCTGACCTTCAGCAGGAGCGCCGTTTTTTGGGTGCTCATCCCGTCGGCAATGCAATGGAGCACCTCGCGTTCTCTTTCCGTCAGATTCCCGCTCGGTTTGGCGTTGTCCCGGCAGAGGTACGATTCGATCAAAACGCTCGCCATCCCGTTGCACACGTAGGATTTACCGCTATAAACTGTTTGGATTGCACGGAGCAGTTCTTCAATCCCGCAATCTTTCACCACATAGCCGGATGCGCCCGCTTTCATCATTTTCTGAAAATATTCCCGGCCGGAGTGCACGGTCAGTGCGATGATCCTGATATCCGGGCATTTCTCCAGAATGCGCTGGGTGGCCGTGGTCCCTTCAACATCTGGAAAGGATATGTCTATCAGAACAATGTCGGGCAACAGCTTCAGGGCGGATTCTACGGCCGCCTGTCCACTGTGGGCCAGCCCCACCACCGCCATCCCTTCCTGATTGCTCAGGAAGCTGGAAAGCGTCTGGCAGCACATCTTGTGGTAATCGGCAATAAGGATCCGGATCTTTTGGGCGGATTTTTCTGTCTTCTTTAGAATCATTGGGATCGCCTCCAAACTTTCATGGTTTTCCGGACCTTACTTACACCTCCGGCCACTGGGTTCCATGCCGAAACTTGTTGAAACTATCTGATAATTAAGAATATTTGTTTGACTTCGGATCTGACCGTACGCTTCATTCGGACATGTTTGCGACCTTGCGATTGCGCAATTCCCGAATCCCGTTGTACGGATTTAGGATGCAATATGCGGTAATTTACGAAAAATACCATTGGTAAAAACCCCTATTTTGCGAATAAAGGTTATGTAGGCTATACGCTTTTACAGTAGTAGAAATAAGGGATTTCCTTAGATGACGTAAGGGGCATTCTGTACCAGGTTCGCTTTACTCCTGACTTAGTACATGTTGGCATAAATACGATAGCAACCTCAATTGCCTGGATTCCTGCTTTCGCAGGAATGACAGGCGCTTTGAGTTTCTCTGTCATTCCGGCATGTTCTAGGCCGGAATCCAGGAATGACAGCGGCGAAACCCGATTCAGTAAAATACGTCACCGCCCGCTGCGCTCAAGACGCCAAGGTCGCAAAGAGAAAAATTTGCGGTATCGGGTCCCGGTTCCGTCAAAGAACCGACTCCACCAGGCTGCGATCCCGCAAATGGTTGTCGCCTCAAGGTTAGAGCTTTCGGTGCTGCCGGAAAAAAAGTGGGCACCTTTGCCAGAAACGTAGGCTGCCGTTTTAAGGAGAATCAATGGGTTCGCACCGGACCGAGGGGGCCGCTTGACGGAACTCCCGATAATGGTTAAGATGCCATTTATTTAAAATCAAAATCCCCATGGCGATCTCCTTTGAAAAAGGCAGCCGCATGGGGGATTGCAGTGAAGTTACAATGCAGTTCAGTCTAAAGCCGGGTTAGGCAACTATGTTCAGCATATTCAAGGATCTTTTTCATCCCAAGTCCGTCGTGGGATTGCAGATCGACGGCGGCGTCATCCGCGCGGTGCAGGTTGCCAACCCGGCAGGATCGCCGGTCGTGGAACGGCTGCTCCGGCACGAAGTCGCCGATCCTGCTGAAATGGGAAAGGAACTGGCCGATTTTTTTAAAAGGGAAAACCTCAAGACGGAAGATATCATCACATCCATTCCGACGTCCCGGGCGGCCATCCGGGAAATCACCCTCCCCTTGAAGAATATCAAGAAAATCGAAAAAATAATCAAATTTCAGGCTGAACCTCATCTCCCCTGGCCCATCGAAGAAACGGTCGTCGATTTCCTCCCGGCCGAACCCGGCCGGCCCATGCTGGTGATGGGCGTCCCCAAAACACGCCTGTCCGAGCACATCTCCGTTCTTGCCGGCGCCGCCCTGGATTCCGCCCTGGTGACTCTGGAAGATGCCGCCTTGTTTTACCTCTTCGTTCACCTTCATTCCGACAGGAAAGAACAACCGACGGCAATCGTACATTTGAAGGGGGGCGAAACCGTCGTTCAAATCGTTTACCGGCAAAAACCGCTGCTCCTGCGCGTGGGGCTGGACGATGCGGCCGACTTGCATTGCCTGAAGGAAACCCTGGCGCTCCATCGCCTGCGGCAGCCCGACCGGCCAGTTGCCGAAATCCTGGTTACCGGAGCGGCAGCAGGAGACAGGGAACTGATCGGGAAAATCGAATCGTTCACCGGCATCCCCACATCGCTATGGAAACCGCTCGAGAAAGTCAAAAATCTGTCGGCAGAGTCCGGAGACAAAGTGCATGCCGAAATGAGCGTTCCCCTGGGGTTGGCCCTCGGACTTATCCATGCAACCCCGAAAACCCTCGATTTCCGCAAGGAAGAGTTCAGTCTGCGGACCCCTTTTGAACTTAAAAACAGGGTCGTTTATGCCATGTCCGCGATCATTGTCCTGATGGGTCTGCTGACCTTTGCCGCATACCACCGGCTGTCGCAGTGGCAAAAGAAATACGAGGTTCTGAACGCCCGGTTGGCCGGGACATTGACAGAAACATTTCCGGGATCCGGCGCCGTCATCAGGGGGAGGGAACTCGAGCAGCTCAGGCAGAAAATCACCCGGGAAAAAAATCGATTCCAGTGGCTCGAAAATATCAACGCAACCGGTTCCGTCCTCGATGTCCTGACCGTTCTGACCGACACCTTCAAAATTTATTCGGACGTAACCGTCGACAACATCTCCATTGAAGGGATCCGGATTCTGCTGGACGGGCGCGCCGCCTCATTTAAAACCGTCGACAGCCTGAAAGGCGCGCTCGAAAAATCGGAGTTTTTCAGGTCCATCCGGCTGGTGGGCGCCAAGATGGACAACCAGGACAACGTGGTGCGCTTCGGTTTTCACCTGGAGAAAAAGAAATGAAATTCAGAAAACGCGATCTCGGAATCATTTCTCTAATTATTTTCGGACTGGTCCTGCTTTCGTGGTATTTCATCGTAATTGCGCCGGCACGCGCAAAACAGCGCTATCTTATCGATTACGTCGGCAAAAAAGAAACCGATCTGCAGCAGATGCTGACGCTCCAACAGGAATGGAAAAACTTTCAGGAGTGGCGTACCGAAGCGGAACAAATCCTCAATCGGCGGGGGAGCCAATTCACCCTGCTGACCTACCTGGAGCAGGTGGCCCGCGAGCTCGGCATCGATACCAGAATACAATACATTAAACCGGTCAGTTTCCCGCAAGTCGATGACCCCATCCGGCCGACCGGCATCGAAATGCGCCTGGGCCGGCTTGACATCAAGCAGTTGGTCGATTTTCTTTACCGCATCGAGCATTCCAGAAATCTTCTGCTGATCGACAAGATAAAAATTCAACCCACCGGCAGCGGCAAGAATCGCTCCCTCGAACTGACCCTTCAGGTGACTACTTACACGCTGGCCGGGTAAGAGGCCCATGCAAAACGCCCCCTTTCGCTCAATTTCGGCGTCAGGCTCAAATTTTAATCCTCGAAATACCAAATGTATTCCTGTGGTTAAAATTATCGCCTTCCTTGAACTTGAACGAAATTGAGCATTTTTCAAAGGTCTCTTTAGGAGTCGGGAGTCGGGGTTCCATTTATTCGTTATTCGTTATCAGTTGCTTGTTACTCGTTATCAGTTATTCGTTACTCGCCATCCGCATCCAACCACTTCCCTTCAGCCTAATCCCCTTCAGCCTTCAGTCTATCTTCTTCCCACCGACAGCCTGAAATTAAATCCGGACAATCCTGTTAATCCTGTCTGACTTTATCTTTTGACCCTCAACACGCAATCCACAACCCGTCACTCCCCGCGCCGGCGTCTTTTCCAGAACTTTAATCCGTCGGTCAGTTCCCGGTAGCGTTGGGGATCGTCCGACCGGGTCCGCCGGATGAATTCAACCAGGAATGAAAGAAAAACCGCCATGAAAAACGCCACCACCACCGCCAGAACACAGATCAGCGCCCGCCGGGGTTTAACCTTTTTGTCCGCATCCGGCACGATGGGCGGATCCAGCACCTGGAAACTGTAATATTTCTGAGCCCGGGCAAAAGTCTCTTTTTCAATTTCCTTAGCCAGCAGGGCGTAAATCTTTTCCTTTAAAAGGGGGTCGGCGGTCTGGTTGAGCTGCTCAGTGAAAAAGCGCCGGTTTTCGCCGGCGTCCCGGATGACCTCTTCGCGCAGCATCTCACTGGCCTCCTTTAGATAATGGTAAACGATGTCCCGAGCTGTTGACGGTCTTCTATGTTCAAATCCGATTTTAATGATATTCTTGCCGGAATCCACGCTGATCTTGAGCAAATCACTCATGATTTTTTTCAAACCGTCCTGAACCGTCTTGGGTTGGTCGGTTTTCCATTTTTTCTGACCGGCATCCCAATCATCGGCAAAGATCACCGGCATCAGCTCATACGTGTTGATAATCCGCAGGGTCAGATCCCGGCTCCCCAGGACCACTTCCAGTTTCTGCAGACTGCCGCCGCCGCCCAGGCCCAGCTCCCCGGCCACCATGCCGCCCAAGCCCCCCAGGGAAGGCAAAGACAGGGCGCCCCCTTTTTCCTCTTCCCGGGGAGTAATGGTGGCTTCCGAACGGTAGATATTGGTCATCAGCAGACTGGCCGTCACGGCGGCAACCCCGGTCAGGAAAACCAGCCAGAAAATCAGCCATTTGTGCCGGATCAACACCAGCAGCAGGTCCAGCAGGTTGATTTCATCTTCTTCCGCACACGGAAGATTGTCTTCACCCGGTTTGATTGTCCGGCTATCCTGGCCCGTCATATTATTTCCCTATTTAAAATTCAAAATTAAACATTCAAAATTCAAAATTATCATTTCAGAACAGTGCAATCGTCACCCCGGCGGCAACGGCGATCTGAAAGAGAATCTGGGTAATATCCTTGGCGTCGCGCATATAGCTGGGTTTGACGATTTTTTCCGGCACCAGGACCGTATCCCCGGGATTAAGGGCGACGCTTTCAAACGACCGGCCGAAGCCCCAGCGGTTCTCTTCCGAATCCCAGCTTACCCCGAACCATCCCGACCCCTGTTTGCTGATCACGGTGCCGTCCACCCGCACCACGTATATGGACTTCTCCTCGGCATCCCGGGTCGGGCCGCCGGTCATCGCCAGGTAGTGTTTGAGTTCCGGTTTTTCGGGATCGTAAATAAGGGCGGTGGGGTTGTAAACCGAACCGAGCACATTGACCGTATTGGCTTTTCCGGGAATATGGAGCACATCCCCGTCCTCCAGCGCGATATCCCCCGGACTCCCTTTTAATACGCCGAGGGGTTTCATGGACACCACCACCCGTCCGCTGGCCCGGGATTCCTTGAGCTTGGCAACCAGGGCTTTCTGGGCCGCTACAAACTGGGTCTGGGCGGCCAGGTCTTCCGGGGACAGGGCGGCCTGGGCTTCCGCGGAAGACAACCGGGCCGCGTCGCTTTCCAGCCGGCTGAGCAGATCTTCCAGGCGCTGCTGCTGAATTTTCCGGACCGACTCCCGGGTAAACACGGCGCCGCGCAGGTAGGCATAGTCGCTGTATCCGCCGGCGCGCTCCAGGACGTCGCTGATGCGCTCGTTTTCCCGGATGGGATAGGCGCCCGGAAACATCACTTCCCCGCTGACCGTAACGGTTTTCTTTCTTTCCCACCAATTGGGGATCGTCTTGACGGTGACGATGTCGAGCGGCTGCAGCCTGAGGTTGTGCGCCGGGTGATTCTTCAGAGCCAGGTCGATATTGAAATTCAAAATCGAAGTTTCCACCTGCTGTCCGTCCACAATCGTAAAACGGGTCAACTCGCCCTTGTCCAGGTAGGCGGCATCCCGGATGTTGCCGGCCACCAGAATCAGGTCCTTTACGGTCATATTGGAAGCATGGGGGTACTCGCCGGGGTTGTTGACCTGCCCGTTTACAAAAACCGAATAGAGAGGCTTGTATTCCCGGATGTTGCGAACGACCACTTTGTCCTGATCCTGCAGCGCCAGGTTGTTTTCCGCATCTCCGGCCAGGGCCTTCTCGACATTGAACGTATGAATGCTGACGTCCTTGGTCAGGCGGTCCGTCCGATAGAGGTGTCCGAGGGGCAGGTAGGCATCCCGGGTAAAATTGCCGGCTTTAAAAAAGAGATCCTTCAGGCGCATGTCCCGGGTCAGGGGATACTCCCCGGGCTGTTTGACTTCGCCTTCGATGGTTACCGCCGCCTTCCACTGGGTTTCCCAGACGGAATGAATAATCACGCGGTCTTCATGCTGCAAGGCGAGATTGTGTTCCGGGTCATCGGCCAGGGCGGCCGCCACGTCAAAATAGATCGTGCGCAGGTGCCGGTCCCTGTCGACCCGGATAAGCTCGGCCTTGGGCAGGTAGGCGTCGTCGGCCAGGCTGCCGGCCTGTAAAATCAGGTCCCGGATTTTCATTTGATCGATCAGATAGCGTCCCGGTTTGCGCACCCGGCCTTCAGCCAGGGCGAATTCCCTGTCCTTGAACAGACTTCTGTTGAAAATGTAGATTTCATCCAGTGGTTTGAGCAAAATGTTCTGGGCCGCATCGCGCCCCTCCAGCAGGCGCCCGAGTTCAAAGGGAATCAACTCGGTTTGCATCGTCTCGATGTGATAGCGCTTGACCAGGGCATAGTCAAAGTAGGTATCCAGCCCCAGGCTTTGCTTGTCCGGAACGAGATCCAGAACCCGCAGACCTTCCTTAAAGGCATATTGCCCCGGCCGCAGAACATTGCCGTAAAGGTAAACCGCGTTCTCTGTTGTCGCCAGAATGGCAAACACCCGGACGACATCCCCGTCCTGCAGGGGGACCGCCTGTCGATCCCTGACTTCCGCGTAGGGAATGTCGAGGACGACCTGAAACTGATTCTGAAAAGCCCGTACGATCTGAATGCGCTGGTTGAATGCCCGCGGCGCCAGACCGCCGGCCATATTCAATGCCGTTTGAAGATCTATATCGCCTTTGAGTTCATAAATCGCCGGCCGGTTCACGTTCCCGGAAACCGAAACCAGCGGTCCCACCTGGGGCACGAAAACCACGTCCCCGGGCATCAGGCGCACATCCGCGCTGACATCCCCTTTCAACATAAAATCATAGAGATCCACAACCGTCAGCGCTTTTCCCTGGCGCTTGAGCTGGATGTTGCGCAGGGACCCCAAGGGGGTCGGTCCCCCTGAATAGAGCAGGGCGTTGCCGACCTTGGCCAGGGCGCTGACCGAATAGACCCCGGGGGATTTCACCTCTCCCAGGACAAACACCTGGATCGTCCGCAGGCGACCCATGGTGACGTTCACGGACACGCCGGTGATGGCCTCGGCCTTGCGCCGGATCAGGTCTTTCAGCTCGCCGAAAGTGAGCCCGGCCACGGTCAGCGGGCCGATTCTGGGGAAGTTGATGCTCCCTTCATTGTCCACCGCCAGGCTGTATTCGGCATCCAGCCGGCCCCACATCAGGACTTTGATCTCGTCTCCCGGTCCGACAATGTAATCATCGGAAACCGGCAGGGCCGTAATGGGCGCAAATGTGGCCGGGTCACGCGAAAACAGCTTGTGCCCGTAAATTTCCAGCTCCGGCAGTTCCGGCAGATCGGTCTTTTTAAAAAAAGGATCCTCTGTTTCCGGCGGTTTTTTGATTTCACTTTTTTCCCCGGTTTCTTCCGAGGCAGGCATGACTTCCGCTTCGGTTTTCCGGTCGGCCGGTGCGCTTTCTTTTTTTATATCAGCTTCTTTCGCCTGGCCCGCTTCCGACCGTTTCTGTTCCAGCAGCGCCCGGCCGGTCTCGATTTCAGCCGGCGTCAACGTTCCCCGAAGGGCATCCTGCTGTAAATCCAGAAACACTTTGGGCGGCAGACGACCTTCCTTGAGCGCATTGACGGCTTCCTGAAGCTGCTGCGGCGTGATCCTGCCGTCCTTGAGCGCCTGCTGCACCAGGGGGGATTTTTCGATATCTTCCGCCGAAGTCCACTGCTGCGCCGGTACGCCTGCGGAAAGCAGAAGAAAAAGAAATCCGACCAGAAAAATCCGTAGCAAAAAAGTGTGGAGTTTAGTCATGAGTCCTCGGAATCGGTTATGTTTTAAGGATGAATGGATCTATCTCGCTGTGCTCCCGGCCTTTGTACCGGGCATCTGATTCATTCCGTCGGCGGTTCGATGAGCCGCCGCTTGAACGCCGAATCTTTGCTTTCCGGAGCGGACCGGACGCCGTGGGCCTCGGAGAGCGATAGAAGCTGCTCGTGCCATTTTTCAGTTTCCACCCGCCCCTTTTCAATCTGGGCATTAGCGCCTTGCATGAGGGCTGCATCCTTTTTTTCAAGAGCCTGCTGCTTGGATTTGAATCCGGCGTACATCATCTCAGCGCCGTTCAAATAAAGGGTGTGAAGCTGCCGGACTTCGTCGCTTTGCCGCGGTATTTGCTTGAGCAGCTCCACAAAACGGCCGTAAAGGGGAATTACTTCGTTTTTGAGGGTCTCGTAAACCGCCTCATCCGTTGTGTAGTTCGCGCCGGTCACGGCCCCGTAGCGCTCGAGGGCCTTGATTTCCAACTGGGAAATGCTCAGCATTCCCTGGTTGACATAGTCCACCAGCTCCAATCCGACCTTGTCGGGGGCGCAGCCGGAAAAGGCATAAACGGCATAAAAAATGAACACTGCCAGATATTTAGAGCGAAACACGCAGGCACCTCGCCGGAACGGTTGTTGAAATTTAAAACAAACTGTGTTAAGCGCACAGCTTAACTCTCTAACAAAGCGTTCGACCTGTGTCAAGAAACAAGGATTTATGCCGCAGCATATCCGACAACCGCAACCACGGCTTATGAATTTATTCGTAACCGCAAGGCTGTACGCCCTGATCCTGCTGTTATTGCTTCCAGCCGCCATGGCGTTTTCGGACGACCGCCCCTTTAACAATGCCGCCGACTGGGGCGGCACCGGTCTTCTGGAAATCCCCACGGCCCGGATCCTGGAGGACGGGATTGTGCGGCTGGGGTATGCCGAAGCCCGTCCCTACCGCTGGTTTACCGGCGCCATGGGGGTCTTTCCCGGCCTGGAGGTCAGCGGACGCTTTACCGAAAACTTACATATAAAGGAAACCCGTTTAGGACCGGATTATGGAGCTTATAAAGACAAGGCCATTGATCTCAAATATCAGCTCCTGCCGGAATCAAAATGGTTTCCGGCCGTAGCCGTCGGGCTGAACGATATTCAGGGCACCCAGCTGTTTGAGGCACAGTACCTGGCCTTCAGCCGCCAGATCTTTCCCCTTGATTTTACCTTCGGCATCGGTTCCAAACGGCTGAAGGGACCGGCTGAACTCCCCTTTACCGACGACCTGGGCATCTGGGGCGGCATTGAATGGGCCATCAGCAAACAGTTTCACTTTTTGGCGGAATACAACCCCGTCGAATATGAAAAAGACAGGGGCGGCGCCCGCGGGGTTCCCGAAGGCGCCGATATCCCCGTCAACATCGGCCTGCGCTGGAAAATCGTGCCGGGAATCGACCTGGGTCTTTCCTACCAGCGCGGCGACACGCTCGGGTTTATGGCTCACATCCAAGCCGAACTGGGCAAACCGCTGCTTCCCAAACGGCCGGACCCGCCCTGGTGGGCGCCGGTGGACCGCAGCCCCTTTGCCGGGCGCGATATCCAGGCCTTGAC
>ENA-OSEO01001043-OSEO01001043.1-sediment-metagenome-genome-assembly--contig:-NODE-1043-length-57482-cov-5.445606_pt1 | contig 57482 bp, 55 predicted proteins | sample MGYA00237883_ERZ534232 | MGnify/ENA metagenome assembly ERZ534232
GGGGGCGCGGGGGAAGAAATTCCCCCGCACGATTCCTTTTCATGCTTTTATCGACAGCCTCAAAGGGAGAAGGAATCCGTTTACTACTTTTCAGAGCTAACGGCATAACCACATTTCGGAAAAGCTGAAAACGGGTTGTATTCGCCTCCTCAAAAAGTTACGGAGGAACAATGTTCCAACATAGCGATATCCTTACCCAGCCCTTGTTTTATCTGTTCATCGCCTTTACCTGCGCGCTTTCCATGGGATATTTCTGGGGTCGACGGACAAACAAGCGCGTGTTTCTCTCCGCCTTCAACGACCTGGTTGATGTTGTCCACCCCGATGACCAGACCTTCACCAATATCGGCGGCCTGGTGGGCTTTCACGCTAACCTGATCATCAAACGAAAAGGCCCGGTCAGCCGGGTGGACGCCACCATCACGCTGCTTCCCCGGCACTCCCTGCTGTATTTGCCCGTTTCCAAGCTTATCATGCGCCACGACCGGTTGTTCGTCACCATTCACCTTAAGCCCCCCCTGTTTGGCGAAGCTCATTTAATCGAGGTCAAATACGCCGGGTTCCGCAGCCCCAAGATCCAGAACGCCGAACGGATGACCCGTGAGCCCGTGCGATGGGGAAATCACGACTTTCTCCTCTACTACGAGCAGACCGTCATGCGGGATCGTTTGACCGAACTCATGCGGGATCATCCCGATCCGGGCATCGTGCGCCACATCGCCCTGGTCCCGGACCAGCGAAAATGCTTTGTCTTCATGATCCCTTACAGGAATGCGGTCAAAAACGATTTCCAGGCGGTCTATCAGTGGATTCAGACGGTCTGCGGCGCCGGGTAATGGCGTTTCGTGGGACTTGAAGCCTGAGGATCAGGCCTTGTTTTTTGACCTTTTTCCTCACTATTAGCGCGGATAACCTATGTAAGCTTTCAAAAAACTGGATTCCCCGGTCAAGCCGGGGAATGACGAAAGACGCTGACCGGCTTTATCAACACCTCGAACGAATTGCCTTGGCTACCCTCTCTTGATGACATCCTGCGCTCAACCATCATTATCCTATCCTAGACTCCTAGCCGGTCTTATAGATTCTGCAATACTTTGGATATTCTTTATGTTCACCATCTCAAACAGCGCCCGATAGCGCAGGATCTGCGCGGGGGGAGAAATTCCCCCGCGACGCTTTTCATTTCCGCGAGACTGATGGGTTTCGTCCGCCTGTGGCCGACTCTGCCCATCCCGCCGCGTGGTTCACCCGTGGTCCCCCTATCGAATGTTTCTTAATTCGGGCGTGGGAGTCGATAGTAAAATAAGAATTGTGTGAGAATAAACTATATTTCGCCCGATTTGCGGGCGCGGATCATTAATGAGCCCATGATACCGATCAAACCTAACAAAAGGATTATACCCCATTCGTTTAATGTGGGGATAGGTTGCGCGGGAAGAGTTGCTTGGGGAGACCATTGAAGAAATGGATAACCATGTCCGTCGATTATCCCCCACACGGTGTCGAAATCCCATTCGCAAAAAGTGGTAAAAGTTGCTCTATATGACATTTGAAGGGTGGTTTTGCCTTGTACCTGTTCGTCAACATAGTCACTAATGCCATTAACCTGGTTTGATGCGCCAATATCCCAAAAATCACACGTATAGACGCCTCCGTCGCCATGTCCGCCGCCGAATCCTCCGATATTGGCGCCTGGTGTTATTGGCCGACCAGTGGAATAACAATTGGTAATCCTTCCCTCCTGCCACCCGAAAAAGCCACCGGCCCAATTCGCCGCGGCCTCGGCCGATCCGCTAGAATAGCAATTAATAATAGTCGAAGTGGTGGTTGTATTTCCCCCGGCAAATCCCCCTGCCGCATTAGTCCCCGCTGTGGCGGCGCCGGTGGCGTAGCATTGCGATATCAGGCATCCTTCCTGATTCCTGCCAATAAACCCCCCCGCCTAGCTGGCGACTGTCGTGGCCGATCCAGTGGCGTAACACCTGGTTATGGTGGACGGACCGGTCCCGCTGGCAGGGTTGCCAACCGTGTTCAGCCCAACGAAGCCTTCTGCAAATTGATTTCCCGCTGTCGCGGCGCCGGTGGCGTAGCAGTCCGATATCGAAGCGCCGTCTGTATTGATTCCACAAAACCCTCCGGCTTCGTCAAGGCCCGCATAAACCGCGCCCGTGGCGTAACAATTGGTGATGGTTCCAGGAGCGTTTTCTGTTTGATGACCATTACGGCCGCAAAATCCACCGGCAATGCCTATCCCTACAACTGAAGCCCCGCTGGCGCTGACATCCCCGGTCGCATAACAGTTGTCGATTGCGCCATTATATATATTCCAACCGCAGAAACCTCCAACTATCCGGGGTTCAACAGCGGAATCAACATTAGTGGCGGTTACGTTTGCGGTAGAATAACTGTCGCTTATCGCGCCAGAACTGTTCACTCCGCATAAACCACCGATAAATTCAAACGTTCCCTCCACAAACCCTGTACTGTAACAGTTAGTAATCGTCCCGGCGTCATTGATTCCACAAAGCCCGCCCACGAAACTCCATCCTAGTATCGAACAGTTCAACAAGCCTAAGTTACTGATTGTTCCCCCATCTACATATCCGAACAAGCCTACATATATGGTTCCCGGAAGATTCATGGAAAGATTGGAAATGGTATTCCCCTGGCCGTTGAATGTTCCGGTAAAATGTGTCCCATCATTGCCAATAGGAACCGTTCCGATCATACCGGCGGCGTCGATACTCGCCGTCATAATAAAATTGTCGCCCCAATGAGCCGGGTTGCTCATTAATGTCGCCAAATCCGCCGTGGACGATACTTGATAGGGGTCGGCCAGTGTGCCAACTCCACCCGAATACTGCGCAAGGCCGTGATTACACAATAAAATAACCAATAATGGCGCTAACGAAAAAGCCCTTCTCAACATAGTGCCCCCAAGCTTTGCAATGTTTTTTGAGTTTGATAAATAGACAAAAACTTAAATTAGGCAGGAAAAATGCCATAATAAAGATATAAACTGGGCAAGTAGATAGCAAACTATCTTACAACAGTAAATATCATACTTATTCATGGTATGTGATCATAATTTAAATATTTGATTTCCTCGAAGCCTTGAGACGATTTGGTAAAATGAAAAGCGAAATGAAGTACCCATTAAAAGGCCTTCGGTCAAGGGAAAAACTTCTCCCCTTACAAGAAAACCGATTTATTTCTTGCTGAAGTGGATCTACCCCGGCGCCGCTTCTTTACCCATGCCGATGTTTCTATCTCTTCTAGACGTCAGCTCTTTCCTTCACCGCGTCAGTCACCCATCAGGATCAAGATCTCGGCCATGAAGGCCTCGTTCCCTTACCGCCCCACGCGGGACCGGAAAATTTTCGGTTTCATGCCGCGTCCAAGTGATTGCGCGCGTCTTATGGTTTCCAGCCAACCCCTTTGCGGCTCGCGGTATGGGCAATAAAGAGTCCCGCTTCGACGGAGCGTGGGGTACACCAAGTGTCCGCTTGAACGAAGATACTTCAATCAGCCGTGCGCGCGAGTTATTCGACCGACCGAACAGCACTGGACTCTATTCAAGACCATGCTCACAGACTGGCAGGCTGTGGCCAACCTGCTTACGGACGCGCATCTGGCCGCGCTGGCGCTGGAACATGGCTGCGCGCTGGCTTCCACTGATTCTGATTTTTCGCGCTTTCCGAAACTGAAGTGGATCAATCCGCTTTCCCGGTAAGCCTTTTGCCCTTGCTCGCGGGGCGGCCTTTGGGACGCGAAGGGAGTTAAAACGGATTGACTCCCGAGTCGCGGGAATAATGCAGGTATCCCACGTTGGCGCCCAGGCGGAGTCCCACGCCTGTTCGTATGGGCGCCAGGGTGACGTTGTCGAGGCGTTGATAGTTCATGCTCACGCCGCCCACGAAATAGGCGCTGCCGTCCACCCCCGGAAAGCGCTGATAGATGTTGGCGCTCCGGCGCAGGCCATACACCAGCGTGAATACCTTGGCGGCGTTTCCTCCAAAATCGAAACCCACGGAAGGGCCTCTCCAGAAAACCTTGCGGCTTCCTTTGTTTTTCATATGGAGGACCCCTTCTCCATAGCGCAGGCCGACCACAAAAGCGCCGCCGCCTTCGTTGCCTCGAATGTACCCCACGGGGCGGCCCAGGTCCTTGAACGCTTTTTCAATAACTTTGGCCAATCCGTCCGACGCGCCTTGAAAGAATTCCTCGACCGCCGCGCCTATCTCATCCTGACTGTACGTGTTTTCATAGCGCGCCGCCTGAACGGGCGCGGCTGAAATCAGCGCACAGATCGCTATGGCGCATAGTATCGCGCCTTTATACGGCATGGTTTGTCCTCACTTCACATTGCGCCCAAATTGTTCCATCGCGCCCGGTCATGCCATGACCTCGCCGTCCTTCATTTCCACGATGGTGTCCACCGCGGGGGATTCATGAACCAGGGGATCGTGGCTGGCGATGATGACGGTCTTGCCGTCGGCTTTAAGGTCCTTGATAATGGCCATCAGCTCTTCGGACAATTTTGAATCCAGGTGCGCCGTGGGTTCGTCCGCGATGACCACGGAGGGGTTGTTCACCAGCGACCGGGCGATGGCCACCCGCTGTTTTTCGCCTCCGGACAGCCATTCCACCTTGGCGTGAGTTTTTTTCTCCAGGCTCATGGATTGCAGCAGCGCCTCGGCCCGCCGCTGCAGGTCCGACCGCTTTCCTCCGATGGGGTACGCGGGCAGCATGACGTTTTCCAGAACCGTTATTCCCTTGATGAGGTGGAACTGCTGAAAAATAAAGCCGAAGGTGGAGCGTCTGATTTCGGTGAGAAACCGTTCCGGAAGGCTGGTTATTTCCCGGCCGGTCAGTTTGATCCTGCCGGATGTGGGTCTGGCCATGCAGCCGATGAGGCTGAGGAGGGTTGTCTTCCCCGAACCGCTCGGACCCTTGAGCACGCTGACCTTATGGGCGTCTATTTCCAGACTGACGTCACGGATGGCGGTGAATTCGCTGGGTTTTCCCTTGTTGTAGGTTTTGGTCACGCCGAGCAGTTCTATCATATACCCGCCTTCTGTTGAATGGACCAGCGGCCGCGGTCCCGCGCGGACCTTCCGCGAGGAACCGGATCAAGGCTCGGTGAAACTATACGGCATATGCGTGTATCTTGTAAACCCGAGGGTCCTGGAATCAGGGGCGCGTGGGATTGGCCGTCCATGCGGAACGGCGCGGTGGGGAAGGGACCCGGCGCGACCCGGGTCCCTGTTGTACGGGGTCGTTTGAGAGCCGTTATGCGCGAAGCGTCAGGGTCCGCCCCGCGCCAGGCTGGGTATCAATTTATGCGACGGACGCCGTAACCGGCTCCATCAAGAATCGTCACGGGTCCTTAATTCACGGTGAAGTCAAGCGGTTTGCTCCAGGGGCCATAGCCGTAGCCGTTATAGGCCTGAATCCACATTCTGTAGGAGCCGGCGCCGAGCGCTTTGGAAGTCGAACAGACGAGTTCGTCCAGTACCACTTCAGACGCCGTGTACCACTTTTTAAAGATAGCCGTTCCGCTCGAATTATTTATCCACACATAGTACCAGGTGCTGCCTTCGGCCACGGTCCAGTTCAACGCGTACGTTCCGGACCCCATAGTTTCGGGTTCCAGGACGACCGACTGACCGGGAGTGGTTTTGGTGTTTACCGCAAAGGTCATGGGCGAGCTCCAGGGTCCGTAGCCGGAGGAATTCCATGTCTGAATCCAGTAACGATACGTTCCCGAACTGAAATTCATCGGCGACTCCACCATGCAGACGTCGCCATATACCACCTCGGCCGCCGTGTACCATTTTTTCAGAATTGCGACGCCGTTGGCGTTGTTGATCCACAGGTAGTACCACGTGGAGCTTGCCACCGTCTTCCACACCAGCGCCGGAGTGGAGCCCGCGCAATTTCCCGAAGGGGCCAGCAATTGCGCCGCCGACGGCGTGGTCTGCGGCTTGGACACCGCGAACTGCGTTACGGTACTGAGGTCGGAGACTGCCTCACTGCCCAGCCACACCTGTGTCCTATAGGTGTAGGTCCCCACGGCCAGGTCGGACGGTATGGACCACGTATACGAGTACCATTTGATTGCTCCGGCCGCGAGCCCTTTGATACTCGCGGACCCTACCCATTGAGCGCTTGCCAGGCCGGGGCCGTCAACGAGAAACCACACCCTCGCGTCGTCGGTGATCGGGGCGGCGGCGCTATTCTTCACCTGAGCCCATAAGACGGCGGAACCGCCGGCGCGAGCGTTAGTGACCGGCCACAGCGCCACAATTTGCGTTTCCACCAGGGAACCTTCTTCGTCCCCGATATAGGCCGAAACCTCCTGGGAATAATCGCTGACATCGCCCCAAATCGAATAGGCGGTAATCGCGAAATAATACGTTTTCCCCAACTCGGTGATTTCTATTTCCAGGCTGGTCGCCGCGCCCGCGTCCATATGTTCGGTATAAACCCCGGAAGTCGTGCCCCAGTGAACCTCGTAACCGGCCAGGTCCTCATGTTCTACCGGGTCCCACGTCAACGTAACAGTCAAGGCCGCGCAGATCGAAGGCAGCAAAAGGAAGAAAACAAAAGCAATTTTAATGACAAAGAATTTCCGCAATAACTCGAGATTGAACTTTTTACCAGAATTAGCGTCCATCGGTTACCTCCAAATGTCTACGACGGACAAAAGCAATAGGCGGGCCATTCTCCATTAAAAACAGGATGGTCTTTATTTTGCTTTTATATCAATATGTTATGCAGATTTTGCGCGGCGCGGGCTACGTTGCGTGGTGGACCGGTTCCATAATACGTGACCACATTGCGCCCCGAGTTACAAAAATTGTAACTTGAATTTTAAAAGAGGGCGGGTTGTTCAATAGGATGTAATCGACAGATACGGGTGTGGAAAGGAACTTTTTACAAATTAAAAAACGGAAAAAAGACGTGACGTCAATGCGCGCGCACGCCCAGGTAAGCGGCTTCCACGCGTTTTTCCGAGCGCAATTCCGCGGCCGGACCTTCCATGGTAAAGCGGCCGCCATCCATGATGTAGGCGTACCGGGCCACGGAAAGCGCGGCCCGCGCGTTCTGCTCCACAAGCAGAATCGCGGTCCCTGTCTCCCGGATGCGCGCGATCATATCGAAAATCTGTTTTACCAGCATGGGCGCCAATCCCAGCGATGGCTCGTCCAGCAGCAACAGTCTTGGTTGCGCCATCAAAGCCCGGCCAATGCACAACATCTGCTGCTCGCCGCCCGACAGGGAACCGGCCTTCTGCTTAAGCCGCTCCTGGAGCGCGGGAAACAGCTCGAAAACTTTTTTCAACTCCCCGTTCAGGCTCTGTTTCGGCTGGTGATAGGCCCCCAGGTTGAGGTTCTCGGCCACGCTCATGTTGCTGAAGATCTGCCGGCCTTCGGGGGCCTGGCTGAGTCCCTTGCGCACGATTTTATGAGAGCGCAAATTGGTGATATTCTCGCCCAGAAAGGTTACCCGGCCCGCGTAGGAGTGGTACACTCCGGAGATGGTCCGCATGAGGGTGGTTTTGCCCACGCCATTGGAGCCGAGCACCGCGACGATGGAATTTTCGTCGACCGAAAGGGAAACGCCGAACAGAATCTGCTGGAGGCCCATTTTGACCTGAAGATCGCTCACTTCTAGAATTGGCATTCTTCCCCTCCCAGGTAGGCTTCCAGAACCACCTGATCCTTCTGGATAACCGCCGGGGCGTCATCGGCGATTTTCTTCCCCAGGGCCAGCACGATCACACGCTTGCAAACGGTCATAACCAGGGACATGTCATGCTCGACCAGCAGAATGGTCAATCCGCCTTCGTGCAGCGACGCTATAAACTCCGCGAGCCGCCCGGTTTCCTGTTCGTTCAGCCCGGCCGCGGGCTCATCCAGAATCAGCAGCGTGGGGTCGGTGGCCAAGGCGCGAGCGATCTCCAGATATTTGCGTTTGCCGTAGGACAGATTGGCCGCCAATTGGTCCGCCTGGTCCGTCAAATGCGCCTTTTCCAGGGTCGACCAGGTGATTTCGCTGATCCGATCGTCCACCGGATCGCGGCCGAACCCGAATATGGTCCTTTTCAGGCTGTGCCCCAGCAAGCCTATGGCGCCGATGGACACGTTATCGAACACGGTCATGTTGGGCATGACCCGCAAATTCTGAAAGGTCCTGCCAATGCCTTTTCTGGCCACGGCCGACGGCTTGAAACCGGTGATTTCATCGTCTTTAAAGAAAATGCGGCCTTCGCTGGGTGGAGTGAAGCCGGTAATGCAGTTGAACAGGGTGGTTTTGCCGGCCCCGTTGGGGCCGATCAGTCCGGCCAGTTCACCCTGAGCCAGATTCAGCGACACGTCGTCGACCGCCACCAGTCCGCCGAACCGGCGGGTTACCGCGTCCACTCTCAACAAGCCGTCGCCGTTCGACATCACTTCCACCCCACCTTGGCGCCCGCGCCGTCCCAGGCGGCGCCGAGCTGCTTTCGCGCGATGTCCAACGCGGAAACCTCGCCCAGCAGTCCTTTGGGCAAAAGCAGTATGGAGAGAAACATGACCATCCCCACCGCCACATTGCGAAAATCGCCCAGATCGCGCGTGACTTCGGGCAACAGGATGAGAAGAAGCGCTCCGATGATCCCCCCGGGCACACTGCCCAGCCCCCCGACAACCACCATGGCCAGAATAAGGATGGACTCGCTGAATTTGAAATAATCGGGGCTTATGTAGCCCGATGTATGCGCGATAAGCGCGCCCGCCACCCCGGCGAAAAAAGTGCTGATGGAAAATACCTGGATCTTGAGCGGGGCCACATCGATGCCCATGGCCGCGGCGCACTGGTCATCCTCGCGCAGCGAACGCATGGCGTTTCCATAATAGGAGTGGGTCAATCGATAGATATAGAACACCGACAAACACATAACCGCGGCCACGACATAGTAGGAGCCCAACTGCCCGGTAATCTCCCATCCGAAAAAGGATATGGGAGGTATCCCGGACACGCCCATGGGTCCGCGGGTCAGCGACACCCAATTGAGCAGGGTCACATAGATGATTTCGCCCACCCCGAGCGTGGCCACCGCAAAATAGATACTCACCAGGCGCATGGTCGGCAGAGCCACCAGCATGCCGCAGATTCCGGCCACAATACCGCTGAGCGGCAAGGTCAGCAAAAAGGACAGCCCGAATTTGGTCGACAGCAAAGCCGCCGTATAGGCCCCGACACCGTAGAACGCCGCGTGGCCGAGGCAGAGCAAGCCGGTCGTGCCGGTGATCAGGTTCATGCTCGTGGCCAGAATAATGAAAATCAGTGACAGGCTCGCCAGCTGAAACAGATAGCCCGAACCGAGCGAAGCCAGCGTGGCGGGTATGATAACGAAAATCAGAGCCAGCAGCGCCGCCGGTATGACGATGGCCCGTTTTGCCTTTTTACGCGGGGTTGTCAACGTTTCAACTCGTTCCATACTCGACCTTTGTCACACCCGCTCGCGTCCCTGTCCGAAAATTCCCTGCGGAAAAAATATCAGGGTTATGACCAGAAAACTGTAGGCGATCATATCGCTCCAGCCCGCGGCCACAAAATCGGTGGCTATGGACTCCGCCACGCCGATGGCTATGGCGCAGACAACCGCTCCCGGAATGCTGGCCAGCCCTCCCATGACCATGGCCACGAACGCTTTCACCGAAGGCGCGAACCCCATGGAAGGGAAAATCGCCCCATAATAGAGCCCCACCAGCATTCCCGACGCACCGCCCAGCATGGAGCCCAGAGCGAAGGTGGCGATAATCGTTTTGTCCACGTTCAAACCCACATACTGCGCGCCGAGTGGATTGTTGGAAATCGCGCGTATGGACAGCCCTATTTTGGTGCGGTAGAGCACGTATTGCAGGAACACCAGCATGATAATGGAGGCGCCCAAAATAACAAATTGTCCCGACGAAAAAGAAACCGGCCCGATGGGAATGGGATCGTTGAGAAGATACTTCTGAGGAATGGACTGCATTTCGCTGCCGTACGTGATTTGCAGAACTTCCTTGATGATGATGGACACGGCGAGCGATGACAGCAGCGTGGCCTCACGCATGGCTCTCGATTTCAGTGAAGCCTCGTCCCGAAACCGGCGGAAGGGCTTGAACGCCACGCGTTCCAGACAAATACCCGCCACGCAGCCCGCGGCCAGGGCGAACAGCAGCACGGCGAAAAGCGGCGATCCGAAATAGGTTATCAGCATCAATCCGGCGAACGCGCCAATGGTGTACATTTCGCCATGCGCGAAATTGACCACGTTCAACACGCCGAATATCAGTGTAAACCCTATGGCGATGAGCGCGTACACCATGCCCACGCTCAAGCCGTTGACAATCTGCTGAATTAGATAGGGATCCAAGTAACCGACTTCCCACTATAAGGGAGGCGCCTCCGGAAGCGCCTCCCGTTCTACGCTGTTATTACTTTTGCTGGATCAGGACAAACTGGCCGTTTTTCACTTCCATGCGGGCCAGACTTTTTACCGGTTCCCTGGTTTTGGGATCAAAGGTGGTCACGCCGGTGACCCCCGGATAATCCTTTGTGGCCGCCAGCGCGTCCCGCATGGCTTTGCGGTCGGCCGACGCGCCGGCGCGGCTGAGCGCGTCCAGCATGATGCCCGTGGCGTCGTAGCCCTGGGCCGCAAACATGTTGGGCGGGTTCCCGTACCGCTTTTCATATTCCATCACGAATTCCCGCACATGCGGTTCCGGGCTGTTGGGCATGAAGGTCGTGGAAAGCAACAGACCGTCGGCCGCGTCCCCGGCCAACTCAATCAGTTTGGGAGAATAGAGCGAGGAGGTTCCGAATACCGTGGTTTCGATGCCGAGCTGTTTTCTCTGCTGCAGGAGCATGGCGCCTTCTTCGTACATCATGCAGGCGTAAATGGCTTCAGGCTTTTTGCGGCTCACCTTGGTCAAAATGGCGCGGAAATCGCGCGTGCCGGGATTAAAGTACTCGATGTCCAGGATTTTGCCGCCGCGTTCCTTGACCGCCTTATCGAAGTTCTCCGCGGCTGAAATGCCCCAGTCGTTCTGGATGGCGATAATGGCGAAGCTTTTGTAGCCCTTCCCCATGGCCCAATCCGCCACAAACGGGCCCTCGAACGCCTGGGTGGTGATATTCCTGAACTGATATTCGCTGACTTTCGTATAGTCGGGGTGAGACGCTGTCTGCGAAAGCTGAGGCATACCGGCTTTGGCGTAAACCTGGCCGGCGGCCATGGAAACCGTGCTGGTAAAGTCGCCGAGGACACCCACAATGCACTTATCGTCGATAAATTTCCGGGCGATGGAGATGGCTTCCTTGGGGTCGGATTTGCTGTCCTCGAACTTGATGACCACTTCAGTGTCTTTCAACTTACCGGACTTGTTGAATTTTTCGAGCTGCATGATCGCGGCGTTGCGAAAAACTTCGCCATACTGCGCGTGTTCGCCCGTGAGCGGCAGTGAATAACCGATGCAGATCGTTTCTTTCGCGCCCGCGGGTACTCCGTTAAACAGAAGCGCCACTGCCAAAAACGCCAACAGCCAAAACCTGATCCTCATAACGATCCTCCACAAAATTAAGTATAAGTCTTAACGCCAACTCTGACCCGCGCCTTAAAAAAGCGCCCCACCTAACGAAATGTAAAAATACGATCCGAGCGGATTTATCGCCCGCCCGGATTAGATCTCACAGCGGAAACAGGGCGGCCCGGTTCACTTGCCCGGCCGTATATGGAGATGGCAGCAGCCTTCACGGCCCGCTTTCCAGGTTTCGGCGGAAAACTTAAAGCCGGCGCCTTCAAAGGTCCCGTAATCGACCTGAGAGGCGATGTCCAGCATCTTGGCGATTTCTTCGTCGCTGAGCCCGGCTTCCTGGTACGCCTCTTTCAAGGGACACTGATGAAATTTTATATCCAGCGCTTCGGAGTCGCAACGCAGCAGCTCCGGCTCGAACATGCCTCCCTTGTCAGGGACGAAATCGAGGAAGGCGTCCTTGAGGTCTTTCAACTCTCCGGGCGCGTATTGGGCGAAGCGCTTTCCTATCTCGTAACCTCGCTTGTAGATAGCCCGTTTCAGTATTTCAGTGGCCTTTTCCTCTCCGATCTCCTGCCGCAATTCGTTATAAAAATGATAGTAGATCATGGCCCGATTCTTGATCGAGGCGCGGAGCATTTCCCTGAGTTCCTGTTCGGACATCGACGTTCACCTCTTCACGGCCGGATTGTATTGAGCGCGCCGCCGCTCCCCAACCGGCCGGTTTTGCTATTCGGAAAAACGCGCCGGACCGAAAACCACATTTCATTCAGCCCGCCCAAAATCGGACGTACTTTTAGTAAACGGCGCCAGCGCTCATTTTAAAGCAGAAATGTGTATGTTTTTCAAAGCCTTTTAAGCCGGACAGCGGCGTCCGGCCAATTTCCGACGTTTCTTTACAGAACGTCATCCTCATACACATTGCAGATGCAGCACAGAAAGGTGGCCTCTTCCGTATCGCTCAGATTTTTCATGCCGTGCGGCTCCAGACTGGGGATATAGATCGAACTCCCGGGACCGCAGACTTTTTTGCTCTTCAGCTTGTCCGTTTCCGGATCGAACTCCCAGCACTCAAATTTGCCGCTCAGAATATACATGGTCTGATGATAGAAATGATTGTGAATGGGGATTTCTCCGCCCGGCTCCGCGGTAAAAAGGCGCAGGCCGTAGTCCGGATAGCCGTGGCCGTCATCGCCATATTTGGACAGCCATTGGACAGTGATTCCCTTGACATCGTAGTGGGCGCCTTTATAGGGAAACTTATCGATTTTCACGCCTTCGCAATCTTCTTTTGTTACGACGAGCATAGTTCCTCCATAATGTTCTTTCACAGGGTAACGTGTTTGTGGCTCGATCCTCGTTCGAGGCCCGGCCTATTCATCAGCGTGTTCGGAAACGAACCGAAAGTCACAGAATTTCGCGCCCTGCATGATGGTTTGAGTCCGCAGGAGTTTCAATTCCGGATTAAACCCTTTTATCAGCTCGAAATCGCGATCGCAAGACAACACAACGCCTAAATCCTCAATTCCCAGCTCCTTATACATTTCCGCGTAGCGGCACCTGGTCATATTAAAGGAAAAACGTGTATCAGTCTGCTCAATTACTTCCATTTCCAGCGCGCCCCCGGCTTTCCACGCGTCCATGCCTCTGGCGAAGTCCAGGAGAGAATTGCCTCCCAACCGCCTGGCGAGCTCCGCGCCCTGTTCCCGCGCCAGGGATTTAATGGTTTCACTGGCTAATTTGACCGCCTTTTCCCGTCCGAATTCCTTGCCGAACGCTTCGATAATCGGAGCCACGATGCGCGCCTCAATTTCACGCCGGGCGAGAATATGAATTGCGCCGAGATCGGATAGCACGGTATTTCCTCCTGTTTTTTCAAGCGCTTAACGGAATAAGGCGCCGTCAATGACGTTTCGCGCGCTCCCCCGCCCGTTCCCGGTATAGAAAAACGGGCTTCCCTTTTCCGGTATACTCAACCGCGTTCCAGATACGTCATCGCCGCGCGTGTCATCATTTCAGCGCCTATCATCAGCGCGTCCTCATCAAAATCAAACCGCGCGTTGTGATGAGGGGCGTAAACGCCTTGGCCGCGCCCGCCCGCGCCGACATAAAAGAAGCAGCCGGGAACTTCCCGCAGAACAAAAGCCATATCCTCGCTTATCATGCCTCGCTCGACTTCGCGGACATTTTCCCTGCCGACCACCTTCTTCGCCGTCTCCCGCGCCAGTTCGGTCATGGTTTCATCATTGACCACCGCAGGGTAGCCTTCCTCATATTCGAATTCATAGGTCCCGCGAAAAGCCGGAATTATTCCGTCGAGGATTCTGGTCATGCTTTGGGGGATCGATCGCCTGAGCCGGTCGTCGAGGGTCCTGACCGTTCCGGCCAGTACCACCCGGTCCGCTACGACGTTGGCGGCGTTTCCGCCCCGGATCGTGCCCACATGGACCACCAGCGGATTTAGGGGAGAGGTTTCCCTGCTGATAAGACTCTGCAGAGCGGTTATGACGTGCGCGCTCATCAGGATGGCGTCCACGCCCTCATCCGGTATGGCGCCATGACCGCCTCTGCCCAATATGGTTATCGTGAAATTGTCCATGCTCGCCATGATCGGGCCGGGCCGGACGCCGATCACCCCGCTTGGAATCGAGGTAAACAGATGCAGCGCCATGGCCGCGTCCACCCGGGGATTTTCCAGCACTCCATCCGCGATCATCAATTTCGCGCCGCCAAAACCCTCTTCGCCGGGTTGAAAGACAAACTTTACGGTTCCGGGAATCGATTCCCGCCGCTCGCTCAGTATCCTGGCCACGGTCAGCAGAATGGCCATATGGCCGTCGTGACCGCACGCGTGCATGACTCCCTTGTTGAGGGATCGATAGGCCGCGTCCGTCTGTTCCGGGATGGGCAGCGCGTCCATATCGGCGCGAAGCAGCAGGGTTTTGCCCGGCTTTCCCCCCTTCAACAGACCCACCACCCCCGTCCCGCCTATGTTGGCGCTGACCGTGAGATTCAAATCCTTCAGGTAGCGCTCTATGACGCCGGCCGTCCGGCGTTCTTTCAGGCCCAATTCCGGATTTTGATGAAAATCCCGCCGCAGCCTGACCATCTCTTCCTTGAGACTCATAACTTCTTTGGAAATTTCAGCCGCCATAGTCAATCCGTCCAGTCCGCTCTTGTTAAAAACGATCCAAGCCTTTCTCGCCGCGGAGTCGACGTCTATTCCTCGATTCCGCCAAGGGACGAGAATCTTCTCCAAATGTATCAGAATACCTTACGAGATAAAAGCCATGTTCAAGCGCGGAGGGCGCTTGCGAGCGACCGGGGCGGCGCCTGTCCGGGCGGGAGGGCGCGGGGCTCAAACGAGCGGACCCGGCGGGCTCCTGCGGAAAAATTGTCGCCGGGAGGCTGGACTATACAAAAATCCCGCCGGGGCGCCCGGCGGGATTAGTGGCTAACCCACTTATATTGTTAGTCTTCCAGGATGAAAATAACCTCTAATTTGACTCTGTATTCAGTGATTTTGCCATCCTCTGCGGCGATCCGCTGCTCCATCACGCGCATTCCGGTTATGCCTCGGAGCGTTTTGTTGGCCCGCTCGAAACCGACTCTCACGGCGTCATCAAAGCCCTTTGTTGATGCGGCGATAACCTCGGTAACTCGTGCCACGCGACTGTCTGCCATAGCTCACCTCCGTTTTATAAGGTTACGGTACATTGTAACGGACTAAGGGCGCAACGGGCAATACCGCTGATGAAAATTTTTTCATTAAAATTGAATATTTTTCGTCAATCCGCCTCATGCGCTCAATTGCGAGGCTTTGCGAATTTTGCATGCCGGACAAATCATGCAAGGCCGCGGGGGCTGCCAACGCGCCGGAACGTTTGTTTCGCCGAATGGAGGGCCACGGTCGCTCATAATACTTTCAATATCAAATTGCTTGACAATCAAACAATATCGGCCTAAAAAAATTCCATCAAAGTTCGAGAGGTCGATACTGCATGGATACATCTTTCTTCTGGATCGCGCTGCAGACCAGCTTCCTTCTGGGACTGATTCATGGCGTCAACCCGTGCGGCCACTCCTGGGTGGTGCTGGCGCCCTTTGTCGTCGGACACTCCGACGGCAAACGCGTATTCACGATAACCGCGGCGTTTCTGACCGGAACCGCCCTGGCCTGCGTGGCCCTGGGCGTCACCTTGGGGGCGATTTCCCACCTGCTGCCCGCGGGCGCGCGGGGAGTCCTGGACATCATAGTCTCGGCGATTTTGATTCTCCTGGGATTGGGGCTTATTATCAATCCCGATATTCTGCACAAACACGACGGTGAATGCGGCGCTCGCACGATCGCGCGCGGCGCGGCTCCGGCGCTGTTCACCGTGGGTTTTCTGAATATGATCCTTCCCTGCCCCACGGTGGCCATCATGTATTCGTACGCGCTGGAGTCAAAGGCCATACTGCAAAGCGCGTGGGTGTTCGCCGGTTACGCCATCGGCACAGCTTTAAGCGTCGGTATGGTCATCTTCGGGATTTACAAGGTGACCAATCTTGCCCGGCGTCTCAATCAGGACTGGATCGAGGACACCATCATGCGCGTGGCCGGAGCCATAACCCTGATCTTTGGTGTATACTCTCTGTGGAACCATTAACCGCGATGGAACAGCCAAGGGAGGCGCCCGTCATGAAAAAAATCGAAAGCCTTGCTCACCTGATGATCGAGTTCTATGAGAAGCTTTCCTCATGGGAGCACAGCGTCGTGCGCGGCAAGGGGCTTACCCTGCCCCAGATGCACACCCTTGAAATACTGGGCGCCAATGACGACCTGCAAATGAAGGAATTGGCGGGCAAGATGGGCGTCACCACCGGGACTCTGACCGTGGTGGTGGACCGGCTGGAAAGCAAGGGGCTGGTGGAGCGCAACCCGCACGAACGGGACCGGCGGTCCATCCGCGTGAGTCTGACGCCCGAAGGGCAGAAGCGTTTCCTGGAACACCACAAGCTGCACGTGCAGCTCACCCAGGAAATCACCAGCGTCCTGCAGGCCGAGGAAGTGGATTCCTTCACCGCTCTCATGGAAAAAGTGGTGGCGCGGTTTTGATGTTTCCGCTTCCGGCTTTCCGCCCGGAAGCCGCTCCCTCCCTTGCCTTATTACGGAACCTTGATTATTTTTAAGTATGAAATGGAGCCAGGGAGGTGGATATCATGGAATATTCCTTTGAGACATTTCACGCTGAAAACAGCCGTTTTGACAAGGAGTTCACGACGTTTCTCAACGGCAAAAGCAGGGACAACTGGTCGGTGAGAGAGTGCGGCTATTGTCACGATCGGAACGAATTATTCGCGTCCTGTCTTTTTGAACGAGGATAAGACGCGATTACCTATAACGGGGAGAGAGCGGGGATTGATCGTGCGAAACCGGTATGAATCCCCGTTTTTTGTACGCTCCCTGGGCGTCCGTCCGGGATATTTTATTGAAAATAAATAAAAGCCTTGACTTCACAAGTACCCCTATATTATAAACCTGGAATGGCGCTCAAAACTCCAAGAAACCCTCTATTAAACCCTCACAACAACATATCCGCTTCAACGCGGAACGGCTACTATTTTTGCTGGTGGCGCTCGACTTGACGGTGGGGGTGTATCCGGTTTACGCCAGTTAGAATAGTGAGATGATACAACCCGCCGTTAACTAAACGGCGGGTTTTTTTTGTTTTTAAGGATGGAGTAAAAACGTGAACATGACCTTGGACCGCTTTTTTTATTTTGGATATTGGTGGCGTTTCTTCCCACTACCGGCGGTGAGGTCTGTCCCATGAACATCTGAATTTCCCTGACACAGCATGAAAAAGCCCACCGCCGGACCCGGCGGTGGGCTTTTTTTATTTCGGGAGGCGCGCATGACAAGGTTAAACGTAAAAAGTGTGGAACGGCTGGCTGATATCGAAACTCCGGTTTCGGCCTATCTCAAACTCTGCAAGGACAGACCGGACTCCTTTCTCTTGGAGAGTGTGGAAACCAAATACGTAACCGGCCGCTATTCCATTGTGGCCTACGACCCCCTGTACTCCATGGAGTTGGGGCCCGAAAGCGTGTCCATTCGGAACAACGGGTCAAGGGAAACGGCCCCGGCGCCCGAATTCTTCAACCTCATCAAATCAGGTCTGGACAAATTGAAGCTGGAAACGCCTTCGAGTTTGCCCGCGGTCGGATCGCTTATGGGGTATGTGGGATATGACGCGGTGCGCCTGATCGAACGGCTGCCCGACCGGCGGCCCTCGTCGCTGCCTATCGCGCGGCTGGTTTTTCCCTCGCGCTTTATCCTGTTCGATCATGTGCGCAGGGTCATGATTTTGCTGGCCATCGATAATGACTCCGCGGCCTGCGCGGAAAAAATCGACGACATGGCCTCCGCCCTGCGCGCGCCGCTCAGTTTTCCCACCACCGGTCGCAACCTGACCATCACCCCGCCTCCGCCCGAACGATACCACGAAGCCGTGCGCGCGGGGAAACGGTACATCCGTGAGGGCGATATTTTCCAGGTGGTGCTGTCCGACGTTTTTGAGGGCGAAACGGATATGCATTCGTTTGAAGCCTATCGCCGCCTCCGTGTGCGCAGCCCTTCACCCTACATGTTTTACCTCGATTTCGGGGATTATCGGCTTGTGGGGGCTTCGCCGGAAACTCTGGTCAAGGTGAAGGACAACACCGTAACCATCATGCCCATCGCGGGCACGCGGGGACGGTCCGAGGACGCCAAGCGGGACCGGGAGCTGGAGGAGGAACTGCTCACTTCGGATAAGGAGTTCGCCGAGCATCTCATGCTGGTCGATCTGGCCCGCAACGACGTGGGGCGGGTGGCGCGATACGGTACCGTCAATGTCGACCCCTATCGCACCGTGGAACGCTACAGCCACGTTATGCATATCGTTTCCCAGGTGCAGGGGCGGCTTCGCGAAGGGACGGACGCGGTTGACGCGTTCATGGCCGGTTTCCCGGCGGGCACGGTTTCGGGCGCCCCCAAAGTCCGCGCCATGGAAATCATTGACGAGCTGGAATGCTCCAACCGCGGGCCCTACGCGGGCGCGGTGGGATATTTCGGGCCTGGAAACTCTACGGACACCTGCATAGCCATCCGGGTCATTCTGTTTGAAAAAAACCGTTTCACCATCCGCGTGGGCGCGGGGATCGTCGCCGATTCGGAGCCAAGATTCGAATACAAGGAAATTCAGAATAAAGCCGCCCAGAGCATCCACGCCTTGGAGGCGGCCGCCAGGGGGGAATCATGATTCAGGAAGCGATCGCCAAAGTTGTGGAAAAAACCGATCTGTCCGAGTTGGAAATGATGAAGGTGGTGGATTTCATCACCGAAGGGCAGGCGACGCCCGCTCAGATCGGCGCCCTGCTGATCGCCCTGCGAATGAAAGGCGAAACGGTGGATGAAATCACCGGGGCCGCCCGCGTTATGCGAAACAAGAGCGTTCGCATCCCGGTGGGGGAATCCAATGTCTCCCTGGATCGCGACGAGATAAACGTGGATCGGGAAACCATCGTGGACACCTGCGGCACGGGCGGCGACGGCACCAGGACATTCAACGTGTCCACCACCACCGCCTTTGTGGCGGCCGGGGCGGGATTGAAAGTCGCCAAGCACGGCAACAGGTCGGTGTCCAGCCAATGCGGCAGCGCCGACGTGATCGAAGCCCTGGGCATCCGGATCGATCTGAAACCCGAACAGGTCGGGGCCTGCATCGATACGGTGGGCATAGGCTTTTTATACGCGCCCCTTCTGCACGGCGCCATGAAGCACGTCATCGGGCCGCGACGGGAAATAGGGCTGCGGACGATTTTCAACGTTCTGGGGCCGCTGACCAACCCGGCCGGCGCCACGGTCCAGGTGCTCGGCGTGTACCGGGAAGACCTCACCGAAATCATGGCCCGTACGCTCAAAAAGCTGGGCTGCCGCAGCGCGTTTGTGGTGTATGGCCAGGGCAGCTACGACGAAATCAGCGTGACCGGCCCCACCACCATAACGCGGCTGTGCGACGGCGAACTATCGTCCATGGTCGTGACGCCCGAAGAGTTCGGTTTGCGGCGCGCCCGTCCCGAAGAAATTCTGGGGGGAGACGCCGCGGAAAACGCGCAGATTATAAAGTCCGTGCTGTCCGGCCAACGGGACGCGCGCAGGGACATGGTGATTATGAACGCGGCCGCGGCCCTGGTCGCCGCCGGAAAAGCGGTCGATCTGTCCGAAGGCGCGCAACTGGCGGCCCAAGCCATTGACAGCGGACGGGCGGCTCAAAAACTGACCGATCTGGTGGACCTGAGCGTCAGGTTCAGCGAGGCCGCATAGCGGTTCCGGTCCGGGAAAAGAAGAGATATTCATGAGCGTTCTGGATACCATTCTCAAAACCAAAACCCAGGAGGTCGAAGCGTTGAAGGCGAACGGCGGCCTCACGGAAGCGCGCCGCCGGGCGTTAGCGCTGCCGGCCGGACGCAGCCTGAAAACAGCCCTGCGGACAGCCGGGCGAACGCCGATCATCGCGGAAATCAAACGCTCGTCGCCTTCGGCGGGTTCCATAAACAGCCTGGTCGACGTAAAAGCGCAGGCCGCGCTCTATCAGGAAGCGGGCGCGGCGGCGGTGTCCGTGCTTACTGACAGGACCTACTTTCAGGGCGATCTCGAAGACGTCCGCCAGGCCCGAACCGTCCTGAACATCCCCATTCTGCGCAAGGATTTCATCATCGACCCCATTCAGCTCTATGAAACAAAACTGGCGGGCGCGGACGCGGCGCTGCTCATCGTGGCGGCGTTGGAACCCGAGCTTCTGCGGCTCCTCTATACCGAGGCGCTGGATCTGGGGCTTTCCGTTCTGGTGGAGACTCACAACGAAGAGGAGGTCCAAACCGCGCTGACGCTGAATCCGTCCATAATCGGCGTCAACAACCGGAACCTCTCCGACATGACCGTGAACCTGGAAACCTGCGCGCGGCTGCGGACGCTGATTCCCCGGGACACGCTGGTTATCGGCGAAAGCGGGATAAACAGCCCCGCTGACGTTTCCATGCTGCTGAACGCCGGAATAAACGGCTTTCTGGTGGGCTCGTCGCTCATGAGATCGGACGATCCGGACGGCCTGCTCAAAGCCCTGGTCGCGACGGGGAGCGCCTAGCCATGGTTCGAGTCAAGATTTGCGGAATCACCTGTGAGGAAGACGCCATGGCAGCCGTCGACGCCGGAGCCGACGCGCTGGGATTCGTTTTCGCCAAAAGCCCGCGGCGGGTAACGCCGGAGCAGGCCCGGGAGATTATCAGACGGCTGCCGCCGCTGGTGACTACCGTGGGCGTGTTCGTGGATGAGGACGCGGAACACATGGTGGAAATCCGGAAATACTGCGGACTGAACGCGCTTCAGCTTCATGGAGGCGAACCGGAGAGTTTTGTTGAAAGTTTGAAAGGAACCATCATAAAAGCGGCTCGCGTTCAGCCGTCGTCGGCCATAGCCGAAGACGCCTATCCGACCGCCACGCTGCTGCTGGATACCTATAACCCCGCCAGCGCGGGGGGGACCGGCGAAACATTCGACTGGAATCTGGCCGTCCGCGTCGCCGCCCGGCGGAGAATCATTCTGGCCGGCGGCCTTACCCCGGACAACGTGGCGCGGGCCGTGGCGACGGTAAAACCCTATGCGGTGGACGTATCCAGCGGAGTGGAAAAACAACCTGGGAGAAAAGACCATGCAAAAGTCGAACATTTTATCCGTAGAGCAAAATCCGTGGAATGATCAACCGGACGCGTCCGGACATTTTGGCTCTTTTGGGGGACGTTTTGTCCCTGAAACGCTTATGCCCGCTCTGCAGGAGCTGGCCGAAGCCTTTTCCCTGGCCTGGCTGGACCCCGCGTTCCATGAGGAGCTGGAGGACAAGCTTACCCATTACGTGGGCAGGGAAACCCCGCTTTATGAAGCCAAACGCTTGAGCGAACACCTTGGCGGCGCGCGGATCTTTCTCAAACGTGAGGACCTGGCTCACACCGGCGCCCACAAGATCAACAACACCATGGGCCAGGGGCTGCTGGCGAAACGAATGGGAAAAACGCGCATTATCGCCGAAACCGGCGCCGGACAGCATGGCGTGGCCTCGGCCACCGCGGCGGCGCTGCTGGGAATGGAATGCGTGGTGTATATGGGGGCGCTGGACATAGAGCGGCAGGCGCTCAATGTGTCGCGTATGGAGCTTCTGGGGGCGCGCGTGGAGCCGGTCCTGACCGGGAGCCGATCCCTGAAGGACGCGTGCAACGAAGCCATCCGCTCCTGGGTGACCAACGTGCGGGACACCCATTACATCATCGGATCGGTAGTGGGGCCTCACCCCTACCCGCGCATGGTGCGCGAATTCCAGTCGGTGATCGGCACGGAAACCCGAACGCAGATCCTGGAACGGACCGGGCGGCTTCCAAACAAGCTCATTGCCTGCGTGGGCGCGGGCAGCAACGCCATGGGGTTCTTCTACCCCATGCTGGACGACCCCATCGAACTCATCGGCGTGGAGGCGGCGGGCCACGGAAAAGAGAGCGGCAAGCACTCCCTGAGTCTCACCGCCGGATCGGTGGGAATTCTGCACGGGTCTCGCAGCTACCTGCTGCACGACGAGCACGGCCAGATTATCGAAGCTCACTCCATCGCCGCCGGACTCGATTATCCCGGCGTCGGCCCCGAACACAGCTACCTGAAGGACCTGGGCCGTGTGCGCTATGAAAGCGTGACCGACGAGGAAGCCCTGAGCGCCTTCCACCTGCTCGCCCGGACCGAAGGCATCCTGCCCGCTTTGGAAAGCGCTCATGCGCTGGCGCACGTCCGCAAGATCGCGCCCGCCATGGACCCCAACGATATTATTGTGGTTTGCCTTTCCGGTCGAGGCGACAAGGACGTCTCGCAGGTAATCGCCGCCACCAAGGAGAAAACAGCATGAAATCCCCCATTGAACAAGCTTTTGAGCGGGCCGCCGGACGCGGCAAAACCGCCTTTATCCCGTTTTTTACCGGCGGGTACCCCGACCCCGACGTTTGTGTGGACATCCTGACCGGTCTGGCTGAAACCGGCGCCGATGTCATCGAGGTGGGCATGCCCTTTTCCGATCCGTTGGCGGACGGCCCGACCATACAGGCGTCCAGCAAGATCGCCCTGGACGGTGGCGTGACGCCCCACATCGTTTTCGACATTGTCGCCCGGAGCAAAAAAAAGGCCTCCTGTCCGTTCGTTATCATGACCTATGTCAATCCGGTGTTCCGCATGGGCTGCCGCGAATTTGCCAAACGTTCGCGGGAGGCGGGAGTGTCGGGGATCATCATTCCCGATCTGCCCCCCGAAGAGGCCGATGAATGGCTTGAAGCGGCGGCGGGCGAAAGTCTGGACACCATTTTCCTGGTCGCCCCCACCACCCCTGAAAACCGTATGAAAGAGGTCGCTTCCTATTCCAAGGGCTTTCTCTACTACGTGTCCATGACCGGCGTGACCGGATCGGATCTGGCGCTGTCGCCCGACACCATCGCTTCGATCCGGTACGCGCGGAAAGTGTCGCCCGCGCCGGTCGCCGTGGGATTCGGCGTCTCCACGCCCGCTCACGCCACCGCGTTGAAAGGGATCGCCGACGGCGTGATCGTCGGCAGCGCGCTTATCCGGGCCTGCGAAAAACCCCAAACCCCGGGCGCCAGGGTGGAAGCGGTGGCGGATCTTGCCGCGTCCCTGAACCAGGCCCTGGAAAATGGAAGCTCTCGATAAACGCCGGCGCCGGCGATCGTCGAACCCGCGCGCGGCAGAGTGTTTTTGCGGCAATGATGAGGGAGGAAAACCAATGATCTTACTGCTCGATAACTACGATTCGTTTACCTATAACGTCGCCCACGCGCTGGGCGGGCTGGAAAAGGAAGTCAAGGTCGTCAGGTCGGACGCGATTTCGCTTTCCCAGATCCAGGACATGGCCCCCGAGGCCATCGTCATATCCCCCGGACCGGGAAGACCGGAAAGCGCCGGAATCAGCCTGGATGCCATTGAAAAGTTCGCCGACAGCATTCCCATCCTGGGAATCTGCCTGGGACACCAGTGCATCGGGCAGGTTTTCGGCGCCACGGTCACGCTGGCTCAAAAGCCGATTCACGGAAAAACCTACGAGGTCTTCCACGACGGCCGGACCATCTTCGCCGGGGTGCGAAACCCCTTCAAGGCTACCAGATACCACTCCCTGATCGTGTCGGAAGAGACTTTGCGCGCGCCCCTGGAAATCTCGGCGTACACCGTGGATGGCGAAGTCATGGGGGTTCGCGTGAAAGGGTACAAGGTGGAAGGCGTGCAGTTTCACCCCGAATCCATCGCCACGCCTCAGGGAACGCTCATATTCCGTAACTTTCTGGATCAGTACGTCGCGCTTCCGCAGGCGGCCTGAAGGGATGAACTTTTCCGCGGGGATACCCTGCTGAACTTCAACAGCCGCCGGAGCGCGTAAGTTTCCTCCTTACGCCCGGCGCAGGATAAGAGGCATGTATGGTCATCGTAATGAATGAAGCCTGCCATAAAAAAGAGGTGGGGGATGTTCTGGCGGCAATCAAACAACACGGTTTGCAGCCCCGTATCATCTCTCCGGACCCGCGCGTGGTCATCGGCATAGTGGAGGAGGTGGAAGCCAGGCTGGTCCATGAACTTCGGGATAAGCTCTCCCATTTTCACGGCGTAGAGGCCATCGAAACCTTCGGCGCGTCCTGGAAACTGGTTTCCCGCGATTTTCGCGGCGAAACGACCACCATCAATGTCCGGGGACAGGTGATCGGAAACGGCGAACCGATAGTCATGGCCGGGCCGTGCGCGGTGGAGTCGAGGGAAGGGCTCATCGAAATCGCCCGCTTCATAAAACAGCACGGGGCTTCTTTTCTACGGGGAGGCGCCTTCAAGCCTCGCACTTCGCCCTACTCGTTCCGGGGCCTGAAACAGGAAGGACTGGAATTCATGGTGGAAGCCCGTCAGATCACCGGTCTTCCCATCATCACCGAAGTCCTCACCGTGGAGGAAGCGCCCCTGGTGGCCGAATACGCCGACATCCTGCAGATCGGCGCGAGAAACATGCAAAACTTCGCGCTCCTGGAAGCGGTGGGTGAAATCGACAAGCCGGTATTTCTCAAACGCGGCATGATGGCCACGGTCAAGGAGCTGCTTCTTTCCGCGGAATACATACTCGCGCGCGGCAATTCCCAGGTTATCCTCTGCGAGCGTGGCATCCGCACCTTTGAAAAGGAAACGCGGAATACATTGGACATATCGGCCGTGCCTCTGTTAAAACAGCTGTCTCATCTGCCGGTTGTGGTGGATCCCAGTCACGCCGTGGGCAAACGGGAACTGGTTCCCGCCGTCGCGCTCGCCGCCATAGCCGCCGGAGCCGACGGCCTGATGATAGAAGTTCATCCCGAACCGGACAAGGCGCTTTCGGACGGTCGGCAGAGTCTGACCTTCGAAGCCTTTGAAGCGCTCATGCGCAATATCGAGATCGTTTCTGCGACGGTTAAAAGCATCTATAAAGGAAGCAATTGATGAAACTGTGTGGCGAGTTTGAACCGCCCGGCGACAAGTCCATATCCCACCGTTTGGCGCTCATGTCCCTTTTGGCCGAAGGAAGCGTGGCCGCGTCTCATTTTTCCATGTGCGCGGACGTCCGTTCGAGTCTGGGAGCGGTCCAAACGCTGGGGGCGCCGGTCGATATACGGGAAGACCGGGTAACCATCGGCGGCGCCAAGCGAGAGATCGTACGGGAGGCGCTTATCGATTGCGGCAACTCCGGCACAACCATGCGGCTTCTGATGGGAATACTGGCCGGTCTGGAGGGACGGTACGTGCTGGACGGGGACGATTCGCTGCGCCAACGCCCCATGGAGCGCGTGGCCGCGCCGCTCAGGCGCATGGGCGCGGATATCCAATGCGCTTCCGGCAGAAGCCCGGTTACCGTACAAGGCGGCGAATTGCGGGGGATCGAATTTGAACTCCCCACTCCCAGCGCCCAACTCAAAAGCGCCGCGCTTCTGGCCGGAGCGCAGGCCGCCGGAGCGACAACCGTGGTGGAGCCCATTGTCAGCCGCGACCATACCGAACGGCTGCTGACCATGATGGGCGCGTCGCTCGCCAAAATCAGGACCGGCTGGCGCGTGGAACGCGCCCCGTTGAAGTTGCCCAGCCTGTTCAACGTGCCCGGAGACAGTTCCTCCGCGGCCTTTTTTTTATGCGCGGCCGCGGTTATCCCCGGCAGTGAAATTATCGCCCGCAACACGCTTCTCAATCCGACCCGTTTCGGCTTTGCGCGGATTCTGCTGCGCATGGGCGCGAATATTCAAATAGAGCCCGGCCAGGACAGCCCGGAACCGGTGGGAACGGTCAGCGCGCGGTATTCGCCGCGGCTCACCGGGTGCAGGATCGACGCCGGAGAGATACCCGGACTTATCGATGAAGTGCCCATTCTGTCACTGGTGGCCACGCAGGCTCAGGGCGCGACCGTATTCGAAGGCGCCGGAGAACTGCGGGTGAAGGAGACCGACCGATTGTCGGCCATCGCCGAACAGCTTGGGGCCATGGGAGCGCGTATCGCTATCGACGACGATAAGCTGATTATCGAGGGGCCCACGCCGCTTAAGGCGCGGGGATCGTTCGATTCGCTGGGCGATCACCGTATCGCCATGACCTTGCGGCTGGCGGGGCTTCTCGACCAGGCCGAACCGGCGATCAGAGGCGAAGAGTGCGTGGCCATATCGTACCCCGAATTCCATGATACCTTGCGGGCCTTATCCCAATGAAAGTGTTCTGTATCCTCAGCGACGAGCGCGCCTTTCGATCCAAGTCGCCGGTCATGCATACCGAGGTGATGAAAAAGCTCGGTTTTGAAGGCGCCTATGTGCCTTTTAAGGTTCAACCCTCCATGATCCGCGAAGCGGTAGCCGGTTTACGCGCCTTGAACATCGCCGGAGCCAATGTGACCGTTCCATACAAGGAAACGGTCATGCTTTACCTCGATCACATCTCCGAGCAGGCCGCTTCCATCGGCGCCGTAAATACCATCGTGGCGCGGGACAATACGCTCAGCGGTCATAACACCGACGCGGACGGTTTCATCGACGCCCTGCAAGGCGCGGGAATAGACCCGGAGGGCAGGAAGACGCTGGTTTTTGGCGCCGGCGGCGCGGCCAAGGCCGCCATCGCGGCCCTTGTGCGGCTGCGCGCGGGGACCATTATCGTCGCGGGCCGCAGTAAATCCATTGTTGGGGCGTTGGCGAGCCGTTTTGGCGCCCAACCGATGCTCATCAACGATTTAAGAAAGCAAGAGCCCGGCGCTCATATTCTGGTAAACGCCACGTCCGTCTCCAGCGTTGAGGAGTCGCCCGAACTCGCCGATCTGGTCCGGAATATGAAACTGCCCGGCTGCGAGGCGATCGTCGATTTGAATTACGGGCGGAAGGACAATTTTTGGGAGTCGGCCGCCGTCGCCCGCGCCGCGCAATTCATGGACGGTATTCCCATGCTGGCCTATCAGGCCCGGCGAAGCTTTATGCTCTGGACCGACCTGAACGTCGAGCCTTCCCTGTATTTAAACGCTTTGAAAGAGTCCTTATGAGCGGAAACATCTACCTGACCGGATTCATGGGCGCCGGCAAAAGCACGGTCGGACGGTCGCTGGCCGCCACGTTGCGCCGCGCGTTCGTGGACATGGACGAAATCCTTGAAAAGCGATTCAAAAGACCCATCGCCGATGTGTTTAAGGAATTGGGTGAAGAAGCTTTCCGGGAAAAGGAAAGCGCGCTGCTGCGGGAACTGGCGCGCCGCGACCGCCTGGTGGTGGCCACGGGCGGGGGCGTTCCCACGCGCGAGGACAACCTGAAAATCCTGTCCGCTTCCGGCGTAATTGTTCATCTGCGCGCCGAGCTTCGGACACTTTTGAACCGATTGGACAAATCCGAACAGGCCACGCGCCCGCTCTGGCGAAACCCGCAATCCTTGAAGAGCCTCTATGAGGAGCGAAAATCTTCCTACGCCCGGAACGATCACGCGTTTGAAAACAACGGCCGGACGCCTGAGGAAGTGGTCCTGGAGATCGTCAGAACCCTGTATCCCGATCAAAAATTCACCGTGCTCATGGGAGGAAACGAGCGTCCCGTAATCGCCACCTGGCGGGCGGAAGAGGTTTTGCCTGAACTGACCGGGGCCCGGCGCGTGGCGATTCTGACGGATCGCTCCGTCGCCCGCCTGCACCTGCCGCGGCTGGTGGCGGGTCTGAACGACCCGGCCGTCATAACCATCGCCGCCGGAGAACGGTCCAAGACCCTGAACGGCGCGCGCAAGGTCATCGAAAAACTGCTGGAAAACCATTTTGAACGCTCGGATCTTCTGGTAGCCGTCGGCGGCGGAGTGGTGACCGATTTGGGCGGATTCGTGGCCGCGGTCTACAAACGCGGCATGCGGTTCCTGCCCGTTTCGACGTCCCTGGTGGGGTGCGTGGACGCCGCTATCGGCGGAAAAACCGCGGTCAACGTCTCCGCGGCCAAAAACATGATCGGCGCTTTTAAAGCCCCCGAAGGGGTCGTTCTGGATATGCGCGCGCTTGGCACGCTCAAACGGGGGCAGGTCAGGGAAGGAATGGTTGAAGCCTACAAAACCGGTCTTGTGTATGAGCCCGCGTTGGTGGACCTGGCCCATGGGCACATTCAATCCCTTCTCGCTCAGGACGGACCGCTTCTGGGCGAACTGGCTTCCCTGTCCGCGCGAGCCAAGGCCCGCATCGTATCGCAGGATTTTCTCGACACAGGCTTGCGCCGTATTCTGAATTTCGGCCATACCTACGGCCACGCGGTGGAAGCGTTCAACGATTTTAAAATCTCGCACGGCCGGGGCGTCGCGTCCGGTATGCGGGTCGCTACCCTGTTATCGCAGCGGCGCGGCCTTATATCTCCGCGCCTGAGCGAACAAATTCAGGAAACCCTGCGCGTTATCGATCCTTTGCCCACTCCGCTGCCCCCGGTGGAGCAAGCCTGGGGCTTTATGCTTCACGACAAAAAGATGGTCGGGGGCAAGCTGATCTACGTCCTGCTCAAAGGGCGGGGAAACGCCGTGTGCGTCGATGATGTGTCCAAACAGGAACTGGCGGACGTTTTGTCCTCACTGGAGAGGATCGATGGGTAGTGTGTTCGGACGCTATTTCAAAGTCACCACCTTCGGTGAATCCCACGGAGCGGCGGTCGGCGTGATTGTGGACGGAGCGCCCGCGGGCCTTGAACTCGATCGGCGTTCCATCCAACATGAACTCGACCGCAGACGGCCCGGCGTTTCCCAATATGTGACACCCCGCCGCGAACCCGATGAAGTGGAGATCCTCTCCGGCGTGGCCAACGGCAAGACACTGGGAACGCCCATTGCGCTGGTGGTGCGGAACAAGGATGTCAGGTCCGGGGACTACGAAGCCATCAGGGAGCTGTTCAGACCCGGACACGCCGATTACACCTATTTTAAAAAATACGGAGTACCCCCCCAGCCGGGAGGAGGCAGATCCTCGGGGCGCGAAACGGTCGGAAGAGTGGCCGCGGGCGCGGTGGCCAAGGTGTTTTTAAAGACGTTCGGTATCGAGGCTCGGGCCTACACCGTGGCCATAGGCGAGGTTCCGGCGCGCAGGGTCGACGCCGAATTCGCGGAAACCAATCCGCTGCGCTTCGCCGATCCCGAGCGGTTCCAGGAAGCGGCCCATGCGGTGGATTCCGCGCGTCTGGACGGGGATTCCATCGGCGGCGTTATCGAAGTCACGGTTCAGGGGGTTCCCGCCGGTTTGGGCGATCCGGTTTTCCATAAGCTCGACGCGCTGTTGGGAGGCGCCATGCTTTCCATCGGATCGGTAAAAGGCGTGGAGTTCGGCGCCGGGTTCCGGCTGGCCGCCATGCGGGGCTCGGATGCCAACGATCCCATTTCCCCGGAAGGATTTCTCTCCAACAACGCCGGCGGCGTTCTTGGCGGTATTTCCAACGGCGAGCCGATTGTCATGCGGCTGGCGATCAAACCCACCTCATCCATAGCCAAACCCCAGAGCACCATCGATCTTGCCGGAGAGGCCCGGACCATACAGGTGAAAGGGCGTCACGACCCCTGCCTGTGTCCGCGCGTGTGCCCCGTGGCCGAAGCCATGGCGGCCCTGGTTTTAGCCGACGCGCTGCTTGAACAGCGCGCCGCCACAGGGAGCAATCCATGAAGATACTGGTAGTTAACGGACCCAATCTGAATATGCTCGGCAAACGGGAACCGGATAAATACGGGACCAAATCGCTGCGGGACATCGAGGACGATCTGCGCGCGCTGGCCGGTGAGCTGGGTACGGATATCGCCTTCTTTCAATCCAACAGAGAAGGGGAACTGGTCGACGCGCTGCAAAAGGCCGACGACGAGACGGACGGGGTGATTCTCAACGCCGGCGCCTACACCCACACCAGCGTGGCGGTGCGAGACGCCATCGCCGCTATCAGCGTTCCGGTGGTTGAGGTACATGTGACCAACCCGCACGCCCGCGAGGACTTCCGGCGCCGCTCCCTGATCGCCGAAGTATGCCGGGGTTCCATCGCCGGATTCGGCGCGGCATCGTATAATCTGGCGCTTTTATGGTTTACAAAGTACCGCGCGCTCTCATAAAATAGGATGGTTGGCTGGCGTTTTGAAAAAATTTTCAACGGCCGGATCAAAATTATCTTGACAAGTCCGGCGTCATCTTGTTTACTACGGCTTCGAACAGAATAAAATCAGGACTTAACTTTCATTCAGAGAAAAACGGGTATGAAACTTTTTAACAGCGGCTATTATTTTTATTTTTATTATTTTAGCAGCTACCCGTGCGCTCTGGAGGATACCGTTTAAGACTGAATAAATAAAAACGACAGGGCCATGGGTAGAGAAAAAACCCATGGCCCTTTTTTTTGAAGGCCGTGGGCGAACCTCACGGCCTTTTCGTTTTCAACTAGGAGGAAAGTGAAATGGACATGAACACGGAATCTATTCCCAACCCAAGTATGGGAGCGAACGCGCTGACAGCGATAACCAAGAAAGCGTCGCTCCCACCTTACCGTTTGGCCAGCAGGGAAACCCACTTCGCCCCCACCATAGTCCAGATCGGCGCCGTGGAAATAGGAGGCCCGTCCTTTGCGGTAATCGCCGGCCCTTGTTCCGTTGAAAGCGAAGATCAGCTTATGAAGACCGCGCAATGCGTCAAAAATTCCGGCGCGTGCATTCTGCGCGGCGGCGCGTTTAAGCCGAGAAGCAGCCCGTACAGCTTCCAGGGTCTTGAGGAAGAAGGTTTGCGGCTCCTGCAAAAGGCGCGGGAACTCACCCAGCTGCCAATCGTGACCGAGGTTATGGATTCCGATGATATAGCGCTTGTGGAGTCTTACGCCGACATTCTGCAGGTCGGATCGCGAAACAGCCAGAACTTTTCGCTCTTGAAAAAGCTGGGCAAAGCCAAAAAGCCCGTTCTGCTGAAACGCGGACTCATGACCACAATCGATGAATTCCTCATGTCCGCCGAATACGTCCTCGCTTCGGGTAACGAGCGGGTAATCATGTGCGAGCGCGGAATCAGGACCTTCGAAACCGCGACCCGGAACACCCTCGACCTCAGCGCCATCCCCATTCTCAAGGAACGGACCCATTTGCCGGTCATCGTCGACCCGAGCCACGCCGTGGGCGACTACCGGTATGTGGCGCCGCTGGCCAAAGCCGCTCTGGCCGTGGGCGCTGACGGACTTATGGTTGAAGTGCATCATTGCCCGGAAAACGCCCTGTGCGACGGCGATCAGTCTCTGACGCCCGGTATGTTCCAGACAATGATGGACGAACTGCGCTCCATGGCTTCCTTTATTGGACGCCCCATGTAAGTCAAAGCTATGGCTAACGATCTTTATTCACGCACTAGTCAGCCATCAAAGGCGCATGGTGAAACGGCTATGGAACAGCACGCAATTGAATCGCTGCGAAAAATGATCAATTCCGTTGACGAGGAAATCATTAAGCTTCTGAGCAAACGGTCTTCGTACGCCAACGAAATAGGACGGCACAAGCAGAAATCCGGTTTGCCCGTATTTGACGGCGAGCGGGAACGAAGCCTGCTCGAACGGTTGAGAAGCCTCGATGTGGGTTGTCTCCAGCCTTCCGCGGTGGAAACCATTTTCACCGAGATAATATCCGCATGCCGGGCGGTTCAACAACAGCTTCGCATATCCTATCTGGGCCCGGAGGCCACCTTTACCCATCTGGCCGCGCAGCGGCGCTTTGGACGCTCCACCGAATATAATGGGTGCGACAGCATTGTGGACGTGTTCAAGGACGTGGAAAGCGGGCAAAGCGATTTCGGGGTCGTGCCGGTGGAGAATTCCAATGAAGGCGCCGTAACGGCCACCCTGGACCGGCTCGCGGTCAGCGACGCGCGGATCAACGGCGAGATTTTCAGCCATATTTCTCACGCCTTGATGTCCAAAGAGTCCAATCCGGATCGGATCGAGCGTATCTATTCCCACCCGCAGGCGCTGAGCCAATGCCTGAACTGGCTGGCCGACAAACTGCCGGGACGCGCCCTGCTGCAAACCGCAAGCACGGCGGCGGCGGCGCGGGTGGTGAGCGAAGAGGCCGGTTCCGCGGCGGTGGGAAGCGCCATGCTGGCGGATCGTTACGCGCTCAATGTGCTGGAGCAGGACATTCAGGACAGACGCCCCAACATCACCAGGTTCTTTATCATCGGGCGAAACGAAGTTCAGCGAACAGGCCGCGACAAAACGTCCATAATGTTTTCCACCCTTCATCAGCCCGGCGCGTTGGCGCATGCGCTCGCTCCCTTTGCCAGGAACCGCATCAATATGACCAGAATCGAATCCAGGCCATCCAAAACGGCTCCCTGGGAATATCTGTTCTTTCTGGATCTTGAAGGGCATATCGGCGACAGCCACATGATCGACGCCCTTGACGAAGTCCGGCGCGAAGTGACCAATCTGAAACTGCTGGGTTCCTATCCCATGGGCGCTCCGGAAAACCATGAAAACATGACGCCCCCTGTATCGGAACCCTGGAAGGAAGCCCCCTACCGGATCAATCCGGAAATGCATACGGCTGATTTACACGCGCCCGCCCGAGCGGCCGCCGGTGAATGATTGCGCGGCGAGGAACCGTAACATGTTGAAACCAAGGAGTATCGCCGTCGTTGGAGGCCTGGGAAAAATGGGCTCCTTGATGGCGCGGATATTTAGCGGCGCCGGATTTCCGGTGGAAATCCTGGATAAGAAGGCCGGGGATGTGCGCTGGGACGCCGTGTCGCGCCATGACGTTACGATCATCGCGGCCCCCCTGCCGGTCATGGACACGGTGGTCAGGGAAATCGGACCATTCACCCGGAAAGACGGCGTGGTAATTGACATCGGTTCTCTCAAACAGGAGCCGATCCAACAAATGCTTTCACACTGCCAGGGCGAGGTAATAGGCAGTCATCCCCTATTCGGGCCCGCGACCACGGATCTCAACGGCCAGATTGTTTTTACCTGCCCGGCCCGGTCCACAAACTGGATGGACTGGTTTCAATCATTTTGGGAAAGAAAAGGGGCGCGAGTGGTGGAAATTGACGCCGCGCGGCATGACAAGCTGATGGCGACCGTTCAGGCGCTCCGGCACCTCTATTTATTCAGTTTCGGTCACAGCCTCATTCGATTGGGATTCGATCTATCGACCGACCTTCCGCTAGCCGGACCCTGGTTCAGCGATCTTGTCTCCATGCTGCGACATCATGTACAGCAAGGCCCCGCCATTTATAACGATCTGGCCAAGGCCAACCCCCATACCAAAGCCATGCTCAATCAGGTCGCGGAATCCGTTGAGGTAATGCGCGACGCCTACCAATCGGACGATCCCACGCCTTTCCATAATCTGATCGGGGAGATTACCCGGTATTTCGATCAGCCGCAAACGGCGGGCATGCTATCGGTTGAAACGGAAGCTTCATCCGTTCAAAAGGCCGGCTGAAAGCCACGCGGTCAAGCCGCTTTCATGCCATCCATTTCCGTGTCATACAGCTTCCATTGTTCCAGGTAGGCCGCTTCAAAAGACCGCTTTTCAACGTATTTGCGGGCGTTGTCCTTCATGGTCCGCAGCGTGTCCGGATTATCCGCAAGGTTCAGAATCGCCTTCACATACGCGTCGACGTCTTCCGCCGGTATGATGTGACCGGTTTCCCCGTCGATCAGATTCTCCATGGGACCGCCCTGGTCGCTGACAATGACCGGCAAGCCTGACGCCTGCGCCTCCAGCACCACATTCCCGAAGGTGTCGGTCGTGGAAGGAAAGATGAACAGATCGCTGGAAGCGTACGCTTCGGCGAGATCCTCTCCCGAAAGATACCCGGTAAAGGTGACCGGCGTACCCCGCAGCGCGAGTTTCATTTCCTCCAGATAGGGCCCTTCGCCCACCACCACCAGATGGATTTTCTTACGGGCCGAGGAGACTTTTTTGAACACCTCCACCAGCTTGGGCAGGTTCTTTTCCTTGGACACGCGCCCCACGTAGAGGAGCTTGAACTCGCTGTTCTGGACCTCGTAATTCGTTTCCAGGAATCCGTTTCGTTTGGCCGGGTGAAAACGTTCGGTGTCGATGCCGCGGGGATAGAACCGGACCTTCTCTTCGTGTATTCCCTTGGATATGAGCTCATTGCCGGTGGCCAGAGACGGAACGAACACGGTGTCCATCTGATTGTAGAACCAGATCATATAGCTCCAGGCCGCCTCTTCCAGACCCGCGTCGCTGGTAAGTTCGCTCACGTATTGAGGCAGGGCCGTATGGTAGGTTCCATGAATGGGCAGTTTCAGGATCCTGGCTATGGCCAACGCCGCCAGGCCGATGGGGCCGGGAGTCGCCGCGTGGATAAGATTGATTTCATTCTCGTAGCAGTAATCGAGCATTTCCAGCAGCGGCGGATAATACAGCTTCATTTCCGGGTATTCCGGGAGATCGACCATTCCTATGGGCTGAAAATTGACCACGCCGGGAGCGTTCGGTTCCGGGCCGCAGGTTATCATGGTCAGGTTCTGTTTATTCTTTTGCGCAAATTTCACCTGCATTCTCAGTGTCTTGGCGACTCCATTGACTTCGAAGAAGGTATCGGTGAAATGACCGACATTTAATTCGCGGTCCGGCGCTGGCTCTTTTTGCAGATTGAAATGCTCTTTGAGCCGTTGCGTGGTCAGACGGCCCTTGGAGAACAGCGTGTAGGATACGAAATACGGCGCCAGCATGGTGTACAGCGCTCCGGCCGAACCGATTTTCTGGAATATGTCAAAGAGGTTTGCCCCGGAAAGGCTCTCCAGAGCCGAATCCGCGAACTGCCGCAGGATTTTTTTCGATACCTGGTCCACAAAGCGGTGCCAGACGTTTACCATTTCCTCCGGATCGCGTTTGGGCGAATTCATCGCGCCGTTGATGACCGGGTCGCCGAAAATGATGTTGCGGGCTTCCTGCTGGGTCAAACCTTTCATGGAGAGCGGATTGGTTTTTGAAAAGGATTTGCGCATGCGGTAGGTGACCATGCATTTTATGCGATCCAGAAAATGTTCCTCTTCACCGGCGCTCGAAGTAAGGACGCGGTTGGCAAACTTTAATAAAAGGTCGCGGCTGACGTACCGGCCGAGTCCGAATTTCGATCCGTAAAACTGGTAGGCGATGCTGTACAAGGTGTGGGCCAGCTTTTTGGGATTGGAAGCGTGTCCCCTCACCTGGGTTTTTCCCAGGGTCATGTTCCTCAGGAATTCGACGACGTTTTTAGCGTCCGTAACCTCCGTATATTTGCTCGCAATGTGCAGTGAAGAATGGTCGTCCGATCCTCCTATCAACGTCTTTTGCCAGGAGTTTTCCCCGTACGGTTCGATGCCGCGCTTATCCGCCAAAAGCTCCAGATCCTCCTTTTGGAGAAGCTGGACCAGCGCGCCCAACGCTTCATTTTGAGCGTCATCGCGGGCGCCGTTTTGTTCGAATATATTGAAAAGCAGCAACATCTGCTCGAAATGTTCCATGGTAAGGCGTTCGTTGGGAGAGTACAGAGGGTGCGCCACCGCGTGCGCGATATTCTGGGATCTCAGATAGGGAACCAGCTCAAAGACGTCTTCCCTCAGGCGGGTAATGTCTTCGTGCTGCTTCTCGGTTACATCATACGCCAGCACATGAAGCTTGCATTTGTCTTCCGGGAAATAGGTGGTTATCTCTTCACTGACAAAGGCGCCTTTCAGATGCGCGATCTCCAGACTGCCGCGCAGGGAATTGTGATCCGTGATGGTCACCAGATCCATACCGCGTTCGCGCGCTGTTTTGTACAGCGCCAGCGGTTCCGTATAGCTTTCCGAACAGCCGATCTTCTGCAGCACCCACTGAGACGGCCGGGTGGAGTATTTGGAATGCGCATGAAGATCAGCCTTCAAGCTCTTAACGCTCATAATGGCGTCCTCCGTTTTTCTGGTCAATTCCGGGCTCAAGGCGCGTCAATGGCCGGTTTGATGAATAACTGCTGCAATTCCCGGTTGAGGTATGGTATTAAACGCGACGCGACCGGCCTTTTTGTTTCTAGCTCTGAGGCTTTTTTTAACCGTTTATTGTTCAGCTTTGGTTTGTTTTTGCTCTTTTTTCCTTTTAAAGACCTTAAGCGTTCGATTAGTATGGTATGTAAATACAGTTAGTTACATTACGCCGACGGGCGCGCCGGAGCTGTTTCGGCTTGCGTCCGCCGACCAAAACATCTGGAAACCCGTGATGCCCGAACAAAAAAAATCGCTTACCCTGGAGGAGCTTGACGAAATCGAAGCGCGTCTGGCTCTGGGAAACGTGCGGCCCGACGACGTTACCCGTCTCGCGCAAACCGTCAGGATGTTGTTGCATAAAGGAACAGCCGAACCGGCCGTTGAACAAAAGAAGACCGTACGGCGGGCGGGCGAGCCGGCCGCTTCAAAAGTAGAACGCCGGCCCGCGCCGACGCCCGTGGAAGGAAAACCGGTGGAGATTTTCACCGACGGCGCCTGTCAGGGAAATCCCGGTCCAGGAGGATGGGGCGTGGTGCTGCGGTCCGGGAGCGACGCCCGGGAACTTTCCGGTTACGAGCCCGAGACCACGAACAATAGAATGGAACTGACCGCCGTCATCAGGGCGCTCGACTCCTTAAAAGGGACGCGCGAAGTCAGTCTTTGCACCGACTCCCAATACGTGAAAAAGGGCATTACGGAGTGGATCAACACCTGGAAAAAGAACGGATGGCGGACGGCGGCCCGTCAACCGGTGAAAAACGCCGACCTGTGGAAAACGCTCGATGAATTGAACGGACGGCACCAGGTGACCTGGCGCTGGGTGCGGGGCCACAGCGGTCACCCGGAAAACGAGCGATGCGATGAGCTGGCCCGTCGAGCGATCGCCACGAGAAAGCGGTAATCCCACATTCCGCCCGGCGTCCGCCCGACAAGCGGCGGGAAAGGCGCCGGCCGCGGCGCCTTACTGATGCTTCGTTTTTTCCTGTATGCTTTTCACCGCCTGAAGCGGCAGGTACGCCTTTCCGGTATCCGGCGCAAAGACCACCACCCCGTCCAGATCGCTGTTTGAACCCTGCGTGATGAGTATATTCTTATTGACCGGCAGCTCGCAGGTGAGATCCTTCACCTTGATTTTGACCACCGGGTTGTTTTTATCCGATTCATCGATAGTGACCTGCCCGTCGGGAAACGCGGTCGCGGCGTCCACGAACAGGGTTTTGTTCAGCTCGTCGAGATCTACGCCCAGCGCCCGGGCGGTTATCTTCCCTATATCCGGCCCATCCACAACCCCCGAAGGCCGGCCGGGCCCGAAAGCGCTCAGCGGAACATCACCGCCCACATGGCCGTGGGTGGTCCAGCCGATCACCGTATAGTTGGACGACAACACCTCCCCCAGGGCGTAATAGCCGCCTTTTTTTATATCCTTCTGGCGCCGCGCGACTTGCAGGATTTGATTGGCGATATCGTCGGTTATGTCCAGGCCCCACCCCTTTCTGACCATTTCCTTTATTCCCTCGACGGAGCCGCTGTCTCCATCCTTCCACATGCGGGAGGTGGACATGGTTATCTTTTTCAAAGGCTCCAGAAGCGTTTCCACCTTTAATTGCGAATAGGTCCGGGAGGTCGAGGCGTTTCCCAGGGACATGCCGCCGGTGTTATGGTCCGAAAGGGCCAGCAGCAGGGTATGGCCGTCCTGTCTGGCGAAATCGAGGGCCACCTGGACCGCCTTATCGTACATCAGCAAATCGCTGAGCAGATGTCCGGGATCATTGGCGTGGTCCGCCCAATCGACCTGGCTGGCTTCCACCATCAGAAAAAAACCGTCGGGATCTTGTGACAGCAGCTCGATGGCCTTTCGGGTCATCTCGGCCAGCGTCGGCTGCTGGGGAGCGGTCTGGGGCCGATCGATTTCCGCTTCCATATGGTTTTTGGCGAACACGCCGAATACCTTGCCCGTGGTTAAGGCCATCAGGTCGTCACGATTTTCCACAATCCGATAGCCCCGAGCCTGAAGAACGTCGATCAGGTTTTCCCCGTCCGTACGGACGCCGCCCGCCTCCTTGGGCAGCAGATAGCGCTTGCCGCCGCCCAGAACCACATCGATATTCTGGTAAACGGCCTGTTCCATGATGTCGTTTTCCATTGAGCGCAAGGGAGCGTGCGCCATGTACGCGGCCGGTGTGGCGTGGGTTACGCGCGACGTGGCCACGATACCGACCGCCTTTCCCTTCAGCTTCGCGCCTTCCAGCACCGTGGCCAGAGGCCGGTACTCAAGGTCTTGCGGCGGCCGGCTCAGGGTCGACAGCACGTCGCTTTTGGGCCCGACGCTGATAAGCTTATCCGAGGTCCGGTAGCCGGTGGCGTAGGCGGAAGCCGTGGGGGCCGAATCCGCGATGACCGAGTCCGCGATGTAGGTTTTAACCGCTCCCACGCGCAACTCGTCAAAGCTGAGCGGAGAGCCTTTGAACCAGCGCGCCAATGTGTATTGTTCGCTGGAACAACCGTCGGCGATAAGAACAATCACGTTTTTGGCGTTTTCGGCGATAGCGTTCCCGGCGAGCGCGCAGAATAGCGCCACCGGGAGAAGCGCCCATAGTGTCATCTTCTTGTAGAACCGCATCACTTGAATCCTTATGAGTGTGAGGGGAGGTCAGGCGAGAATACCACCATAAACGGATTATCCACTGTATCCCATTAGCGTCCCGTTATCAGCCGGTTAAATATCAATGAACCATATCACCCCCGGCAGGTGTCCGCCCGGTCCTGTTTGGGCGGGAATTCATGAATTGACGACGCGCGCGGGGCCGGGCGCCGGATCGGAGTCACGCCGCGGGGGAAAGGCGCGCATCTGCGCGCATGACAATGTCTGAACCCCATGTTATAAATGACTTAAACTGCATTCATACAACCTTTTGGCGAAAGAGAAAAGCAATGAGCGACCCTACCTTTAATAAAACCTCCCCTGAGGAGCAAGACGAGTCTCTGAGGAAAACGGAACGCGCCATGACTTCGGCCCTGAAACGGCTGCGCGCTCGCATCGTCACGGGCCTGTTTTTGCTGGCCCTCTCCATAATCGGTGTGGGGATAACCGATTACGCGCCCAAAAGGGCCTTTACCTACTGGCTGATCATGGTTCCGCTTTTCGGCATTATCTGTATCGTACACGCCTGGCGCGCCACCAAACGGGGAGACCGCAAAATCACCGTCGGGCTCCTGCGGCGCCAGCTTCTGCATTGGGCGGGGCTCTTGTTTTTCGTCTATATTATCTGGCGTCTGGTCAATATCGGCGAGGTGGGAGCGGACGTGGCGGGGCTGTTCACCCTCATGCTGCTGGCGCTGACAACGTATCTGGCCGGTGTCCACTTTGACTGGATGTTCATTCTGATTGGCGGTGTCCTGGCCGTGATCGCGGCTTCCGCGGCCATCGTCGAACAGTACCTGCTGCTCTGGATGATTCCTATCGTTTTGATCGCGGCCCTGTTTTTACTGTTCAAATTCCGCTTTCACGGAAAAAAAGAGGCGTCTTGACGCTGAGGAATTATGATCGGGGAAAACTTTTTCGTGAAAAAGATTTTCCCCGGACCCCTTTCAAAAAGCTTCCGGCTTTGAAGAGCTCTCCATTTCTGGTTTCCCATTACATACGAAATCTTTGACTTAGAGGAAGTTGAACGTTTTTGGAGGGGGTGTGGGGGGACCTTTTTTCAAAAAGGTCCCAGCCACTTTGCTAAAATTCAATCCATGAACTGGCCGCCGTTCACATCGATTATTTCACCCGCCAGATAGCTGGCGTCCTCGGAGGCCAGAAAGACGGCCACGCGGGCCGCTTCCTTCACCGCGCCGACCCTGCCCATGGGTATTCCCGCGACATAGCTCGAATAGTCGCCCGCCGCGAGCGTCCTGGTCATGTCCGTTTCAATAACGCCGGGGGCCATGCCGTTTACGTTCACTCCGTACGGCGCCAGCTCTCTTGCCAGGGATTTGGTGAAACACATGATGGCCGCCTTGGAGGCCGAATAGTGGGCGCCGGCCACGATACCGCCGACCTTGCCCGACAGCGAGCCCAGGTTGATGATTTTTCCCGAGCCCTGCTTCTTCATGCCGCCCATGACCGCCTGGGAGCAGAGAAAGGTACCCTTCAGGTTGACGGCCATAACCAGGTCCCATTCATCTTCCTGAATTTCCTCTATGGCGCCCATGCGGCATATGCCCGCGTTATTGACCAGGATATCCACCCGGTTCCAGGCCTTAACCACCTCGTGCGCGGCTTTCCGGACCTGAGAGCGTGAAGAAACATCCACCACCTGGGTCATCGCCGGAACTCCGAGGGCCTCTATGGCCGATTTGACTTCGGCCAGCGCGCTCTCGTTCACATCCCAGACCGAAACCCAGGCCCCTTCGCGGGCCAGTTCCAGAGCGATGGCCCTGCCTATGCCGCTCGCCGCTCCGGTTACAATGGCAATCTTGTCCTTGCAGCGCGTCATGAGCTTCTATTGCTCCCCATAGTCGATAAGTTCGATGGTGTTGCCTTCGGGATCTTTCATGTAGGTGGCCCAGACACCGGGACGGAGATTTTGCGGCGGGCAGTTGAAACGTACGCCCTTGCCCACCAGTTCTTCGTACAGGCTATGAATATTGCGCACGGAAAACGCGAAGTGGGTGATGCCGAAATCGCACTGTTGGCAGATTCGCTGTTCTTGTCCTTCGGGTGAGCGCCACCTGAAAAGCTCGATCCTGGTTCCGTAGCCTATCAGCATGACGATATGCGCGTTTGCGTCGGGCATGCCCACCACCGATGACAGTTTTTCGCCGTCGCGTTGAGGCATGTCCCATTCGACATCAAAACCAAGAGCGTCCCGATAGAAGGTTAGCGCCTTCTCCATATCCTTTACAGAAACAGCAACGTGACCCCAACTCGCGTCCATGTAAACCTCCACTCAGAAATCGAGGCGGATCACCATGATCCGCCTCCCGCATTATTAGCCTATTTCTGATAAGGTTTCCAACCGCTTTCTTCCAGGGTCAGGGAAACGTCCTTGGCGGGAATGACTTCCACCGGTTTGAGATAAGGGGAATCGTAGTATTTGGTCTTTTCCGTCACTTCGCCGATAACGACCGGGGTCTGGACCTGATGGTCTTCCTTGCGCATGGTCAGGACACCCACCGGACCTTCCCACTCCAGTCCTTCAAAGGCCTTGATAACCGCGTCGACGTCAAACGTTCCAGCCTTTTCCACCGCCGCCAGGTACATCTTTGTTCCGATATACCCTTGCATGGCCACAAATGACGGCCATTTGCCGTCGGAATTCTTATGGTACGTTTCCTCGAACTTCTTGGCTTCCGGCGTATCCACGCCCAGGGTATACATGGCGGAGTCCACGTCGCCCATGGCCTTTTCCCCGGCCACGGCCATAACCGCGTCGTCATCCAGGAACGTGCAGCCAATGGGGATCTTCATTCCCAGCTCGCGGCCCTGGACAATGAGTTGCGTCAGGTCGGTGCCCCAGTTGCCGGTAATGACATATTCGGCGCCCGAAGCCTGGATTTTGCTGATGTACGGCGCGAAGTCCTTATTAAAGACCTTATGAAATTCCTTGCCCACCACTTCCGCGTCGGGAGCTATGGCCTTGATCGCCATTTCATAGAAGGTGGCCACGTCATGGCCCCAGGAATAGTCCTGGTTGATCAGAAATACCTTCTTCAACCCTTTCTTGCCGAAATACTGCGCCAGGCCTTTCACGTGCATGCCCGCGTTGAGGCAGGTTCTGAAGACGTAGGGGTTGAAATTTTCGCCCGTGATGCCCATGGCTTCGGCGGCGACGTCAAGGAAGATGGTTTTATATCTCGGCATCTGTTGAGCGATCGCGCCGCCTACGCCCGACGATGAGCCCTGAATGATGACCTGGCACTTATCGTTCAGAACCATCTTTTTCAGCTTCTGAACCGCTATTTCGCCCTTCATCTGATTGTCTTCAACCACCACTTCGAGCTTTTTGCCCAGCACGCCGCCCGCGTCATTGGCTTCCTTGACCGCGGTTTCCACGCCCCAGATGATCCGGTCGCCGTTGGATTTAAAGGCCCCAGACCTGATTTCGTTGATACCCAGCTTCACCACATCCTCGGCGTAAACACTCGGAACGATGAACGCAAGCGCGACGATGGCCGCCATAAACCACACAAATTTCTTCATGCCAGTACCTCCTTGACCAAACGTTTCTTCTATTCGCAGGACGGCGCGGGATCGCCCGCGCGGCCCTTACACCTCAAGGTAGTGCTTGCGGATGTCTTTTCGTTCTTCCAATTGCTCCGGTGTCCCGGTCCATTTGATTTCGCCCTTGCTCAGCACATAGATGCGGTCGGCCAGCCCCAGACATACGTGCAGCTTTTGCTCGACCAGCAGGACCGTGGTTCCGTGATCGTTGATTTGCCGGATGACCTGATTGACCCGTTCCACAATGATGGGGGCCAAGCCTTCGGTCGGCTCGTCGATAAGAATCAGTTCCGGGTTGCCCATAAGGGTGCGGGCGATGGTCAGCATCTGCATTTCCCCGCCGGACAGAACGCCGCCCTTCTGGTTCTTCCGCTCCGCCAGCCGGGGAAAATACTCGTACGCCCGATCCAGGTCCCAGCCGTCGGCGACCTTTTTGCCCATCTGACCGGGCTTGATACCCATAATCAGATTCTGATGAACCGTCAGGGTCGGGAAAATCCAGCGTTCCTCGGGCACGAGTCCCACGCCGGACATGGCCACTTCATGCGACTTTTTGCCGGCTATTTCCTCGTCCTTAAACCGGATCGAACCGGTTCGAGCCGGCGCGAGCCCCATAATGGTATGAATGGTCGTGGTTTTACCCACACCATTACGGCCGACCAACGCCACGATTTCCTTTGAGTTTACCGAAAGGGAAACATCAAAAAGAACATGGCTCTGCCCATAGTACGTATTGACTTTATCCAGTTCGAGCATGGCGGTTACGACCCCAGATAGGCTTCTTTCACCAGATCATTGCCGCGAATTTCTTCCGGCGTTCCGCTGGCCAGAATTTCCCCATAGTTGATGACGGTGATCTTGGTGGCGAGTGTGAACACCACTTCCATATCGTGTTCTATGATGATGAGCGTTTTACCCTGCGTCAGCCGGTCGATCAGCTTTACCGCGTCGCGTGTCTCGTCAATGGACATGCCCGCAGTCGGCTCATCCAGCAAAATCATTTGCGGATCGGAAGCCAGGGTAAGCCCGATTTCCAGAGCGCGCTGCTCGCCGTAGGAGAGTTCGCCCGCCATATGGTCATGCTTATCGGACAGACCGATATCCTCCAGCACGGACAAGGATTCCCGGTTGACGGCGCCCATGGCCTCGATGTTCCTGAAAAAATCGAACCGGATGCGCCGCTTGGACATAATGACCGCGCGCACGTTTTCCAGGACGGTCAGACCGGGAAAGACATTGGTTATCTGAAACGAGCGCGCCAGCCCCAGGCGGCTTATACTGTGCGGCGACATCCCCGTGATGTCCTTCCCGTTGAACACGATTGAGCCGCCGCTCGGTTTGTAGCGTCCGGTCAACAGGTGAAACAGCGTGGTCTTACCGGCGCCGTTGGGTCCTATGATCGCCTGCCGGTTACCTTTACCGACTTCGAAACTGACGCCGTTGATCACCTGGACCCGGCCAAAATTTTTCTTTAAGCCTTCTACGCGCAGCATGCTTTTCCCGGTGTTAGTATGGACTATGATGACGCCGGCTCGGTCTTGGCGCCGCTCCAGAACTTATTTTTTATGGTTATCAACAGACCGCTCAATCCCTGCGGCGCGTACATGACCAGCAGCACGAACACCGCTCCCTGGATAAGCGCCCAGTGCTCGGTCAGGGTGCTCAACGTGTCGTTCAGCCAGGTCAGGAAGCACGCGCCCAGAATGGGGCCCCAGAAATGGCCGCCTCCACCTATGAAGGTCATGATCAGCACGTCCGAGGCCTTATCCAGATTGATGAAGGTAACCGTGACGAACTCCTGAAAAGCGCCCGCCAAGGCGCCCGCCAGCCCCGCGAAGAACGCCGAAATAACGTAGATGAGCGCCTTGGATACGTAGGTATTGAAGCCGATGAACTGGGCGCGGTCTTCGTTTTCGCGCATGAGCTCGTTCAGGCGCCCCAGCGGGGTTCTGGTGAAATGCCAGCAGAACCAGGCGCTGAGAATCACGATAACCACCACGAAATAATACCAGTTCACCGTCGGAAACATGTCCACATGTCCCAAACCCGGTATGCTCAACTCCGGGCGCATGGCCGCCACGCCGTCCTCGCCTCCGGTCAGCGATCTCCATTTTTCCGCCGCGGCGTAAATGAGCGCGTTGAGGGCCAGGGTGATAAGCGCAAAATAGGTCCCGCCCAACCGCACCACAAAAACCCCGAACACCACCCCGAGCAGCGCTCCGCTGACGCCGCCGGCCAAAATGCCCGGAATCATGCTGAATCCGAGACGCTTGAACAGAATGATCGCCGTGTACGCGCCTATGCCGAAATAGGCGGCGTGGCCGAACGAAAGCAATCCCGCCTGACCGAAGAGCACATTATAGCTGAGGGCGAAAAGCGAATAGATCAGCATGGTGATAACCATGTTGAGCTGATATTCGGAGATAAACGCGGGAAGAACGGCCACCACGGCCAGGGCCGCCGCCGTAACGATCCATCTTTTTTTGCTTTCAGTCGTCATTTGCTTTCACCCAAGAGCCCATGCGGTCTGAATATGAGCACCAGCGCCATGAGCAGGAATTCGAACACGATCGCAAACTGGGGCAAAACAAGAATGCCGATGGACTGCAACTGGCCGATCAGCAGCGAAGCGATGAGCGCGCCCTCGATCGAACCCAGACCGCCGACCACCACCACCACGAACAGGTCGATGATGATCGTCGACGCCATGCCGGGGTTGGTGATCAGGTAGGGGCCGCCTATGACCCCGGCCAACCCCGCCAGCCACGCTCCCATGCCGAACAGCAGCAGAAACACGCGCGGCACGTTGAACCCCAGCGCCCCCACCATCTCCTTTTTGGAAACAGCGGCCCGGACAATGATTCCCGCCCTTGTTTTGAACAGCACCAGAAACAAGAACGCGAAGACCAGGAACGATATGAGCAGGATGAACAGGCGGTACACGGGGTATTCCACGCCCAGCATGGGAACGGAGCCGTCCAGGATGGGGGGCAGCGTCACCGCCAGCGGCTCGTTGCCCCAGATTATCTTGACCAGCTCCTCGATGATATAGGCCATGCCAAAGGTGAGAAGCAATTCGTGCGCGTGACCGTACACATGGACTTTGCGCAGAAAAAAGCGCTCGATCACCATGCCGATGGCCATTACCGCAAAGGGCGCGATAAGGAGACTGAGCCAGAAGTGTCCGGTGAGCCTCAAAACGGAAAATGAAAAGTAAGCGCCCAGCATGTAAAGCGCCCCATGGGCGAAGTTGAGCACTCCCATCATTCCGAAAATGAGGGTCAACCCGGAAGCCACCAGAAACATGAGCATCCCGTACACCAGTCCGTGGAGCGCCTGGATAGGAAGCGAGGAAAGAATTTCCATGTGGACACGACTCGCTTTCGTAATATTTTAAATTTTTCGCTATAAGCGGCTTACCAGTGTAAAAAATGTACTCTATACTAATTGAAAAGGCGCATTTCATTAATTTATAACGGCTTTCCCGTGCGCGTCAATGAGGATTAATCGTTTTTAGGCGCGTGAACCGCCAGTTTGTTCCATTCCATGGCCGCCTCCATGACCGCTTCGCTCAAGGTGGGGTGAGGATGAACGGCTTCCGCCAGGTCTTCCACCGCCGCCTCCATGGTTTTGGCCACTACCGTTTCGCCGATAAGCTCGGTGGCGTGGGCGCCCAGTATGTGAACGCCCAGAATGGCGCCGTTTTCGGCGTCTCCCACGATCTTCACAAAGCCGTCGGTGGCCCCGATGGCCATGGCGTGGCCGTTGGACGGGTAGGGGAACTTGCCGATTTTTACCGGCCGGCCGGCGCTCCGGGCTTGCTCCTCCGTCAGCCCGATGGAGCCGATCTCGCTGAAACTCCACACGCAGCGCGGGATCATTTCGGTCTTCACCCGCCGGGAGCCGCCCTGAATATTCTCCACCGCCGCTTCGGCTTCGGCCGAGGCCTTATGGGCCAGCATCATCCCGCCGATAACATCGCCGATGGCGTACACGCCGCGCAGGCTCGTTTCCAGCTTCCAGTTTACCTTAATGAACCCGCCGTCGAGCGCCAGCCCCAGTTTTGCGGCGTCTATCCCATCGAGAGCCGGGGCGCGGCCGGTGGCCACCAGAACGCGGTCCGCGACGGCGCGGCGCGGCTTTCCCGCTTCGTCCTCGAAATCGATTCCCGCGCGCCCGTTCCGGACCGACACCGCTTTGACCGAGGATTTGAGATGCAGGCTCACGCCGCTTTGGGTGAGCAGCAGCCGCATGACGCGCCGGACGTCAGAGTCTTCGGTGATCAGAATATCGGGCAGGAGTTCGATAATGGTCACGTCGCTTCCCAGGGACCGGTAGATGGAGGCGAACTCCATGCCGATAACGCCTCCGCCTATAATGACCAGGCTTGCGGGGATCTCGAGCGGGTTGAGCGCCTCGTCCGTGGTCTGGATAATCTCGCCGTCAACCTTGATAAAGGGCGGGACGGCGGGACGCGAACCGGTGGCTATGACGATGTTCTCCGCGCGAATTTCCCGGGACAGCCCTTCGGGGTCCACGATCCTGACGCTTTTGGCCCCGGTCAGCTCGGCGCCGCCGCGCGCCGTCTCGATCCCGTGGCTGCGTATGATCGTTCCCAGGCCGTCCACCAGCGTCTTTACGACCTTATTTTTTCTGGCCACCATTTTTTCCAGCGCTATGGACACCCCGTGAGCGCCCTCCAGAACCGGCGACTGTTTCACGCTGTCCAAAAGTCTGGTGTCATGCACAAAGCATTTGGCCGGAATACAGCCTTTGTTGAGGCAAACCCCGCCCAGGGCCGCCTTCTCCGCCAGGAGAACCTTCAGCCCGCTCTGGGCGCCGCGGATGGCCGCCGTGTATCCGCCGGGCCCTCCGCCGATAACCGCTAAATCGTACATCACCGCTCCCGACTTTCCTATTGGACCAGAAAGGTAAACGCCGGCCGCTCCAGCTTCCATTTGAGATTCTGCAGAAAATCCGCGGCCACCGCTCCGTCAATGATCCGGTGATCGACCGAAAGCCCGAACGTGGCGATGGTTCGCGCCTTGACCTCCCCCTTGTCCAGATAGAGTTCCTCTCTCGTCTTGCCGATGGACAGAATGCCGCTCTGCGGAGGATTCAGAATGGCGGTGAAACACACGATGTCGTACTGCGCCAGACTGGAAATGGTAAACGTTCCCCGTCCCATTTCGTCGGCGGTAAGCTTGCCCGCGCGGGCCCGCCGAACCAGATCCATCCGCTGACGCGCGATGTCCGCCAACCCCGCGCGGTCGGCTTGAGCGATGGCGGGCACCATAAGCCCATTGTCCATGGCCACGGCCAAACCCACATTGATTTCCGGCTGGACGTGGATTTCCTGCCCCCGCGCCTGCGCGTTCATGATGGGAAAATCCAGAATGTTCAACGCCACCGCCTTTATCAGGAAGTCGTTGACCGAAGGCCGCAGCCCGAATTTCTTCTCGAAATCCTCGCTAACCTGTTTCCTGAAACCCAGAAGGGGGTCCATGGCCACGTCGGCGAAAAAGTAGATGTGCGGAGCCGTAAAGGCGCTTTCGGACATGCGGCGCGCGATCACCCGCCGGATGTTGTCCATGGGGATGACTTTTCCGAAATCGGGCGACCTGGCGTCCGCCACGGCCCGCTCCACGTCGGAAACCATCACCCGGCCGCGTACGCCGGTCCCGGCTATACCCGCAAGCGGCGTTCCTTCCTTTTCGGCCAGTCTCCTGGCCAGGGTGGAAGCCTTCATCCCCGCGCCGCTGACCGCCGCCCGCACGTCGCGCAGCAGGATTACGCCGTCCGGCCCCGTTCCGGTTACGGCGGACAGGTCGATTCCCTGGTCGCGCGCCAGTTTTCTGCCGGCGGGCATGACCCGCGCCGGGCCGGAAGGCTGGGGCGGCGGAAGCGTTTCCCGAAGCGCGTACGCGGTGGGCCGCTCGAGCGCGGCGGCTGGAGCCGGTTCCGCCGCGGGCGCAACCTCGTACGTTTCGGACAGCTTTTCGCCCGGCTCGGTTATGACTCCCACCACGGTCAACACCGGTACTTCCTGGTTGACGGGTATTACTATTTTAGCGAGGATTCCCGACGCCGGGGACTCCACTTCCGTCGCCACCTTGTCCGTTTCCACGATGAAAATGATTTCCCCTTTTTGGACGCTATCGCCCTCGCGCTTCAGCCATTCCACGATCTTGCCTTTTTCGACCGTGATGCCGAGCATGGGCAGAACAACTTCGGTAGCCACTGACTTTCTCCTCCCTAGGCGTATTCCATCAATCGCTTCACGGCCGGCATGATGTCCTTGACATCGGGTATGTAGGCCTGTTCCAGAGGCGGAGAGAACGGCACGGGAGTGTCCGGAGAACAAACCCGCATGACCGGCGCCTTGAGGTATTCGATAGCTTCTTCCGCGGCGATGGCGGCTATCTCGGCCGCGACGCCGGCGGTTTTGTGGCCTTCATCCGCAACCAGCAGTCTGCCCGTCTTTTTCACCGATTCGAGAATGGTCTCCTTATCCAGCGGCGTAAGGGTACGCGGATCCACGATCTCCAGGCCGACACCCTCTTTTTCGGCCTCCTCGGCCGCCCTGAGACTCCGCGTGACCATGGCAAGAGTGGCCACCACGGTTATGTCCGCGCCCCGCCGTTTGATATCGGCCTTGCCAAAGGGGATGGCGTACTCCTCTTCCGGCACCGGGCCTTTTTCCACGTAGAGCTTTTTATGCTCCACGAATATCACGGGATTGTCGTTGCGGATGGCTTCGATCATGAGCCCCTTGGCGTCATAGGGCGTGGACGGCGCGGCCACGTACAGGCCGGGTATGTGCATGAACAGGGAATGGAAACTCTGGGAATGCTGGGCCGCCGCGCCGCGGCCCGCGCCGATGTTGGTTCTCAGCACCATGGGGACCTTTCCCCGGCCGCCGAACATGTAGTGCATTTTGGCCATCTGGTTTATGATCATATCCATGCAGACGGTCGTGAAATCGATGAACATGATTTCCACCACCGGACGCATCCCGGTCAGAGCCGCTCCCACGCAGCCCCCCACGAAACCGGCTTCGGATATGGGCGTGTCCATGACCCGATCCGGCCCGAATTCGTCCTGGAGCCCCGCCGAAACCTGGAAGACGCCGCCGTAGACTCCGACGTCTTCTCCCAGCAAGACTACCCGCTCATCCCGCCGCATGCATTGCCGGAGCGCCTCGTTGATCGCCTGCGCGTAGGTTAATTCTCTCATTGCGCGCTACCCTCCACATACACGTCTTCGTACAGTTCCTCGATGGCGGGAAAATCGCTGGAATTGGCGAAGGCCACCGCGTCGTCGATTTCCTGGAGAATTTCCTTCTGGATCGCCGCCAGCTTGGCGGCGCCGGCCACCTTGTCTTCCATCAACTTGTTGGCCAGGCGCTCGATGGGGTCCTTGGCTTTCCACTGATCGATTTCTTCCTGCGTCCGATAGCGCCTTCCCTGATTGGGATCTCCCTCGTGATGTCCGCGCCAGCGGTAGGTTTTGCACTCGATGAGCGTGGGGCCTTCCTTGGCCCTGGCCCGCCGGACGGCCTTGGACGCCGCCTCGTACACTTTGAAAACGTCGTTTCCGTCCACCACAACGCCCGGCATGTCGTAGCTGGTGGCGCGGATGGCGATGTCCTTAATGGGCTGATGTTTGAACTGGCCGACCGAAATCCCGTACAGGTTGTTTTCGCACACAAAAACCACCGGGGCCTTGCGCAGAGAGGCGAGGTTGAGGCTTTCGTGGAATGTGCCGTTATTGGACGAGGCGTCCCCGAAAAAGCAGGCCGTTACCTGATCGGTACCGCGCCATTGGGCGGACAGCGCGGCCCCCACGGCGATGGGCAGCCCGCCGCCGGCGATGCCGTTGGCGCCCAGAATGCCGATTTCCATGTCCGCGATGTGCATGGAGCCGCCCTTGCCCTTGCAGTAGCCAGTGCGTTTGCCGTAAAGCTCGGCCATCATGGGTTTAAGGTCGGCGCCCTTGGCGATGACGTGGCCGTGACCGCGATGCGTGCTAGTGAGGTAGTCGTCCGCTTGCAGGTTGGCGCAGACGCCGGCAGCCACCGCCTCCTCCCCGATATAGAGGTGGGCCAGACCCGGGATGTGCCCACGCGCGTAGAGGTCCTGCACATTCTCCTCGAAGGCGCGGATCACTACCATGATCCGGAAAAGCTCCCGCAGGGTCTGTTTAGGAATATCCATGGCGTCCTCCAAAGGCGGGGTTGAGCTGGGTCCCTGGCTTGGCTGCCCTAGCCCTTGACTCTAAATAAGCATTTAATGTGCCAAGCCTCCGGCCTCCGGGCCGATTGGCCAACTGATTGATCTGGATGGCAAAGATAAACCTAGGCCATTAAGAGCGTTGGCCCGCTTCTGTTTCAGTCTCTGCGACATATGTATCAAGTGGCACACCTGTCGCAGGGAAGTGCCGCGGCCAAACGTCGGGGTGGGGGCGCTGGCCCCTCCTGGGCTTAGCAGGCTTTTGAAAAATAGCCTGCTAAGCGGGCCAGGGACGGCCCGCAAAATAGCGAGCCATGAAAGGGCTCGCTATTTGAGCAACTTGCCGAAATTTACTTTTTGCAAGTTGACTGTTGAAAAAGCCGTGGACGGCTTTTTCAACACCTTCTTAGTCGAAATGCACTGAGCGGATCAGGCCCTGAGCCTTCATCCGGCGGTAGATGGTGCTGCGGGAAACCTTAAGTTGGCGAGCGACCAAGGCCACGTTGCCGCGATGCCGGCGAAGGGCGGCCAATATGGCCTCGCTTTGCGGGGAAGCCTCGGCCTGCCCCGCAAGCTGGGGGGGAGACGCTTCCCCTGGCCCTAACACCCGGGCAGGTAGATGCTCGCAGCCGATGAAGTCGCGGTCGCAGACGATGGCGGCCATCTCCAAGACATTGTCCAGCTCGCGCACGTTGCCCGGCCAGGCGTAGCGCAATAGGGCCATCAGGGCGGCGGGGGAGAGCTGCACCCGGCGGTCTATCTTGCGGCCCAGCCGGTCCAGGATATGCTCGACTAGCAAGGGCACATCACCTAGGCGCTGGCGCAGGGGAGGCACCACGATTTCCACCACGCTGAGCCGGAAGTAGAGGTCCTGCCGGAAGCTCTTGTCATTGACCCTTTCAAACAGATCGGCGTTGGTGGCCGCGATCACCCGCACATCCACCTGCACAGGCTTGGTGTCGCCCAGGCGGGTTATCGTGCCGTCTTGCAGCACTCGCAGGAATTTGGCCTGCACGTCCAGAGGCATCTCACTGATTTCGTCCAGAAACAGGGTGCCGCCGTCGGCCAGCTCCAGCTTGCCCACCTGGCCTCCCTTGCGCGCGCCGGTGAAGGCGCCCTCCTGATAGCCCATGATCTCCGACTCGATAAGCTCGCGGGGCACCGCCGCACAGTTAAGGGCCACAAAGGGGTCTTTGGCTCGTTTGCTGGCGTTGTGGATGGCCTGGGCGAAAAGCTCCTTTCCGGTGCCGGTTTCACCCATGATCAGAACCCGCGAGTCGGCCTCGGCCGCGATACGGGCCAGTTCCACTTGGCGCAGGAACTCGGGCGAGGCCCCCTTGATGTCCTCGAAGGTGAACCGGGCGTGATAGCCCGATACCCCCTGCACCAGTTTGAGGAAGCGGCGGCGTTCGCTCAAGGCCAGGATAGCCCCGTGGAGGACCTCCCGGCCCTGCATCAACAAGGGACGCAGCATGAAATAGGAGTTCCTCTCCTTGGCGTCCAGGGCCACCTCTATGGTGCCCGACTCCTGCCCCGCCCGGATGGCGGCCACCAGTTCGGAGGCAGCCGGGAAAAGGCGGGTGAGGGCTTTGCCCTTGTACTGGTCAGGGTTGATTGAAAGCATGGCGGCCGCCTTGGGGTTTATGTTGGTTATCACTCCTTTGGGATTGACGGTGATGACGGCCTCGGAGATGAACTTGAGGATGGATTCCACCAACAGAGACAGCTTGCCCTGCTCGCTGGCCGACTTCTGCTCTTTGAGCTTATTCTCAATGGCCTGGCCTGCCGCGATCACCATGCCCAGGGTGTGGGGGTGGGCGTTTTGCGAGGCACCCGAGAGGGTGATGGCGCCTAAAAGCCCGCGCTCAGGAGAATGGATGGGGGCCGAGGAACAGGTCCAGGAGTGGTGGCGGGCGTTGAAGTGCTGGGGGCCGGTGATCTGGACGGGCCGGCGTTCGATAAGGCACAGGCCGATGGCGTTGGTGCCCACCTCGGACTCGGAGCGACAGCAGCCGGGCACATAGTTGTTCTCCCGGGCCATATTTAAGATACCCTGGTCCCCAAACACCTCCAAAACAATGCCCTGGTGATCGGTAAGCACCAGAATGAAGCCGCTGCTCTTGACCGCAGTTTGCAGAAAATGCAGAAAGGGCAGGGCGGTTTCGATAAACTCCTGATTGCGCCTGCGTATTTCGGCTAGCTCCGATTCCCTGAGCCTGACCGCCGCCTTGGGGGCGTCTGGCCTGAGCCCCGCGGCCATACAACGCCGCCAAGAGGCAGCCACCGCCTCCCCCACCACGACGGGATCCACGCGGCCGTTGGTCATAAACTCCCGCCAAGCCGCCAGCATGGCTTGATATCGGTCGCCGTCCTCCATGGCCCTGCTTTATCCCTTTCGAGATTGCTGCACAATTCGGCCTTAGTGAATCGAGGTCATTTTCTCTTTTTTGTTAGTGAGCAGAGTGTAAAATCCTGTTTGCCGCGGTGAGTGGTGTTTATTTTTGGGCGGCCAGGTTGGGTCTGCTCTGGTTCATGCCCCCTTTGCGCACTTATCCCCTATGCCATTGCCATTCGCATGGCCTTCTTGAGATTGAAAGCATGGCATCCAGGAGTCGCTGCGATCTATCTTGGCCGCCACCAGATATCTTGCCCTGGCCATCCGATGGTCTTCCTTCAGGGTGCCGAAGGTCCGTTCCACCTTACCCTGAAAACGGCTGACGGCCCGATTAACCAGACGCTGCGGTTTTGAAAGATGGTGGTTCCTGGCCGCCTCGTACATGGTCCCGTCGAAGTAGCCCTCCCTTTTCATCTTTTGGTGATACTCTTTGCCGCTATAGCCCTTGTCGGCAAAGACTGGAGCCACTTTGTCAAGACCGCATTTTTTAACCACACTAAAAATGCAAAAATGACTGAAAGATATCCGATCCTCTAAATTGTCCGAAAGCTCCCGGTCGGAAAGACTATACCAAGACTGCAAAAAAAGAGCCTTGAACATCCCAAGCGCCGGATAGGATGGATTGCCTGCCGCGTTAAAGCAGCGATCAAGATTCTCCTCCAAATACCTCTTAATGGGACGCCAGTCAATAATCTTGTCTATCTTGTTTAGCGTCTTGATCCTGCGCTTGCGCGCCGTCGCCGCCTGATCCGCAAATCCACACTTTCCGGTCAAACCTAGTCGCCATCAAATTCACCCCTAAAGAAAAATTTAAACATTTATATCAAATAGCTAAGATATGTTGAACTGAATTCCGACGCCTTATACTGCGCAGCACTCTCTTTTCCCGGTTATCGTTAAGCGCGGGCTGCGCTAGATGTAGTCTGAATAAATCGTTCAGCTTTGCCGTTGGTTCTCGGCGTGTAAGGCCTGGTTTTTCTTGATTTTAGGTCCAAATAATGGCAGGCGGTGGAGAATAGATGTGAGCGGTAGGCGTTGCCATTGTCGGTCAGCACCTTATCCACCGTAACACCATGCCTTTCAAACCAGCCCACCGCCCGGATCATGAACAACTGGAGGTGGTCGCCTTCTCGTTGGGCAGCAATTCGGTGTAGGCCAGGCGGCTGTGGTCGTCCACGCACACCTGCAAATACTCCCAACCAGCCCCCCTCTGACGCCCGGAACGGTCGCCGGTAATGCGATGGCCCACGCCGTCTATACGCCCCAACTTCTTGACATCCATATGGACCATGTCTTGTGTTCGTAGCGGATCACAGGCGGCTTTTGCTCCAAACCAGGCAATTTGTTAAGCCCCAGGCGTCTCAACTCCAATGTGACGCTGGAAACCGGCAGGGAAAGGGAAAAGGCTATCTGCAAGGAACTCCTACGCCTTCGCCGCAAGGCCGCGATGGTGGCTACCTGCTCCACTGGCCGGCGCTGGGGGCTTTTGTGTGGTCGGGAGGTCCGGTTGTAAAGCGCAGCCTCTCCCCCTTGCCGATAACGGGCCAGCCTCTTGTACACCGTGCGGCGGCTGACACCCAGACCACAGGCTATCTGGCTGATGTTCATCCCTTCCTTGACTCTTTCCAGCATTAATATTCGACTAAAAACCGTGGTTCTGGCATTCTGATGATGGTTGTTCATGCGGTATTCCCAGTAAGAGATGGTGCTCTTGCCAACCACCAGTCTCTACTACTGGCTCCGTGTGAACAACCCCTTTAGCATCTACAGCCATAAACCGAGGAGGCAGCATAGTAACCTGTACCATCTGCCGGAAGGCCAATCTGTAAACGCAATTAGTGACTAGGACACCGATAACGGGTCGATAATGAGGTTGACAACCGCCCTAACAACCCTATTCTATTAGCTAAGATTGCGTTTAGGGTGAAACGCTTAAGGTACGGTGAACACGGCAAGGGCTGTCCTGGGAATGGGACGGCCCTTTTGCATTGGGGAGAGAGCGCTTCATGTGAGCCCTTACGCACCGGCCCTGCCCTGCCGGAAGCTCGGTTGTCCTGAACTCACCCGGGACAAGAGTTGTTTCTCCGAGGGCCATACGTTGGATGCAGCGGGAACCCGGAGAGCCGGCCCTTTTCAGTCACGCGGCTCTGGCGTTTATCATGTACCCCCACCTGCAGGCCGGGCTTGCCGAGGTGGGTTACCAGATACCGGCCGGGTGGGTAGGTCAACCTTGCGTGATAGAGGCCCGTTGGCGGGTCACCATATCGCCTTGGGATGAATTTCTGGCCGGGCATGAGAGCGTGGCCATGGCCCGTAACTCGGAGCTTTCCTTGCGGGGCGCCGAGCGCATAGTCCGCCATGCCCTCACCTATGCCGCCCAGCCATATAGCGTTGCGCGGCTCTTAGCCCAGGGAGTGGAAAAGACAATCGGCAAGCCCATCACTCTAAAGTTCGGCCCCAACCACGTTATTTGTTCGTCCCTGGTGGCTTTGCCCTATTGGGTGGAGCTTGGCACCCGGTTTGAGGGTAAGCACTGGCGCAGGTGCACCCCGGACGATATAGGGGATCATGTGCAAAAGGCTGAAATTTGGGAGTTTAGCTGGGTAAAGCCGCTGCCCAACTAGGCTACTCGGGAACCTTTAATACACAGGCTATCGGCTCAAAATGGTCCGGACTTGGTCCGGATTTGGTCCGTCCAAGACGGACCAAATTGGTCATTTTGGGCTGTTTTTGATAGATTTGCATTATGGCTTGAAAACGAGAAATTCTTGTGATATTAAAAGTTTCGCGAGTTTAGCCGGCGTAGCTCAGTGGTAGAGCAGCTGATTCGTAATCAGATTGGACGGCTTATAAAATCAAAAGGTTAAGATTAAACCCCATGTGTTTCCCATGCATGGGGTTATTTTTCACTTCTTCCCAGCCCTATGTCCACGGGCCCCAAGTATATCTCCGCCGCCTTTGCTATGTGGTCGTCTGCGAGGTGGGCGTAAATCTCAACCGTGCGGGCTTCAGTCTGCCCCAATAGCTCCTGAACATCCTTTAGGGTGCGCCCTTGCATCACGGCGGCACTGGCGAAGGTGTGCCGCAGGCTATGCAGCGTGAGATGGCCCAAGCCCGCGCCCTGCAGGGCCTTTTTAATCACCTTGCTAAGGGTATCGGGATGCGCCCACCGCTTGAACAGCCTGCCCTGCCCCGGCCCCATGGCTTCAAGAGCAGCGCGGAAGGTGCTGTTGATCGGGTACCACCGGGACAGGTGGACCTTGCTTTTGCGGATTAAATACCGGCCCGACTCCAGGTCGATATCCTCCCATTCCAAGGCGTGCAATTCTCCCCGGCGCCGCCCAGTGGCCAGGTAAGCTAAAGCCAACAGGCGGATTTCCGGGTCTTTAATTCCCATCAAAAATTGAACGATTTCCTGCCTGCTCATAAACCCGGGCTGCCTATGTTCCGTGCGGAACTCCCTGGCCGCGGATAAGGGATTGCTTTTGATGTAGCCCCACTCCACGGCCTTGTTCAGGCTGGCCCGGGCGTGGCGGATGTAATTGTTGACTGAAGCGACCGCCAGGCCCTTGAGGTGGCGCCTGGTGGGCTTGCGGCAGGTGGTGACCATCTGATCCAGGTGACGGAGCGATATGGCCGACAGCTTGATGGTTTGCCCGGCAGCGGCCTTGAGCTTATCAAGTGCTAGCCGGTTTGCGCGGTAGGTGCTGCATGGCTGGTTGGTTTCGGACCATTCAAGGAATTCGTCAATATATTCACCAAGGGTTTTGGTGCACTCTCCGGTAAGGTGGGCAAGCTTACCGGCTAACGCCTCTTTTTGGATTCGGGCGAATATGCGCTTGGCCTTTGCGCTGTCCTTGGTGTGGAGAGAGCGGACCCGTCCCCTCTCGATCTCCACATACCAAACGCCCCATCTTTCCTGATAGAGCCTCATGGCCTTAATCCTCCAGATCACAGGCCCAGGCTCCTTACGATGGCCAGGGCCTCACTCTCGCCCCGGCTAAGGTAGGCGTCTATTGATTCCCGGTCCCATCGCCGGTGGCCTCCTTGTGTGCGGCCGGTAATAATGTCGCCTGCATCTGCAAGTTCCCGTAATTGGTCTCTCCCCAGGCCAGAATACGACATGGCCGCACGTAACGGCAACCAGCGAGGCGCTATGGTTTGTCCTGACAACAAATCGCCCAACCCTGGATTGCTCCCGGTTGGGCAAAAGAGGCCTTTGGACTAGCTGACACTTTTCCAAACCCCCTACGCCCGGGGAGGCTGAAATGGCATTAAATCCTCAGGCCCTGTCACCAGGCCAGGAACAGTACGAGGACTATCAGTCCCGTGTGGTGCGCCGGCGGATGATCCAATACGACTACCGTGATGCTGATGGCGAGCTTTTCTCCTGCGTGGCGCACAACCTGCTTCAGGCCCGGCGCAAGCGGGACCGCTGGCTGGAGGCCCGTATGGCCAGGGCACTAACCAGGAAGCCGCCCAGGGCGTCA
>ENA-OSEO01001045-OSEO01001045.1-sediment-metagenome-genome-assembly--contig:-NODE-1045-length-57358-cov-8.073497_pt1 | contig 57358 bp, 56 predicted proteins | sample MGYA00237883_ERZ534232 | MGnify/ENA metagenome assembly ERZ534232
GGTGTGGATACAACCCCACTTTTTGTGGGACTTGAAGGTAATTTATGTCAGTGCCCGCATTGGGGATACCTGTTAAGCGGACAAGTCACAACCACCGATGCTGAAGGTATTGAGGAAATTGTTAACGCAAATGAACTTTTCTACTGGCCTTCAGGTCATAATGTTAAAGTTCTTGAAGATGCTGAGATTATTATAGTTAACCCATAATTTTTATTTATATGTTTTTATAAATTTTAATTATAAATCTATCCACATTTATTTACTATAAATGAAATATTTTGGACAAGATTTCTTCTATTATTCTGATGTGGCTTCATAGTTTTTATATTTGTGCCACCTATTTGCTAAAATACCTGCATTGCTATTTGCCGTTTGCAAAGACATTCCTCCTGATATTATTATGGGCGATTTCTATCAGGTTGAGGCTGTTAAGATGGCCCTTGACCTGAAGAAGGTCTTTATCATTCAGGGGAAGGGGTATTATATTCGGTATTTTCAGATAATATAAATTGGGCTATATAAATAACCACGAATTGAATAACTTTTATGCTTAATTCATATTATATTTATCTCTGAGCACTTGCCCCGACGAGTTGTTCAAGCTTCTCCAACCTATATTTCAGCCGGTTATTTTCTGCTTTCAGTTCCCTTATCTTTTTTTGCTGCCCTATCAGTTGAAGCTGCAGGTTTTCGACTGATTCCAGTGTTTCAAATGCCATTCTGGTCATATCAATTACATGCCCGTTTTCCTCTTTTTCCTTTTTTGCAGAGGTAATCCACGGCAGATGGTTTTCTTTTTCAATGAATTTTTCTACCTCCTCAATCTTGAATAGCTTATACTTATTATCAAATACATAATCCGGTTTAGTGTATTTTGTTATTGTGGTACCGGTTGTTGAACCACCATAATATATCTCACCCATCACACGAATATTTCCGTTAACATCCAGGTCGTATTGAGGTGTCCAGGTGCGAATTCCAACCTTACTGTTTATAGCGGGATTTAGAAGGATATTTTCACCATCCGCCATTCCTTTGATTGCCAAATTATTTCCGGAAAATGACAAATCAAGCAGGGAGCCATCAGTTCGCATTGCAATCCATTCTGTTCCATTGGTTTTTGTAAGTTGAATCCGGTTATTAGCCTTTACATCGAGTTTAAATGAAGGAATGTGGTCACCAATGCTTACATTCCCGTTCGCTGCTATGATCATACGCATAAGGTTATTGGTAGCCAAAGTCAGCGATGTGTTTTCAAAATTCCATATATATGCATTATGAGGGGTAGATCTGGTACCTATCATTAATCCATCCCCATTTCCTGTTCCTGAAGCTGAACTGAAAAACTTCATATCAGATATATTTCCGCCATTGAGTTCAAGGATATTATTCGGGGAATCAACACCTATCCCAACATTACCTGTAAATTTTGTCTGTCCGTTTACTTCAAGTTTGTGAACCGGATTATCAACCCCAAAACCTGTATTCCCGTTTTTTAACATTACTAATGCATTACTTCGTTGGTTATCAGCTACCCCATTCCCAATTACAAAAAGCCTGTCTGTTTCGCTCCATCCAAGTTTACTTCCATAAGTATATTTGGTGTTATATCTGCCTATAGCAGTTTCATAACCGGACGGGGCAATAGTATTAGCTCCCAATGCAGTGGATACCCGACCTGAAGCCTCAGTAGAAAAGCCTAAAGCTGTGCAATAATTTTCTGAGGCGATAGATTGACCGGCTGCAAAGGCATAAGATCCCGAAGCCTCCGAATTATATCCCATTGCAGTCGACCAGCCACCCGTAGCTTTGGTTCTCAGACCCATAGCCAGGGAAAAATCACCTGAGGCAATAGTGCCTGTACCAAAGGCAATTGAATTGGTGCCTACATTGCTGTCATCCCATTGATCTGCATCGGCTTTTCCTACTCTGAATGCATTTTTCGTTTTACTAAAAAACATCCTGACATCATCATTTGTTCCCGCAACATCATTGAGAGAAGAGGAACCGACAACAAAATTATCAGTAATGGGGGAATTACTTGTAATTCCTCCTGAAGATGTAAAAGGGCTGCTGCCTCCTTCCCCTGATTCATCGGAAGCAGGTGACCAGGAAGTTCCGTTCCATTTCAGAACCTGTCCGTTTGTCGCTGATTGTTGGGCAATTTTTAACGGAGATGAATTTGTCCCATTTCCGGTGAGTGTGGCATCAGATGCCACAACCTGATTTCCCCAGGTGTCATCCTCCACTGTCTTAGCATGAAAAGCATATGGAACAGCCAATAATTGTGTAGTACCGAGTTCTGTGAAAGTAATTCCACCCGCAGGATCCAGTTCAACTTTTAAAAAATGTGGATTATCTCCCCATGAGGAGGGATCAAATGTTCCGCTTACTTTGGTGCCCATTCCAACCTTGAGGTTGGCAAGCCCGAAAGAATTAGTGGGAACAGAATGGGTTTCCTGGTAAACAGGTGTTCCCGATTCTGAATCACGGAGAATGGTAAACTGGAATTTTACATTCTGGTCGGCAATAATTTCACCTGAACTATTGCGTACTACTGCCTGATAACTGAATCCGGCAGGAACCTGTGCCATCATTATCATAGCAAGCAGGCAAAGATTTAATGTAATGACAATTTTTTTCATTGACCTTTTATTTAATAATTGATAAAATCACTATTGAAAATGAATTGGGATTTTTAAGACACGAAAAGATTATCAGTGTCTTCATCTCATTGACCATTAATTAGTTGAAGATGACCAAAAAATTTCTCGCATTTGAAATTATAGTAAGTTAAGAATAATTTTAAAAAATTTAGGCAAATAACACTTTTTTTATTTTAAAAATCTCCAAATATGATTACTAATAAATCCAATTATTACTTTCATTTACTGATATTTTATCCTGATATTGATTAATTATGAAATTTTTTTTGTAAATTGCTAAAGTATTGTTAATAAATCCTTTATAACATGGACGAAAGATTTCTGTCAATAGGCAATACATCTCCTTCAGAAATTGAAAACTCTGTAACAGGAAATACCGGATCTATTGGTGAAAATATTTATGAATTAGATACAAAACTAAATGATTTAAATTTAAGTTACCGTCGAAGTTTCGATATAGTTAGTATTGACACAAAAAATATCGATTCTTTTTCTCTTCCACGATATAAAGTTATTATTGGCGATGATGATCGGGAGGAAACATCTGTTATGAAATATCCCTACAACTGTATTGCCTTATTGATTATTTACGATAAAGATGATAATGAATTTTTTGGTTCAGGGTTTTTTATTTCTAAGCGTTGTGTCATTACAGCCGGACATTGTGTTTTTAATAATAATTCATGGGTCAAAGAAATTAAAGTAATACCAGGTGCAATAGGAACCAAAGCACCTTTTGGCCATGCAAAATCAAAGATATTTAAGAGTGTCAAAGGCTGGACTGTTTCAAAAGACCGGAATTTTGACTATGGTTCAGTAATTTTAAACAATGACGCTCTATATCAAAATATACATTCTTATTTTGGTTATAAAGTACAATCAGAAAAAGATCAGCTAATAGAATTGTCTGGCTATCCCATGGACAAGAATGGAAGGCAATGGAAAAGTAAAGGTAAAATTAGCAAATTATCACCATACCGAATATATTATGAATTAGACACCCTTAAAGGAAATAGTGGAAGTCCAATATTCATTAAAGAGGAAAAAAATTGGACTGCAATAGGAGTGCATACCTATGGTGATACTCCAGCTAATTCCTCAATTCGTTTAAATAATGGTATTATTAATCGCTGGCATGAATGGAGTAATCTTTAAACCAAATAAAAATGAAAAATACAATTTTAACATTAATTTTAATTATTATGTGTTTCAATGTAATGGCAAAAAAGAAGGTTTACAACTCTGAGGGAAAACTTGTAAAATATCTGAAAGAAGATATTGATATTCAGTTCGCTAATAGTGATGTCCCTATACCAGGCAGTGAGGCTTTTAATGTTATACCAATGCTTCCTTCGGTTGTGGATATTGCATTTAAGCTTACAGATACAATGCTGGAAAATAGAGCTAAAAAATTTACTGCAGAATACAGTAAACAAAAAAGTAATTTAAATACAGGAAGTGGTTTTATCCCAAATTTTTCATTTATAAAAAAAATCCAGTTTTCAGAATCTAATGATATGGTTGAAGCCCTCAGAATAGATTTTAAAGCTAAAAAAGTAGATAGTATTACAGGTATCGTGTACTATATTGATAAATTGGATTTAAACTATTCTTCTGCAAAGACAAAAATAAACCATAAGACATTTGATTATACCATAGAATTAAAACCCACCTTTTTAATTAACGGTGAAAAAAAAGTAATTGAATTATCACCCATAGTTATTTCCTCAGTTAGTTTTGAGAATCCGGAAATTGAACCATTAAAACACAGAACAGATATTATTCCTCTTGTGGATAATGGTATTGTAACAGAAATATCAATTAAAATTATTGAATCTAATCCTGTAAAAGTCCGTGCAGAGAACATATTATCATTTTGGAAAGAGAATAAAGACAGTGTAAAAACCATTATTAATAATTATCTTCCGAAGGAGGAGGATAGTAAAAATGATGATGCTGAAGAAGGTAACGGCAATGAAGACGACAGTAATGATGGTAACGATAATCAAAATAAGAAATAGTACCTAAAGTACTTGTTATGAGAGATAAATATGAATTTTCATTCCCGTGCCCCCCATAATACCATATCAATTTTCCGGGGAGTCCAAAAATCAGTGTTAAAAATATTATTATTCTCTTGTGCCTTTTTTTGTGCTAACTTGACAAGTAATATACCATCCTTAAGCTTCAAGTTGTCAGGGTTCATTTTCTTAAGTAAATCAGTTTCACGAAGACCTGGTACTTACAAACAGGGGGTCGCAGGTTCAAATCCTGCTACCCCGACAAACACAAGAGCCTGGCACAAAATGTGCCGGGCTTTTTGTTGGTGTACCGTGCATGGTGTTGATATTAACTGAAAAGTATACAGGTATTTCAGCTTAAAAGTATACCACTTCAATGCAAGATTAATTATTAGTCTTTGGGAATATATTGTTTGAATCGCTTATAGAACTGTTCCAGGTGAGGACGGGTCAAGTTGTGTTGGAATCCAACGCAGTTGCCTTCATCATCCAGAAATACTTCTAAAAGTGATATATCTTCCTGATAAATTTTATATCCTGCCTCATTAGTCCTGGTGTCTAGGTTAGAATAATGAACGTTAAGATATTGATCGGGATGTCCCATATCACCAGAGTATGTAAAGGTAACCTTTGATTTATCAGGATTGGTAAAAATTCCCTTACTTTTCATCTCATATATAAATTTTTTCCCTCCATCCTGAGTTTGAATGATTCTTACAGGAAATCCTAACCTGCTGCGAACAATCATCTCATTTTGTCCGACAATTGCATGATGAATTGCTTCGTTGCTCATTTTATTTATTGATGCACAAGAACTCAACAAGATGGTCAGAATTAATATAAGAAGTGAATTTTTCAAAGCCCTTAATTTTTTGTTTATAAAGTTACAACTACACTAAAAATTAATGTTACGAAATTTACAATCGTATGTTACATTATATTTCTATGAAGTTTCAGTCCACATGCCGGTTGACCAGTCTATGCGAAAACCTGTTATAGGGCAAAATTCGACCCCGCTACCCCACAGATTTGGAATTTCCCACAGAAGCAGATGTCCAAGACCATTGAGAATCCACATTATTAAGCCTGGACAGGTTCTGGAATTCACTTCACCCGTTTTTATTAAAATTCAAAATTAAATAAATTTTTTTTTATAATATCAATTATGACAATTCAGGACTTGAATATGTAATGGCTGTCCATAAGGACTTTTCTTATGACTATGAAAAGGAAAGGCTGTTTTTAGGAGATATAAAGGAAAGCAACAATCATCTTTACAGTGAAATGGTTGATAAACCTGATCCAAACTTTACTATATTAAATGTTTACAGGAATATTAAATCCTATTCTGAAGCATTCGGTATTTTAAATAATTATGCGATGAAGATTATTCAGGAGAAAGAGTCAAATCTGTACCAGAAAAGCTTATTGGTTCCTGAATAACTATCCGCAATCTCTCTGAAGTTTATTGTTAATCAGTCTGAAGTATATTGTCAATTTGTTATACCAAACAATTTATTGTATATTTGTCCTTAATTTAGGACAAAAAAGAAAATTAAATGTACAAATAAATGGACAATTCACATAAAAATTTGCAGGATTATCAAATAAACCTGTTAAGGCTGGTGGATGATAAATTTTACCGGTCGGTTTATCACGGAATAGATTGGAGCAACAGAATGATTGGATTAAAAGGCCCGCGTGGAACCGGCAAAACTACAATTATGTTGCAGCATTTAAAATACCATGTCGATAAAACACAAAATTCTTTATATGTTACCATGGAGCACCCTCACTTTTACAATCGTGGTTCGTTGTTTGAACTGGCCCGGGAATTTTATCAATATGGAGGGAGATACCTGTTTATCGATGAAGTACATGAATACGAAAACTGGTCACGCGAATTAAAAGTTATTTATGACGGTTTCCCGGATTTGAAAATTGTTTTCAGCGCTTCTTCGGCGCTTAATATTTTAAAAGGCGAAGCCGATCTAAGCAGGAGGGTAATTATTTACAACATTGCCGGAATGTCGTTCAGGGAATACCTGGCCCTGAAACACAATCTGCATTTCAACATCTTTAATTTCAATGATATTATTGAAAAACAGGCTGAATTATCCAAAGAACTCAGTTTAAAGTTTCAGCCTTTGCCGCTATTCGGCTCATATTTGAAAGAAGGGTACTTACCTGTAATAAAAAATACAAAACAGGAATTTTATCTTCTTCAACTGGTACAGATAATTCATACTACACTAACACAGGATTTACAGCTTTCAAAGAACCTCACTGCCGGGGCTATCAATAAACTAAAGAGAATTCTTGGTGTAATTGCTGAATCTGTTCCTTATGAACCAAACATAACTGCTATCGCCTCAAAGACCGGAATTCGCCGCGAAACGGTTTACGAATTTTTAAGTTATCTCGAAGACAGCATGATTTTAAGTAGTGTCAGGAAGTTGGCAAAAGGAATTACAGCGCTTCAGAAACCAAACAAGATCTATCTTGAAAATCCCAATTTTAATTTCGCATTACAGGTAATGCCTAATCCCGGGACAGTCAGGGAAACGTTTTTTCTGAACCAACTGCGCAATGCTGGTCATAATGTAAGTTTACCGGATTCGCAATATGATTTTTTAGTCGATGAAAAATATATCGTTGAGGTGGGTGGGAAAAACAAAACCGTAACCGATAAGAAAGTTCTTATTGCAGCCGACGGGATTGAGACAGGTTGGGCAAATACAATCCCGCTTTGGATTTTTGGATTTCTATATTAAAATATTCCTTTTTCTGCTTTAAAATCACCAAGTCCTGAATGTAACCGCCTGTTTAGATCAACTTCAGCTACAACTACAGTACCCCACTTCTCAGCTTTGGCAAGAATATTTCCGGCATATCCAAAGACACCTGATATAATCCAGATTGAATCAGAATCAGTATGTGTACTAACCAAATAGATATGATTTTCACAAGCCCGGGCTCTTGCAAGAAGGGGATCACATCCCATAACAGGCCATGCTATTACTTCTGCACCTCTAATGCTCAATTCACGCGCTAATTCAGGGAAGAAACCATCATAGCAAATCATCATTCCAACCTTACCGAAACGGGTGCCAAATACGTGATATTCATGACCGGGAGTAATTCCGCTTTCTATCTCACTACCGGTGAGGCACACTTTCCAATTTTTTATTGAATGCTATTGATTTTAATATTTCGCCTCATTGCAAATAATATCTGTAATTCACAGGTAATAATAGCTAAGGTTGAACCCACGCCACTTGCAATAATAAATATATGCTATCTTTATGTAAATGTTCTCAATAAATTAAAAATCAATTTTTTATGAAACACCTTCATTTTAAACTTTTTGCAATGGGAATACTTCTCGCCGTCACATTAAAAGCTTATTCCCGGGATACTGTTTCAGAACAGGTTCCTGATAAACTGGTTATTGTTTGGACAAGTGGAGATCCCTATGTAGCTGAAAGAGTCGCTTTAATGTATACTCATGCTGCTAAAACATCCAATTGGTTTGAGGAAGTAACCCTGGTAATCTGGGGTCCTTCCGCAAAGCTTATTTCTGAAAATAGTAAATTACAGGAAAAAGTAAAAGCAATGCAAAAAGATGGAGTAATAATTGAAGCATGTATTGCCTGTGCAAATGCTTATAATGTTACAGAAGACTTGCGCAGACTTGGTTATGATGTGAAAGGTATGGGGAAACCACTGACAGATTATCTGAAGAGTGGAGCTAAGGTTCTAACCTTTTGATTTGCTGAAATTCTATTCTTTTTAAAGAATAAATCATTACCTGAGGAAGCATCACAAGTGGTATCATTTTTATCGGCAGGTGGTACTATTTATACCGGCACCGAAACTCTATTGCAGTAATGCAGAGAAGTACTATGCTATTATCATCTGATATGATATCTGTTTAAAAATAAAATAAATTTTTTTTTGTTTATTAAAACTAAATTGCTAAACTTTCCGGCAGTTTTAAACTATACACCATTGTTATTATCTTCCCAAGATCTCCTGATGGGCAACAGTGGTTGCCCATTTCTCATTACAGCCAACTGAATATATTTAAAGAATTAAAGATTTTTAATAGTTAAGATATTGGTAAGATCAAATTTTTTATATATTAGCACATGTTTTTAATAATTGGGTCTGAATCATGAAAACTTACGCCAAACTTATTCACAGGTCAACTTTGACTTATTTGCCAACCAAATACCCTTCACACTTTTATGGATTGCCTGATGGTAAAATATATTTCATTTATGCCAGATTTTATAATATCAATTATGACAATTCAGGACTTGAATATGTAATGGCTGTCCATAAGGACTTTTCTTATGACTATGAAAAGGAAAGGCTGTTTTTAGGAGATATAAAGGAAAGCAACAATCATCTTTACAGTGAAATGGTTGATAAACCTGATCCAAACTTTACTATATTAAATGTTTACAGGAATATTAAATCCTATTCTGAAGCATTCGGTATTTTAAATAATTATGCGATGAAGATTATTCAGGAGAAAGAGTCAAATCTGTACCAGAAAAACTTATTGGTTTATAACGATCCGCAATCTCTCTGAAGTCAATTCTGGCTTTCACAATTTTACTAAATTATCGGGCTTGATTGTGAAATTTTAGCTGAACACGAAACTTCATAAATCTTTTATCTTGATTTATAATACAGATTTTATTAAATATATTTGTTAGATATTAATACTCAAAAAAGATCATCCAATGAAGACTAATCGGCGTAAATTTATTTCATCTTCCTTTTTGGGGAGCGTTGCAGCGGCAATACCCAATGCAGGCCCGTATCATGAATTTAAAGGTTTCAACACAACCATACCCTTTGAATGTAAAACGTCTTCGCTTCTTACAACTGATGATGGTTTAATAAAAGTGCCGACCGGTCCGGGCCTGGGTATCACTATTGATCCAGGTTATATTAAAAAGCATGAGGTGATCAGACTTTGATTTAAGGTTTGGCTACCCCGGGAAGTTTACTATCTTATAAATCAGGCCAGGCTATTGGTGAGAATAAGCATTGGAATAACAGGTTTCATATAAATATTATGAGTTAATTTAACCGGATATTTGAAGGCGAATAATGAATGACAATGAATTACAAAATTAAAATCAATCGCATTTATAGTGCTATTCAGTATAAATGTGCATTAGTGATCGTTTAAAAAATAAAAACAAAAACTATGAAGAAAGTCTTTGTTCATATCATTTTGACAGGAATAATCTTAACCATAGCCTCTTCATTAGCTGCTCAGGTATTAACAGATGAAGAAATAAATCCATGTATGCAATGTGAACAGCTTATGGAATTAAAACTACCGGATGTAACAGTAATTAGTGCTGAAAACATACTTGAGGGAAATCCTCATTGTCGTATTCTTGGTATCATCGGGAGTGAGATAAAATTTGAAATCTTATTGCCTCAAAAATGGAATGAACGATATATAATGGGGGGTGGCGGCGGATTTGTCGGAACAATAGCAAATTCTGCACGTTCAAGTGTAAATGAAAGCTATGCAACCTCTGGTACTGATACCGGTCATGAGAGTAAAGGCCTTCAGGCAGATTGGGCACTTAATAATATGGAAAGACAATTAAATTTCGGTCATCTTGCCATACACCGTACGGCTGAAGTTACAAAAGCTGTAATTGAAAGTTATTATGGATATTATCCCAGGTACTCTTACTTTGTCGGATGCTCGAGAGGAGGTGGACAGGCAATGATGGAAGCACAGCGTTATCCCGATGATTTTGATGGGATCGTCGCCGGAGCTCCTGCCTTTAACTGGGCTGCCCTCGCTGCTGAGTTTGTTCAGAATACGCAGGCCGTTTATCCTGCGAATTTAACAGATCCTGTAATTTCATCAGAACATCTGCGCATTCTGCAGGATGAAATTCTTAAGCAATGTGATATGATCGACGGTATCGGAGACAGCATTTTGAATAATCCGGGCAAATGTAACTTTAATTTTGATGCTCTTCCGTTATGCCCTGATGACGAGGCCGGGAAGGATTGTTTTACTACAGCCCAGATTAAGGCAATTAAGAAGATTTATAATGGAATTGACCTTGGAAATAAAATAAGTTATCCGGGATTTCCCTATGGAGGTGAAAATAAGTCCTCTGGTTGGCGCCCATGGATAACCGGGCCGAATGAAAATGCACAAAAATCAGGTTATCCAAGTTCTCAGGCCGGATTTGGTATCGAAGTATTCAAATATCTGATCCTCCAGGATCCTGACTGGGATTATTCGACTTATGATTTCACAGAATATGAAAAAGAGATTCGTTATGCTTCTTCTTATCTGGATGCTACATCCACAGACTACAGCGGATTTAAGAATCGTAAAGGGAAAATTATATTTTGGCATGGATGGAGTGATCCTGCTCTGTCAGCATATGCTACAATTGATCATTACAATGCAGTTATGGCAAATGATCCTGATATTAAAGATTATATGAGGCTGTATCTGCTTCCCGGAGTACTTCATTGCGGAGGCGGGGACGGTGCCTCTCAAATCGACTGGATTGACCTGATTCGTGATTGGGTTGAAAATGATAATCCGCCTGAAAAAATCATTGCCAAAAAAATGGTAAATGGCAGGGAAGTTATGTCAAGACCTGTATACCCCTATCCGGCAGAAGCTGTATATGACGGTAAAGGTGATCCGGATTCAGAGAGCAGCTTCATTGAAAAAAAATAACAAGTCCGCAAATATAATATCCCTTGCCTGCAGGGTCAGTCTTACTTGATCATTCCATAATGATTGCCGGATTGATCCATCCAATTTGAATGATCCTTTTTCTCTCTCCTGTGCCTCCACTTCAGGTCCTTCATGCTCCGGATTTAATTGTATTTGAGTTGTTACCCTCAAACGGGGAGTAACAATAAATCTTCCTTTTTTAATAATCACCTGGTTTTTTCACGGTCTTCCTCACATACTTTTTTCAGATCAGTATAAATTTTCCGTTATTAAGGTACCGGTTTCTGCGTCATGGTGTTCATAAACTTCAATACAGTGAAAATATCTTAAAATATCATATTATACCAAATAATTTAATACCTTCACAGCCTAAACAATCGGGTTTTTAATGAAGTGTCCTGACACACTTAAAAAAATTATAATGATAAAATCGTTTTTCCTCGGAAATAAAGAGATCAGGCTCCCTCTCATCCAGGGAGGAATGGGTGTTGGCATTTCTCTTTCAGGACTGGCTGCAGCGGTAGCCAATGAAGGAGGTGTTGGTGTAATATCCAGTGCCGGTTTGGGATTGTTATATAAGCAAACACCCGCCGATTATCTGAAAGACAGTATTTGGGGATTAAAAGAAGAATTGCGTAAAGCACGTAAACTGACCAAAGGCATTGTAGGTGTAAATATTATGGTTGCCTTATCGAATTTTGCAGATATGGTACGAACTTCAATCGCTGAAAAAGCGGATATAATATTTTCAGGTGCAGGGTTACCATTAGACTTGCCTTCTTATCTGACTCCCAAAAGTAAAACGCTGCTTGTTCCGATTGTTTCGTCTGCCCGTGCCGCCAAAATAATCTGCCATAAGTGGCTGTCTAATTATAACTATCTGCCGGATGCACTTGTGGTGGAAGGCCCTAAAGCCGGAGGACATCTTGGATTTAAAAAAGAGCAAATTGAAGACGAAAACTATTCTTTGGAATGTCTGATTCCCGAAGTGGTAAAAGTCGCATCCGAATACAGCAGTGAAAAGGAGATTCCTGTAATTGCTGCAGGAGGTATATCAACAGGTGAAGATATATTGCGTTTTATAGGTCTCGGAGCATCGGGAGTGCAAATCGGAAGTCTTTTTGTTCCCACTGCCGAATGCGACGCTTCGCCGGTTTTCAAGCAGGTTTATGTCGATTCTTCAAAAAAGGATACAATGATTATCCAGAGTCCGGTGGGGATGCCCGGACGCGCTTTGGACGGTAGTTTTATCCGCAGCGTAAGTGAAGGTAAACAACGACCCAAAGGATGTCCGTTTCATTGTATCAGGACCTGCGATTACACCAAAAGCCCTTATTGTATTATAATGGCATTGTACAATGCAGCAAAGGGCAATATGGATAAGGGTTATGCCTTTGCCGGAGCCAACGCCTACCTGTCAGAAAAGATAAGCAGTGTGAAGGAGGTAATACATAAGTTAAAAGAAGAATTTACAATTGCTCAAAACAGATTATTGACAATAGGGACAAATCCTGTAAGATAATAAATTTTAGGGACTCTTCAAATTCAATATCTCATCGCTTTATTGTTTCCTGAAAATTTTTGAAACAAGGGGTAGTACCATAAAAGTAGGTAAAAGCAGCCCCAGATAGTAGTATATTTTAGTAACAGTTCCCGGTATTATGAATTTTTTACCTGCCAGCAGATTTTTTATTGAAAGTTGTGCAACCTCTTCAGGTGTTAAGGTCGAAATGCGTGCAATATATGATGATCTCCGGATATTTTCTAAATTTCTTTTACTGCTTACTCCGCTTGGATGAACAGACAGAGCATGAACGTTTGTTCCCTTTAATTCATAATTTATCGCATTTGTCAGATAGAGCAGATAGCTCTTGGTTGCAGCATAGACACACTTATTGGGCAATGGTGTTAAAGCACCAAAACTACTGATATTAAGAATGTATGCCTTCTCAAGTTTTTTCATTTCAGGTAAAAACAGAAAGGTAAGCAGTGTTGAAGCCCTGACATTTAACAGGATCATTTCATCAATTAAATCTACTGAAAGGGTTTCAAGCTTCCCGTCAAAACCTACTCCTGCATTGTTAATAAGAATACCTACTTCAATATTGTTTTGAATGGCATACCGGTGAACTTTCGAAGGAGCATTTTTGCCTGTCAGGTCGATGCCAAGTGTATGAATTTCAACATTATATTTCTTTTTTAATGCCAATCCCAAAGACTCAAGTCCGGTATCAGGCAATGATATTAAAAACAGGTTTATGCTTCTTTTGGCACATTCAATAGCAAATTGCTTACCAATTCCTGCACTTGCACCTGTAATCAGTGCAAAACTATTTGTAGCAATTTTTTTCATTTTCCCTTTTCATTAAGTTTAACCATATTATTGTTTTTTCGATACCTTCCGTTAGCGGAGTAACCGAATAGCTTAGTTCTTCAATTGCTTTTTGACTCGAGACCGGTCTGTTCTGACTGTATCTTTTCAGCCAGTGAGGTGTAATTAAGGGAGGCTTTCCAAAATTGTCGGCACAAAACTGTTCAAAAGCTGCAAATACCGAAACAACTGGTATTGGCAGATGAAGGAGTCTGTATTTTTTCCCTTTCACCTCTCCAATTGTGTCAAAAAACTCATTGTATGATGCATTTGTTCCGCCAAGAATATATTTTTCGCCGGAAGTACCCTTCTCAAGAGCACGGATATGACCGTTAACAACGTCGTCGATAAAAGCATAATTACCAATCTGATTTCCGTTGCCGGGTATAATATGCCAGTTGCCTTTTATGTATTTTTTAATCAGAATAGTGACCGAATTACTTTTGTTTAAAGGGCCGGGACCGTATACCCGCGAGGGATTCACAATCACTGTATTCAGGCCTTTAGAGCAGAATTCAATACAGAGCTCTTCAGCAGCCCGCTTGGTCTTTTCATAGTCTGTCAGGTAGAAATCGGGGAGGGGAGACATTTCATTTACAACCTTTTGCTGACCGGAGGGAGGGAATATACCTGCTGAAGAGGTGAATACTACTTTTTTAATACTGTTTTTTAAAGCAGCTTCGAGGATAAATTTCGTTCCTTCCACATTTGTCCGGTACGGAAGTGTTTTATCTTTTGACCAGATATTTGCAAAACCTGCAAGATGAAATACAAAATCACAATTCTCCATTGCAGAGTCAACAGCCTCTTTATTTGTTATGTCGCCTGGGAAAACTGAGGCACTCTTCCGGATTTCCGGGGATAGCTTTTTCTCCGAACGTACTAAAACATTGACCTGAATCTGCCGGTTTATTAATTCCTGAACCAGTCTGCTTCCTATAAAACCGGTTGCACCGGTGACCATGCATCTCATAGTTAAAATTTATTGGACATGATTATTTTTTCAAAACCTGTATCCGGATTCAGCTTTATTGAAAAATAATCTGATAAGATACTGAGCGCCAAATGCATAAAAATCGGAATTATAACAGTCTCCCTGGTTAATGTGAAGTAACAGGCAACACTTCCAAATAATAAAGCTCCAATTGCCTGATCTATCCCATTTACCATATGAATAGCCGAATAGATGGTAATATTAATGGCTATCGCAGTCCAGAAGCCAAAACTTTCGTAACACTCAAATAATAAAATTCCCCTGAACAGGAGTTCATATGCGAGTAAATAACAGCTCCATCCTAAAATGTTGAGAACAAATATATTTCCGGTCCATTGCCCGTTTTTTATCTGAAGGGTATTATGATCAGGATTTTTTTTATGTCTTAACCAGAGAACTATTGCAATAACAATAACAAGAATTGCAATTAAATACATATTACTGAGGAGATGGTTTAATGTAAAGCCGAAGCGGTCAAATGATCCATCCATAAGCAAGATATAAACCATGAGAGGTAAAACTCCCAGAAATACTAATCCGGAGAATTTCCGGATAAAAAATAACTGTAATTCCCCTTTAATTCCGGGTGAATTCCGGCGAACTGCATTTTTTAGAGAAGGAGAATGAGCTAAGTAGTAATAAGAATAGAAAAACAATAATGTTCCGGTAATAACCAGTGATGCCCTAAGACCATTATATCCATTTAAGTCATTCATAGTAAACTGGAAAAAGAATAATTTACAAAATTTTCATTTTTTCATCAGCAATTTAATAGTAAATAAGATGATAACAGCAGATTCCGGAAAGATTTTACTTGCTTCCAATGCAACAAAACCTGTCTGTTCGTTAACTGAGGAGAGACTTTCGGGATTTTTAAAGCACGAAATATAGTTAATGTCTTCATTTTGTTAAATTATAATTAGTTGTAACTGATTAAGAATTCAGGCTGATAAAAATTCAGGAATAAGATATATAAATTTTTGGAATATTCAGAGTAAATGTTAAAGCAATTATTCCATTTTTACAACTACCTTTAGAAAAATATAAGTTTTAAAGCAACTTATAAAAGTAAAATGGAGAATGCTAAAGTAACTGATAAAAGGCGGTGGATCGAGATAATAGCTGTTGTTGCAACAGGTTTACTGAAATATGTTTTTACTGACTGGTTAAACCTGCGAATGTTTTATATAAGTGCTGCCTGTATTTTCTGGTCTGTCTATATTTACAGAAGATACAGGAGAAATAAGCAGATATTGCAGCACTGGGGTTTTAGGAAAGACAATTTCAAAAAGACATTTCTTTTTATAATGCCTTTTGCATTGTTCATGGTTGTTGTCATCGTCTGGTATGGCATTTCACAGCGTGCCATTTTTTTTAACTGGCATGTAATACCCGTTTTTATCTTTTATCCTTTATGGGGATTCATCCAACAATACTTAATGCTTGCACTTATTGCCGGAAATTTACAGTCGATAAACACTGTAAAAATCCACAACCATCAGATTATCATCTTAACTTCCTTAGTATTTTCATTGGTCCATTATCCGAGTGTATCATTAATGGTTTTTACCTTTTTTATGGAACTTGTATTTTTAATTGCATGGTTCAGATGGAGAAACCTGTGGGCAACTGGTCTGTACCACGGATGGGTTGCCAGTCTGCTTCTGTTCTTTGTTTTGGGGAGAGATTTGTGGAATGAGTTGTGGACAATATTATAGAATTCAGATATGAAAAAAACGTTTCAGGTCAGTAACTTTTTTCAACCTGTAATGGATATACAACAGGAGCATGGCGGTCAATGCCACTGAGACCATCACAATCAGGCTCCATCCGAGAGATATCGAACTGCGCGAATAAACGAAAATAATTCCTTCTGTACAAACTGACAACAATCCGCCTGCAATCAATGAATAAGCAATAATGTTCAGTCCCTTGAGTTTTGATCTTCTTATCAAAAAGATCAGGACAAAAACTGTCAGATATGCAGCCAGAATAATCGGGATTCCCAGTTTGATATCCCAACCGGTGTCGCCGGCATAAACATCGATGAGCATAAAAAGAGCTGTAACCGACAGAAAGCTGAGTGTTAGCATGAGTATTATACGTTTACGCATAAATGTATTAAGGGTAAAATTGATAAATAAAACCAAACTCACAGTAGCAGGGTATTTTGACCAGGTGATCTTTTGATTTCCAACGAAGTCAATAAACAAAGCGATGATTATAGCTGAAATAAAGACCAGCCCCGATATTGTCCAAAAGATTTTTCTTTTCTGGAAACCGGTTAATTGCTGGTAATCGGTGAGCAGTTTTCCTTCCCGTCGTAACTTGCCGGATTTTATGAAAGACTGGCTGTCAAGTATTTTACCGGGTAGAGGTTCTCCGCACAATGAGCAGAAATTCGCATTTTCTTCCTGTTCCACTCCACAATTAGGACATCTGACCATAACTTTCTATTCTTTTGTTTCCTGTTCAATAATAATATTCTGATCCTTTAAAAACAGCAAAAATTTTTCTTCAAATTCCATAGACTGAGTTATATTTCCAAAACTCAACACCAGTTTATCACCAAATCCGGCTACCCCGCAATTAATTTTCAAAAGTTTGTTGGGCGGCGGCGGTGTCATTATAAAATAGTCAGTCAATTCGCCTGTTCCGGCAGGCAAATCTATTATTCCGAGATTTGTCAGTACTCCGCTGTATTGGTTAGTACCTAATGAATAGTATTTCATACGGAGGATCAGACTTTTTAAAAAAAGAGGTATACCCCTTACATACAGTTTTCTCTCGCTTCCAACGTTTCTTGAGATGTTTTTATTGATAAGCTTTTCATCAGTCTCCAGTTTTGTCTGGAGGTAAACCGATTTTATAATCTCATCAAATGTATAATGACCCAGACGCATATCAATTTCCGGCATTACGAACAATGAAAAATTACGCATGGTTTTCGAGGGAAAAATATTTCGGAGATTTACCGGTACCTGGATACGAAGCTTTTTTTTTCTTTTATTCATGCCGGTACTGTTCACTCCTTCAGCAATTTCCTGAAGTATGTACAGATAAACCGAAATAAGGTAAACAGTGATACTTACCCCTTTTTCATGTGCAATGCGTTTCATCTGTTCAATCGAAGCGATTGCATTTAGTCTGGTAAACCGGGGATATGATTTTAATGAATAATGTAAATGAAAGGCTTTTGATCGTTTCACTATAGGAGGAACTTCTGCTTTAAAATAACGATTATAGGCATCTTCGTATTCTTCTTCCGGGATGACTGCCGGTTCGTTAAAATGGTATTCTGCCGGAATTTCTATCCCGCATACCTCCGAATAGAATATTAGAATGGTTTTTAAAAATTCAAGTGCCCCGGTGCCATCTGTTAAAATATGGGAACATTCAATACTGATGCAGTTGTTTTTTACTGGGATCCGTATTAACAAATTCCCCCGGGGAAATTTTCTGCAGAGCGGTCCATCATCAGGTTCAACGGGGATATGTTGAGGAAGATGTTCCAGATAATACCAGAAAAATCCCTGTTTTAATTGTACCATGAAATAGGGGAATCGTTTTTCAGCCAGCAGAACAGCTTTTTGAAGGGGTTCTATTTTTACCGGATGTTGTAATACCGCAGTCAGCCTGAAAACTGAAGTAACATTCGCGTTAATAACCGCAGGAAATATTTTAGCAGCATTATCAAGAGCAAACCAGAATTTGCCGGGATTCAATGCCATATTGCCATTTTTAATATCCAAAGACTAATTTTTTGATTTAAGAATTACCACATTTGTTATTCAAATTTATGAATTATTCCTGAACCGGGCTATTTATGCTTTAATTTTCAATAAAAGTTGATAATACTTGACAACAATTCATTTTTGTCGTAACTTATATACATATAAACATTCAGGTATTTTGATTGATTTCGCTCTTTTTGAAATGTTTATTGTTCTTTATTTTAACAAACAAACAGTTGAGTCTTGTCTAAAAAACAAGAAATCCCTTTTCATGCAATTATAAAATCAACTAAATAGATATTTCGTATTTTATAATACTATGAATGCTTTATGAATGAATATTTTACTTGCTACGTTGGACTAATAATAATTAAAATTAATTGAAGAATGAAAAGAATTATCCTTTTAATCATGTTATATCTGATCTGTCTTGGATTAGTCGCTCAGTCCCCGGAGGCATTTAACTACCAGGCAGTAGCCCGTGATGCTTCAGGCAATGTTCTTGCAAATAGGAATGTCAGCTTAAGGCTTAGTATTCTGAAAGGAACCATAGCAGGTACTTCTGTATATTCTGAAACCCATAGCGGTAAACCTACCAACGCTTTCGGACTGGTAACTCTTGAAATTGGAAAGGGAACACCTGTGTCCGGAAGTTTTTCATCAGTCGCTTGGCATTCAGACTCTTACTTTCTGAAGGTTGAAATGGACCCTGCCGGAGGTTCTTCCTACCAGACAATTGGGACAAGCCAGCTACTGAGTGTCCCGTATGCATTACATGCAAAGACTGTTGAACAAGAGGATGACGGTGATGCAACAAATGAAATTCAACAGCTGAGCATCAGTGGAACTCAACTGAGTCTGAATCCTGGTGGAGGTACAGTTACTTTACCATCCTCGGGCGGGGGAGATAACTGGGGTACCCAGACAGTCGTTACAAATGCAACACTTGAAGGAAAGGGAATAACTTCTGCTCCCCTGATGATTGCCCGTCAGTCGGCAGCTACAGGCCAGATACTCAAATGGGACGGTACAGTATGGAAACCGGGAGATGATATTTCGGGAAGCAGTCTTTGGACAAAATCCGGATCCAATATTTACTTTGACACAGGAAAGGTGGGAATTGGTAAAGATCCTGGAACAGATCTTCGTCAGTTTCAGGTTCTTGGAGGATCGAATATAGCTATCGCTGCTGAGAATGCGACAGCATCCTATGCTGCATTATACGTAAAAAACAGCACAGGAGGAGGACTTGCTGCACAGTTTGACAACGCCAGTGGTCCTGTGGCAAGGTTTGGCAGGAATATTGTCATCTCCGATGGCACCCAGGGTAACGGGAAGGTGCTTACGTCTGATGCCAACGGATTAACATCCTGGCAAACTCCGCTTTATTCCAAATGGCAGGTGAGCGGCAGTGATATTTATTATAGTGCAGGGAAAGTCGGCATTGGAGGAGCAAATGTTTCGTCTGCTTCTTTTCAGGTAAAAACAACCGGATCGGAAATAGCAAGATTCGAGTCAACAGCACCCAGTAACTGGATTGGATTGTATACTTCGGGAGTAAGAAAAGGGATTTTCTGGGTTAACTCCAATACGGTGACTATCCGGAGTGATGAAGGTGCTGTTAATATCAAAACCGGCGGGAACAACGAGAGGCTGACCATAGAAGATGATGGTGATATTACAACACCGCTGACAGGCACTAATAAAAACATTGTGCCGGTTGCATATGGTTATGTAAACCAGCTTGGCCAGTTGAATGCGGCTAAATCGACAAGCAATGTGACCGCAACAGTAACCGGATCAGCAGGTAGTTATAATTATATTGTCACGATTTCAGGAGTTACAGCCAACTCCTTTATCGCACTTGTGACACCCGGTGGAGATTATATCTCATTTCCCCGGCTAATGTATGAGAGTAATACCTTTACTGTGAATTTTATGAGCCATACCGGCAGTACCGGACAGGCAAATAATTTCAGTTTTGTGGTTTTTGCTCCCTGATTCAGGGGATTGCTGTCACTCCTGAATATCTGCCGTTCCTACCCACCTTATCCTCAGCAGACAGGGAAAAGAAATTTTCAGGAAATACGGTTATATTACAGCGACGGAATTGTTGCTGGAAATGCAATAATCTGGTTGTTTAACATTAAAAATTTATTATGAAACGAGCATGGTTGTAAAATCACACAAGAGAATGATTAAAACATGTGCGAGTTACATATGATACCTTTGAAGATCTTTAATTTTAATCATATGAAATCAAAATTACAAAGTCGACGTGAATTTTTTGAAGGTGCCGTTGCTCTGGGAGTATTAGGAGCTATGGGGGCGAGCAATCTTTTATCTTCCTGTAAGCCTCAGAAGGAGCAATATAAGTCACCCGTTTTATTAGACAGGGCCCCTGATGGAAAGCCCTTAAAAGCAGGTTTGATAGGATGTGGCGGGAGAGGTACCGGTGCAGCTGTTAACTTCCTTAATGCCGGTTCAGATTTGCAGATAACCGCACTTGGGGATGTTTTTCAGGAAAGTATTGACAGGTGCAGGGATTCGCTTAAAAAAGAGAAGAATATTGATATCCCGGATCAGAACTGTTTTATGGGTTTTGATGCCTATAAGTATGTCATGGATACAGATGTGGATGTTGTCATATTAGCAACTCCGCCCCATTTCAGGCCGATACACTTTGAAGCTGCTGTTAAGGCGAGAAAACATGCTTTTATCGAAAAACCCTGTGCCGTTGATCCTGTTGGTGCCAGATCGGTAATGGCATCAGGGAAAACAGCACAAGAGGCGGGACTGTCGGTTGTCTCCGGACTGCAAATGAGACACGGGCGTGATTTTAATGCGACATATGAAATGGTACAAAACGGAGCAATCGGAAAGTTGATAGCAGGTAATTCACTTCGATTGGGAGGAGGGTTCAGACTTCGTGTCAGACAGGAAGGATGGAGTGATATGGAATGGATGTTAAGGGATTGGCAAAACTGGACCTGGTTATCAGGAGATCACATAGCTGAGCAGATGGTTCATCATATTGATATGCTTAACTGGTTTTTCGGAAAACCACCTGTTGAAGCTATTGGTTTTGGCGCCAGACACAGGCGTCCGACAGGAGATCAATACGATATTTTCAGTGTTGATTATGCTTATGATGAAGTCCATAAATACTATATCATGCACCGTCAGATACCGGGATGCTATAACCGTTCGGGAGGTCATTTGATATATGGCACAAACGGATATACAAACTGCCAGAATAAAATCTGGGATCATGAGGATAATCTCATCTGGGAATATCAGTATCCACTTGATAACGAGGGTAAACCTTCTCCCAAATTGGAAAAGCCAATGACCGATCAGTCGCATGTAAACCTGGTAACTGCCATTCGCACCAATACACCGGTTAATGAATCATTCCACAATGCCACCTCCTCACTGACAGCAGTAATGGGCAGGGAATCAGCCTATACAGGGAAACTGGTAACATGGGAAGATATGATGCAGTCGGGTTTGAGGCTAGGGCCAACAGAATATGAGATGGGGCCTGTTGACCTTGAACCTGTGCCGCCGGTTCCTGGTATACCGGTAACTTAGACAAATTTTCCAAACAGGAAATCATAGGTATTCTTTTTATTATTTGCCTGATAAATCATTTATCATTAAACTATTTTTTTTTACAACTTATTAATCGTTAAATCTGTCTTCAATGAGAAATTTACTATATATATCCCTTTCTGTACTTTTTTATCTGTTTTCGTCCCCTGATATTCATTCCCAGGATTTCAGCCTGTATTTCGGAAATGAAATAAGTCTGCAGGATATTACTTCAGGGTCTTCCGGGAAAGGTGATCCGGTAAAATGGATCAATGTCAATACAAATCAGGATACCTGGCAGAAAAAAGGGAAAATCCTTAAATGCTCAGGCCAGCCAATTGGGGTAATACGTTCTGAAAAGCAATATGAAAATTTTATTCTTCATGTCGAATGGAAGTTCATAGAACCCGGTGGTAACTCCGGCGTTTTTCCATGGAGTGGTGCCAATCCTCCGGAAGGGAGACGGTTGCCTGACGGAGTTGAGGTTCAGATGCTGGACATTGATTATTTCAAAGTTAATCAGGGGTCAAAAATACCTGAATCGAACCGGAATTATTATGTACATGGCCATCTTTTTGGTGTAGGGGGAGTGGAAACTGTTCCTGACAATCCCCTTGCCAATTCTAACAGAAGTAATCCACTTGAATTCAGGGTACTCGGTAGCGGCAACTGGAATACCTATGATGTTGTTTGTGTAGATGGTGTGATTAAACTATCTGTCAATGGCAAATTTGTTAACGGAGTGAGCAAGGCTTCGCAGAAAAAGGGATATTTATGTCTTGAATCTGAAGGAGCAGCAATTCACTTTCGAAATATCAGATTAATTGAGCTGCCCGGCGGCGTGATTACTGAGGAACAGATGGCACCTATACTGGAAAAGTGATTTCAATTGAAGTACTACCACTAAAAAGCCTTATTTTTTCAAAATTAAGCAAAAGGAGAATACGATATGAATTATTTAAAGGCAACTGTAACCGGAATTATAATTACTGTTTCATTTTTAACGAACGGATGTGCAGAGACAGAGGATGATTTCGTTTCACTTTTTGACGGGAAGAGTTTTGACGGCTGGATCATACCGGAGAAGGCCATACCCAGTTGGAAGGTGGTGGACGGAGTTATGGTAAATGATGGTATCGGACGAGAATGCGGGGAATTGATTTGGACAGAGCGAAACGATTATAAAGATTTTATTTTCAAGGTGGAATGGAGGCTTCCCGGTGAACCTGAGGAATATATGCACCAGATTTATGATTATAATGGCGACAGGCTTTATGATGAAAATGGTAATCCTGTAAGACAAAAAGGTTTATTCGCCGGTGATGGCGGAGTTTTTTTCAGAGGTATCAAGATTGATGAAAACGGACCTGAGCTGTCATCTAACAGATTTACCCGTGCCCAGTTCAATGTCTGGTCGAATCCGATGGGATCGGGTCAGATTCACGGCTACATGGTAAATCAGGATATGCCGCCGGAAGTACGCAGAGGTGCAATACCAATGAAAAATACGGATAAGCCTTTGGGTGAATGGAACAGCTTTGTTTTTACCCTGATGGGAGAAGATGTTACAGTGGTGCAGAATAGCGACACTATAATTCAGACATATCTGCCGGAATTGCCCGAAGCAGGTGCCATTGGATTGCAGCAGCATGTTCCCGGCAGGGATGCTGCAAGACCTTACCCGATAGAGTACAGAAATATTTTTATTAAGGAGCTTTAGTCAAAAAACGGAAAGTAATACTTCATATTTTCTTTTGTCGTCTTGTTCCGTATTCTGAATCCTGGAAACATTCGCAAAATTTTATTTTCGCTCCCTTTTGTATCCATTTATAAGCTGTTCCGCCTACCTTGTAATCGGGATCATCCGGATGAGCCCCGACTACAAGTATATTTAATTTGTAATTTTCTTGTTTGCTTTGTGCCATAAGATCTTGAAAAAATGTGAAAATAAACAAAACAGTGAGTATCCATCAGAGATCAAAAACCCTACCTTGTTCCGTCGAACCTGCATCTGAGTGTATCATTTGTTTCAGGCCTTATGGCAAGGCAGGAGCCTGATAATTTTGAGCAGTCAAAAGTTTCAAAATAAAAATCCCATGTAATATATCTTTCATTATTATCATTACCTCCTGTCCATGCATAAAAGTTATTAATGTCAGTAGAATAGTAGCACCAGCACTCCTGGTATTTAGTAGTAGTGCCGTTAGTAAATTTCAGATACATGTTCCAGTACCCTTTGGTTGGAAGAGGGATGACAAAAAAGAAGCCATATTTTTGATAATCAGTAAATATAAACTGAGTGTAAAAGGCAGTATCCCCTGTAATTTTAACTGAATATGGGTTGACAATGTGATAAGGATCAAGACTTCCTGAAATTCCCACGCAATCCGGAAATTTAGAGTTAGGATTGTCTGTTGATTCATCGCAGCTGAGAATCACAAAAATTGTTAATACGGTCAGTAAATATTTCATGATTTGTAATTAAGGTATCTATTAAAAAATTGTACTTAGCCTGAGTTCCATTTTTTTTAATGACTATACTCAGCTGTCATGGATAATCACGGCTTTTGCCAAAGAAGCACGAATGTTATTTTTTTAAAAAGAACTAATTGCAATAATTCCAACTAAAGAAGTTTTAGTACAAATTTCCCGGATCTGATCATTCCTCATTGGGATTAAAATTTAAATGTAAGAACAGCAAGAGGTTTTATGCCTGAACGCAATGAGTTATCGCATCTGAAATACATACTTTGATAACCCAGTGAAAAAGTAGCTGCTTTCTTCTTATTTTTGCAGGAACTTATGAAATAAGGGATACTGGCCAGATCAGCTATAACACCGGTAAGTACAGCAAATCCCGCTATATCCGTGGCTGTGGCTGATCCTTCATCCCAGCTTTTATCAAATGCGTATCCCCCGGTAAGTATCAGGGCAGTTCCGGCGCCTGCCAGAATCAGTCCGGTAGTTTTTTGATTTTTACTCTTCCGAAGATAATAATCCTGTAGTTGATTTTGATCAGTAAGTCTCTGACTGAAAAGGTTTTCAGCCATAAGTAGAAGAGCAACCAGCATCAATAAATTTTTCATGGATTTTATTTTCTCCAGGTTTTGCTGCGCATTGACTTTTACTTTCAGGCTTATGAAGTAAGAAAGTACCAAACATATGATCAAACATTTTTTCATGGCACTTATCTTTTTAATGACCATATAATATAAGCAATTTTTAAGGCTTTTGCAATATGATTAAATTATTTTTTTTCAGGTAGTTAAGTCATAATTTAAGAATTCAGATTATCTTTTTTTGTCCTAATCCGATGCAGATCTCTGCTTCACAGTCAAAATTTAAAAATTCAGACTTTTAAAGAGCAGCGGAATCCTCTAACTTCATAGTATGATTCGGCACCATTGTGATATATAAATACCCTTCCAAACCGCCTGTCGCCGTAAATGGCTCCGCCGCGTCCCCTGATATCATCCGATGTTTCAAGCCAGCTCGAGGTTTTTGTGTCAAATTCGCCAAGCTCCTGCAGCGCCATGTACTGTTTTTCAGATAAAATCTCAATGCCCATCTCTTCTGCCATACTTTTAGCACTGTTTTTTGGTTTATATTTCTTTCTTGATTCCAGAGCTGCCTTATCATAACAAAGACTTCTTCTTCCGGCAGGACTTTCCGGAGAGCAGTCATAAAATATATACTCCTCCGTTTTTTCATCGAAACCAACAACATCCGGCTCGCCTCCTGTTATCTCCATTTCGTTGAGCGACCATAATTTGTCAGGATTTGCTTTCAGTTTTGATTCTACGGCAGACCAGTCAATATCTTTATGCCTGTTCATATTTTTTTCGAAACGTATTTTCAGTATTTTCAGGAGTTCCTCCTGTTGTCCGGGCGAAAGTATTTTCTCTTTTGGCATGGTGTGTCATTTTTGGTTGGTGTAATGGTTAACAATCCTGGCAGACAAAATGTTCGTTAAACTAAACCTTAACTGAACTTAATAGCACGAATAAGTTATGAGAAAAATCGATAATGAAATAAAACTTTTGCTGCTTAAAAAAAATTTGCATTATGCCTTTTGTTTTTTTATATTTGTATAACAGCGACTTATAGTCGAAACAACTCTCTGAAATCTTTTAGGGGATATAAATAAAAATAAGACAGTCTGTTTGTACGTTTCAGGTCAGATAGCCATTAAATTGAAAAATTATTCCTTAAAAGTGATGTTCTCACCAGAATTTATATTCCCTCCAACCGGATCGGTCCGGCATACCTGGGAGCATAAAATTGTTTAAATATTTATTTGAGAATTTTAAAATTAACCATTATGCCCCGCGAAATCAACTCTTTTGATGAATTTCACAAGCTGGTTCCTCTTATCATCCGGAAAGTTAACAGGGATCCGGAGTTAGCGTTAAGAGCTACAGCAAATCCCCTTCTTGCTTTTGATGAGATGGGATTTAAAATGACCCCGGAATTAAAGAGAGAGGTTGAACTTCGGATCAGGTTTTCTGAAGACGAGATTAAAGAATTGGATATATTGAAAAATGAAATCCGGTCAATAGCCGGGAAAGACATTGATCCTCTCTCAGAGAAACATTTGGAAAGACTTCTTTTCAGGGAACTTAAAATCAAAAGGCCATCTTCTCTTAAGTCACTTCATTTACCGGAACCATTCAACTCAAAAATTCAACCGGGTAAGGTAAAGCAGATTTTATTTGAAGATCCTTTAACGGCAATTAAGTCTGATCATCCTGTTGTTGAAAAGATTCAGCGATACAGAAAGCTGTATCTGTCGAAACCCGGATTTGCCGGCAGGGATCTTTATGAAAAGTTAAAATCGGGCGAAGTACGCCTGCCAATAACAAATATCAGGATCAGAGTACCTGAAAACCATCATTTAAGAGAGGAGGTTGATCATGCCTGAAACCCGTGGATTTGAAATTGTTGCAGAACTCAGTGTTTCCACTTTACGGGAAGTCCTGAAAGCTGCATGGGACAACGGAGGAACAGACTCGGAAGGAGCCATACCTCATGAAGTTCCTATACCGGAAGGAACCTCCCTCGGGCCGTACAGTGTTGAATCAGGTCAGGTTTCAATCCCTGAAACGGGCCTTGACCTTGATATGGCTCCTGCTCAAAACGGTGTAACAGTAAACTTATCGACTCAGATACAGGTGCAGATGGATGAAGATACAATACCCGTACCTTCCCTTGCTCTTTTAAATATGGAAGCTGATATTGCCATAACAGCTCCCTTCGGAATTATTCCGGGCACGGAACAGAATATCGGTGTGATCTTTGAAGGGATGCCCCGCAGCAATGTTGCGGCAACACTTACCAGCGGCGATCCTATTGGAGGTATATCACTCTCCCTGATCAGGGAGTATGTCCATAAACTATACGAAGATGAAGTGATCCCTCACTCGGTAGTTCAGACAGGTCAGAGTTTCCTGGGATTTACATTTGATTCGTATATGCAGTTGTTTGACGATGAATCAGATGCAAATCGAGACATTGAGGTTGACCAGCCTGACTCAACTCATGTGAATGTTAAAATACCGTTTGAGCTCAGGTTAAGTAATTTTGAAGGATCCCTTCCCGTGTTTTCACCAATGGGTGTGTCGGGCGATCTGATGATAAACGCTTCATACAGCTATGCCGGTGGTAAAATCACCTGTCAGCTTGCAGCTGCAAATATTGATGTTGAAAATATCCAGCCCCTGAGTGGTGTTGAGGGTAGCAACTATACCACTAATGTAGCTGCTGCGGGAATTATGGGGATAGATCTTGAAGCACAGATCAAAAACCAGGTCATTCTCCAGGCAAACAGTATTATATCAGCCCTGGATGATATTGAGATAGATGTACCCACAGTTGCACAGATTGAAAACCTGATAGAAGAGAAAGTTCATGAGGAACTGCTAAGCAGGCGCTATTTTGGCGCATGGACACCGGAAACTCCTGAGGGCTCCGATGTTACTATCGAGGAGGTAAGGCCAAAAGCATTAAGTACTGCACTCGCAATAGCTATTAATCCACAGGATGGAGCAGATGAAAATGCACTGGCAGATTTCATCCCGTCGGGACATGCCTTTGCTGTGGGACTGGATGATGAATTTGTGGAGCAGACTATTCAGGATATTGTTGACAGTCCGCGCGATGAGGGTGGCTTTGGAGGCATTCCCTGTGACCTGGGAAATATTGAAGGACATAACACTGATGTTAATTCATTGCACTGGGAATTACAGAGCGGGAAAATTCATTTCTGGGGAGAGGTTACTGTTCATGATGTTTTTTGCGGAGCTGATGCCGATGTTGATTTCTGGGCTGATATAGGACTGAGATGGACAACTCCTGATGCCGGCGGCGCACAGATTCTGGAGCCGTATATTATAGACAGTGATGCCGACCTGCCCTGGTGGGCATGGTTGATTGCTGCTTTAACTTTTCTTTTTGATATAATTATCGGGATAATTTTTATTGTCATTACAGCCATTATTGAAAAGATAGTTGAGCGTGTCGGAGGAGCTGTAATGGAAGACGAGGTAAGCGGCAAGCTTCAGTCGCTCGGTGCATGGCCGCAGCAGCTTCAGGGAATAGGCACAGTGACATCGACATTTGATGAAGATGTGGTAATTGAATCAAGCGGACTTATCTTTTCCGGTTCTATACTTATATCTGCTACATACGGATTAACCATGGTATCTCCTGCCGATTCCGGCGGTCCGTATTACGGTATGGCTGCAAGTCCTGTTCACCTGCATGCCGGCCTGGCCCATCCGAAGATATCTTATAAATGGGATCTTGGAGAAGGGCTGACAGCAAGCGTGCCGTCAATTGACCGTATCTATGATGATAACGGATTATTTGTTGTCAGGGTGACAGTTAAAGTGAATGAGCCTGGCGGCGCAACTACAAATAGTGCTGTTTTTGTTAAAGCTGAAAATGTGCCTGCCCAAGTTAATGCCGGGACTGACATTGAGGCTTTTGAGGGTGAGGATATAAATTTCACCGGACAGTTTACTGATGTGGAGTATCCGGATACACATGAGGCGGTATGGTTCTTTGGTGACGACTCCATGCCGCAAAAGGGCACTGTTACAGAGACTAACGATCCTCCCGCAGCCAAAGGGACAGTGACAGGTAAGCATGCTTACTGTAACAATGGCGATTATACTGTGACCCTGAGGGTAATTGATAAAAACGGGGGAGTGGGGGAGGATTCCCTTCATGTTAAGGTTAAAAACCGTCCCCCAAAAGTCGTAACACCCGAAATTATGTATGCCTACCCATGCACTCCGGTAACACTGGTAGCAGAGTTTACCGATCCGGGCTGGTGCGACACACATAAAGGTACCTGGAAATTCGGGGATTGCAGTGCTCCGATACCTGCTACTGTAAAGGAGATAAATCTTCCGCCACAGGCATATGGCATTATTGCAGCCACAAATACTTATAAGCACTGTGCGACATTTTTAGCCGAGGTTACTGTTACAGATTCCGATGGAGCCTCAGACACAGCAACTCTTCCTGTTCAGTTTGTTGATATCAGAAACAAGGATTTTGAAGGAGGATTCAGAAATCTGCTGGTGGGAACTGTGGCAAATGACTGGGAACCATTTGTAAAATCTGCCGCAAGTACACATGCGACACTTGCTGCAGCTGCAGTGAATGCAGGAATTCCAAAATACCGCGCGGCTGAATTTGTAGTCCATTCTGGGCAGAGGTCACAGTGTATCTATTCAGAAAATCCATTTACCGGCGGAATATATCAAAAAGTGCAAACCAATCGGGGATGGGATTTTCAGATAAGTGCATGGTATCATATCAATGAGCATTTCAAGGGAGTCTGCCGTCTTGGCGTGGATCCGTCGGGGAATACTGATCCCGGCTCACCTGAGATAGTCTGGATGCAGGGAACTGAGCAGCATGTATGGGATCAGCTTGCTGTGAGAGTAACTGCAAAAGCCGGCGAGATGACAATATTCCTTGAGTCTGAGTCGGCCGAAAGAGGCTGTGATACATATTTTGATGATGTGAGTCTGCAGGCTTATCCCTGTCCGCTGAAAATGCCGGAACCGCCTGAGGAACCTGAACCAAAGGATGAATGCGTCGACTGGAAAGATGAGAGGAAGTCGTACAGTGTCGGAACTGTTTATAAGAAAGACAATTTTTCTTTTGTGAGCAATTCTCAGCAGGAGATGCGGATTGTTCTTTGGGGAGATCCTGAAGATACAGGCAAACTCTCTTTCCCTGACAGCGGTATTAGGATTCATCTGCCTTTTGAAGCAGATACGGTGGAGGCCTCTGTAGCGACTTATACCCACAAAGCCATTAAAATGGAGGCATTTAACAGTTCAGGTGATCTTCTTGGAGCCTGTACTACTTCTGAACATAACAAACCGGAGACTTTACTTTTAAAAGCTGATAAAATTGATTCCCTCCAGCTTACAGGAGGCGGCAATGAAGGGCTGCTGATAAGACTCTGCATTTCATCAGGAGTACATTCCGGTGAAAAACCGGAGATGGGTAAAAAGGCCGAGACATTTAAAAATAAGGCGGAGCCTGGGAAAAGCAGAGTAGATAAAAAGAAGGGGAAACGGCAATAATTACAGGCAGGATTAAGTGACGGTAATGAGGATAATGCAGATTACAAAGTGAACCCGTTTTTAAAAGTAAGGTTTTTAAATTAAGCTGTTAAACGTTTATAATACAGAATGACAGACGTCACAAGTTCACTTGCATAAGTAGAAGCAAAAATTTTAGACCGGATCTAAAACTAATAAGGATAAGTCAATAACCTGTAAAAAAGTAAAAAATGGCAAATCAGAAAAATGATGTAACAATAGTTGCGTGGCCGAAGGAGACTGCAAAGCTGGAGCATCAGTTCAAAAAGGGAAGTCCCTGCGAGCTGCTTGTAACCTTTCAAAAAGAACCGGCCAATGTTGTGATTCACACAACTCCTGAAACTCCTTTTAACGTGGATATGGACATGAATGTCGCAGTAAAGAATACTGTTCCGGTATGCCTGAAGTTATGCGAACCTGTTTGTGCAAAAAGCGATTATACAATCAGTGTTAATATATTCGACAGACCTGTCGGATCCATATCCATTAAAGGAATTACAAAGCTATTCAATTGCTTTGAGAAGCCAAAGCCTCAGCGCACCTGCGTTGATTTCAAAGAGCTGAAAGACGGTACCGTAATAAGAGACGAACTGACATACTACGGATTGAAATTTTCTCCTTTGGCTTATGAACTGATGGTTTATGCGAGTGGCGACCCAGCCGGCATGAATAAACTCAGGTTTCCTGATGATGGCATAAAAATCACTTTCCCTTTCCCGGTCGACAGTGCAAGCTTTACGATGTTCAGCCAGGGCCTTTCTGTTTTTAAATTTGAAGTATATAACAGTGACGGATTAATTCGCACTGTTGAGGATGAGGTACATAATAATCCAAAAATAATTACGATAGAAGAAGAAGATTTTACAACTGCAGTGATCAAGGGAGGAAACAGTGAAGCTGTATTGCTGGAAGTGTGCTATGCTGCTTTTTAAACCGGCAAAAAAATATTAACTTGCTATAGTAAAGGTTGCCAATGAACTAAAAAACAATTATATGGAAAATAAGAAGGAGACTAAGTTTAACAGGGGAAACAGAACGGAATCTGCTCAGACAGATTCGCGCTCCGGAAAGGATACAGGAGATGCCCGGGAAATATTGGGTAATTTTGTCAGGACAACATCCGAAGTTGTTGAAAAGGCTGCAATGATCCTTGAGGAAGAGGTTGCTGCAGGTGTTATTGCAGCAAAACAACTGGAGAATAAATTTATCAATTCCGGGAAGATAAGGGCTGAAAAGGATGAGGTGGTTATGCATAGATTCAGAAATGATGCGCATGAGGTTATTGACATAATGATGGATGCCCTTACCGTAGTGACTAAATTCGGAAGGAAGCTCTCCGGTAATTTTATCTCAATTATTGAACCTGGGAAGGGAGGCAGTGAAGGCGCAGGAATCCCTGCTCTTGAAATGCCGGAACCGATTAAGGCAGGCGGGAAATCAGAGGTCGTCATGACCTTGCAAAATAACGGTGAATCTGATACAGAGTCTTTTACTATCTCCGTTACCGATTTGATAAGCAACAGCGGTAATAAGATCAGTTCTGCCAACGTTAGCACTGATCCTCAGGAGATAAAAATAAAGGCTTCAGAAAAAATGGATGTTAAGGTGATCGTTAAGGTTCCTGCTAAAACATCTCCGGGGAGTTATTCGGGCCTGCTGCAGGCATCAAACCTGAATAATTTCAAGGCAGTACTGGTTGTCAATGTTGCCGGTTAATTAATGGAAAATTTAAAAAACAATCATCAGTTTGTAATCGGGGAACTTAAAAGATACAATCAGATTACCCTCAGCATACTTCAAAATTATTTACCTAAAAGGGAACCGCGTAAATTTTTATACGATCTTGTATCTGATTATCCCTCGCGGCCCGGTAAGGGATTCAGACCCGGACTATGTATCTCTACCTGCAAAGCATTTGGCGGCTCCGAAGAGACTGCTTTAAACTCAGCCGCGGCCATTGAGTTGTTTCATAATGCCTTTCTAATTCATGACGATGTTGAGGATGAATCTGAATTCAGAAGAGGAAGCGAGACTTTAAATAAGAAATACGGTCATGGTATAGCCATAAATGTTGGCGATGCCATGAATGTCCTAAGTCTGCGCCCACTTATGAGCAATATTACAAAACTCGGACCTGTTCTTACGTGGTCAGTTTTTAATGAGATAGAGCACATGGTTACGCAATGTGTTGAAGGTCAGGCAATGGAACTTGGCTGGGTGAAGGAAAATATTTGCGACCTGGAGGATGAAGATTACCTGAAGATGATATTGAAGAAAACCTGCTGGTACACTACCATTCATCCCTGCCGTATCGGCTGTCTTATTGCCACACAGGGAGAATTTGATCTTGACCGGTTCAACCGGTTTGGTTATTTTATGGGGTCGGCATTTCAGATTCAGGATGATCTTCTGAACCTGCTTGGTGAAGAGTCGAACTATGGCAAAGAGATTGGCGGAGATATCTGGGAAGGAAAGCGCACATTAATACTGATTTATCTTTTCAGGACCTGCAGTGAGGATGAAAATATCCGGTTGAAAAAGTTTCTGGAGACCCGCCGTTCCGACAGGAAATATTCAGATGTTAAGTGGGTCTATGACCTGATGTATAAATATAATTGTTTCGACTATGCCATTAAATCGGCAAAGCAATTGGCAGGAGCAGCCCTGAAAGAGTTCTTTTCAGTTTATGGCCGGCTTCCCGATTCAAAGGAGAAAGATTTCATCTATAAAATAATCTTATATATGATAGAGAGAGACTTGTAGTGTCCGACGCTAAGTCTCATCAAACTGCGGAATTTTCAGCAGTTCTCCTCCGCGAAGGGCTGATTCGTGGGCTACTATACCCGGAACTGTATAGGCCAGTGCTGCATATACATCAACTAACGGTTTCCTTTCATTGATAAGTGCATCTATGAACTCATGAGTCAGGAAGGTATGCGATCCGTGATGACCGCTGTTATGTCTGAGTGGCTCCGGGAGCATACCGGTCTGCCACCACTGCGGCTGTTCATAGCTTTCCAGCCCTGGCCTGCTCTGTGCGAAACCGGCATCATCAGTACCCATATCTTTGCTCTTTTTTACCAGTGCTGTACCGCTCCTGCCATTGTCGCAATAAAAACTCATATCAGTTCCTATCCAGTTGGCACGTTCACCTCCCAGGTGTGAACCTTTCCACCAGACATTAACCCTAAAGGAATTACCCCTGCTGGTTCTGAAAAAGGCATTTTCATTCCAGAAGGGATTATTATACGGATTATCCTTAAGATATTGGGAATCATCTCCCCACCCGTGACATACCACTTCGGTAAGCCTCTCTCCCGTAACGCTTACCAGATGAGCAGTACAGTGAGTAGGGTAGTGCATCGGGGCCATACCGTAACGCCAGGTCCTCTTCCCGTCTATTATGTATAAGGATTCAAGTCCGTCGTGCTGATATTCTGATTCACAATAATATAAATCTCCAAATTTCCCCTCTTCATACATTTTTCTGGCCGAGATTGTATGCTGCTGGAAATAACTGGTCTCAGCCATCATATATGTAAGTCCCTGTTTTTTTACGGTCTCCAGAAGTAGTTCTGCTTCCTCAACAGATCCCCAGCAGGCAGGAACAGCGCTTATTACATGCTTGCCGTGCTTCATACATTCAACGACATGTTTAACGTGACCCGGGCCATCTGTAAAAAGTGCAATTGCATCAATATTCCTGTCCTTAACCATCTCTTCAAGAGAGGGATAGGATTTACCGCACTTATAGGTCTCCATGAGGTTCTTTTTTTTCTGCGAATCCAGGTCACTTACAGCTTCAACTATGCAGTCCGGGTGCTCATGCCATTGAAATGACCTTCCAAATCCTCCGCCAACAACTCCGATTCTTATTTTTTTATTCGACGGTTCAACAGCTATAAATGATGGGCTTATCATTGCAGATCCTGCAAGTACCGCATTGCTGACAATAAACTTTCTCCGTGTGATGTTATTAGTATTCATTATAGTATTTTTTAATGTAAGTCACGGACCTGAAAACTTTACTCTGACTGTGTTGAAAGAGTCGTTATTTTTACCTCTTCCGCCACCGGTAAAGACCATTGTTGCACTTCTGCCATCTTCACTCATCCACTTTACCGGGAAGCACCAGAAAAAGCAATTCGCAGGCACAACCTCCTTATTATCATGGCCGAACCAGGTTTCACCTGTTGCATAAGTCACTGTCGACCAAGGCCCCCATGGATTTGGCGCATCAAAGATACCCAGCATCCCTGAATGTGCAACAGAGTGCTCTGTAGCCAGCAGGTATCTTTTCAGTGCTTTATTATAACTGATCCCGATTGGCGTTCCCACTCCGTTATTATCAACAAATACCGGCTCTTTATCCTCTATATTTTTTGTCCACACAGGCTTTTCCCCCTCCATGCCTGCAAAAAATTCGTATGCTCCTCTCTTCATCAATTTTCTCTTGTTAACCCTTAACAGGTAAATTTTTCCGGGAACCTGCAATTCTGTGGTATTCCCTGCCTGGTCATTTATTATATGAGGGTGAACCAGATAATGATAAATGTAATTATCAATCGCCCCCTCATTATCCTTCCCGAATTGCAGAATGGCCCCGCCGATCAGGTTGTCGTCCGGATAAAAAGCCCATTTTGCCCTTTTCCATGACGCTCCTTTATCTTTGGACATAAAAAGTCGCGACTCTGAATGGTGGGAAGCCCAGTTGCCCCAGCCTCCTTCTTTATCAGGGTGAACCCAGGCATAAAGGTTTCCTGACACAGAAATTATCGCCCAGCTTTTACCTTTTATTTTAGCTTCATATTCCGCACTTTCCTTATGTCCGTACCGGTCATAACCCTTGTAGTTATCATGGTCACCCTCAATTCTTGCAACTCCGAAAGAGACCCTGTATTTACCGCCGGTACCAGCAAATCCGTCACCATCTCCCCATATGCCGTATTGATGATTATCATCCGCCCAGGTTAGCTGAAAATTATCACTACCCTGTGCATGACGCTGGTGAGTGGACCAGTCTGTCGAAATGCCGGTAATCACACTGCTTTTTGGATAGGGGAGCTCTTGTGCCAGACTGCAAACTGATAACCATAAAAAGACTAAAGTCGATGTTAACTTAGATTTTGTCATAATCTGTAAATTTTTACCCGGGAACATTTTTACCTGTCGTTTATATATAAGAAAGAATACTAAAATAATTATTATTATATATCCGGGTCATATTTCAAAGTTTTATTTTTCCGATAAACCGGTTCACAAAAAGTTTATTTATCTTAATTATACTCATTTACAAAAAATTTCATATATTTGACCAAATATGGACAAGTTAATATTTAGTCAATGACGCTTGGTCAAAAAATTAGGCAAATAAGAGAAAAAGCCGGATTGAAACAACGTGAACTCGCTGCAAAACTTGATATAGGAGAAGGTTTTTTAAGCAAGGTGGAAAATGATCAAAAACTTCTGAAACGTGACGATCTTTTTAAGCTCAGTGAAATTTTCAAAGTTGAACATTCCGAACTGGAGACATTGTGGCTGGCAAATAAAGTTTACGCCTTAATAAAAGATGAAAACAGAGGTTTAGATGCTTTAAAGGTAGCAGAAGACCAAATAAAATACAGTAAGAAAACAAATGACCTGGAAGGAAAATATTGAAAAGCAGCTTCAGGATGAGAAAAACAGGGTAGTTACCATTGATCTTGAAAAAGCTGAGGTTAACTACACAGATTACATTGAAAAATGGGAAGACCCTAAAGCCCTGAGAGGTGATGAAGAAATAGTACGTGCACATCTCATTAACCAACTCATCAATCAGCTTGATTACAAACCGGAGAATATCGAGATAGAGACGCGTTATGACATAGGCATATACAGATCAACCTTAGTCCTCTCTGTTTTTTACTGATAAAGAGTCGATTTCTATAATCATGAAAGGCACTTTAAAAATGTCAGTTATTTTACCGGCAGTTCCCTTAATTTCCAGCAGATTGCCCGGTTTCAGAGGATTTCCCTTCCATTTGAATCCCTCTTCGAGAAAATTACCTTCGGACTGAAGATAGTATATTGTATTTTCTGTTTTCAGCGCAAGTACCATCCCGGGCAGACAAGGCTTCGTAAGGCAGGGATTGGCTTCAAGGGAGCATACTCCGGTAATTGTAATCTTTTTTTTCATATCATTCTCCTTTGCTCTGCCGGTACAATTTATAAAGGCAACAGCCACTAATATTAAAAATAGAAAAAAGAGGGCAACCGGTTTTCCGGCAGGGGAAATGGTACCCTCTTTATACAGCTTCATATTTAAAAATCTAATTAATGAAAACCTCTGAAAAGCAAGTTTTTTACCTTTACAGGTAAATTAAAAAAATTTATTAAGTTTTCATAGAGATTACATTAATAATCTGTCACAATCGAATCTATATTGTATATCTGAAATACTTCCAGTCGCTCCACGGACAGTAAATATTACCTGCCTTGGCACGCACTCTCCACCGTCCTGGCTGGGCACCGACAAAGTTATGTTCGTACCAGGGACTGGACAGAGCTCCGGATACCAGCCATTTTTGACCTGATTCTGCCGCCCATTGTCCGGCTACCCGTGCACCGAAAGCATCTATTTCCACATAGTATCTGACTGTGGTATTTGGCAGATTTACAGAAGTCCACCTGAAAACAGTTTTTCTGGGATAATGGCTAAAGACCTGATTGTTGTAAGGCTGGTATAATTGAGGTACAACACCTGTCCACCAATTGATGGTAGGATCACCCAGCAGAACCATGCCATAGTACCATTGCCTCTCTCCCAGTTCGTGAGTGGTTCCGAGTCCGCCCCACCAGTCAACAAAAGCATCTCCTGTTACCTTGCCGTTAGCCATAGGTCCGTAAAAGTTTTCGAACATAAGCATCGATCCGGTTTTTGTGCTGCCAACAGCAACCAGTCCGTTACTGGAAAAGCCTCCCGGTTTATCGAAAATATACCAGCCGGCCATGTAATCTGTCTCTGTAAATCTTGCATTACTGCAGGCAAACAGATTGTAAAAATATGCGTTGGGCGGATTATCATCACGAAGGTAGGTATTTGGGATCCATTCGCTGGCGGCACCGGGAACCTTGAAAGAGTGGCCGTTTGGTGATGAGTGGGCACAAATCTGGGCCCAGCCCCTGTGTTCATTAATTTCAATTTTATAGCGGTCGCCGTCGGTAGTTGCCTTATCGGTTATTTCCTCAATATTGGCTGCCGGGAACATCAGATCAAAAGCGCAGTCGCCGAAATGGGTCCAGTCGTCATCCACATATGCAAGCGCCTTATTGGAATATCCTCCCACACCTTTCCTGAAGTTGTGATTTCTGGCAAAGTAATTATTTATCAGTGCGACATTGTTCCCGTTTTCATTGGGAGTCCAAAGTCGTCCTACCCATATTTCAGGCTTTACATTAGTCGGGTGAGCGCTGAATTTACCGTCACCGTCCGGATCCTCCCATGTGCCGTTAGTGTCCATATAATATAAATCGCACGGGAATTCTGCTGCACCGTGAAAATCATCAGCCATTTCAAACCATGCCACAGGAAGATTTCCGACAAAAAGAACTCCTTTGACCGGCATTTTGCCTTTAATGAAGTTCCTTAGTTGTGCAGGAGTACCGTTACGGTACTTATAAACGTCTGCAAAATAACCTTCATATGCAACGTCTCTGACATATTGGTCGATTGAGTTCTTTACAGACGGGTACAGATCATAATTGACAATAACAAGCATTTTTCCATTTGGAAAATGTATTGGTGCATAAGATTTCAGATACCTCAGATCTTCAGGGAAAGAGGGCCGGGGTACTTTTACTGAGTTCAGGGCCAGCAAGGGTCCCACTTTTACTTTAAATTCAGCAAAAGTTTGCAACTTGCGGTTCTCCTTATCAACTAACTCCAGGTTTTTTACTACCCTGTAGTCGATTTTAAACCTTCTGATTTCTCTGACCCTGCTGAGGTCAAGACGCGAAACTCCATTTGGCATAACGATTCTCTCCTATAATTTAGTTAATAATAAAAGATTTATGGAATGACAAAAAGTGCATTCCTGCATTTGCCCGTGTAAACGGGAAGTTTTTAACTGATAAGCTTCGCCCGGTTGAAATCGGGATATTCTGTAACTAGTCCCAAAAATGAATAATAAGAGAAAATATATTCTCACGATTTAATGGTTACCTTATTCTTATTTAAATGATAATCTGACTACCACATTTTTCTGCCAATAACGGAGTACAGAAATATCATTCAATTAAATGTTAATACAATATACAACATAAAAAGCTTAAAGTCAATAAAAAGAGAAATAAAATACAATTTAGGATTTTATTTTTTTGAACCAGTAATTTATAGGGCTTTTTGCTCAGTGAGAATGGTTATTTATTAATATGGTTGCCTCATGCGATCCGGTATTGTTCATTAAGCATCCAGTAAGGATCATCATTAAATTTTCTCCAGTCAGAAAGAAGATATGCGTGCAGATCTTCTATTTTCTTCCGGGTCTCCTTTGAATATTTCTTATAATCATCTTTATACTCATCTCCCCACAGGGTTTTTTCTATATAGATCAGCAGATTGTAGCATCCCGTAAACTGACCGCTTGCAATCAGGGCATTCAGCATATTTCTTTTTTCGGCACTATCATTTAGTTCATCAGAGGTGAACCAGAGGGTTGTTCCCATTGAATCTGCCTGGTCAGCTGTCTGAATCAGTTTTTCAGATGGCGGATCTATAGTTGTGCTGATATACTCCCTCTCATTTTCATCTGTCTCCTTCATCATCCTTGAGCTTAGCTCGTATATGCCGTTCATGATCATTCTCGGCCTCCACTCTTTGTCGTTATAAACCCTGCCATATTCCTGTCTTCTTACCTGTTTCATAAAGACCTGTGAGACCATGGATATCACCGAAGAAATTCTGTTTGTAATAAGTGTTTCGTAAACACCGAATTTCATTCTTGAAAAGACTTTCAGCTTTTTTGTGAAATATTCAGGCACCTCAAACTTTTTAACAGCCCACCGGAATATATTAGAAAGGAAAAAGCACAATGCGCCTGCAAGTATGAAAATAGATGCGAAAAAACCTGCCAGGAATGTAATTAACTCACTATCCGAACTTATTGCGGCGATCACTAATAATATTGCTGCAATCTCCAGCAGAATTCCTAATAACAGAAAGCGTCTGAAGCTCAGTTTGCGCCAACCTTTCAGTTTTTTATCCTGACTGGTAACATAAGGATCCATATAAGGGGAAGAGACATCTGAGATGATATACAGGTCAACCGCTTTTACATCCTGCGATGCAAATTCAGCAAGATCACCTGTATATTTCGACATCCTGTATTCTGCATTGATCACGCTGTCGATACCCTGGTTATCAACCATTCCGCCATCCATAAGACCAATAGGGAATTTATTTTTTTTACCCCATTTGTCCTCCCGGTATGACTCTTTCAGCTCATCGAGAACAGGAGATTCCTTATGCCTGAAGTCGTGCGGAAAATTAATAGGTTCAAATCCCATCGGGAAGCATGACGATGCAGCAATGACATCAGCAAGCCGCACCTCCCGGATAGCTGCCGGAGGCATATTCACCTGTTTGTTCCCGTAATATGCATAGAGTCTGTTGTTGCCTGACATCGCAGTTTTCTGGAACCTGAACGGCAATCCGTAATTGAATTCAGTAGCATTAAAGATAATCTCCTTCAGGTGTGAATCATTATCGAAAAGTTCAGCAAAGGTATTCTGTTCAAACTCTTCGAAGTAAACAAGGGAAAGTGCATTAATAAGACTTCTCTCCTTTTTTGAATTCCAGTTTTCAAAATCTTCAAGTTTTTTCAGCCCCTTGTCCATTACATCAACTTCACTCATGAACCGGTACATTTTATCATAAAAATCCATAAGTGTATTATCCATTGCCATTGTCGTTGCATAGCAAACACCTGTAAAGGTGCCGCCTGATACGGTGGAGATAACCCTCACTCTTTCGAGCAATGACTTATCCTCCCAGTTAACTGACGACAAATACGTCATTAATCCCATGTGGAAGGAGGCCGCCCTGTAGCCTCCTCCTGAAAGTGATAATGCCAGATTTTTAAAGGGTTCTTTTGGCAGATATCTGTCCATTTTCTGCTGGTTTTAAATTCTTAAATAGTTGAAATCTGTTTAAAGTTTTATAATTTACAAAAAATAATCAAGACTACAAGCTCTTTTATTATTAAAAAATACCTGATAATTTTAACTGGTAATAAGTAAATGATAATAATGTTTTGACAAACTGAATCCGGAGGATTTCTTTATGCGCCGCCGCTGTAGTTTAGCGTTTTATTATGGTATTATAGTTTAACAAACTCGTAATCAATATTATCATTGTTGACATACAGTTTCAGCCAGCCAGCATTATTATTAGATTCCGTTAATGCACCAAGTGTTATGTGAGTAGTATTTCCAAACTGTACAACATTCCTGACATGGTCGTGCCCGGCAATAACCATATCTATTTGATGTTTAACAGTCAGTTCTGTAAGGACTCTCAGTTCTTCAACAAACGGATTTGTGCTTGTTGTATGTCTTATGCGGAATAAATTATTATGGGTGAACAATATACAATGTCTGTGTTTATGCCGTTCAGAGTTCAGAATGTCTTTCAGCCAGCCGAGCTGTTCGCTGCCTAATGTTCCGCTGCCTGTATCCGTGCAGATAAACAGATCAGTTGCATCCGGTGTTTTCACTGTGAATAAATAAGTTGAAGAACCAAACAGCGAATAAAAGTGTTTCCACCCGTCGAAGTAGAGATCATGATTTCCAACCATAGGGAAGTATATAAACTCATCGCGGGAAGTCATAAGATTATTGAAAGCGGCATAATCTTCATCATGCCCGTTAGTGAGGTCGCCGGCCATGACCAATGCTACAGCATCAGTTTCTGCTGCATCATCAATAAAAGAGCTTAGGTTTGTTGTATTACCCACATGACTGTCAGCCATAACAGCAATGGTGTAATTATCTTCTGAAGTGCTTATCTCTTTAAAAGGATTTTCTGCATTCCATTTCACCGACTGCTCAAAACGCTGGTCGGCCGACTCATACGAAAATAGAAATCCCCGCATTTCAAACTGGTCGCAGGCTGAAAGGATCAAACTCATTAGAAGCAGATATACTATTTTTTCAAGTCCGGTTTCCATATAATTCCAGTTCTGAAGAAAAATCCAAAATAATTTGCACTTATATTTACTGATCCTGCACTTTTGTACCACGATTCAGCAAATAAGATTAATGGTGAGGCAATTGTATAGCTTCCTTCGATGTTCACCATAGGATTTGTTTCCTGATTTATCAGAAAGTGATCAATATTGGTTAAGGATACTCCCGCATTCCATTTATAATCTGCCGGTTTAAGCCTGTATTTTATCAGGTACACAAGGTTCCCGTTTTCATTCAGCCGTCTGTCGGAAGTGATATTATATTTATCCCTTGCCCTCCCGGTAATCCGGTAAGTTCTGAATTCCGTTCCCAGCTTGTAGTCAAAATGTTTTCTCTGAATATTGATAAGAAAACCCAGGTTCGATTCATGCAGCAACGGGGAAAAGATGTTATAAATAAAAAATCCCTCTGTCTGAAATTGAAATTTTTTGATTGAAAATTCACGAGATACATTCAGTCTGCCGGCAGTTAAAAACCCGGAACCGGCACTTTTCAGATCAAACTGTGTACCTCCTTCAAATTTAAATTTATTTAGCTGATACAAACCCATCAAGGAAGATTTAACATACAATCCCTCCGAGACATTGGTCTCCCCGGCATCCAGGTAAGCTGACACCTTTAGCTGAGCTTCAGTTTTAGTCGAAAGCAGAATGATCAGAAAAAAAATAATACAATATTTAGGGTATATTGTCATATTAGAATATTATTCTGCTGTCAGTCGGCCCGCAGCCCCGGCATATTACGGTTTATAAGTCTGAGAGCATAGCCCGCAGCAGGAGAGATATATCCCATACAAGTTACGACAATTAAACAAAACCGCAATTTGAAAAGTGTAGTGTGAAGAATGATTTCAGGTCTTATTTTAAAGACCCAAGGAATTGTTTTGCCGTCATAGCAGGCAATTTTGAATTCTTAAAATCCTTAAGATTTCTTGTTATGATCAAATCCTGTCCGTTTTCCAGGGCAAAAATCTTAAAAATGGATGTTATTTAAATATACATAATAATAAATACTGTATTCAGGGAAAATTTATAACTTAGCACCAAAGTTTAATTAAACCTCTATGAGAAAATTTGCCTTTATCATTTTCGTAATGATCTCACTGAGCAGTATTGCCCAGAACACTATGTACTACATGGAAACATTACCCCAGAACATCTTTTACAACCCTGCACTGATACCTGATGCAAGATTCAGTATCAGTCTGCCGGGAATTGGAGGTGTTTCAGTCAAAGGTTACAATTCAGGATTCACTTATGGCGAATTCGACCATTTTTATGATAATCTTGGACGGGAGGGTTACGATCCGGATGAATTTATCAATTCAATAGGAGATTACAATGAGTTTCTTGCTGAATCGCGTGTCAATCTGTTTACAATAGGATTCAGGCTAAAGGATAAAGGCTACTTTTCCTTTTTCAGTCATGTTCATAATTTTGTGACTCTTAATGCAGAGTCTGACGTTGCATACCTTCTGGCAGATCTTGATGATCTGTCGGAGGATAAATTTCCCCTGACTGCTGATGATATTGATTTAATGACCAATACATATATGACAGTTGGTTTCACATATTCACGGAAAATAAAAAACCTGACAGTGGGAATTTCGCCAAAGTTAAATTCAAGTTTGGTTGGTGTAAAATCAGACAACATCAGTTACAGCATTGAAATAGATCCGGAATCTGGCAGTGAAAGGGATTATAATGAAACATACCACGGTGAGGCAATAGTTGGTCTGCCTTTCGAAATCAATCCGGCTGCCATTGTGGGTGGCGTGCTTGATACTGATGAGGATATTTTTCCCGACAACTGGGAAGATGAACTTAAGATCTCTGATTTTTTCAACAGTACAAGTCTGTCTGTGGATCTTGGCGCAACATATACCTTGAACAGATGGTTTTTTTCTGCAAGTCTGCTGAACCTGGGAGCAACAAAATGGAAAACTTATGGTTACCGGTTATATGGTGATGAGGAAACCATAAATGTCAATGAAGATGAAAGGATAAAACTTAAACTGCCGGCTAAAATATACCTTGGTGCAAAATACCAGTTTTCACCTAAATGGAACTGCGGCTTCCTTTTCCATAATACATTTTATCCTGCCAGGTCAAATGCTTCAGCAACATTATCACTTAACGGGGAGGTAGGGAAAATTCTTTCAACCTCATTCAGCTATACAGCCGGCAACACATATAACAACCTGGGACTCGGCTTCAGGCTGAGATTTCTGCCGGGAACAGATCTTTTTGTAGTGACGGATAATCTGATCCAGACAATCAATTTGAGAAAGGCATATGCTTTTTCCGTTGCTGCAGGAATAAATTTCTCATTTGGATTACCTGATGATAAGTCACCATTGTAAGAAGTCAATTATAAATTTATCATTTTTATTTTGACGGCCATGAAAAAGCCTGATAATTACTTGATTTATTTTTGTTTATGTTGTATATTGCAAGGTTATATGGACAATTGAATAATCATTTATGAAAAGAGTATCCCGGTTAAAACAGGGAGTTATGATTATGATTAAAAAAGAATATGCGGGAGCGAAGTGCTTCGTCTTCCTGACACGGTCAGGAAGGGTTCTCCCGATTTTATTAGGGATTATCAAATTTTTAATTTATTTATTTTTCAATAATTATAAAATTTTACACGGATGAGTAAGACTAAAAAAATCTCAGTGATCGCAGCAGTAATGCTTTTTGCTGTACTATTTTTCTCAGGTTTCTCCTCTTACAGTCAGGAGACAATCGAAATTCAGGTATCACCCAGTGTTTTAAACCTGAATAACTCAGGAGAGTGGGTAACCATCCACACTGATATTGCTTACGGACTTGTAGTTGCAGCAGAAGTAACGTTAAACGATGTACCAATATCCTGGTCTAAATCTGATAACCAGGGAAACTTTGTTGCAAAGTTTGAGATCGGCAGTATTAAAGCACTGTTTGAAGATAGTGACCTGCCCGGTTGGTTTGACCTTACTCTTAAAGGAGTTACAAAGGATGGAACAGCTTTCACCGGTACCCGGGTGATAAAGGTAGTTCAAATAGAACCTGCCGGGAAAAGCTGAGTCAGTCCGGCTATGCCCAAAATTGGGGTATCACCCGGTGTTAAGCAGAACAATTGGGATAGCGGATAATCATATAATATTTACATTTTTTTATTGCGGATCGAAGAGGGCAACGATTTTTTAATTCTGCTGCGGAATTGTTGAAAATACATTATAATATATCAAATCATCAAAATAATATTATAAATTTGTATTTTCAAAACAAAAAGGAGAAAACAACGGACGCTTTTTCCTCTAAACGAAAAGATAATGGATAGCAGACAAAACATTCGACGTTTTGTGCAATATTTTTCTGACAGGTACTTACCGCGTTGGATAGTTTTATTGTTCGATACATCTCTTATACCGGTTTCTTATTACCTGGCATTTTTGCTCCGGTTCAATTTTGATTTCTCTTTGGCGCTGTCTGCCATGAGCAATTATCATCTGGGGGTCATCATTCCGGTTTTTTTATATTGTTTCCGGAGAACCAAATCCTATTCCGGTGTGCTGCGGCACAGCACATCTGAGGATATATCGGTTATTCTTTCTGCCAACCTGTGCGCAGGGTTTCTGGTAAGTTTTTTTGTATTAACCGTCTGGTATTTCAACCTCTTCACTTTCCCTGGCATACCAATGTCGGTTATCATTATCATGGTCATGTTCGTTTCCACATTTATGATCTCCTCGAGGCTGATAGCCAGAATAATTTTTCAACAGTTCAAAGAGACCAGGGAGGATAAGACCCGGATCATGATCTTCGGAGCCGGCGAGCTGGGGCAGATCACCCTCAGTACGCTGCTTTCCGATAAATCATTAAAAATCAGACTGGTTGGTTTTATCGATGACAATCCTTCACTGCAGAACAAGTATTTTTCAGGTATTCCGGTTTACCCGCCTCAAAAGGCATTCAGTAAGATCATTCCTGAAAATCATGTTAAAGAGGTAATTTTTGCTATCGACCAGTCGCGGATTTCCATTAAGCGAAAACGGGAGATCACCGATGAATGCATTAAACATCGCCTGGTGGTAAAGGAGATACCACCGGTAAAAACCTGGATCAACGGAGAACTCCGGCCACAGTCCATTCGCCGCATTAAAATTGAAGACCTGCTGGGAAGAGATGCCATTCAACCGGACAGGCAGAGGATTGAGGCAGGATTAAAAGATTCGGTGGTTTTGGTTACCGGGGCTGCCGGCTCTATCGGTTCCGAGATCGTTCGCCAGTTGATAGATTTCAGGGTAAAACGGGTTATTATACTGGATAAGGCTGAGTCAGAACTTTACAATCTGGAACAGGAGATACTGGCACAAAAGGTTAATGCCGATTTTGAGACTGTGATTGCCGACATTACCAATTTAAAAGGGCTCAGAAAAATATTTAAGGAATTCCGACCTGCTATCGTTTTCAATGCCGCAGCGTACAAACATGTTCCGCTGATGGAAAAATATCCGTGCGAGGCAATCCGCGTAAATGTGGGTGGTGCCAAAAACCTGGCTGATCTGTCGGTTGAGTTCGGAGTGGAAAAATTTGTTTTTATCTCCACCGACAAGGCAGTGAATCCTACCAGTGTAATGGGAGCATCAAAACGCATCGGCGAGATATATATACAATCACTTGCTCAGTCAGCGAGAATAAGTACACGGTTTATCACAACGCGTTTTGGAAATGTGCTGGGCTCCAACGGGTCGGTTGTTCCGCTCTTCAAAAAACAGATAGAGATGGGCGGGCCGGTAACAGTCACTCATAAAGACATTACACGGTACTTCATGACCATTCCCGAAGCATGTCAGCTTGTGCTCGAAGCAGGATTTATGGGGCAGGGGGGTGAGATATATGTTTTTGACATGGGAGAACCAGTGAAAATATATGACCTGGCAAGAAAAATGATATCCCTCTCGGGTCTTGAGCCCGATAAGGATATAGAGATAAAAGTGACCAGCCTGAGGCCGGGAGAAAAGCTATATGAAGAGCTGCTGGACAACCGGGAAGGGATGCTTCCCACATACAACGAAAAGATCATGATCGCGAAAGTAAGAAAGCACCAGTATGACATTGTCAACAGACAAATCACAGATTTACTGATCCATGCTGACAGTATGAATAACAACCAGGTTGTCAGTCAGATCATGTATCTTGTTCCTGAGTATCAATCTAAAAATTCATATTACCATAACACTGTTCCACAACCCGACGACAGCAGGCGGAAAGTGCGTACGGATTATCACAAACGGCAGCAGGTTATTCTGAAAATCTGAGATCCCGGGATTTCCGAATGGTGATGTTACTTTGAGGAAGGCGGAAGAATAATCATAAATCGAGTTGGATGCCTGTGAGAATAGTTACCTGGCCGGGGCAGAGGCCGTAATCTATGCCGTAGGAATTAACATTTCCAACCAGGTGGGGCGATTTTCCGGAGTAGCGGGATATGCTAAATACGTTATAGCACGACACAAAAATCCTGACCTGCTTAAAAATCCCGGATAGCGAAAACGTATAGCCCATATCCATTGCGGACAGGCGGAAATAACTGCCATTTTCAACCATTCCCGAATGGGGCCTGCTGTTTCTGTTCGGATCGTAAATGTGTAGCCGGGGCAAAAGCCCTGAAGGAGTTAAAGGTGTCCACCGCTGCAGCATCTCTGTGGAACGGTTACCCCCCGTATCTGATTTCCTTTTGTATCAGTTATCCGTCCGCTTATAAACACTTCCTGCGAACGGACTGTAAATGATGCAGGGAGTAAAAAGATTATTTCAAGTAAAAGTATAAATAATGTTTTAGGAAAAAATGTACATCGTCGCTGCGACATAATGGTTGTTTTTATTCTCACACTGTTACACTTGTTTCCGATGTGTAACAAATTACACTTCTAACTTTTTTCGCCTGCTTTTTTTCTGCTCTTTTTCGCTTCCGTACCCATACCCATAACCATATCCGTAACCATAACCATATCCGTACCCGTATCCATATCCATAGCCCTTGCCAAAACCATAATTTTTCTTTCCGCGGCTGATGTTATTTATAAGTATACCAACACCTTTCATCTGATGCGTCGATAATTCGACGAGAGTAGTTTTTAATCCCTCTTTATGAGTATATTTATGCCTCACAATAAATACATTTGAGTCGATAATCTCCGTCAACTGCAAAATATCAGCAACAAATCCCACCGGCGGAGTATCGATCACAATCACATCATACTCCTCCTGCAGCTTTCCGATCAGTTCGTACAGCCTGTCATCAACAAGCATTTCAGCAGGATTCGGAGGAATAGGTCCGGCCGGAATAATCTCAAGAAAAGGATGTTTTGTTTTGAAAGTGATACTTTTCAAATCTGCCTTACCGATAATATAGTTCACCACACCTTTATCTGATTTAAAATCAAACTCCTCATTCATTTTAGAGTTACGTAAATCGAGGTCGAGCAGGACTGTCTTTTTCCTGGTAAGGGCAAAAGAGGACGCAATATTTATGGCATTGTAGGTTTTACCCTCTTTGGGAAATGAGCTTGTAACTGCAATAACAGGATGTTCTTTCCCTTTGGTCATCAGGTTCAGTTTTCCCCTGATAGCCCTGTAAGGTTCACTGGCCGGTGAATTGGGTTTATCGAGCACCAGTGTGCGGCTGTCGAATTCGCGCGTGTTATGAAATACATGTCCGATGACCGGATAATTTGTCATAGCCTCTATTTCATCCTGCGAGGTAATTGTTGTGCTGAAAAAATCTCTCAGGAAAATAATACCTGCAGGAAACATTAACCCAAGCAGCAGGGCAATAGCATAAATCTTTTTGCTCTGGGGCTGAACAAGCCGGCTCATTCTCGGCTCTTCGATCATCTGACTGTCGGGGACATTGGAAGCTTTAGCTATCTGCGATTCCGACAATTTCTGCAGAAGAAAAGTATAAGTTTCACTGTCGATCTTATATCTGCGTTCAATATTTATAAAATTCCTCTCAGTGGCAGGCATTCGCCTTATTTGAGATTCATAACTGTTAATCCGGTTATTAATATTTTCCAGGGCAATGTCCGACTGTGAAATTATATTCGTAATACTCTCACTCAGTGATCTCTTAACATTTTCGATCTGGGCATTTAACCTGACAATCATAGGGTGTTGTGAGTTTGGACGGATAGAGGTCTGGCTTGCTTTTTCCGTAATCAGTTCATTTAGCTGAATAATGAAACTGTTAAGCAGCGGGTCGTCAATACCCATTGCCGACGGCGCAATAACTGTCTCCATCTCCTGGCTGCTTTCAATATAGTCCTGCAGATAATGATAATATTTGTTTTGTGTCTCAAGCCTCACCCTCTCCTTATCCAGTTGGTTAAGCTCACTGAGCAGTTGCTGCGACTGTGCTGAAATATCAATCATCTGGTGGGTACTCTGGAAAGATTCAAGCCTGTTTTCGGAGACACTGAGAGAATCAGAGATATTTTCAAGTTGCGAATTTATAAAATTGATGGTACGGTTAGCATTTTCATTCTTCTTTTCCAGGTTGTCGAGCTGATAAATTCCAATAAGTTTATTCAAAAAATCGGTACCCTTTTTCACATTATGATCCTGAAGGGTTAGCTGTAAAATAGAGTTATACTCATCAGGATAAGTAACTTTTAAAAGAGAACGGTACTTTTTTAGCAGCGATTCCCGGGTATTAAATTTTATCCTGTAATTACTCGATTCATGAGGATTGTAATTTTCGTTAAACAGAATGGTAAATGACAGTTCATCTGATTGAAGCCGCACACCTGGTTCTGTTGTGTGTTTAAAAGAGACCTCGGGAATGGTTTTTATTACTTTATTTAGATTATAATCAAAAACCTTAACATCTTCTCCCTGTATGCTAACATTAATTTTTCCGTCACTCTGAATTTCAATGTTAATATCGGTATCAATAATCTGCGGATGGTTTTCGTCCCATATCACCTGAAAAGGTACCTCTTTATATCTTTCTGACACAACTACCCTTCCCAAGGCATAATAACTTACACTGAAGTCAAGCTCGTTAAGAGTTCTTGAAATAATAGGAGTTGAACCTAAAATAGCCATCTGGTTATAGATATGCTGCCTGTCCTTATTCATTCCCTGGAACATACCTCCTCTTCCGTCGTAAAGAGCCGACAGCGGTGATGAGGAGTTTTCCCCGCCTATAAGCAGGGTGGAGTTAATTTCATAAACAGGAGTAGTGTAACGGTTATAAACAAAAGCCGCGGCACCTGCCAGCATAACTGCAAGCACAAACCAGTACCAATTGAAAAGAAGCCTGAAAATTATCTTCTTTATATCTACTGCATCCTGGTCGTGAAGTTGATTAAAACCATTATTGGATGTAATGATATCTGCTTTGGTATCTGCCATTATTTAAACAAATTTAAAATTAGTAAACCGAGAGAAATAACCGAAGCTGTAATATTCAGCGGGGAGGCATAAGGCATATTTTTAGCCCCGTAAATCTTTGTACTATGTTCCACATACAAAATATCGTGCGGCAAAATATAATAATACGGCGAATAGATAATATCAGGATCGGTAAGATCAAGCTCTGCTATATGCTTACCTTCGGGAAGTTCCCTTATCAGTTTAACATTCCTCCGGTTGCCGTAATCAGATATATCACCTGCCATACCGAGGGTTTCAAATATAGTAAGGCGCGTCTTTTCCATGCTCCGCTGTCCGGGGTTTTTTACTTCCCCCAGCACCGTGACGGTCCGGCTCACCAGCTTTACAAAAACCGAAGCATTCTCCAGATAATTGTCTACTTTTTTCTGAATAATATCCTGCACCTCCTTAACGGTTTTGTTCTCCACCTCAATCTCTCCCAAAAAAGGATATGAGATATTCCCGTTCTCATCTACGAGGAATGTAATAAGCTCCATACTACCATAGGCAGTTGTTGTCATCTGGGTGCCCTGAAGGTTCAGGAATGCCACATTCAGCGGATCGTCGCTGATAACACGAATATAGAGTTGGTCGTTGGGTCTGATAAGGTACTCATGTGGAAGAGGTCCGTCCTTATATGTCAGCCCCGTTTGAATCCCGTTTAAATAGGTTACCTCGTTCAGGGGTGTACTGCATGACGTTGCAATAAGCAACAACAAAACAATCCAGTGATTTAATCGATTAATGGTATTAAAAAGGTCATACATAGCGGTCCATATTTTCATGGCTTCAAAAATAATAAAATATTTAGAGGTAACAGATTAATAAAAAAAAATTAAGTGTGATGCTTAACAAAGCTATCCGTCAGGTAATCTTCTGTATTGACAATTATAACGTTTTTATCTGTAAAAAGTATATTTTTTGATGATAATAATTTCCTGAAATATTGGACCTGTTTTTCCATACAGGAGCTACTCCTGTTACACGGGGCAACTAATTATTCTGCCTTATGGCAATAAAGATAATCACCCATGAAGACAAAAATTCCAAAGAGCAGGAATACTCCGGCAGGATAAAAGTAGTTTGACCAATAGTGGTTAAATAATATGCCACCTGCCAAAACAGCTATAACCCCTAAAATAATTAAAACCAAACCAATGGCTCCGCTGAGCCATCCGGTAATTTGCAATAGTTTTTTCATGATAGTTCTTTTTGGTTTTTTCATTTTGCTGTTAATTAAAAATATTCTGTTTTAAAGGGAAATATTTTCTTTAGATATCTACGCAGAAATTGATTCATTCACAATAGAAGCCCTAAATTCGTTTGTGCCTTTAATATATTTTCCATTAACAGGAACAAACTCAGGGGCAATATCCCTCATCTCTTCCACAAGATTGCAGCGCTCCTTAATATCAGCCCCGTCAAGTAATTTATTGATTTTTTTATTTACGATATTATAATCATGATCTCTTACTTTTGCAATTAAAATTTTATCATTATAAGTAGGAATCAACTCTTCCCTGTTATCCAGTAACTCCTCGAAGAGTTTTTCTCCGGGTCTTAAATGTGTAATTTTTATTTTAATGGATATTAGGCATCTTCGACAAACGTTTATTTGGGTTTTTTGAAGCCCCGGGAATATAAAGCAGGTAAGCTTTAAAATATAGCCAATTTGAAAGATTTTCAGTAAAGTCAACCCATGACTTTGAGTCATTGTATGACAGGTGCAGTATTCCGTTAGAGTGAACCGTTCTTTTTGGAAGAGAACGGTTCCCTCTGGCAGCCAAATATGCGCGGGCCGGAGTTATAAAAGCCCTTCCACTAAAATATCTTCATCCAAATCTTCCCAGTGGATGCCTTCGCCATCGCCAATAAACCTCCAGTTGTTTCTTTGCTCAGATGTCGCATCCCGTAACGAGGGGAACCAGTTTATCGGGACAGAGAGTTCCCTCCCATCATCTAAAACGAGATACATTTTATTATCGTCGAACCAAATATTTACGGCATTGGTTGATTTAGTAATTTGTAAAACGCTCATCCCATTTTGTTTTAAAAAGTTCAATATTTTCCAAAACTATCTTTCTAATATCACTGAGTTCACTTGCGGTAAACCTTTTTGATTTTATCAGTTCGGCATTTTTCAGAAGGAATTTAGCAGTGCTCCTTTCTCTTTCAACATGTATATGCGGAGGATGATGGTCGTTGACATAAAAGAAAAACCGATATCCCCTTGTTCTTAATACTGTTGGCATATTTTTTAATTCAAAGGTAATGATTTTTTTTATTAAGATAAATCATGCAGTCATGCCATTTTATTCTATTTTTTCCGCAAAAATAAGGAAAATTGGAAACATATTGGCTATTTTGAAGGTTTTAACCGGATTTCTGCACCTCCAGTTGATAAGTTCCTAACTGGTTCCCTGCCTTGTTGATCTGGTTATCCCGCAGGAAATCCTGAAGAAAAGGCACAGGTTTAAACTTTACGGTTGAAAACCGAAAATATTCAGAAATGAACTGTTGGTTTCAACTATTCCGTTGCAGTTAGCAGAAAAACGAAAAGTCAGCCGTTGAGTTGCGACTACATTTTACTGAATACCTCCACAACCCGTTTCAGATCGTTTTGGTTAAGCGCCGGACCAGAGGGGAGGCAAAGTCCTTTTCTGAATAACTCCTCAGCCACACCATTGCCGTAAAAGGCAGCATCTCTGAACACCGGTTGCAGGTGCATCGGTTTCCAGAGCGGACGGGTTTCAATATTTGCAGCTTCCATGGCAAGCCGCAAATCTTCGCGGGTGTAACCGGCCATTTCCTGTTCGATGATCACACAGGGGAGCCAGTGGTTGGAGCTGAAATCCGGAGAAGGAGCTTTTAAAAAAGAGACACCCGGCAGTCCTTCCAGTTGCTCGCAATAGTACCTGTGGATCTCCCGGCGCCGGGCAACAAATTTATCCAAAACAGTCATCTGGCCACGGCCTATGCCGGCACAAATATTACTCATGCGGTAGTTATAACCAATTTTGGAGTGCTGGTAGTGGGGAGCACTATCACGAGCCTGTGTGGCAAAAAATTTGGTACGTGCAACCTGTTCTTTGGTACGGCATACCAGCGCACCCCCGCCCGAGGTGGTAATGATTTTGTTACCGTTGAAAGATAAAATGCCAAATTCCCCAAAAGCACCGCAATGACTGCCCTTGTATTCCGATCCCAGCGCTTCGGCAGCATCCTCAATAACCGGGATGTTAAATTTTCCGCACACTTCCAGTATATCTTCCATTTTGGCAGGCATGCCATATAGGTGCACCGGAATGACGGCTTTGGGGTATTTCCCTGTTTTTGCAAACCGGTCTTTGATAGCAGTTTCAAGCAATTCAGGGTCCATATTCCATGTATCAGGTTCGCTGTCGATAAACACAGGTTTGGCACCTACGTAAGTAATGGGATTAGCAGAGGCAGCAAAGGTAAATGACTGGCATATAACTTCATCTCCACATTTAACACCAAGCTGTATCAAAGCCAGGTGAAGTGCTGCGGTGCCTGAACTAAGGGCTACCACATATCTGTTTTCTCCCAGGAATTCCGACAAATCGTTTTCAAAACCATCCACATTAGGCCCCAGAGGCACCACCCAGTTGGTTTCAAAAGCTTCGCGGATGAAATCCATTTCAGAGCCCGACATCTTAGCCAGGGAGAGCCATATTTTTTTGTTTTGCATGAAATTTTGTTTTTCTTCAAAGATATAACGAATTTTTATTTTAATGAGCAGGGCCACCATTAGCAGCTCCGATCACAAAATCAGCAGCCCGAAAAAGGAAGCGAATATATCGAAGGTTCGTTTAATAAACACGTTGTAATATTTCCACCTGCAAGGACTATAGGAATCGTTTATATGTTGATTCGTTTCTTTGCACGTAATACCGGATCTGAATTTTAAAATTTTATCCGTTTTTGGGGGTCAACATGGTCTGTGTTATCCAAGATAGTATAAATAATAAGTTTTATATCTGTCCAAAAAGTACGGTTTTGCATGTATTCCAGGTTAATGCGGACTTTATCCGGCCAAATAACTTCATCGTTATATTTTACCGGATCATCCTGTTGCGCCAGAATCTCCTCTTCATTGGAATATTTCATGCTTGCGGGACTGGTGATTCCCGGGCGGAGTTCAAGAATTTTACGTTGCTCACCGGTGAGTCTGTCGGCATAACCCGGTACATCAGGGCGCGGACCTACGAAGCTCATATCGCCTTTGAGAACATTCCACAACTCCGGTAATTCATCCAGCTTATACTTCCGCAAGGTGGCACCAAGGGGTGTAATCCGGCTCTCACCCTTTACCGAAACAGAACTTCCACTATGGCTGACCGACATCGTACGAAACTTCACAAGGGTAAAAAGTTTACCGTGCCGGCCTACCCGTTGTTGAGAAAAAAATACCAGGCCGCCGGACATTTTTGTTTTGATGAGAAAAGCTACTATAAGCAAAACAGGCCACAATATTAGCAGCCCGAAAAAAGAAGCAAGGATGTCAAAAGTACGTTTAAGAATCATTTTCATTTTTATAGTCAGCCTGTTGGTCGTTCAGAATATTTTGTATTGTTTTTAAAACCTCTTCTTTTTGGACATATCCGGTTTTTTTATTTTCTTCCATATTTGCCAGCAATTGTTCATCCAGCGTATCTTCTGATGTTTTAATTTCCACCCCCAGTCTTTTAGCCGGCTCCACAAAAAAATTAAACTCTTTTTTATCCCTGGGTTTTATTATAATCGAATCCATAACTTTCCTTTTTTACAAAATTAATAAAATTTGTGATGGCAAAACACAGTTTACTGATTAACAGCATTAATTCCGTAGCAAAATTATAAAAGCAGTTTCCACTATCGATCCGTAAAATAAGACAATACAATACTTGTTTGTTCTATTCTTCGGAGTCTTTGAAAAACAGGGGCGTCAATAAAATCGATATAATATTGTTTTGGTATGCTTATTTGTGTTTTTTACGGTATTTCTGCTATAATAGTTGAAGATTTACAGCCCCCGACGGGAGAATTTTTGATGCCTTATTCTATGCAAAACTGCTCAATCAGAATAAAACTAAAAAGTTTAATATATTCGGTTGCTACTGCCTGAATTCCCTCTTTCCCTGACCACCATGGATTATCATGCATTTCGTAATACCGGCCAGACGGACTAACTTTTATCTGAACTTTTACATTTTGTTTTTTAAGAGCTTTCCTGAAAATCAACAAAGCCCTCCTGGTATGGAAGGGCGATGAGACTATAATCAGTCTTTTAATTTCAGGTTGTGATGAAAGATATTTTGAAATAATTTCAGCCTCCTCGCGAGTGCTTTTAGCTTTACCCGGAAGAATTGTAACCGCCTCGCCCGGCACTCCCAGAGCATTAAGATAATTACTGCAAATTTCCGCATTAGACTTAACCTCAATACCACGAACTAAAAGCGAGTCAATACCCTGCATATTCTCTTCAACAATAATGATCCGTGAAGAGTATCCGGCATTATACAGATCAGCTGTCTGCAATACCCTGTCGGCTACCGATCCCATCAACATAACCAATGCATCGGCTTTCACAGGGTCATCATCCCTGATCAAAAATCTATCAGCACGATGAAATAGTAAAATAAAAGCAGATAGTAAGACAGCTGCAGCTGAATAAAATAAGATTTTACGTTTCATCTTATTAAAATTGTTTATCTATATGGTATAAGATGGAACTCGCACATGTTTTAATCATACTTTTTTGTGATTTTACAATCATGCTCGTTTCATTACGCATGATTAAGTTCGCATTTGAGGATTTACGACCATGGTAAAGGCTGATAGTTTGGACAAGGTGGAATTAAATTACCAATTGCGGTACAATTAAATATGTATGACCACTTCTAGGTCATAAGGACTGTCAAAACCTGAGCCGACTTTATAGCTAATGACGCTGCTTTATTGAACCGGGAAGTCTATAATTCCAACATGGAGTCAAGTTAAATTTAAATAAGAGACAAAAGATGATTTAACTTTTCCTTATCTTCGAAATGGGTTACTGCGATATTGTGATAAGTCTTGTTTCTTTTTGAATGATTTTTTTGAACTGCTTCTAATATGGCTCTTACGTTTGGGTTTTCATGAATAAATATGGCATTAATTTTTTTGTTTTTAATGAATTGAATAAACTCATCGGCAAAAGCTCTTGAAACAAAATCAATGTCTTCAAAGTCAAAGATAATTTTATTATAGGCAGAACAAATAAGATTATTCTCAAAGACTTCAATTGCTTTACGTGTTGTAATTGTTGAAGGCAGATAATTTACTATTTTAAAAATAGATTCCATAGAAAACAAATTTAGTTCATTAATCAATAATAACAAAATTATTCAAGAAATGTTGTATAATTAAAATTTGTAGGTTCCTGAGCAGGGATTTGCAATGCAAGCATTGTGCCATTCCACCCATAATCCCTTAAAGGGATAATTTGTTCAAGTTCACTGTTGTAAATATAGAATGCCTTACCTGAGAACAGGAAATATTTCCCTTTCATCCCGTCAACAAGCATCCTGCGTGATGTGTCTATCCCGTAACCTCGTGTTTCTGTAGTTTTTTTAGTGCTTTTGCCGTTGATGGCCATTTTTAGAGCTTCTACGTCATTTTTGATGTAAATGTTACCAGATTTGGTGTAAGACCCTTTTATACCGATCCCACGATCAACAATACATACATCAATATATCCTTTATACGGATAATTTTGTGCCATAATCCAACCATTGTAAACTTCTGAGTGGTCTGTGATATTATCAATGGCCTCACTAATGAGGTATTTAATAACCGAAACCAATTGACCTTTAATCTTTAGTTGCTGAACTAGCCCGACTTTCCGAGTTATCTAAAAAGAGGCGCGTAATGGCCTGATATGTAATTATATAATAACGTGATTTCATTCCC
>ENA-OSEO01001046-OSEO01001046.1-sediment-metagenome-genome-assembly--contig:-NODE-1046-length-57326-cov-5.402505_pt1 | contig 57326 bp, 53 predicted proteins | sample MGYA00237883_ERZ534232 | MGnify/ENA metagenome assembly ERZ534232
CGCGGTCTCTGTGTGCCTGATTGCGCTGAAGGAGCTCTTCAGATCGTTGATGGGAAAGCTCGCCTCGTCAAGGAGATCTACTGCGATGGATTGGGAGCGTGCCTTGGCGCGTGTCCAGAGGGTGCGCTGACGCTGGAGGATCGCGAGGCCGAAGCGTTTGACGAGGCGGCTGTGGAAGAGCACCTTCAGCAGGCGGGGTCGAACGAGCAGCTCCCCTGTGGTTGCCCCGGATCAGCCATGCGGATCATGGGCGGGAAGGCGGCAGCCCCGACTGACACACTTGCCACGAGTAGCTCGATTACGTCTGCGCTCAGGCAATGGCCGGTGCAGCTGATGCTCGTACCGCCGAGAGCGGCATCCCTCAAGGGGGCAGACATCTTGCTCTGTGCCGACTGTGTCCCCTTCGCGATGCCGGACCTGCATTCGCGTTTCATGGCCAATCGATCGGTTCTCGTTGCGTGTCCAAAACTCGATGATGCAATGCACTACCGATCAACGCTGGCCGAGCTCTTTCAAGAAGCTCAGCCGAAGAGCATCACGGTCCTCCGCATGGGGGTTCCATGCGGAGGAGGGTTGGCGCACCTTGCAGAGGAGGCCTACAAGGAAGCAGGGCTCGACTGTCCGCTCTACATTCACGTTGTTGAGATCGAGGGAGGTGCGGTGCGAGCATGAGTTTCCGATGCCCGGGGCTAAGCGGGCGCACGTTGGCTTCGAAGGCAGTTGTGTGTCCGGGTGCGGTGCGTCAGTGGAGATCTTCTCCGACGAGGCGTCTGCTCGATGCCTCCTCTGTCGCGGCGGCGTGAGGCCGTATTCGTTTGACAAGCGTGGCAGGCTGGTCAATGATGGAAAGCCAAGGAGGCAGGGCATGTTCTCGAAAAGAATCGGGAGAACTGCTAGAAGATCGCTCGAATACGCCGAGAGCATCATCAACACTGTCCGTGAGCCGCTGCTTGTCCTGGATCAGGATCTACGGGTACTCACCGTCAGTCGTTCCTTCTATGAGTTCTTCAAAGTGCGACCTGAAGACACCGTGGGACAGCTCATTTATGACCTGGGCAACAGGCAGTGGGACATCCCCAAACTGAGGGAACTGCTAGAAACGATTCTTCCCCACGAGACCACCTTTGATGACTACGAGATGGAACATGATTTCGCTACCATTGGCAGGCGCACAATGCTCTTGAATGCGCGGCAGATTCAGAGGAAGTTGGGCGAAGAACGGATCGTCCTCCTGGCGATCGAGGACATCACCGAGCGCAGTGAGATAGAAGATGGTCTGGAGAAGGCCCATGAAGACTTGAAGGAGTTGACCCGCGAGTTGGAGCGCGTTGCGCGGGTGAAGTCCGAATTCCTGGCCAACATGTCGCACGAGCTCAGGACTCCGCTTAACTCCATCAACGGGTTCTCCGAAGTGTTGTACGACGAGACGTTCGGACCGCTGAATGCGAAGCAGAAGACATACGTAAGCAATGTCCTGACCAGCGGAAAGCACCTTCTCCTGCTCATCAATCAGTTACTCGACATGGCGAAGGTCGAAGCCGGGAAGATGGCGCTGGCGCTGTCCAGTTTGCCCATGAAGAGCCTCTTGAATGAGATTTCGCAGCTGCTGGCGGACACGGTTAGCAGGAAGAAGCTTCGAGTGACGCTCGAAATCGCCGAAGACCTGCCGAGTATTGAGGCGGATGAACTCAAGGTGAGAGAGATCTTCTACAACTTGCTTTCAAACGCGGTCAAATTCACCCCCGAGGGTGGTGACATCGGCATGCGGGCGAAGAAGGCTGATTCCGAGATAGAGGTCGTGGTCTGGGACACGGGAGTCGGGATCGCGCCGGAGAATATGGACAAGATACTCGAAGGGTTCTTCCGTGTCGATACGCCGTATTCCAGGGTGACTGAGGGGACCGGGCTCGGTTTGCCGCTTTCGAAGCAGTTGGTTGAGCTGCATGGCGGGAGTCTTTCTGTCGAATCAGAGGGATTGGACAAAGGCACCTCGGTCCGTGTCACCTTGCCCATGACACCGAGGGGGCGGGTATGAGACTGAGAGTGCTGGTTGTCGATGACAACAGCAGTAATCTGATGCTAGAGCAAGACCTGCTGGAATGCGCTGACTTCGAGGTACTCGAGGCGAGAAACGCCGCAGACGCCATCACCATTGCCAGGAGTGAGAAGCCGGACGTCATCGCCATGGATGTGCGGCTTCCAGACATGCGTGGGTCGGAAGCCGCCAGGATACTGCGTCAAGACGAAGAGACGCGCGACATTCCGATTGTTTTTGTGACCGCATCCGTGATGCCGGGCGATAGAGAAGAGCTGAAAGGCATACCCAACACTGGGTTCATCGGAAAGCCGATCGACACGCGGACGTTCGCAGAACAGATTCGGCGCTTCTGTGTCCGCGATGGGGAAGAGGTGGAACGGTCACATGACATGTGAGAAGGGAATGGAAGAGCAACCGCGGATCTTAGTTGTTGACGATCATCCTGAGAACATCGAACTCCTCGAAGCATTCCTTGTTCCGCAGGGCTATGAGGTTGTCAGAGCAGCAACTGGCGAAGAGGCTCTCAAGCGACTCTCAAGCAACGATATCGCGCTGATGCTCCTGGACGTGATGATGCCCGGCCTCGACGGCTATGAAGTTACCCGCAGAGTCCGGCAAGACAGCGTGCATGGACAGCTTCCGATCGTCTTGGTTACCGCGTTGCGGGACAAGGAAGAGCGGGTGAAGGGAATCGAGGCCGGCTGTGATGATTTCCTTTCGAAGCCGGTCGACAAGATGGAGCTTCTGGCCCGGGTCCGGTCCCTGCTGAAGGTCAAGGCCTACAACGACTTGATGAGTAAGTACCGGGAAGATCTGGAGTCTGAGGTAAACAGCAGGACCGAGGAACTACGGCACGCGATTGAGGGGATACGGGCAGCTTCGCTGGAGACCATCGTTCGACTCTCGATGGCGGCGGAATACAGGGACGAAGACACGGGCGCACACATCCTCAGGATGAGCCATTACGCGGCAGCGGTTGCCAAGCAGATGGGACTGTCAGAGAAAGACGTGGAGACAATCCTCTGTGCCGCGCCGATGCACGATGTTGGCAAGATTGGGATTCCTGACCACATCCTCCTGAAGCCCGGCAAGCTGGATGCTGAGGAATGGGAGATCATGAAGTCGCACACGACGATCGGGGTGCGAATCCTGGAGGGATCCGACGCCGACGTGATTCAGCTGGGAGAGACCATCGCCGGAACCCATCACGAAAAGTGGGATGGTGAGGGCTATCCATCCGGGCTGAAGGGGGAGGGCATACCGATATCGGGACGGATCACGGCGATTGCCGATGTCTTTGATGCGCTGACATCCAAGCGCCCCTACAAGGAGCCGTTCTCACTCGATCGCTCGTTCTCGATCATCAGAGAAGGGCGGGGCACGCACTTCGACCCCACCGCGGTCGATGCGTTCTTTGCAGTGGAGAGCGAGATCCTGCAGGTCAAGGTGCGCTACCAGAACGAAGGGCAGAATCTCCTTGCCCTTCTCCCCTCGCGGGATTACTCCTGAAGTCGAACCTGGCAGAGACCATGCGAGAGGAACGTTCAGATCTTCACTCGGCAGGTCGGATGAGCTAGGCTGACCGGAACGGCACGCCTGTCTCGGGTCGGGTATGACTCCTCCAGATGCACAGCGGGCCCAAACACCAAAGGCGTGCTGCATCGTGGACACGCAATCAGAAGAGCGCCAGTTGGAGAAGTCCCGGCGCTTTGGAGCTTGTATCACTGTAGGAAGAACCTTCGTTCTGTCCACTGAGTGGTAGTTTGGAGCCTGGGGGACTGAATGCAGAACGCGTTTGTGCATCGCTGCATGGTGACCGGTGTCCTCTGGAATCAACTCGCAGGCTTCGATGTGCTGTTCAGATCTGCCTTGAAGTGCTCGGGGATCATCCGGCCTCTCAGCCGGGCTCGAGCGATCATGGCACTGCCTTTGGGCCGGGCCCAAGGGTGAAGGTCAACTCTCTGGTTCGTGCTCTGCGAGCCAAGCATCGCAGTAACCCACCCAGAGACGATTATGGTCCTCTGGTTCGACCACGCGGACTGCCAGATCGGCAATGCTCCGAATGCCGAGCCCCGGACCTCTCCGATGGATGTGCTTGTACAAGCGTGCCGATCCCCCAATCTGGTCCAACGCGGCGTACTCCGCAGCTATGGTGCCTTCAGCAGCTTCGAACGCAGCGAAGGTCCTAGCGTGTCCGTCAATCAAGCTGAACTCCCCATCGATGCTCGTGACGAGCACAGGCGGGAGCGAGCTCTGACCGCCAGCCCTCCGGACCGAGCGAACCCGGTCCAGCTTGGCGCGGTTGATGTATCAGTTGTTTGGTCTTAGGTCTGCGATGCGGTAACACTCTACATTGGCCATTCCTTGGCCCAATCCCCCTTGCTCCGGAGTCGTGAACTACCACACCAATCCTATCATCGAGCAACAGCTTCGGCTAGCCTGCAGGTTGACTGACCTTCACCCTGGGGCCGCGCAGCAGTTCATCACGCATCACAACAGCGTCTTGGGGGGCTGGTTCGCGGAGGTCAAGCCAGCAAGCGAGATCGAGTTCGCGGGGGCCGGATAGCCGCGCACTCTCCTTGAGTCGGTGGGGAGGTGGAGGGCTGGCGGGCTAGTCGGGAACGGGCTATCAAGCGGCGAACGTGGTGCTCAGCGCTCGCTTCGCACGCGGTCGATCACACGAAGGAACTCTCTCGTTGTGTGCGGATCTACATCTCTTGGCTCGATTGTCAGAGGACCGGTGTAGTCCCACTCGTGCACGATCATCCTCACGGCATCGAGAACGGACTCGAAGTCGCCCTGGGAGGGAGTAGAGCCTGCGCGTAGTTCGCACGGCACATGAACGTTGGCGATGCGGTCCACGTCGGCCTGGAACTGCGCGAGCTCATCGAAGAGCATTGCCCACCGCAGGTCCAAGGTAATCCAGTGAAACCTCTCAAGCAGCGTGCGAGGCGTCATCTCGTCAAGATGGGTCGGAACATTCTCAACAGCTGCCCTGACCTTCGGGAAACGCGATGACGCCTGTCGGACGCCATCCTCAAGAACGCCCACATCGAAGTCCTCAAGCCACGTGTCCCAGAGGTGAATGACGCAGACCCTGGCGCCGACGCTCTGCGCAAGGGCCATGCCCTCTTCGATGAGCGTCTTGCCGTGTCTGACCTCGTCTTCTCGACCGGAACACAGAGCAGTACCGACGTCTCGGTTCGCGTGAACGGAAAGGACAGGCAGGCTAGCCTGCGCGAGAAGAGCGGCGAGATCCCCAACGCTGTGTTTCTCCGCCCGCTTCCAGGCTGGCAGGCGTTTCTCCCGCTCGTCGCGCGGAGGACCGCGGCGATCCCACTCCGCAAGGTTCTGGAACTCGAAGCCGTCGACATGTGCTTCAGAGATTGCCCACTGCATGAAGCGAAGCGTGTCCTGAATCCGGTATCCGCTGCCGCCAAAGACCTTGACGCACGGAGCAACCGAGACTGAAAGCGGGTTGATACTCATCCTCGGTTCGCCTTCTTCCTCATCGGAGTAGCCTCCAGCTCCGCGGTCCAGTCAGGATCATACTCAGGTGCGCTCGATTGCGGCACGTGCGGGAAGCAGAGTGGATCGAAAGGTACGTTGGAGCCTGGGGGACACGAAGAGAAGGGCGCTCGGCAGCGGTCAAGGTGGGATCGGTGTCTGGCGAGCCTGCTGCTTCCGAGCGATGAGCCAGAGATACTCGATCTCCATCTCTCCCTCGATCTGGCTCTCGATGGCCGTGTCCAGCAGCTCGAAGCCCGATTCGGCGACCAACTGCTTGGTCGTTTCCGGCTGGTGACAGCTGAAGTACATAGGGACACCCAGCCACTCAGCCGTCACGTCATCGAATTCACTCGCCTCCGTGCTCAAGAGAAAGAGACCACCGTCGTTCAGCCAGTCATGGATGCGGAGGAACAGACGCGCATGCTCCCGTCGCGGGATGTGTTCAATCGTGTAGAACGACACAACTGCGTCGAATGAAGCCGAAGGGAAGTCGATCGATCCTGCATCTCCCAGAATGAAGCGCCCGGTGGGAACGTTGCGGCGGGCGAGGTTGATCTGCGCTTGCGATATGTCAACTCCTGTAAGCCTGTGGGTCTTCGCAATCTCTGGTCCTGCGGGTACTGCCGAGCCACAGCCAAGGTCGAGGACTGCGGAGTCCTTGCCAAGTCGGTCCAGGATTCTCCGAAGCCATGCCATTCGCGGCCAACGCACTTCCCCCTCAAGTCGCGAGTACTCCGCGGCTACGCGGTTGTATCCCTCCTGGACGATCCGCTTCTGGCGCTCGCCCTCACCCACATGAGTCATGGTTGGCAGATTCTAGCACGCGCTCCCTTCGACTTGGATCACGTTTCCGCGACTGATCGCTCGGGAGTGACAACCAGGAGCAGCTGGCTCTTGCGGGAGGCAGATCAACGCGTGAGCTAGGGGGCTTCAGAAGACTAGATTGGAACAGCGTTTTGGTCCCGAGGGGATTCGAACCCCTGTCGACGGGATGAGAGCCCGCTATCCTAGGCCACTAGACGACGGGACCGGTCGATCAGACAATTATCTCCGATCGCTCGATCGTCATCAAGCTTCCTCGGGACGATCGGCCGCCCCGCCAATCTCCTCCCTCGCCGCCGTGAGCGCGTCCATGAGATCGTCGAACATCTCGACCGGAATCGCGATCCCCTTGCGCGTTGGCCGCCACTCCCCTTCTTCGGCCTCGTAGAAGTTCCGGATGTCCACGTAGTCTCGCTCACGGAATCGCGACAGCCGAATCCGCACCTGCCCCCCGAGCCCCTTGTCGATCACGCGGATCAGGCGCTCCTCGCCTGCCTCGATCTCCCGCTCCGCCATCGCTCCTCCTTTCACACCCGGCTCGCCGGCTCCGCTCGGCCGGTCCGGGCCGGTCCGCCTACTTTCGGAGGTCTCGGCGCCGGTTTCAAGTCGCAGCAGACGCGAAGCTCGATCGAGGGCCTGCGACGGACGGAGAGCTCGAGATCCGAGCCTTCTTCCCTCACCGATCCCGGCCGACTCTGCGGTTGTACAACTCGTGCACACAACGAGAGGGCGAGGAGGCAGTCAGCTTCGCGTATTTCCTTGTTGTTCATGCCTCCATCACAAGAAGAGCAGTCCGTCATTGCGAGTGACTTGACGAAGCAGTACCTAGGCCGCATGCTGCAGGAAGATCTACGCAAATGGAAGTCTAGACCTTCCACGGGCTAGAATAGAATGCTATCATCAGAGAAAACTACAACACCTATTCACGCCATCTTTGATCATGCATTCGGCCGTGATTATCCCATTCTGTATCGAGTGGGATGTCTTTCATAGAAGCGCCCCTTCTCGTGAGGCGGCTCCGAACCTTGCCCAACCGCCGAATAGGCCACTATCATCACGGCAGGTTCACTAGATAAGGTGCTTACTAAGAACTGCTGATGATTATTCTACACGCAGGCTCTGTTGATGATCACTTGCTCCTTTGGGGAGAGAAGTCGGTCGAGGACGGAGGCTCTTCCACGCCACCACGAAGGCGAAAGGTAGAGAAGACGCCACCGAGCTCCTATCCGTTCGAGGCCGGGTTCAGCGATCTCTCCTCGGCGCTGAAAGCAGCGGGTGTTCCCGTCAAGATCCAGAAGAAACGAATGAGATCGGCCATTGCCTGGATTCCTACCAAGGGAGATCAACCGTTCGCCTCCAGCCCGCTCATCGCCGAAGCCCCAGAATCTCGGGCGAAGGTACGACTTGCCTCATGGGTGGTTACAGTGTTTCCCCTCATGCCGAAAGAGACCGTCGATCTGTTGAGTGTGAGTGCGAACAGACAAACGTTAGCTCCAGGAGTTGTCGTTGGCCCTGATCTGGTATTCTGGACAACGGCCCTCCACTTCTCCGGGGCGCTGGTGGCCAGGCAACGCTACCTGCCTGGTCTGTCGGTGAACGGCGGCAGCTGCCGGGCGACTTGGGGACCGATCTTTGCCGGTGATGACGCGGCCCGGCTCACCGCTCTGGCCGCACTGATGCCTCCGATCTGCCGGGCGCTCTCCGGGCTCGAGGAGACGTCCGCTCCTGCAATGCCCAAGGAATCTCTCCTCAAGCGGTTCATCGCCAGGATGGTGGATCACCTCGTCCGCTTCTCCATCAAGGAACCCCCGTTGCAGGAATCGGAACACGGCAATCAGCATGCCTTTGAAAGCACTCACGACGCCTGGCTTTACGCCCTACAGACGTCCGATGGCAGAGTAGTGGGAGGTGAGGATGAATTAACGCAGCTTGCGGAACAGGTACGTACATGGCATCAGCCCCTCGAAACCTCTCTAGCCTCCCCCGTGCGGCTGTGCTTCCGCCTCGAAGAACCGCAAAGAAGGCCACCGTCGGACAAGAAGCAGGCGGATCCTTCAGCGGATCACTGGCACGTTCGCTACCTCCTCCAACCTTATGATGATCCAAGCCTGCTCGTCCCGCTTGAGGACGTATGGCAGACAAAGGAAAAGAAGGTTTCCGCGCTCAAGCGGTATGGCGTGAATGTCGCGGAACACATGCTCTCTTCGTTGGGGCAGGCCGCAGGCCTTTGTCCACGGATCTCCGCCAGCCTGCAGGCCCCCGCTCCCACTGGATACTCACTCGATACACGAGCGGCACATCAGTTCCTCACTGAGACGGCAATCGTCTTGGAGCAGAGCGGTTTTGGGGTGATGCTTCCCGCCTGGTGGACCCGCAAGGGGACAAAGACCCGCTTTGCCCTTCGCGCCACGGTAAGAAGCCCAGCGATGCACGGGAAAAGCGGTCTCTCCCTGGAAGAGGTAGTGAAGTTCGACTGGGAGCTGGCCCTCGGTGACCGAAAACTCACCCAACGCGAGCTGGAGGCACTGGCCAAGCTGAAGGCGCCACTCGTCCAGATTCGCGGCCAGTGGGTGGAGATGAACGCGACGGAGATTCAAGCGGCGATCGAGTTTTGGAAGGACCAGACCCCAATAGAGGCAACAGTACGGGATATCGTGCAGATGACGCTTGGGTCCAAGGACGCCCCAGGCGGATTCAACTTTGGCGGAGTCACGGCCACGGGTTGGATCGGAAAGCTTCTCAGACAATTAGATGGAAGAACGGAGTTTGAGGAGCTCGCTTCCCCAAAGGCGTTTTCCGGCACGTTGCGACCGTACCAAGTGCGCGGATATTCGTGGCTCTCTTTCCTGCGCAAGTGGGGCTTGGGCGCGTGCCTGGCAGACGATATGGGATTGGGTAAGACGATCGAGACCTTAGCAATGATCGAGCGCGATTGGGAAGAGGACATCAGGCGACCGGTACTCCTTATCTGCCCAACCTCCGTGGTAAACAACTGGCAGAAGGAGGCCGCGCGGTTCACGCCAAAGCTTCCAGTGCTCGTCCATCACGGCGCTGAGCGGTTGAGAGGAAAAGCGTTCGCCAAGAAAGCACGCAAGCAGGCGATGGTGATCTCAAGCTATGGCCTGCTGCAGCGCGACATCGAATCCCTGCAGAAGGTGTCTTGGGCCGGGGTGGTGCTCGATGAAGCGCAGAATATCAAGAACCCTGGGACCAAACGGGCCCGTGCCGCGCGAGCGATACGAACCGACTATCGCATTGCTCTGACCGGCACGCCGGTGGAGAACAGCGTCGGCGACCTGTGGTCCATCATGGAGTTCTTGAATCCCGGACTCCTTGGGACGCAGGCCGATTTCAAGCGCAATCTCCTTATTCCCATTCAGGCACAACGAGACGCCACCGCCACCGAGCAGCTGAAGCGGATCACAGGGCCGTTCATCCTACGGCGGCTGAAGACAGACCGATCGATCATCGCCGATCTGCCCGAGAAGATGGAGATGAAGGTCTTCTGCACTCTAACAGAGGAACAGGCATCCCTGTACGCCGCCGTGCTGAAAGACGTGGAAGAGGGACTCGCCTCCACTGAGGGGATCGAGCGCAAGGGGATCATCCTCGCCACACTCTCCAAGCTGAAGCAGGTCTGCAACCATCCGGCACAGTTCTTGGGCGATAACTCGCGCCTTTCCCATCGCTCGGGAAAGCTCGATCGCCTGACGGAGATGCTGGAGGAGATCATCGCGGTCGGGGATCGGGCACTCATCTTCAGCCAATTCGCCGAGATGGGCAAACTCCTGAGAAGACACCTGCAAGAGACGTTCGGCTACGAGATACCGTTCCTCTATGGCGCTGTCTCCAAGAGCAAGCGCGATCAGATGGTCAACCGCTTTCAGGGCGAGGACGGCCCGCCCATCTTCCTCCTTTCCCTCAAGGCTGGCGGTACGGGCTTGAACCTCACCGGCGGCAATCACGTCTTCCACTTCGATCGCTGGTGGAACCCGGCGGTAGAGAACCAGGCGACCGACCGCGCTTTCCGCATTGGCCAGACGAAGAGCGTTCAGGTACGCAAGCTCATCTGTGCCGGGACGCTGGAAGAGAAGATCGACGAGATGATCGAGCGCAAGAAGGAGATCGCCGAGACGGTGGTCGGGACCAGTGAGGGTTGGATCACCGAGCTTTCCAACGCCGATCTTAAGGAGATCTTCGCCTTACGCAGGGAGGCGGTGGGAGACTAGGATGGCCAAGAGGCCAAGAGGAGTGAGGACCATGGAACGAGGATCTGATGGGGATAGTCGAGGACGCTTGGCCGCGGGAGCGTGATAACAGTCCAAGTGAACAGGAGATCGAAGAGCAAGATCAGTACATGCTTCGCTGGCAAAGGAACTTGCGTTTGGCTGCCCATGCCACGGCCGCTGCATTCGCTCAGCTTTCCGAGGTGGAGAGAGTGATGCTCTCTGGGTCCGCAGCTGTCCCATTGAACAAGGAACTCCCCCGGTTTCGCGAATTCCGCCGCCACGGGATCACCGTCTGGCATGAGTGCAAGGACGTTGACCTCGCCGTATGGCTGAGCGATCTCGATCATCTGCGGGGACTGCAGAAGGCGCGGTCCCACGCGATAAACCGGGTTTATCGGAGGCAGAATGTCGGCGTGGCGCACCATCAAGTCGAGGTCTTTATCCTGGAACCGGGAACGGACGGGTACCTGAGGCGATTGTGCACGTTCAATCAGTGTTCCAAAGACAGGCTGGACTGCCTTGTTCCCGGCTGCGGCGAGATCGGGTTCCTCCAACAACACAAAGGATTTGTCTTCTCGAAGGACGCCCTTGTCATCGGCAAGGCCATCACCCTGTTCGAAAGGCAAGGGACAGCACCGTTGAAGGGGGACTACGATGTCGCGCTACCGTGATTACTACTATTTTCCACCGTCCAGCCCCCGCAGCGTGACGGGAGGGATCAAGGCGCACTCCAAGCGTGGCGCATTCGGCAAGAACTGGTGGGCACAGCGGTGGATCGCGGTTCTTGAGAGCTTCAACATGGGGGCCCGGATCACGCGCGGGCGAACCTATGCCCGCAAAGGGCAGGTGATCTCCATCGACATCGACAAGGGGATTGTCACGGCCGAGGTTCAGGGTTCTCGCGCCAAACCCTATCGTGTATCGATCAAGGTAAAGACGCTCTCGAAGGCGAAGTGGCAGAAGCTAGGCGATATCCTTTCCGGACGGGCCGTCTTCGCGGCTAAGCTCCTCTCAGGCGAGATGCCGAATGACATCGAGGACGCGTTTGCCGAGGCTGGGCTATCCCTGTTTCCTGAAAGACGAAGTGATCTTGAGACCGACTGCTCCTGCCCCGATTGGGCAAACCCCTGCAAGCATATCGCGGCAGTCTACTACCTGCTGGGCGAGGAATTCGACCGCGACCCGTTCTTGATCTTCAGATTGCGAGGGATCGAGCGTGAGAAACTCGTGGAGTGGGTCGCCGGGAGGAAAGACACACCCACACTGATCAACGAACCAGTGCCAGAGCCTCTCCCAACAGAACCAGAGGCGTTCTGGAACGCTCCCAAGGGGAGGGCGCCGCTATTGGGCGAGGTGCGTATCCCTCCAGTCGTTGCCGCGCTCCCCAAACGGCTGGGGAAGTTCCCGTTCTGGCGCAGTGGGACCGACCTCATCGAAGCAACGGAGACGATCTATCGTGCAGCCTCGCCAGCCGGCCTGGAGATCTTCCTTGATAGCTGCCGTACCCCAACTGATGACTGAACCCTCCTGTTCTCAAGACTCGATTTGGCTGCCGTTCAGCAGTTCGTGAACATAACGAGGGCATATAAAGCAGCCGTAGCTTGGGAAAGGAGAGTGTCGAAGGTGTGAGGGGATTGTGACCACGCAGCCGGGCGCCCGACGGCCGGGGTCGCAAGGTAACGCGGTGAAAGCTTGAGATCTAGCGCTCCGAAGTCGCCAAACGCTTCATCCTGACGGTCAAGAACGACGCATTCTCGTTCCCGGGTGAACGAGGCGAAGCTGGCCAAGGAGGCGGCGCTCGGCCCTCTGGACGCGATCCCGCGTACCCAGTCCGCTGACACCTCGGACAGCACTGAAACAGCCATACCACCTTGCTGTTCCGCTGCTTGGAGAACGGGAACTCCAGGTTGATTCCACTCCCGATCTTGGCCGGGTTTGGGATCAGTGCGGTTCTTGCACGCCAAGGAGGGTCAACCGCTCGAAGGCGACGATCGCGCGCTCGCCAGCAGGGGAGTAGACCATCTCGCCTGGGCCGAGCTCGACCTCCCGCCCGTGGAGGGTGAACTTCCCTCTCCCGGAGACCACATAGAAGAAGACGTTGTACTCCTCGTAATGCACAGGGATCTCCTGCTTCGCATCAAGGCTGATGACCAGGACGTTGAAGTCCGTCCCGCGGTGGACCTCCCGTTTGCCAGGCCCGGCAGCCGGGAATGTGATCAGGTCCTCCAAACGTACCTTCTCGTTCATCCTGCTCTCCTCCCTTCCGTCCAGTGAATAGCCGCCTCGATCGTCCAGCCCATCAACGCGACGAAAACCACTGTCAATCCGAGTCTCAACGCCATGAACTGCGGGCCAAGGAACCGGAGCTCCACGAGTTCCTGAGGGATCTTGATGCACGCCCAGGCGGAGAGAAACGCGACCACGTTTCGCACGCTGGCTCCTTTGCGTAGAAACATATCAGCCATGGGGAACGCAACATACAGAGGGCCCGTGGGCAAGGTCCCCATCAGCAAGGCCAGCCCCATCCCCCTGAGGCCGGAGCCAGTGCCCAAGTACCTCACCACGGCATCCTTGGAGATCCAGACGCCGAACAGCCCCATCAAGACGAGCACAGCCGGCAGGATCTGCACCATGTCCAGGAAGTAGGTCCACGTGATGTCGGTGGCCCGTTTCCCCTGCGTGGGAAGCAGGAAGCTCAGCAGCACAAGCCCTCCTGCAAACGCAGCCAGGAGCAGCCAGCTACGAATGCTCTTCGATCGCGTCATGAGAGGATCCTTCCCATCAGCAGCGCGATGATCAGCGCCACGACAAAGCTGAGCCCGTTGCGGAGCAAGGCCAGCTTCCGCCCGAGGATCCTGATTTCCACGGGTAACGTCACCATCCCGACCATCGTCAACGTGGTGATGAACGCTGCGATGGCGGTCACACTCGCCCCTTCCGCGAGGAGCGATCCGGCCAGCGGGAACGCCACCAGCGCCGGCATGTAGATCATGGCGCCGAAGAGCGCCACAACCAGGGTGCTGCCGAAACCGCCGTCGCTTCCGATGATTCCCGAGATCGTCCCTTCCGGGAGGAACCCCAGTATGCCCCCGATGAGGAGGATGACCATCCCCACGGCCGGTCCCAGTCGGGACAGGAATCGTCCCGCTGCTTTGAGGGCGTCCGCCGTCCTCCCGCGATCCTTGAACAGCGAGAGGAGGAGACAACCAAAGGCGAGGGCATTTACCAGAAGGGCTGTAGCGCTCATCGGGATTCTCCCTTCTGGCCCGTCGGCCCTCCCTCAGCCCGCAGCCTCCAGTCGAGGGCCGCTTCCTTCGGACAGGCGCTCACGCAGGCGCCGCAGGCGTAACAATCGGCGTGCAGCTTCCTTCCCATGTAGAAGTCCGCCATCGCCTGCGTGGGGCAGGCAGCCACGCATAAGCGGCAGCTTCCGCAGCGAGCCCGGTCGATCCGGGGACGCAGCAGGCTCCCCTGCTCGGCCACCCACCCGACGAGCCCGAACGGGCACAGGAATTGGCACCACGGTCGATAGGTGAAGAGGCTGCATAAGAGCAGTACTCCCACAAAACTGGCGGCGGCCGGTGCCAGCGAGAGGGAGAACAAGGAGAACGGATCAATCAGCCGGATCCAGTCCAGTCCTACCGCCGCCAATGCGCTCATAAGCGCGAGGAACGAGAGCATCCGGACGCTGTTGCTGAGCCAGAATCGAGCCCTCCACTTGGGGGTCGGGGCACGATGAAGCAGGTCTTGGAGCAGCCCCAGTGGGCACCCCCAGCCACAGATCGCCTTGTTGGAGACCCAGACAAGCAGTAGCAGCCCCCCGGTCATCCCGGCCAGGGGGAGCAACAGCTTCCGCTGCACCAGGACGCCGGCGAGAACGGTTCGCAGCGCGGATACCGGGCTCGGTAGCGCGCCGCCGGGAAGCAACAATCCCGGCAGGAAGCCAAAGACGAGCACTCCTCCCACAACGAACCCAAGCCGTACCGTGCGGCTCACCTGGCCGCGCCACAGGAGGTAGGACGACATGAGCACTACAGCGAGCCACAGACCGAGCTGAACAACCACCATTGGGCTGAGCACCCCTGCCTTCGTCATTGCCTGTCCTCCTCCCCGAATGGTCCCTGTTCCTGTTCGGCGGAACCCAGCGCCTGCTGCAAAAGGTCGAGGAATACTGAACGCTCCTCGGGACGAAGGGCCGCCAGAAGATGTCGCGCCTTATCCCTTCGGAACGTCTCTGCCCGGCGGTGCAGCGACGCTCCTTTGCGCGAGAGGAACAACTGCACAGCGCGTCCATCCGTTGGGTCAGGACGGCGCTCAACAAGCCCTTTCTTCTCCAAGTGTCGAACGGCAACGCTCGCCGTAGGCGGCGTTACACCCAAGGCGTCGCCCACGTCTTTCAGGCGACAGCCGGGGCTTTGGGCAATCTGCGCTAGGAACACGAGCTGAGGCGGGCTCAGGCCGGCAATCCTCAGTGGATGCGTGCTCATCCCCAAGCGGCGTAGCCGCTCAAGCAACAGAAGCAGTCTTGCATCATCGCTCATTTCGTCCTCCCAAAGGGAATCGACAGGGTGAATTATTAGTTTATCGAACTAACTATAACTCACATTGTCGTCATGATCAAGCATCGATCGTCCTATTGATCTGTCGCCTGGCCCCGCGCACCGAGTCGTCGGCCCGGCAAACCATCAACCGACCGATAATCCAACGGGTCTGGCTACTGACGTTGGGGCGAGCTCCAGGAATTGGGGGACACAATAACGAGCATCTCGTCGTCTGGAAATGGGGTTCATGTCGCTGTAATCGCCTGGAACGGACGATTGCCCGTATCTCTGAGACCGGAGGGTCAAGACCCGGGAGGGCTCGAGAAGGGACAGGCCGGTGCTTCTGAATGCGGGCTTGCTGCCCAGTTCACTCCTACCATTTCCAGGGGGCTTCGGGCGCGAGATCGATCCGGGCGGCTTCGCCTCGGGCGAGATCCTCTCGTCGACGTCATGTGCCTGTTACGAAGCACTCCTTCGCCAGAGGCTCTTGTGCTGTCCTGGACGATTTCTGAGCTCACAGCACAGCCTTACGAGCCGATTCTCTGCTTCTGGCTAGCCTGGATTTTCGCCTAAAGGAATTGGACCCCAATCTGGCGCAGGAGAGGGTCAGCGGATTTCAAGGTGCAACGAGCGTCCTCCCCACCACGGAACAATGGGTGTGGCCTCCAAGGCGCCGCTGCTAAGTAGGAGCGGGTGATGGGCCAAGCGGCGTATCCTGACCCGGATCTGTTCGGGGGTGACGGCAACGCGAGCCGGTGTGTTGAGGAAACGGCGGAAGATCTGTTTGGGCTGGGCGGTTTCAAACCCGGGTAGTTGCCTTGCCAGGTGACGATACAGCGCGTTGGCGATGAGCGTGAGCATCACATCCAGGTCTACCTGGATGGCGATCGCGGAGCACAGTGCGTCCAAATGGAAGAAGTCGACGTTCTCGGCGATCCCATTCTCGATGAGCATGCGACGTGCGTAGCGCTCGACCAACTCGGCTGCCTTGGTCTCGGAGTCGTTCGTGAGGAACAGTGTGGGCTGTTCATGGCCCAGCCCCCGCACGGCTACCTGACGAAGGGGCCGGCGAAGGGAACGCAAAGAGACTGAGGATTCAGTGTAGTAGACGGTGCGGTAGCGGCGGCTCACCCCGGCAAGTGTCATCCGTTTCCATGCACTCGCCGGTAAGGTTTCGAGATTACGCACCAACGCACGACCTCGACGCCGCAGGGTGATGAATAAGAGCCCCTCTCGATCTAGACGATCTAGCACATCATAGGTAGTTAGTTGTGAATCAAAAACCAAGTGGGAAGGAACCTTGCCCCGAACCTGTTTCCAGAACTCAACAAAGTTGAGAATCTCCTGCGAACCTGTCTCCTTGCGGACTGTAGCATCGGCATAACACAGCGCCCGCGAGTCTCCATCCTGAACGAAAAACGCCAACACGGCTCGTTCTCGCCTGCTGCGCTTGGAGATGTAATGCTTTTCCAGAACCGCTCGTTCTCCCCGCTGCGGAATCGCGTGAAAGTCCAGGTTGAAACTCTCGCCGGGAAGCAGGCTCGCCCGGCTCATCGTTCGCACGTAGCTTTCGAGTAACGATGCGGTCATCTCACGGGTGACACGGTAACTGTAGGTTGACAGAGCCGTGGTCTTGGGAAGGACGTTGATCCCGCCAAAAAGGGCGAACCCAGGATCAAAGCACACGTCCATGACGTGGCTTACGCGCTCGGTGCCGGTGAGTTTGAGAGCAAGCAACGAGAGGATCGACTGCAGAGAGGGGATCATCCGCGAACCGGGAAACCCTGCCTTACTCACCCAGCGTGCAAAACCCCACTCAACGAGAGTTGGAACAAATACGAACAGCCCTCCTGCTTGGGTCTCGAACTGAGCAAACTTGTCCCAGTTCAGTCGGCGCACATCAGCCACACAAGCCGCATTCGCGCGTATGACAGGGGGACGCTCTGCTTCACGGCGTCGCGGGAGCTTGGCAAACCCTTCTGCGTGCAGAATCTTGTTGATCAGCACGTGACTCACCGCGACGCCCTCTCCCTGGAGAATCTTCCGGATGTCATAGATGGAGTAGTTGAGCTTACGCAGCTCAATGACACGCTCCCGGACGGCATCACGCTTTGGCGCTGTTTTCGGTCCCGGCTTTGCGGTTCGGAAGAACTGTAAGCGCCCCGCCCGCAGATCCCTACACAGGGAGTACAGGGTGGTGATCGAGTAGCCAAAGCGTGCGGCAGCCTCTGCTGCCGGCAGACCCTCGACCAGGTAGGCACGCAGCGCCTCGTACTGCCGCTGGAGGGCACAGCAAGGGAGGAGGAATCGCTCCGCTCCTCGGCGTGGCTTAGGTACATCTACATTACCCATATTGGCAAAGATACTACAGCAAATACAAGAGCCTGTCAATACCACGCCCGGGGATATGTGGGCTGTGATGAGCCGGTTCTTGCGTTGGAACAGGGATATATGCCTGCTGTGGCGGAAATGAAGGGAAGATGGCTCTCACAAGGCGGGAGGAAATGGTCGCGTAAGTATCAAAGAATCAGTCTTTGAAATACTACCCAATTACCCGCGAGGGACTACCGCTCCAGTTGCCGTTCATACAGAAGGGAACAAGAACTTGGATGCCATCACCAACTGACGCCCTACCCTGGATTAGGGCCAGTTTGCCGAAGGCGAAAATCCAGGCTAGCCCAGTTCGAGGGGGGTGCACGCCCCGGCCCGTGGGTTGAATACCCAAAGATGCATTAGTGGCGCAGTTTAGGCACCGGATATGGATCTTCTTGGGCGGCCTTCGAACCTCAGGACAGACATCTCAAGCGATGAAGGATGCGGTGTGCTGATCGGCAGTGCGTGGGCGAATGACAGAATCCGGCATCCGCTGGTTTCCGGACTCTCCGGCCAATCGGGGCAGAAGTCCTCGTCGTCGGGCACACCGTCCCCCCCCCTACGGCCGGGACTCGCGGAGGTATTCGACCAATCCCGCCAGCCCGAGCCGGTAGCTCGCCGGGCCGAACCCGATCACCTGTCCGACGCAGACCGGTGCGATCAGCAAACGGCGGCGGAACGACTCGCGGGCGTGGACGTTCGACACGTGGACCTCGACCGCCGGCCGCCCGACGGCCGTCAACGCGTCCCGCAGCGCGACGCTCGTGTGGGTATAGGCCCCCGGGTTGATCAGGATCCCGTCCGCCCAGCCCCCTGCCTCGTGGATCGCGTCGATCAGTCGCCCCTCGCAGTTGGATTGGATCGCGCGGACTTCCGTCCCCATGCTCGCCGCCGCCCGCCGAAGCCCCTCGTCGATCTCGACCAGCGTCGCCCGTCCGTAGATCTCCGGCTGCCGAGCCCCGAGCAGGTTCAGGTTCGGGCCGTGCAGGACGAGGATCCGCAGGTCGATCGCCGGGTCGTTGCTCGTCATGACTCCCTCCTTGCTCCCATCCCCACCAACGTCCGTCGGATCAAGCCGTCCGGCACGTCGTCGATGAGGACTGGTTCGCCGATTGCCCGTGGGAGGACCCAGCGCAGTCGGTCCTCGATCCGCTTCTTGTCGCGGCGCATCGCCTCCATCACCCGATCGACCCCCAGCGCCGGACAGCGGATCGGGAGCCCCCACCGAGCGAGCGTCGACTCCACCGCCCGGCCCAGCCCGTCATCGGCCTCCCCGAGCGCGACGGCGATCCGCGCCGCGGCCGTCAGGCCGATCGCGACCGCCTCTCCGTGGTGCACGCGGTAGCGGGACACCGCTTCGATCGCGTGCCCGACGGTGTGTCCGAGGTTGAGGACCGCCCGCCGCCCGCGATCGACTGGGTCCTGCTCCACGACAGCGATCTTGACCCGCACGGCTCGCACGAGGCGATCGATCGCCCCCTCCGACCACCAGACGTTCGGATCGCACGGTCCCGTCGACAGCTCCTCGAACAGACCGGGGTCGCCGACGACCCCGTGCTTGATCGCCTCCGCGACCCCCGATCGGATCTCTGCCTCGGGGAGCGTCTGCAGAACCCGGGGGTCGATGACGACCAGTCGTGGGGGCCAGAACGCGCCGACGAGGTTCTTCCCGCACTCTAGGTCAACGCCCGTCTTCCCGCCGACGCTCGCATCGACCATCGCCAGCAGCGTCGTCGGTACCTGCACAATTCGGATTCCGCGCAGGTAGGTCGCGGCGGCGAACCCAGCCAGGTCCGTCGTCACGCCGCCGCCGAGCGCGACGATGACGCCCCGACGGTCGATCCCCGCCGCAGCCAGCCCCTCGCAGAGGTGTTCGACCGTCGCCAGCCGCTTGTGCCGCTCCCCATCCGGCACGAGGGAGACCGTGGCCCGGTATCCGGCGGCCCGCAACGCGCCGAGGGCGGCCGCGCCGTGGTGGGCGCGGACGATCGGGTTGGTGATGAGCGCGACCGTCGATGATCCCTCGACACCGGCCGCCCGAAGGGAGTCCCCCAATCGGTCGAGACCGCCGAGCCCGATCCGCACATCATACGTCCCCGCGGGATCCCGGACTGGGAGCGCGACCTCGGAGAGCAGCCCGAGGATCGCGTCGACGACCGCCTCGGGCGACCGCGCCGTCGTGTCGATGTGATGCGGGAGCGCGGCGTAGGCGTCGGCGCGCTCGCCCAGCAGTCGCTCGATCCGTCGTCGCCGTCCGATCGGGGGCCCGAGGAGCGGACGGTCGTTGGCCCCGTCGAGCCGGCGCTCGAGCTCGTTTGCTTTGCACGTCAGGCAGATGATCGTGCCGGTTCGGCCGACCGCTTCGCGAACGTCCGGATCGACGAGCGCCCCGCCCCCGGTCGCCACCACCGCACCCCGTCGGCGCGCCGCCCGCCGGCACGCCGCGCGCTCGAGCGCTCGGAATCCGACCTCTCCCCGTTCGGCGAAGATCCCGTCGATCGACGCCCCCGCGCGGACGGCGATCTCCTCGTCGACATCGATGAACGGCCGCCCGAGCCGATCCGCCAGCCGTCGCCCGACCGTCGACTTCCCGGTCCCCATGAACCCCGTGAGGACGATGTTCGCGTCATCCATGGTCCCTCCAGGACGCCCAGTGCGCGATCATCTCCGACAGGCTGTCCCCGCCCAGCTTCTCCCGCAGCGCCACGGCGAGGGTCCAGGCGACCATCGCCTCCCCGACGATCGACGCCGCCGGGACGGCGCAGACATCGGACCGCTGATAGGCCGTCCGGGCCGGGGCGCCGGACCGCATCTCAACCGATGGCTGCGACGTCACCGTCGACGGGATCGGCTTCATCGCCGCACGAACGACGATCGCCTCGCCGTTCGATATCCCCCCCTCGATCCCGCCCGCCCGGTTCGACGCACGCCGCGGCCGTGCCGTCCCGTCGGGGACGAACGCGTCGTGGACGGCCGTCCCGCGGCGAGCGGCGTTCGCGAACGCGCTGCCGATTTCGACGCCCTTGATCCCCGGAATCGACACGATCGCGGCGGCGAGTCGCCCGTCGAGGCGGCGGTCCCACTGCCCATGCGATCCGAGGCCGATCGGCGTGCCGGTGGCGACGACCGTGAACCGCCCGCCGAGGGAATCGCCAGCGGCCCGCGCCGCCTCGATCTCCTCGATCATCCGGCGGCTCGCGAGATCGTCCGGGCACCGCACCGGATCGGCCTCCGCCCGAAGGTGCAGCTCCTCGGGCCGCCCCGATTCGATCCCCGCATCGACGCCCCCGATTGCCTCGACGTAGCTCGAGATGCGAATCCCAAACGGCTCGAGGAGACGCTTCGCGATCGCGCCGACTCCGACCCGCGCCGCCGTCTCTCGGGCGCTCGCCCGCTCGAGGACCGGCCGGGCGTCGACGAGCCCGTACTTGACCGCCCCCGCGTAGTCGGCGTGCCCGGGTCGCGGCACCGCGACCGGCGGAAGCTCGCCGGCGGCCCACCGGTCTTTCCAGTTCTCCCAGTCCCGGTTGGCGATCCGGAGGACCACGGGGGCCCCGGTCGTTCGGCCGGCGATCACGCCGCCGAGGATCTCGGCGCGATCGGTCTCGATCGCCATCCGCTCTCCCCGCCCGTGCCCCCGCTGCCGCCGCCTCAGATCGGCGTCGATCGCGCTCGCATCGAGCTCGAGGCCCGCCGGCAGCCCGTCGACGAGGGCCGTCAAGCACGGCCCGTGCGATTCGCCCCCGGTGAGGAATCTCATGAGCGCACTCCTTCGAGGGCAGCCTCGCACGCGCGCGTCATCACGTCGATCGGCGCCTCTCGTCCCGTCCAGAGCTCAAACGCGCGAGCCCCCTGGCGGACGAGCATCGCCGCCCCTCCCAGACCGGGCGCACCGGCGGCGCCCGCCTGCCGAAGCAGCTTCGTCCCCCGGGGGACGGAGACGAGGTCGTAGGCGAGCGTCCGCCGGGGGAACGGGATCCCGTCCGGCCAGATCGACCGATCGCAGTCCGGCCACATGCCGACCGGGGTCGCGTGGACGAGGAGCGCGCACCGGGCGGCGATCCCGACGAGCGCCGCGTCGGTGAGGCCGTCCCCGGTTGCCCGCCCGCCGTCCGGGTCGAGCTCCCGCACGAGGCGCTCCGCCTGCTCGCGACGCCGGCCGAGGACCCACACATACCGAGCGGCCGCCCCCAATAGCCCGCGCACAGCGGCCCGCGCAGCGCCGCCCGTCCCGACGACCACCGCCTCCTCCCCCCGCGGGTCGAACCCGAATCGGGTCAGTGCATCGAGGAACCCACGCACATCGGTGTTGTGCCCCACCAGGACCGACTCCCCCTCGTCCCGCCGCCCGACGAAGATTGTGTTGACGGCGCCGAGAGAGCGCGCTTCGACGCTCAGTTGATCGAGCCCCCGGCAGATCGAGGTCTTGTGCGGAGCGGTCACGTTCGCGCCCCGAAAGCCGAGGGCGCCGAGGGCGCGCGCGGCGGCGACGGCCCCGCCCGGGACGACGGGGAGCGGGACATATCGCCAGTTCATTCCCATCGCGCGGAACGCCGCGTTGTGCATTGCCGGCGAGATGCTGGATGCGACTGGCCATCCCATCAGCCCGACCAGCTGCGTGCCCCCGTCGATCATCTCCCCCTCCTCAGGCGCTCCGCGACGGCGAAGAACCCCGGATACGAATCGTCGGCCCGCTCCGCCCCAGCGATCGCGACCGGCCCGTCCGCGATCCATCCGGCGACCGCCAGCGCCATCACGAGGCGATGGTCCCCGCCTCCGTCGACCTCCCCGCCCCGCAGCCTCGTCGGCCCCTCGATGACGAACCCGTCCGGTCGATCCTCGATCCGCGCTCCGAGGCCGCGCAGCGCCGCGACAACGGACGCGATCCGGTCCGATTCCTTCACCCGGAGCTCGCTCGCCCCCCGGACGACGGTCGAGCCACGCGCTTGCGTCGCCGCCACCGCCAGGATGGGGAACTCGTCGATCATGCGGACGACCGTCTCCCCATCGATTGTCACTCCGCGGAGCTCCCGTCCCGTCACCGTCAGGTCGGCGACCGGCTCCCCGCATTCGCTTCGCCCGTTCGACATCTCGACCGAGGCGCCCATCGCGCGCAGTACATCCAGCAGCCCCGTCCGAGTCGGATTCACCCCGACGTCGGCGACGGTGAGCCGGGCGCCGCGCACGATCGCCGCCCCGACGATCCAGAACGCCGCTGAGCTCAGGTCGCCCGGGACCCGGAGATCGACCGGTGCCAACCGGTTCGCCGGGGAGATCGTGATCCGCTGCCCGTCGATGCGCAGATCGGCGCCCATCGTCCGCAGGATGCGCTCAGTGTGGTCTCGCGACGGCCCGGGCTCCTGAACGGTCGTCGCCCCCTGGGCGGTCAGCCCAGCGAGGAGGAGCGCGCTCTTCACCTGCGCGCTCGCCACCGGGAGCCGGTGCTCGGCGCCGCGGAGCACCGTCCCATGGATCACGAGCGGGGCGCGGCCGTCCTTGGACTCGATCTTCGCCCCCATCCGCTCCAGCGGTTCGATGACGCGCGCCATCGGCCGTCGCAGGAGCTGGTCATCGCCCGTCAGCAGGCTGGTGAACGGGCGCCCGGCGAGGATCCCGGCCAACAGCCGCATCGTCGTCCCCGAGCGGCGGCAGTCGATCGGCCGTGCCGGTCGGCGGAACCCGCGGAGTCCGGGCCCGCGCACGATGACGCCGCCGTCATCCTCGGAGATGGAGATGCCGACGGCGGCGAGGGATTCGCGCGTCGCCCGGGGGTCGTTCCCTGTCAGGAGCCCGTTGATCCGGCTCTCGCCGTCGGCGAGCGCCGACAGGAGGAGCGCCCGATGCGAGATCGACTTATCCCCGGGGACCCGGAGCGTCGCCCGGATCGGCCGACGGAGCGGCGCCACCGTCTGGATCATCGGTACATCCTCCGCCGCGCCTCTCGGCACGCGGTCAGAGCGGCGGCGAGGCGTTCCTCGCTCCCCTCCCCGATGAGCGCCACCAGCCGGTCGAACCGATCGCGGAACGCGTGGGCTGACTCGAGGACCGCCGTTCGGTTCGTCATCAGGATGTCGAGCATCATGCGGACGTCACTCCCGGCGACGCGGCTCGTATCGCGGTACCCGCCGGCGACGATCTCCCACGCCGCCGGGTCGTGCGACGTCGTCGCCTCGGCCGTCCCGACGAGCGCGCAGGCGAGGAGGTACGGCACGTGGCTGAGCGTGGCGACCAACCCGTCCTGACGGTCGCCCTCGAGGACGAGGGGCGTCCCGCCGACGGCCTCGACGAGCTCGCGCCCGAGGCAGAGCGCGGCCCGCGACGTCCGCGCGAGCGGACAGAGGATGAACGTGCAACCGGCGTAGAGGCTCGGGTCGGCCTCGGAGATCCCGCTCGTCTCCTTTCCGCACATCGGATGCGCGCCGAGCGGCTCGATCCCCGACGGCAGCGCTCGCATCGCCTCCAGGATCTCCCCCTTCGTGCTCCCCAGGTCCATCACCACGCTCCCCGCGGGGAGGCGGTCGGCGATGTCGCGGAGCTGCGCGATGATCGTTCGCACCGGCGTCGCGAGCACCACGAGATCGGCGCCCTGCACCGTGGCCGCGGCGTCCGTCGCCCCCTCATTGATCAGTCCACGCCGGTGGGCCTCGGCGATCGTCTCCTCCCGCCGCGCCACGCCGACGACCGAGCGGCAGCGGCCGCGCAGGGCCCCGGCGAGGGACCCGCCCATCAGCCCGAGGCCGATGATCACCACCCGGCACTCCGACAGCGGTCTCACGTCTGCCGCCCAATCGCCGCGGCAACCGCGGCGACCGACTCCTGCAGCCGGGCGAAGCGCGCCGGCCGCAGCGATTGCCCGCCGTCGGAGAGCGCCTCCTCCGGGCGGTGGTGCACCTCGACGATCAGCCCGTCCGCCCCCGCGGCGACGGCCGCTCGCGAGACCGGCTCGACCAGCTCCCACTTCCCCGTCCCGTGGCTCGGGTCGACGATCACCGGGAGGTGCGTCAGCCGCTTCAGCAGCGGCACCGCGTTGATGTCGAGCGTGTTGCGGGTGTAGGGCTCGAAGGTCCGGATCCCCCGCTCGCAGAGGATCAGCCGGTCGTTCCCGTGGCTCAGGATGTACTCGGCTGCCATGAGGAGCTCCTCGATGGTCGACATCATCCCCCGCTTGAGAAGGACGGGGCGGTGCGCCTGCCCGACCGCGTGCAGCAGCGCGAAGTTCTGCATGTTCCGCGCCCCGACCTGGAGGACGTCGACGTGGCTCGACACCAGCGGAACCATCTCCGGCTCCATCACCTCCGTGACGACCGGCAGCCCGACCTCGTCCCGGACCCGGGAGAGGATCCTCAGTCCCTCAACGCCGAGCCCTTGGAAGCTGTACGGAGACGTGCGTGGCTTGAAGGCACCGCCCCGGATCATCTGTGCGCCCGCCGCCTTCACGGCGTGTCCGATCTCGAGCATCTGTTCTTCGCTCTCCACCGCGCACGGACCCGCGATCAGCACGATGCGGACCCCTCCGACGATCGTGTCGCCGACGGCGACCCGCGTCTCCTCCGGGCGGAATTCGCGGCTGGCGCGCTTGAACGGCGTCGTGACCGGCATCGTCTTCTCCACCCCCGCCAGCTGTTCGAGGTGCTGGGCGTCGAACGGCCGTCCGTTCCCGATGATCCCGATGACCGTTCGCTCCTCCCCGCGCGAGATGTGCGCCTGGCAGCCCATCTGCTCGATGCGGGCGACGACGTTCGTTAGCTGAGCCGGCGTCGCGTTCTTCCCCATGATCACGATCATCCCTCGCCCCGCCCCTCCGGTCGCACCCCGTCGATCGGCGTCGTCGCCGCTGGGTACGAGCCGAGCATCTTGACGAACGACGAGCGGCGGAGGAGCCCGATCAGCGCCGCCTCGCACGGCGGATCCTGACAATGCCCTTCGAAGTCGAGGTAGAAGATGTACTGCCAGGGCCGTCCCGCGCGCGGTCGGGACTCCAGCTTGCAGAGGCTGATCCCGCGGTTGGCGAACTCGCCGAGGCACTCGTAGAGCGCACCCGGCCGGTGGGGGGTGGTGAAGACGATCGACGTCTTGTTTCGCGGACCTCGCACCGCGTCGCGCAACGAGAGGACGAAGAATCGGGTGTAGTTGGAGAGCGAATCCTCGATCGCCCGATTGAGGACGACGAGGCCCGTCGCGTCAGCGGCGCCCTGCCCCGCAATCACCGCTGTCCCGGGCGTCGGGCGCGCCGCCAGATCGCGGGCGGCGCCCGCCGTGTCCGCCGTCGCCTCGCCGGTGAACCCGTGCCTCGCCAGGTACCGGGCGCATTGCGCGAGGGCCTGTGGGTGTGATCGGACGACGCGGACATCGTCGAACACCGTGGCCGGCGGAGCGAGGAGCAGATGGCGGACGCGAAGGATCACCTCGGCGAAGATCCGCAGATCGTGCTCCATCAGGAGTTCGTACGACCAGTTCACCGACCCGGCGATTGAGTTCTCCACCGGGAGCATCCCGAAGTCGCAATCCGCGCTCTCCACCGCGGCGAGCACCTCGGCGAACGTCTCGCAGGGGACGGGGTCCGCGCCGGCGCCGAAGAACTGCCGGATCCCCTCCTCGCTGTACGCTCCGGCCTCCCCCTGATATGCGACGCGCGTCATCTCGTCGCCTCCGACGCCCAGTCGGGGCGGAGCGATCGCGCCCCCCCGAGGTAGACGTGGCGGATCCCGCCGGCCGGGCGGTCCCCGGTGACGTGTATCAGAACCCGGATGCACCGCGGGAGCCCGCCCCGGACCGCCATCTCCTGGACGCAGAGCAACGGGGTCTGCACCCATCCCATCCCTCGCGCCGCCTCCGCCGGCGGCGCCGCATCGAGGTCGGCCGTGGTGGAGAAGAGCACGCTCACGATCTCTTCTCCTCGGAGCCGGTTCTCGGCGACGATCCGCTCGAGCAGCTGTCGCGTCGCCTCCAGGATCTCAGTCCGATCGTTGCTCGCGACGTCGATCGCCCCGCGGATGCCCCAGGTTGCCATGCTATCTCCCGTCCGTTCCGTCCGTTCGGCGGCCGGCCGCCCGGCAAATCCCGGTCCGGCTCCCCGCCCAAACAAAAAGACCACGGGCATCCGCCCGCGGTCCGCCCCGACTTCCCTCCTCGATCTACGCCGAAGCTAGATCAAGCGGGAAGTCGGCCCGCGTAGTAGTAGAAAAACGACACCAGGAAGCGGCAGAAGCTGTCAATTCGATCCTGATCCGCGTCCCTGTGCATGTCAGTTCGCATCATAGAACGACGGTTCGCGCTTGTCAAGAGCGGCTCTTGACACCCCGAGGCGCTCGACCTAGAATGGCCACATCATGCAAAGCATCTGCGGACCGACAAGGGGATCAGTGGGTTCGCGCCTCCATTGGTGGTGCTTTGCGGCTGATCTCTGCGCCTAGCCAGGCCGTCGATCGGCGAAGGCGCGAGATGATCAGCGAGACGACTGCGGGAGACTCCGCGGTCGCTTTGTTTTGTGGGGTCAGGGGAGGAGGGCCGATGGCAGCGGATCGGGATGCGGGACTCATCAACGCGGATCGGACCGCCCATCGGAAAGCGGTGCCATCGACGGGATCGCATTCGACCTCTCGGCGCCGCGGTGCCGAGGGGGCGTACAACACAAGGAGGTCATCTGATGGAAGCGATGGCGGAGACGAAGGAGCGAATTCGCGGGTCTGTGACGAAGGAGGAGACCAGATGAAGACGTTCGGGCTGGTATTGCTGGCGATGCTGTCCGTCGGGCTGCCGTTGACCGGCCTGGCCCAGACCGAGGGCGGGACGTTCACGTTCGCGTTGGCCAAGGACGCTGTCAACATGGACTACATCGACGGGGACGATCACTCCTCGAGCACGATTCACCATCTCATCTACGATCAGCTCATCCAGTTCGACCCCTACACCCTCACCCCGACCCCAGAGCTGGCGAAGTCCTGGGAGTGGGAGGACGACCAGGTCACGCTCACGATGCATCTCGAGCGCGATGTGGTCTTCCAGAACGGCGAGCCGCTCACCGCCGAGGATGTCGTGTTCTCATTCGATCGGATCCTCGATCCGGAGAACGCGAGCCCGATGCGCGGGAAGTTCGCCGAGTGGCTCGAGGATGTGGTCGCGGTCGACGATTCGACCGTCCAGATCATCCACAAGTTCCCGTTCGTGGCGAGCCTCCTGTATATCGCGGAGCTCCATATCGTTCCGATGGACCTGCTGCAGAGCATCGGACGCGAGGCGTTCGCCAAGAACCCGGTCGGGAGTGGACCGTTCCGCCTCGTCGAATGGGTGAAGGGCGAACGGCTCGTCCTCGAACGAAACGAGCGCTACTGGATGAAGACCCCGTACCTGGAGCGCGTCGTGATGCGCCCGATCCCCGAGCTGACGGTGCAGGCGCTCGAGCTGGAGACCGGCGGGATCGACCTGATGACCGAGATGGCACCGGCCGACTACGTTCGGCTGAAGCGCAGCGACGATCTGACGCTCCTCACCAGTTCGGGATCGACGTACTACTACATCGCGTTCAACCTGTCCCGCCTGCCGTTCAACGACATCCGGTTCCGAAAGGCCGTCTATCACTCTGTCGATCTCACCGGCGCGATCGGCGCCATCTTCCAGGGGAACACGGCGACGAGAGCCTATGGATGCCTCCCGAGCTTCCTGTGGGCGAACGACTATGAGTATCTCCGGGAGAGCGTCGCCCTGGAACCGGACCTCGCCACGGCCCGATCCCTGGTCCAGGAGCTCATCCGCGACGGCGTCATGACGGCCGGACAGGAGATCGTTGTCTGGACCCCGACCGACGACACGCGGCGGAACCTCGGGACCGTCCTCGCGACGGGGATGAAGCAGGCCGGATTGAACACCCGTGCGCAACCGACGGAGTGGGGGACGTTCATTCCCGTCCTGCTGCGCGAGGGGAACCCGGCTGGCGACTGGGACATCATCGTCCTCGGCTGGACGGGGAACAGCGATCCGGACAACTACCTCTACCCGATGTTCCACAGCAGCAACGCGATCCCGGGGACCACGTCGAATCTCGCCCTGTATCGCAACCCCGCTGTCGACGTCCTGCTTGACCAGGCGCGCCGCGAATCCGACCCGCGCGTCCGGGAGACGTTCTACGTCGAGGCGCAGCGGATCATCCTCTCCAGTTACGTCCACATCCCGGGGTTCTTCCGGTTGCTTATCCACGCCGTGGGACCGCGGGTCGAGGGGTACATCCTCGATCCTCAGGAGTACGTGGGTCTCTGCAACCAATGGACGAACGTCTGGGTGAACGACTAGCCCGACGGACGATTGCGAGAAGGGGAGGGGACATCCTCCCCCTTCTCGCCCGTCTCGCTGCCGTGACCGTCCAGCACGTACCCGTGTGGGATCGCTGAGGAGGATGGGTGGGAGCCTACGTAGCCCGACGTCTGTTGCAGTCCCTGTTCGTCCTGCTCGCGGTGAGCGCGATCATCTTCCTGATCCTCAAGGCGGCGCCCGGCAACATCGCACAGGTGATGGCCGGAATCGGCGCCAAGCCGGAGGACATCGCCCGCCTCGCCGAGCGCCTCGGACTCCATGAGCCGTGGCCGGTGCAATACTGGCGCTTCCTGACGGGGTTCGTCACCGGGGATCTCCGTTCCGCCGCGTTCAACGAGCCGCTCATCGCGGTGATGGCTCGCCGGCTCCTGGCATCGGTCGAACTCGGTCTCGTCGCCCTCGTCCTGTCCGTCCTCCTCTCCGTCCCCGCGGGGATCATCGCCGCGGTCCGCCGCAACTCGGCCATCGACTACGCGGTGACCCTCCTCGCCCTCGCCGGGATCTCGATCCCCGTCTTCTGGATCGCGCTCATGATGATGATCTCGTTCGGGTCCTGGCTCCGCTGGCTGCCGATCAGTGGGCGGGGGGCCGACATCGCCGGGCTGTCGATCCTGACGCTCGATGGCTGGCGCCACATCGTGATCCCCGCCGCATCGATTGCCCTGATCCAGATGGCGATGAACGCTCGGCTGACGCGCTCCTGCCTCCTCGAGGTGCTGGGGCAGGACTACATCACCACCGCGCGCTCCAAAGGGGTGCGGGAGCGGACCGTCGTATTGCGCCACGCGCTTCGCAACGCGTTGATCCCGGTCGTCACCAACGTGGGGTTGATGGCCCAGATGCTCTTCGCCGGGGCGATCCTGACGGAGACGGTGACCGCCTGGCCGGGGATCGGACGGCTCGTCTATCAGGCGATCATCATGCGCGACGAGCCGTTGCTGTTCGGGCTGACGCTCGTGATCGCCGCCTTCTACCAACTCACCTTCCTCGCCGCCGATCTCGTCTACGCCTACCTGAACCCGGTGATCGTCTATGACTGACCCCGGCGGGCAGCGCCCCCTGCGTCGCTGCATCACGGCGGCGGTCCTCCCGTGGATCGAGCTGATCCGCGCCCGGCGCCCCCTGTGGGCGATCGCCCTATTGACCTATGAAGCGATGACGGCGTTCCTCGTCGCGCGCGCCGTCGGACGACTTTCGACCCCCGCGCTCTTCGACGGGCCCCCACGCGAGATCCTGTGGTCCCTCATCGGCCTCGCCGCGGTCTCTCTGCTCCTACGGGGAATCGTCGCCGCGGCGGCGTGGCGAACGGGGCCGGCCGCCGACCGACCGGGCGGGTCCCGCCGGTCGATCTCCCGCCGGATCTCCGCCGATCCGAAAGGGGTCGCCGGGCTCCTCGTCCTCGCCGCCCTCTCCTATATCGCCCTTGCCGCCCCCCTCCTCGCCGGGGACCCGCTCGTGATGACGTTCCCGGACGCGCTCCGCCCTCCGAGCCGCCTCTACCTTCTGGGGACCGACATGTACGGGCGGGACATCTTCAGCCGGATCGTCTACGGCGCCCGCTACACACTTGGCATCGGTGTCACCGCCACGCTGTTGAACGTCGTCCTCGGCGCGTCGCTCGGCCTCCTCTCGGGGTTCCTCCGCGGCGCCCCCGATGCCGTCATCATGCGGATCCTCGAGATACTGAACTCCATCCCGTTCCTGATGCTCGCCATCCTCATCGTCGCCCTGTTCGGCTCCAGCATCCCGATGCTGATCGTCGTCCTGTCGGTCTTCGTCCTGCAGCCGGCGCGGATCGTCCGCGGGCAGGTCCTGGAACTGCGGGAGAAAGGGTTCGTGCAGGCCGCGCTCGCGTTGGGCGCGAGCCGCTCGCGAGTCGTGCTGACACACGTCCTCCCGAACGTGACCTCGACCCTGCTGGTGGTGACCTCGGTCCGCGTCGGGCAGAACATCCTCTCCCTCGCCGGCCTCAGCTTCCTTGGAATGGGGATCACGCCGCCCACCCCCAGCTGGGGATCGATGCTCCAGGAGGGGCGCGCCTACATCCAGAACGCCCCCTGGCTCGGCGCGTTCCCCGGCGCGGCGATCTTCCTGACCGTGCTCGCGTTCAACCTCCTCGGCGACAGCCTCCGCGACGCGCTCGATCCGCGCCTCGGCAGGCGCTAACCGCCCGCCGATCCGATCGCCTCCGCCTCGATCTCGACGAGGTACCCGTCGCCGACCAGGTCGGCGCGCAGGAGCGTGTTCGCCGGGGAGATCCCCGCGAACCGCGCTCCGTGCACGAGGGCGATTGCCTCCGCGTCCGAGGCCCGCTGCACGTAGATGCGCGTCCGGACGACGTCCTCCAGCCGCCCCCCCAACGAGCGAAGCGCCCCCGCGATCTTGTCGATCACGAAGTGCGTCTGCGCCGCGGGATCGTCGCCCCCGATCAGTTGATCCCGATGCATCGCCGTCGTCCCCGAGACCAGGATCCGCTCGCCGATCCGCACGGCGCGCGCGTACCCGGCCCGCGCCTCCCAGTAGGTCCCCGTCCCGACCCGGATTCGCCCGTCCGATCCCACCACGGTCGGGTACGGGGCGGGGAGGCTCTCCAGGTGATCGCTCAGATCCCCCGTCGCCGTGAGGAACGGCGCCCGCCGGTACTCGTCCCCGCAGTCGCCCGGGATCGGTCGCAGTCGCGCCGCCGCCGCCTCGATCCGCTCCCGGTCCGCTGCGTCGAGCGAGAACCGGAACAGGCGCAGGTTGTCCTCGATGTGCTCCCGCTCCCCGAGGCGGGCGCCGATGATGATCCCGCCGACCGCCGGCTGCTGCAGGACGTACCGCGCCGCGACGTTCGCCATCGAGACGCCGTGCCGCCGCGCCGTCTCATCGACGGCGCGGAGCAGAAGCTGAAGCGCCTCCCAGCCGCCGGCCGCGTCGATGAACCGCCGGTACTTCCGCTGGGAGTCCGTCTCCATCTCCTGCCACGCCGGCTCCGGACGGCCGAGCCACCGCTCGGTCAGGAACCCCCCGCCGAGCGTCCCGTAGGCGAGGAGCTTCACTCCGTGCGCTCGGCAGACCTCGCTCATCCGTCCCGCCGCCCGCCGATCGAGGAGCGAGAAACAGACCTGGTTCGAGACGAGGCCGATCCCGCTGCGGACCGCCATGTCCAAGTGGACGGCGTCGAAGTTCGTTACCCCCAGATGGGCGATCCGCCCCTCGTCTCTCAACTCCTGAAGCCAGAACAGCCCATCGAGCCAGGACGGGTCGTCGTAGCACCAGGTGTGAAACTGCAACAGGTCCAGGCACTCCGCCCGCAGCCGCTCCCGCGACCGCTCGACCGCCGCGCGGACGTCCTCCCGCCGGATCGCGCCCGGCCGGGGCACCCACTTGGTGAGCAGTTCCGCCCGATCCCCGCCCGGACGCCCCCGGAGGCGCCCGGCGATCACCTCCGCCGAGCTGTAGTGATCGGCCATGTCGAACGTCGTCAGCCCCGCCTCCACGTAGGCCGTCATCGCCGCCGCCGCCGCGTCCGGGTCGAGACGGCGCTCCCCCCGCTCCATGTCTGCGATCTGCCACATCCCCGTCAGCACCCGCGAGATACTGAACCCCGGCGCCAGCTCGCACCGCTCTACTCCCTGCCTCATGCGTCCTCCCGACGATCCAAGATGCCGCCCGTCCTCTCGCTCGCCCGAGGTTCGAAGATCCTCGGCCTGCCCGCATGGTGAGTGAGGGCCCGCCGCTCGTCAAGAGGGCATCCTGGGAACGCCCTACCTCCTCGAATGACGAAGGCCTTGCCCCTCCGCAGCATCCCGGCGGATCTCCCAGCCATCCGAGGGACCGCCCTCCTTACGGCGTCGCCTTCTCCCGGCCTTCGCCCGGGGTCACATTCTTGGTTTGGACCTTGTCTCCCTCGGGGGTCGCATCTTTGGTCTTGGACGCCCTCCCTTGTCGAACGCCACCCTCTACTCCATTGGGGTCGCATCTTTGGTTTTGAATGTCGAACGGGGTCGGACCGCATCGTCGATCTTGCGATGCATCGCCGGTCGCGGGAGTCCGTGCTTCGGAGGCGCATCTTGAATCCTCACCCCCTCCGAAGAGCGGTCGGGACGGCGCGATTCCAGATGCTCCGCCGATCGGGGGTTCTCCCTCCACCCTTCGCGGACCGATTGGCTGTCCAGAATCCAAGATGCAGCTCCACTCGATCCCGCTCATCCCTTCCTCCTTGCGGCCCGCCGATCCACCGGAGCACCATCCCCGCATCGACCCGGACCGGGGCCGCCACGGTCGTCTTCTTCGGCCGTCCTCCGCTCTCGACGTTTCTCATTGCTCAACTCACACCCCTCCGGCTCGCCGACGTTCCGGCGCTGATCCGCTGCGATCTTCCTTTCCCGAAACGGGATACCGCGTTGCCGTGGGCTTCACGAGAAGAACCCGCGCGCTCCTCGCGTCATGGCGAGGCGCCGAGCGGGCCGCGCTCTCCCGACGGCGGTCGCGCCCCGTGCCCTTCCTCTCGCCTTCCGCCAATCCAGCGAATCCAGGGACTGCTCTGACAAACTCTCATAGTCCTTGCCAGAACTTGCCAGTAGTGTGGTGCCGGAGGGTGGCCGATGCGGAGGATCCTCGTTCTCGCGGTGCTCCTGCTGGGCGGAGCCTGCACCGCCGTCGGCGGGGCGCTCGCGATCGCGTCCTTCAACATCCAGTTCCTCGGTCATTTTCGGAATCGCGACCACGCGGCACTCGCCTCGATCCTCTCAGCCTGCGTCGTCGTCGCAATCCAGGAACTCGTCGCCCCGCCGTATCCGATGGCGTTTCCCGACGGGGCACCGGCCCGCCCCGACCGCGAAGCACAGGCCTTCTTCGACGCGATGGCCGCCCATGGCTTCGCCCACTGGCTATCCGAAGAGGACACCGGCCCGCAAGCGGCGAATCACACGAACACGACGGCGACCGAGTGGTGGGTTGCGTTCTACAAGCCGGGATCCGTCGTGCCGGCGACGGATCTGCCGTGGGGCTTCCTCGCCGAAGACCGATCCGCGAACCCGGACTACGAGCGTGTCCCCTATGCCTTCGCCTTCCGCTCGATCGACGAACGGCTCGATTTCGTCCTCATCTCGGTCCACCTCGCCCCCGCGAGCAGCCGCCGACGAAGCGAGGAACTGGCCGCCATCGCGGCGTGGATCGACACCCGCGACACCTGCGAGAAGGACTTCCTCGTCCTCGGCGACATGAACATCGAGAGCGCCCAGGAGTTGGCGACGGCCCTTCCGGCGGGCTGCGTGTCGCTGAACGCCGAGTGCCGGCCGACCAACACCGCCGCCACCGGCCGGCCGCACGACCACGTGCTCTATCGGCCCCAGTTCTCAGCTGAAGTGCGCGGCGACTTCGCCGTCGTCGACCTCGTCGCCGCGATGAGGCCGTACTGGACATCGCCCGTCCCGTATCCCGGCGACCCCTACGACCACAACGCCTTTCGCGTTGTCTACTCCGACCACTCCCCGATCGTCTTCACCCTCTCGACCGACGGGCCGGACGACGACTGGGCCGGTCGGGCGATCCGGTCCGCCCGATGCGACGCCCGGGCCGCCCCACGATCGGGAGAGCTTCAACGGCGGCTGGCGTCGGCCGCCCATGACGGATAGGCTCGTCATCATGAACCGCGTCCCCGAGACGATGCGGGCGATGCTGCTCGAGCGGCTGGCCGCGCCGCTCGTCCTGCGCGATGTCTCGACGCCGCGGCCTCGCCCCGGTCAGATCCTCCTCCGCGTCGCGGCGTGCGGCGTCTGCCGGACGGATCTCCACGTCGCCGACGGCGAGTTGCCGGATCCGAAGCTCCCGCTGATCCTCGGGCACGAGATCGTCGGCCGAGTCGTCGAGATCGGCGCCGGTGTCGAGGGGTACTCGCTGGGCGATCGCGTCGGCGTCCCGTGGCTCGGCGGAACCGACGGGACCTGTCGCTACTGCCGACGCGGCCAAGAGAACCTCTGCGAGAACGCTCTCTTCACTGGGTGCACGGTCGACGGCGGGTTCGCCGAGTACGCCGCCGCCGAGGCGTCCTGCGCGCTGCCGATTCCCAGTGCGTACGACGACCTCCATGCCGCCCCGCTCCTCTGCGCCGGACTGATTGGATACCGGGCGTACCGTCTGGCCGGCGAGGGGCACCGGCTCGGCCTCTACGGATTCGGCGCGGCAGCGCACCTCCTCGCGCAGGTCGCTCTCCGCGACGGCCGCGAGGTCTACGCGTTCACCCGGCCGGGCGACCGCGCCAAGCAGGCGTTCGCGCGGCGCCTCGGCGTCGCGTGGGCGGGGGACTCGACCCAGCGTCCGCCGGCGCCGCTCGATGCCGCGATCCTGTTCGCCCCCGCCGGCCCGCTCGTCATCGAGGCGCTGCGGTCGACCGATCGGGGCGGGACCGTCGTCTGCGCGGGGATCCACATGACCGACATCCCCTCGTTCCCCTACCGCCTCCTCTGGCAAGAGCGCGTCATCCGCTCCGTCGCCAACCTCACGCGCGAGGACGGCGAGCGCTTCCTCGCGATCGCGGCCCGCGCCCCAATCGACACCGTCGTCACCCCGTTCCTCCTCGAGCAGGCCCACGACGCGCTGACCGCGGTTCGGACGGGACGCATCGAAGGGGCCGCCGCGCTCGCAATCCCCGGCGGCTAACGCTTGGCCCGTCCGTCCCGCCCTCCTCACGGCAGCGTCTCGCAGGCGGTCAGAGGCCGGAGCCCGGCCGTCGGCGCTCAGCGGGAGACGACCGGCCGGCTCTCCCGTCGTCCCGGGACCCGGAGCCGTCGTTCGCTTCGACTTCGATCGTGGCTTGATGCCGAGCTGCTTGCGATCCTCTTTGATCCAGCGATGCAGGCGGGATGCGGCACCACAGGTGGCCCGCCCCGAGACAAGGTGCGCCGTGCGCCCGGGGTGATCCTCATCCTTCGATCAGGCGCGAATGTGATGCACATCACATACCCAGGATCGCTCGCATCGCCCCGCGAAGCTGCTCGAGATCGACTCCTTCCAACGCATGCCCACGTTCCAAAGAGCGGGGTCGCATCTTCGATCTTGTGGTGCAACACGAGGTCGGGAGGTCTCCGCCTCGAAGAGCGGCCACCACAGAACGATTCCGGACGCCCCACCGATCGGGGTTCTCCTTCCTCCCCTCGCGAACTCATCGGATCTCCGGAGTCAAGGATGCGACAACATTCGACAAACGACCCAATTCGCCCCCCCGGCCGATCCCGTCTCCGCCGTCGGAAACCTCGACTCTCGTCGAACCGCCGGCCCTTCCAGGAACCTCGAATCTGGCACCTAGCAGCCTGTGTGGGAATCCCGTTTCGCGCCTTACCTGAGGACCAAGGCAGGCATACAGTGCAGGAGGAAAGGAGAGAGATAGGGAAATATACGGAGCCAGATAACCCGCAACAGAAGATCATTCTGTATGCTTCGGGGTGCAAATCACCAAACAGACTGCTCGTCGGCGACATCGCCTCTTTCAACCCCGGCACACCGCTCGGAGGAATACTCACACAGGCTGCTAGGTTAAGGCGGCCAGCCGTTCGGCCATCGTGCCGATGATGCTATCCAGAGACTGGACAAACTCGTCTTCGCTTCGCATGAGCTGAGCCGGCATTTCGCCCGCGGCGGATGCGATATCGCGAAGGAAGGCTGTCGCCAAGCCTCGTTCTTCGAGAACCTCTATCAGCCTCCGAGCTGCTTCGACAAGCCGGAGAGGCCCGTACCGTGGCGGCTCCGAAACCAGGTTCCTGGATGAGACGAGGAGGAACGCCACGAGTTCGAGAAAGTCTCTGTTGTCATCGGGTCTCATCGTGCATCTCCTCTTCTATCGTCACAACATGCCTCATCGTTCCTCGAGAAGCCCTCAGGAGAGCCGCGAGCAGGTCGTCTCTCCCATCGGTTCACGTGGATGATATCAGCGGAAGCCCGTGTAGGCGGCGGGGGTACCTTGGCTGGATATCCGACGGTGAGCAACAACTCCGGAACGATCTGCTCAGGGAGCGCGAGAATCTCTCGGACGGAGCGGGGATGGAAGGAAAGGACGGCGCACGTTCCGAGTCCCTCAGCGTGGGCCGCGAGCATCATCGTTTGCGCAGCCATGGCGGCGTCCATTGGGGCGCAGCGGTCTCGGCCGAACACACCGCCCTTTTCCTCTGCACGCTTGCGATCTTGGCAAATTGCGATGATCGCTGGCGGCGGAGTGCTGATCCCCGGACTGACGGCATGGATCGCTCGGATCACGGTCTCGTCCGTAACGACGACGAAGCCCCAGGTCTGCGCGTTCCCGCCGGTCGGAGCCCAGATCCCCAGCCTGACGAGTGACATCAACTGGTTGATATCGACTCTCGCATCGGTGTACCGGCGGACGCTCCGCCGGGTCGTGATGACATCCTCGAGAACACGGACCGCGTCAAGCCCCGGCATCAATTCCTTCTTTCGTCCTCGCAGAGAGGACTTGCTGGAAGATCTCGACAGCGCTGCGCGTGTCGGAGATCAAGATGTGTTCATCGCAGCTGTGCTCAGCCCGAACTCCCGTTCCGAGGACGACCGTCTCGATTCCCCTTTCGTTGTGGATGCACGCATCCGTGCCACCGCAAATGACTTGGACGACAGGTTCGAGCCTGACCGAGCGGATCGCATCCTTCGCGACGGCAACGACGTGCGCGCTCTCCGGAATCGAATGGGCGCGGTACGCGATCTCGGAGCGAACCTCAGCTGACGCGCCAACGGATCTTCCATTGACCGTGCCGATCTCTTCCATCAGTCTGCACCCCTGAACTGCTCGTTCGTGACTCAGACTTTATCATACGGTCTTCCACCGATGTCACCTCCATCGGGATGGTTCGTGCCCCGGCTACGCCCTCCCAAGCCTGCGAGCGAGCGGAACCAGCTGTTTGTCGACAACGCGTCCGTTGTCGAGGATTTGGGTTCCATCAAGCCAGACCGACGAATTGAGGCAGACTCCGTCCCCGTGCGACACGGCATCGCCGAGTGTGCCCCCAAAGACGTCCGCCTGATATCCGAACCCCCATTGAGTACACCCCCAGATCCGTTCGTCCTCGGTGCACTTCCCCGTCAGCTTCGCGCCGGGATTGAACCCGTAGCAGGTGTGAACGAGCCGGTACATCCGCTCATCGTCCAGCTGAGCGAGCCACTCACGGATCCTGGTGGCCTCCTCTCCGCCTTCGATCGCGATGATCTTCCCTCGCTCTACGGTGAACCGGACCGGACTTCGCAGGATCCCGAGATCCATTCCACCGCCGCCGTGGAAGGAACCGTCGAACACAACCTCGCCTTCGATCGATTCCTCGAGCGGGGCCCAGCCAATCTGTCCCAACATGAAGTGAACGCCCGGGGTCGAGGCGTTCCCGCTCTCGTTGGTCACAGGCCGTCCGGTGTTTCGGAAGACGACATCTGTGCCAGCCGGATTCGTGATCCGCATCATCTTGGCGGAGCGTGTCATCTCGGCGACAGCGGACATGAACTCCCCGAGCGCATCGAGATCGACCGCCCCCAGGCAGCGCCACAGAGACGCGGGATCCATCTTCCCAAGATGAAAGTATCGCGTCTTGGTCCCTTCGGCCATCGCTTTCTCCCACGACGTATTGCAGTACAGCCAGACCTCGTTCAGTTCGATCCAGATGTCCGTGTTCTCGATCGCTCCGCTGAGGCAATTGGGCAGGCGCCACTCCCCAAGTTTGCCGTATGCCGCCGCGGTGGTGTGATAGGCGACCATCGTTCTCGCCCCGGCGCACTCTCCGGCTTGCGCCATCGCCATCGCCAAGCGGAAATCGGCCTGAGAGTCAATTGTGACCAGCAGTGTCTCTCCGGGCTTAACTCTTAGAATATCGTTCACGGTCTTGTTAGCTGAGACAGCCAGTTCGAGTTCAAACTCTTGGATCACAGTCTCCTCCTATCCCTGGGAGGTATGTCGGCGCATTCCCCTTGCCAGATCGTCCTCGCTTGGCTAGTCAAGTTGCTTCACCTTCGGTGCAAGAGCCGGCCACCAGCCTGGTGCCGCGAAAGCTTCAGCCATCTTCAGCGCGGCAGTAGCTGGCTCGATCACGGGGACGCCCAACCTTTCTGCAAGGAGAGAGGCGATTCGTCCCATTGCAGTGCAGCCCAATACAATGACGTCGGCATTGTCCTCGACCACTGCCTTCCGGGCCACTTGCTCCGTCGCGTCGAGCGTGCGGTTGTCATCTTGTAGGTCGAGGACGTGAAGATGCACCGAACGCACAGACGCAAGGCGCTCCGTCAAGCCCATCTCTCGGATCTTGGCCATCATCGGCGCCCGGCTTTCCGGGACCGGCATGATCACCGAGAATCGCTCGCCCAGCATGAGCGAAACGGCGAGCGCTGCCTCGCCCGCTCCGACGATGGGGATCCGAGCCGTCTTCCGCGCTGCCCTGAGCCCCGGGTCTAGCGTGCAGTCGATTGTCACCGCGTCGAAGCCCTCCTCTTCCGCTCTCGATGCCTCGGAGAACACAGCGAGTGCGGCGACCAGCCGATCGTGTTCGTCCTCCGTTGCTTGCGGACAGTGGGGAGGGGCAACAAGCGTGACCTCCGTGTGCGGTCCGAGCGAAGCCTGGCGGCTTTGGAGCTGCCCGTGCGCGAGCTCTTCGGAGGAGCTCGCCATGATCGCCTTGATTCGCATTGCGTGAATCGCTCCCTTCTTTCGCGTTGCCGATGCGACATCGGCTGGCCTACTTCCCGATGGCTCGCGCAATCTCCGCCAATTCTGGGTGCACCACACGCCCCGCTTCGAGGAGAAGCACGTCATCGAGCCAGACTGTGGAGCACAGACAGATGCCATCGCCGTGTGAGACAGCGTCCGGAAGATCCCCGTCGAACATCGGCCCCTGATGACCGTTTCCCCATTCAGTTGCGCCCCACACTCGCTCGTCCTCCGTACACAACCCCGTCAGCACAGCCCCGGGGTTGAAGCCATAGCAGATGTGCGCCAGGTTGTACATGTTCGGATCGTCAAGATGCTCGAGCCACGTGCGCAGCTGTTCGGCCTGAGTTCCTCCGCCGATGTCGACGACGCGTCCGCGTTCGACGCGGAGCTTGATCGGCTCGATGAGGATGCCGAGGTCGGCATCGCCGCCGCCTGAGAACGATCCATCGAAGACGATCGTTCCTTCGATAGTCTCCTCTCGAGGTGACCAGCCGATCTGGCCTACGAGGAAGTGCGCTCCCGGGGTGTCGGCTCGCAGTTCATTGGTGATCGGCCGTCCCGGGACGTTCTTGAACGAGACATCGGTTCCAGCTGGAGTCGTCACGCGCATCTTTGATGCTCGTCCGGTCAGCTCCACGACCTTGTTCTGAAACCGCTGTTGGAGAGACATGTCGAGTCGTGTCACGCACCGGACAAGACGGTCGGAATCGAGGCCGCCCAGGAAGAGGTAGCGCGTCCGACCGTTGAACATGGCGTTGGTCCACGACGTCGAGTACAAGAGCCACTGGTCGTTGAATTCGATCCAGACATCGGCCGCCGGGATCGCTTGCTTCAGGGGTTCCGGCAGCTGAGAATCAGCGACCCTCCCGTATCCCCGTGGGGTGGAATGCCACGCCACCATCACCTTCCCACCCGCGGCCTCTGCCACCTTGGCGATCTCCTCGGCCGGCCGGAAGTCCATGGCGGAATCAACCGTGATGAGTACCGACTCCCCGGGTGCGACTGCGCACATGTCGTTGACGACAATGTGTCCAGCCTTCGCAAGTTCCAGATCGTGCCGGGTCGGCATTCCGTTTCCTCCTTCAGCCTTGAACTGCTGCCTTTCCCGTTAGCTGCTGCCCACGAGATCCTCGATTGGGGTGAAGTCGATGTCGAAGTCGAAGTGTCTCGGTCCGAGGATGTCGATCCCCTTGGGCGAACGGAACTGCTCGACCGCCCTCAGGCCGATGACTGCAACCTCCTCTCCCTCCTCGATCTGTGAATTGGCGTAGGGTTCCCCGGTCCTCCGGTTGACGACGTTGATCATGTCGGGACTGGTTACAAAGGGATCTCCATCCAGCCACGATATGTGGTTCTCGTTCTTGAACCAGATCCTGAGCTCCGAGCCTTCGAAACCCCGTTGTCCCGTAATGGTGTGGGTTCCCCAGTAGTAGCCTTCCTTGTCTTCCCAGTCCTTTTTCGAGATCTGTCCCTCGAACAGAAGCCAGCCGCTGAGATGAGTGACGAGTTCCTGGACCGGATCAAGACCGGCCTCTCGGGATTCGCGGATCAAACGACCGATCCGAAGGCAGTTCGACAAGGTTCCCGAGATGACCGCCTTCTTCATGTCACCTGCCCTGAACAGAAACCCCGCCTGACCGGCGAGACCGAACGACGAAGCCGCGAGGAATTTCCCCATCCGTTCCGCCATCTCGTAGCCAACGCTCTCCTGGATGACGCACAGGTTGCCGTACTTGTCGACGCTCGAAATCGGCCAGAGCGGAAGATCATGGAGATACGGCGTAGTCTGGGGAATCTCGGGGATCGCTCGTCCGGTGTAGTCTCCATCTACGATGGGGATCCCAAGCCGACTGGCAGCGGCAACCGCGCCGGGCGTGTTGGAGCCCCCGAGTTCGATGGCCACGATCGCTCCCACCCTTACGTCCATGTGTTTCTCGAGCAGGCGGATCGATTCGGCCTGGATGCTCCTGTAGGGCTCCCTCGTCAACCCGAGACGGTGCATCTTGCACCTCGCCTCATCGGTGAGCGGAGCAATCGAACCCATAAGGAAAGGGCAAGCAGTCCACGTGTCATCTGCGATGTCGTCGGAGGGGACCCAGGTGATTTTGAAGCCGTCCGCGCGTGCCGCTTCTAGCCAGGCAATGCCGACCTTGGGATCGCCTCCCCCTCCCGTTCCCATGAACGTGCACCCTCTGACGAAGTCGTGGATTTCCTGATCGGTGTGAAGCGTTGTCATGCTCTCCTCCTTGTGAAATGAGACCGGTTTCCGAGGTCCAGCTCCCATGCTGACTCGCTTTCTGCTCTCCGCTCTTCCAGCATCAGATGTCCTGCTCATGAGACCAACGAATTCACTCGTGTCTCGGTTCCCTCGCTTGGATCCACAAGCTCCTCCGCCCGCCAACAGCGGACGAGGTGTCCTGGCGCAACCTCCACGACGGGCGGTAGGTCTTCGGAGCATCTTGAGTGCGCACCGGAGCACCTCGGATGAAAGGCACAGCCGCTCGGTGGATTTACCGGGCTCGGGATCTCTCCCTCCTTGCTCATCATCGTAGGCTTGACTCGTTCCTCCGCCTGCGTTATGACAGGCGCCGCTGCGATCAGTGTCCTCGTGTAAGGATGAACGGGGTAGCGGAAGAGGTGCTCGACCGTGCCCAACTCGTAGAGCTTTCCTACGTACATGACGGCAGCCCTTGTCGCGATCGTCCGTACGAGGCTGAGGTTATGTGTGATGAACAGGTACGAGAGTCCCAATTCCTCTTGTAGCCGGATGAACAGCCCAATCAGCTTTGCCTGTACCGAGACGTCCAACGCCGAAGTGGGTTCGTCCAGCACCAGGAACGAGGGGTTGACTGCCAGGGCCCGCGCGATCGCAACTCGCTGTCGTTGCCCTCCGCTGAGGGCGGAGGGGTGCTTGTACATGTAGCGACTCGACATCTCGACCTGCTGCAGAAGGGTGCGTACGATCACCTCACGCTCCCTTCTCGATCTCGCGAGCCTGTAGATGATGAGCGGGTCTTCCAGAGTGCTTGAGACGCTACGTCGCGGGTTCAAGGAGGATTTCGGGTCCTGAAACACCATCTGAACTTCGCGCCGATACCACCTCGCAGTCTGCCTATCCAACTGCGAGACGTCCCTCCCCTTGAATCGGACTCTCCCGCTTGTTGCCCCGTAGAGATGAACGATAGTCTTGGCCACTGTCGACTTCCCCGATCCGGATTCACCGACTAGGCCGAGGATCTCTCCTGGGTGAACCGTGAACGTGACGTCATCGACTGCCTTCACGTATCCGGAAACCCGGTGGAGAAGACCAGAACGGAGCGGGAAATGCTTCGAGAGGTTCTCTACGGCAAGAATCGGCTCACTCATCGCCTGGTTTCTCCGTTGAATAGGTGGCAAGACACGTGCCGCCCTGGCGAGGTCTCCACGGGCAGCGGCTTCCGTTGGACGCAAACGTCCATTCGATGATCGCATCGGGGGTGGAACCGGCAACCCGATGGAGTCTCAGTGTAGTCAGGGATCGTTCCCGGGATTCCGTGCGCTAACACCTCCCCGGTAAGGCGGGGGACGGAAGCCACCAGCCCTTCTGCATAGGGGTGTTGTGGTGCATCGAGAATCGCCGCTGCCGGGCCGGTCTCGACGACCTGGCCGGCGTACATGATGTAGACGCGTTCCGCAATCTCGCGGATGACGCCAAGATCATGCGTGATGATCAGGACGGCGATACCCGCATCCCTCACTAACGCCTTCAGGAGCTCGAGGATTTGGGCCTGAATGGTCACATCGAGTGCTGTCCCTGGCTCATCTGCCACCAGCAGTCTCGGGCGGTTCACGAGCGCCATCGCAATGAGTGCTCGTTGACGCATGCCTCCGGAAAGCTCGAGAGGGTACATCTTGAGCGTTCGTTCGGGGTCCGGTAGTCGAACGGACTCAAGAGCTGCGATCGCGGTCTGCTTCGTCTTTGCTCGTGTGGGGTGTCTGCCGCCAGAGGCTCTGCGGTGACCGTAGCGAATCACATCGAACATCTGCTGCCCGACTGTGAAGACAGGGTTGAGCGAACTGAGGGGGTCCTGGAATATCATCGCGATCGTCTTCCCCTTCATAGCCAAGATCTCTGAGGGAGACATCTTCAGAACGTCCTTCCCTGCGAGTACGACCTCTCCCGTGGGGAACTGGGCGGGCGGCGACTTCAAGATACCCATCGCTGCTTTCATCGTTACGGTCTTCCCGCATCCAGTTTCCCCCGCCAGCCCGACGCGTTCTGCTTCTCGAACTTGGAGGCAAACGCCGTCAAGCACTCTCGAAAGGCCCTCATAGACTCGGAACTGAACTTGCAGATCCCGAATGTCAAGGAGAAGAGAACGCTCCGCCATACGTGCTAGACCCCCTCCTCCACTGCAAGTGCGTCTCTCAGCCCGTCACCCAGCAAATTAAAACCCAAGATAATAGCAAAGATCGCGAGACTCGGGAAGACCGTCATCCACCACCTCTCCGGCAGGTACTTGGATCCAATTGATATCATCGTTCCCAAGTCCTCCGTGGGGGGCTGCGCGCCCAGTCCCAAGAAACTCAAGCCAGCGCCCACCAGAATGACGAATCCGGCGTCCAAGGTGATCTTGACGATGATCGGAGAGGCACAATTGGGGAGGATGTCCTTGAAGATGATCCGCAGGGGGCTTGCTCCCAGCACTCGACTCGCCTGGACGAACTCCTCGGTCTTGATCGAGCGAGTGATCCCGTGGACCAGACGACAGTGCCAGGTCCACCAGATCGACGCAACAGCGAGCATCGCCTTGTCAATGCTCGGGGTGAACGCTGCGCAGATCGCCAGCGCCATGAGCAGAGCTGGGAGCGATAGGAAGATGTCGGTAATTCGCATGATGACGGTCTCCGTCTTTCCCCCGACATAGCCGGCCAGCAATCCGAGGACCACGCCGATTGGTACACTGATGCCCAACACGACTCCCGCTAGCATGAACGAGATCTGGGAACCGAAGATGATCCTACTAAGCACATCGGCTCCCAGCGAGTCCGTTCCGAACCAGTGTGCGGCGCTCGGCGGCTTGAATGCATTCGGGAAGTCCGTATACGCGCCTGCATGGTGCGGATAGGGGGTCACGAAATGGGCGAAGCTCGCCAGGAAGACGAAGACTAGAACCATCGCCCCACCGGCAAGAGAGATGCGATTCCGACCGAACTTGTACCATGCCCTGCCAAAGCGATCTTTGAACGCCGCCCAGCGTGTATCTGCTGGCTCCTCGACCGCATGCCGAGCAAAAGACATCATGCTTCCTCCGTGCGCTTTCGGATACGCGGGTCGAAATATCCGGACAGGATATCAACGATCAGGTTCACCAGGACGAAGGCAAACCCACTGATAAGGACGACGCCCATGATGGCGTTGAAATCCTTCCTCAGAATGGCGTTAATCCCGTATTTGGCCAGCCCAGGCCACGCGAAGACGGTCTCCACAAGGAAGGCATTGCTCAACTGAGCAGCAAATGTCAAACCCAGAACCGTCAGTGGTGGGATGAAAGCTGGCTTCAACATGTACTTGAACGCGATAACCCGACCGGGAATCCCAAATCCGCGGGATGCCTCGATGTAATCCTGGCTTGCCACGTCGCACATGCTCCCTCTTGTCAGCCGGGCAATCTGTCCGATCCCTGTCATGGCAGTGGCGAAGGAAGGAAGGATAATGTGCCGCAATGCGTCGCCCAGCGCGCTGAAGTTCCCTGCGATCAGACTGTCGATGATCAGCAGCCCCGTGTAGCGGGTGGGCGGTGCTGTCAGCAGTCCCAGTCGTCCCGTGGTCGGCAAGATGCCCAGGAGAAAGGAGAAGATGAGCTGTAGGATAAGGCCGACCACAAACGGCGGTACGGCGACACCGACAAACGCCACCACCCGCACGAGGTTATCCGGCCATCGATCCTTGTAGCGCGCTGCCATGACCCCAAGGGGAACACCTAGGAGCAATGTCCACAGGATCCCCATGAGCACCAGTTCCACCGTGGCGGGAAGGTAGTGGGCGATGTCCAGCGCGACGTTCCTTCGGGTCTGGAACGACCGACCGAAATCTCCGCGGAAGATTCCCGTGATATACGTCCAGTACTGGAGCGGCAGTGGCTTGTCCATTCCCATGCTGCGGCGGAGGTTTTCTACCTGCGCTTCCGCGGCGAACGGCCCCAACGCCAACCGTGCAGGATCCCCCGGAAGCGCTCGTGAGATGATGAAGATGACGATTGAGAGTCCGAATAGCACTAGGATCGTGTACAACAACCGGCGCAGCAGGAAGGAGGAGAACTGCATGATCAGCCTTTGTTATCCCCAATCAGAGGGAGGGAAGCCGAGCTCCCCTCCCTTCGATGAACTAAGCTACTCCTTGTACCACCAATCGCGGAAATAGTAATAGAAGCTCATCACCGGTCTGTAGGTGAAACCTTGGAGCTTCTCCTGAACAGCGACGCGCAAAGCCAATACGTTCACGAAGATGTCGGGACACCGTTCCACAATCACATGCTGTAGCACATTCATGATGTGAGCGCGCTCGTCTGGGTCGATGGTGGATCGCTCCATCTCGATCAACCTGTCTACCTCAGGATCGAGCAACCACTCGCACGAGGCCCACGTCCCTGCTGCCTCGGACAAGTACATGAAGCTGAAGTAGGTATCAGGATCAGGGTAGTTCGACGAGACGGAGATGATCATGATGTGCGGGGTCGTCTCGATCGTGGTCGCTAGGTCGGTCATTCGACCCCATGGCTCCACTTGGATCTCGACATTCACGCCTAGCTTCGCCATCGTCTCCTTGAACTGAACCGCAACCCGGCGCCTCGCCTCGAGCCCTTGAGGGGTCACTATGGTGATTGTTGGAATGTTCGGGTAGTACTTGCTTTGCTCGAGTTCCGCTCTCGCCATGTCCAGATCCTGATAGTACTGGAAGACCCTCGGGTTGTGCCCAGGAATCCCCGGCGGGATCGGGCCTCGTGCGGCCCCGGACCCCGGCTCGATCAGGTTGATCATGGTGTCGTAGTCGAACGCCCAGGCCAACGCTCTGCGGATGTGGACGTCATCCGTCGGGGGCTTCTTCGTGTTGATCTTGTAGCAGAGCTGCTCGGGCGAGAGATAGGTGAGCACAGTCACTCCGGGGATGGCCTCCATCTCCATGTAGTCCTCGTAGGTGCGCCAGTGCTCAACCATGGTGAGCTCTCCCCGCCGAAGCATCATCTTGCAGGTTGCAGTCTCCTGGAGGAAGATGCTGTGGGCCTCATCGATGTGCTTGTCCCCTTGCGGCCAACCTTCCCAGTAGTCGAGGAAGCGCTCAAACCCGATCGCGCGGCCGCGATCCCAATACTTCAAGGTGTAGGGACCGGAGCCAGCGTCTTCGTTCGTGGCCATTTCCAGCCAACCAGTTCCCCAGTCGCCATCCTGCTCGTTGGCAAGGATTGCATCCTTGTTCACAACGAACAGCCACGGAAGCGTCGCAAGGAATGGGGCGTAGACCTTGTTCAACTTGAAGATGACGGTATACGGGCCATCGACCGTCGCTTCGGCAACCAGTCCCTGCCACAAGAACGAGTAGCCTTCCTGGAGAGCCAGCACTCGGTCAAGGGAGAACTTGACATCTTCGGCCGTCAGTTCGGTGCCGTCGTGGAACTCCACCCCATGCCTCAGGTTGAACGTGTACATCAGTCCGTCGGAACTGATGCTCCAACTCTCCGCCAGCTTGGGTTCGATCTCGCCTGTCGAGGACGGGAACACCAACGCGTCATACAGGTTCAGCATGGCATAGGATTCGGTGTAGTCCGTCCCGCGGTGAGGATCGATGGTTCCAAACTCCTGGGTATGGCTCATTGTGAAGATGTTGCGGGCAGCGACCGCTGTTACGATCAGAGCCACACCCAACACAACCAACGCCAACATGACCCATCTACGTAGTCTCATGTCTGCGGTACCTCCTTGCTCAGTTCTCCTACGTTTACCTTCTTTGTGGGATTGATCTCCGGTGCATCACCTCCTCTCAGCGTTCGTTCGGCTCGAAAACAGTGCCTGTTCTGCCACATGAGGCACGAGCCTGGGCTTACCCATCCTTCGATGTCTCGATCATCTTGCAGAAGTGCTCGACCGCGATCTGACGCGCCTTCTTCCCGCTGCCTGACTCCAGTGCGCTCACGAGACGTTCGAGATACCGGCGATGTGTCCCAATCTCCGTTGCACGGTCCTCATTCGGACACACTGCCAAGAGATACGGGAGCATCCGGTCGAACAAGCGGGTTACCATCTCAGTCAAGTATTTCTTTCTGCAAGCGGTGAATGCGATCTGGTGAAAACTGCGATAGAGGGACCGAAATGCTGGCGCGGACATCATGGAGTCAATCCGGGGAAGCAGCCCGCGCATCTGATCGAGCTCCTCTTGACTGATCTCCAATGCAGCCAGCTCGAACGCCCAGCCCTCAAGCAGGATTCGCATCTGCAGGATCTCTTCGATCTCTTTCGCAGACAGCTCTGCGACCTTCACCTCGGTGAACGGCTCTCGCCTCAGCAGCCCCTCCGATATCAGCTGCATCAAGACCTCACGCACGGTCCGCTCGCTGACATCGAGTTTGGTAGCGACGTCGACCTGGTTCACTTTGGATCCCGGATCGAGTTGCCCCTGAATGATCGCGTTGCGGAGGGATTCGTAGACCTGATCAGTGCGGGATACCCGCTGTGGTTGGTCTTGCGTTCTTGGATGTGCGATTGCTGCACCTCCTGGCAAGTAGTGCACAGTGCACTGGCGAATAGTGCACTGTGCATCAATATAGCGATCCCCTGTCTGCCCGTCAAGACCCTGTCGCCTGTGTGAAAGTCGGGTGTGCCCAAGAGCTCAGCAAGCGAGCGTGAGAAACGGAGCCTATACGGCGATAGGATCGACCGTGTCAAGCGGTCGAACGAGACTCGCCTGTCACACATGAAGACCACAGAGTGCATCGGCCTCACCGTTCCGAGCAGTTGAGTCGCCGATCGGAATGCTCGCACGCGTAGTCTGCCTCCGGATCCTGTGGCATGAGGCCTGCCTCGTGGTGAAGATCTGCGATCTTGCTCCCGTGACTGAGAACGTCTGGGCCGGGCTTACGCCCATTCCGTCTTGATTCTCGAGGTCAAGCAGGAATGGAGCGGCTTCGCGAAGCAGCAGCTTCGTACGCCATGAACGCGTGCCTGTTGGGGAAGCAGGAGGGCTGATATCGTTCGAACCGTTCCTCGCTCAGAAGCTCAAGTAGATGGATGCACAATAACCCGTCCCGACGCAGAAGCCTCAGACACCGACATTCGTCCAGAGGAGCTTCGCGCTGCCTGCTTTCGCGAGCGCAGTGTCGCTTGCCGTGTCTTCGCTCGGATCACTGCGCGATGAGAGAGGCGTCCATCGGCTCGCCTCAGTACTCCCAGTCCTGAAATGCCTCGCCCAGAACACCCTTCTTGGGATCTGGAGGGGGAGGATAGCAGCGCCGGCTCTGCGAAAGCCCCATATAGACCAAGGAAGTAGCCATCATGAGACCTGCCACTGCCGGATCGACGATCGGAACCTCGAGATGCTTCTGTAGGACCTCAGCCTCCGTGGACATCCCGGTATTCCCCAGCACGATGACATCAGCACCGTCCTCGTCTACAGCTAAGCGCGACTGCTTGAGGATTGCCTTGGCGGTCTGCTCTGGGTGATGTACATCAAGAACCGGAACACTCGCGAAACGAATGGAGGCCACGCGCCCCTGAAACTCGTAGACGCGAAGTCGATCCTTGATCAGTCTCGCAGCGTGTTCCGTGCTGGTGACAACTGAGATCTTGTCGCCAAGGGTGAACGCGAACAGAACGGCCGATTCCAGCGCGCTGGTGACGGGAACGTCGACGAACTCACGCACAGCGCGGAGGAGAGGATCAGTTGCAGCATCGATCACAATCGCGTCGAAACCCTCGCGCTCCGCTCTCCGTGCCTCCATCAGCAATGCGCGGCCGATCAGCGCCTCGTCGACGCCACTCTCGAGCGAGAGGGGGCCCTCACCCAGGCACTTGACGTCAAGGTCGACCCCTTGTCGCGCGGCTCGACGACGCTGCTCGATCTGCGATGCTAGGAATTCCTCCGACGCATTCGGGATGATTATCTTGATCCGCATGCTCCACCTTTCGTGATGAGTCTCGGCTGCCCGCGCCGGCTGGAAAGGCGTCGATTCGCTGTGCCGCCCCCATCTGTCCATAGCAGGAAGCCACAACACGGGGAGACCGGCATTCAGGGCTCAGAGGCGGGAGTGCGGTCATCGTACCGGTACTATAGAATGCGAATGCCACCCCATCAGCGCCATACTCCGTTCGCCCCCTCTACACACCGCGGGACAGCGAGGATCCATCTTCATACCAGTCTCGCGCGATTGCTTCCTGCCTCATCTCCGTATTAACTCGTGCTGCTCCGGGGACAAAGACAGCGAAAGTCATTCATCGTACGGGAGCACGGTCGACTTTCGCAAGGTCGCACCACCCGTTGCGCTGGTCGTGACTACCGCAACTGGCGGGATGTGCGTCCTACCTGGTCCTGATCGGTAGCAGCTGCTGCAGGAACAGACGTCCGTCCTCTCTTTGACTGACCCTGTTGAGTCGTTTGACGCTCATCCTCAACTGCTCCATGGCCTCCTCGCTGTGCTTGGCAAGGATCGCGTGGGCCGCAAGGCCGTCGCCGCTCGAGAGGGCTTCGACCAGCTCTTGATGGGATTGTTGGAGCCGCCGAATGTCGCTTCCGTTGGTGAGGTCGGAGCCATTCTCACCGAGGGAATAGAGAAGCATGAGATCCCACAGCCGCTTGAGCATGTAGATGAGATGTGGCTTCTTGCAGGCGTTGATCGCAGTCCAATGGAAGTCCCGGTTGTATCCTTGAAATGCCGCAGCCGAACGCAAGGCGCTGTCATTGTTCATCCTTGGGAGCAGTCTTCGCATCCGATCGAGCTCGTCGACCGTAATCCTTGATGCGGCGAATTCCACTGCCCAGCCCTCCAGCATGGCTCGCATCCGCACGATGTCCTCGATGTCCTCAGCGGTCACCGCTACGACCCTGAATTCTCTGTAGGGATTTCGGCTGATCACCCCCTCGGCCACCAGTCTTGCCAATGCCTCGCGAACCGTTCGGTCGCTGACTCCAAGATGATTGGCCAGTTCGGCCTGATTCAGCCTCTCCCCCGGCTCAAGTTGGCCGTGAAGGACTGCTTCACGAAGTGACTCGTATGCCTGATCTGCGAGGCTCTGCTTCTTCTCGATCTTGCCTACATTTCTGGATCTCATGACTCCAATTTCAAAACCCTTTCCTATGCGGTTCGTATGGACAGATACAGCGCAGTGTAGGTTTGGCATGAATGACTGTCAAGCCGGACCTGAACATCCCTCTCAGATTCTCAAGTCACGAAGTGTGTGTCCTCTCGGATCTCGTAGTCTCGGCCGTCGCGCAGCATCGCCCAGATCACGTGGACGAGGTGTCGCGCGCGAGCGCGGGGGGTACTTGTACTGCCGCAGGGTCTTCTCGACCCAGGCGGAGGTCTCCCGGGGCGTCTTCCCTCGGAAGCTCAACGTTCTGCTGGACTTGAGAAACGCCGTCAGCTCTTCGATCGTCATCACACGCGAGTCGCTCATCGTGACAGTCATCGCCTCCCAGACTGCGACTCGCGTCCGCTCTCGATCGACGCCCGTGCTCACCTTGCATGAGAACCTCGGGCTCTCTTCATGCTCATCTTGCGTGAGACAAGTCTTATCCTTGCGTTTTGCGCTCCGGTCTGCTAAACTTCATATGTTGCTTGGTAGTTGTACGGCCGTTTCTGAAGGAAGTCCGGTTCACCCCAGAACTCCCCTCAAGATCGCCCTGTCTGACTAAGGCTTCAAGCATAGAGGAGGTTCTACACATGTCCGATCGCATGACGGGTACAGTCAAGTGGTTCAACGACACCAAGGGCTTCGGCTTCATTGAGCGCGAAGGTGGCGAAGATGTCTTCGTGCACTTCAGTTCGATTCGCGGCGCCGGCTTCAAGTCTCTGCAAGATGGCCAGAAAGTCGAGTTCACCCTGGGTCAGGGTCAGAAGGGCCCCCAGGCTCTCGATGTTGCCGGGGTGATCTAGCAGGCAACGCACAGACCACGATCCGCGGTGCACGTTCTGTGTGCACCGCGGTTCTCATTTTTCCGCAGAGCACAGAGCAACGGGTCAGAGAGGAAGGGGCTGATTCTCGAACTCAAGTCTCGGGAGTCGGTTGATCCCCTGGCGCTTCGCTTCTCAACGGCCGGTGTCATTGGGAAGCGATGGGTGGAGGATGGTGGATTCGAGAATAACGGGCCCAGAGGTTACGGCCTACTCAGTGTCGGCGTATCTCAGGATTCTCTCGTAGCAGATCCGCGCACCGTCTCGATACCAGGGGGCGAGCTGCGCGTGGAGTTCGCAATTGAACGTCTGTTCGAGGTCATGCTCCACATTGCCGCGACACCATCTCCCCATGCCGAAAAGCTCGAGCTGCACGGCGTTCCACTTCTGCTCGTACTGCCCGTCGATCGGCTGCACCAGCAGCTTCTTCCTCAGGAAGAACGCTTCGCTGATCGCCTGAAACCCGGCGGTTCCGATGAACGCGTCGCACGTCGCCAGGTCGGCGACGAAACGCGCGGGATCGGTCTCGAATCGGACCGTCTCCGGGATCCCGGGCGGGCGTGTCGTGTACCCGTACACGATGATCGGTCGCTCCGGGTGGAGCTTCGCGTAATGGACGATCGGTTCGAGGAAGCCATGGAACGAATGGTAGACGACGAGGTGTCCCCGATTCTCGATGCGCGCGGATAGGACCTCCGGGCGGAGGATTGGCGGGACGCACGCGTCGTCGATCGGGTAGAAGTGGCATCCGATCTGAGCGTCGAGCCCGCTGGTGAAGAGCTTCCGCACGAGATGGATGTTGAACCGTTCCATCTTCAGCTTCGGGAGCCGCGGGAGGTCAGGATGGGAGAGCATCGACTGATTTCCGATGCCGACCTTGAGGACGTGCGGGGCGACGAATGGCGAGCCGGTGATCGGATCGAAGTCGCACACGATAAGATCGGGCTCGAACGCGGAGATCACGTTGTGCGCACGCCGGAAGCTATCGAGCAGGCCCGGTAGATGCGTGGCGAACGCCTTCAGGGTCCCCCGCTTGGAGACCCCGCCCATGCCGTCTTGGAGCGTCGACATCCCGGCATACCGCTCGCGTTGGACGTTCTTGATCGCGTCGAGGAAGTAACCCGGCGGATCCGGATACCCGGTGATGACGAGCAGAAGCTCGTGCCCGTCGCGATCGAGGAACGGTTTTAGGCCGAGGAAGCGCGACAGGTGGCCCTGTCCGGTGGTCTGGACTCCGTAGACGATTCGCACGAGTCGAATCCTATCACTGCGCGACTCCCGAGACGAGCGATTCACCAGCGGGACCAGCACCTCGCCGCGGGCTGCTATCCCTCCCGCGAGATCGAGGCGATCACCCGACACCGCCCACCCGGCACTTGCCGTTCGTCTGCCGGGAGGAGGGAGAGATAGGTCTCGGTCGCGGCATCGAGGTTGGCGTACTCCCCACGGTAGGCGGGCGGCAGGAGGGCTGACAGCCGGTACATGATCTCGTCGACGATCCGCTGGCGGACGTCTCTCGTCACCGGCTCCGCACCGGTGACCACCCGGAACGGGCGCCCGACCGAGACGTGAAACGGCGTCCTCCGCAGGCGAGAGAGATGCTCCTTGAGCGCTTCTCCGCCGTAGAACGCGAGCGGCCACAGCGGGGCGCCGCTCTTTCTTGCGATTGTGACGACGCCTGGGTAGCCGCGGCGGAGCCGCCCGTCGCGACTGCGGGTCCCCTCCGGAGCGATCGCCAGGATCCTGCCTGCCTCGAGGGCCGCCAGGCTCCGGCGAAGCGCGAGGACGTCGGGTTCGCCGCGCCGCACCGGGATCGCCCCCCACAGGTCGAATAGGCGGCCGAGAAGCGGGTTGTTCCACGACTCCGCCTTGGCGAGTCCGACGACCGGGCGCGGGGCGAGGCGTGTGCGGAGGATCGGGATCTCGAGGAAGTTGACGTGATTCGTGACCAGGATGAGCGGTCCTTGAGCGGGGAGCTTCTCGATCTCGTCGGCCTCGGTCCGGCAGAGCAGGCGCACCAGTCCCCGCGCGGCTGTGTCCGCCAATCGCTGCGCCGATGTCATGGGAGGGTCGGCTGGTGGACGACTTCGATCTGGGAGGGAATCAGCTCGATCGTCAAGCTCTTCCCCTCCGTGCAGATCGTCTCGCCGTCCGCATGGGCCGGCAGGACGCCCTCTGTGGCGGTGATGACGACGCGCCGGGCCCGGGCGGTCGTGATCGAGGGGTCGGCGGCCTGTGTCCCCTTCATGAAGCGGGGGATGAGGAGCAGGACGCGCCTGCGGCTCACCTTGCGAGAGATGCACAAGTCGAAGAGGCCGTCGTCGAGCTCAGCGTCGGGTGCCATCATGAACCCTCCCCCCATCCGGCGGCCGTTCATCGTCGAGATCATGAGCGAGGCGACCTCGACCGATTCCCCGTTGTAGTCGATCCGGACCGTTGGGGCTCGATAGTAGAGGGAGATTGTCTTGAGGGCAGCGACGAGGTAGCCGGGGAAGCCGTGGAGCCGCTTGAGCTTCTGCGCTTCGAACCCCACGACGGCGTCGAACCCGACGCCGACGCCGTTCCCGAAGTACCTGCCCTCGGGGAAGCGGCCGCCATCGACCCGGCCGACGTCGATCGTGCGGCGATGCCCCTCCACCAATGTGCGGCAGCCGGCCTCTAGGCCGTGGGGGATTCCGACACCGAAGGCGAAGTCGTTCCCGCGGCCGACGGAGAGTGCGCCCATCGCGGCGCGCACCCCATCCTCAATCTGCGCGCGCATGAGGCCGTTCAGCACCTCGTTCGAGGTCCCGTCGCCGCCGACGGCGACGACGACCGCGGCCCCGGACGTCGCTGCCCGTTGCGCGAGGTCCGTCGCGTGCCGGGGATGCTCCGTGCGGACGAGATCGTAGTCGGCGCCGAGGTCGCCGAGGATCCGCTCGATGCGCGGGATCGCCCGCTCTCCCGTTCCGCGACCGGCCGTTGGATTGACGATCAGCTGGAGATCTTTCATGTCATGTTCGCCTTTTCGCTTCTTCCGTCATTCGCCGAGATTCACCGTTAGGGCGTCGCGATGGTCGAAGATCGGAGCGAAGCGACGGACGACGACCCGGAGACTTCCACCAGGGAATGTTGGCGGAACCCGGCGAGGTTGTCAACAGAGCGACGCGATCCGGGCCCGGCGTGGGGGCGATTCCGCGCCCCCTCCTTTTTTCGCGGCGAGACGAAGCAGCGTCCGAGCCCGGGCGTGAGCACCGACCAACGAGGCCCACCGGGGCGACGCCTGGCTCACTCGGGCCGCCTGATCGGCGTCTCACATCTGGACACGACTCAGGTACTGGTACAGCCCATCGTTCGCCATCAGCCGCTCGTGGGTTCCGCGCTCGACGATCCGCCCGTCCCGCAGGACGACGATCTGGTCGGCGTTGCGGATGGTCGACAGGCGGTGAGCGATGACGATCGTCGTCCGTCCGATCATCAGCCGCTCGAGCGCCTGTTGGATCAGGAGCTCGGTTTCGGTGTCGACGGACGAGGTCGCCTCGTCGAGGATCAGGATCGGCGCATCCCGCAGGACAGCCCGGGCAACCGCCAGCCGCTGTCGCTGGCCGCCGGAGAGCCTGACGCCGCGCTCGCCGATCATCGTCTCGTATCCATCGGGGAGCTGCACGATGAACTCGTGAGCGTTCGCGACGCTTGCCGCGTCGAGCATCTCGTGATCGGATGCGCCTGGGCGGCCGAACAGGATGTTCTCGCGCACCGTGCCGTGAAACAGGAAGATCTCTTGGAGGACGATGCTGATCTGCCGGCGCAGGCTCTCGAGGGTCAGGTCGCGAACGTCGCGCCCGTCGAGGGTGATCGAGCCCTCGGTGACGTCGTAGAACCGGGGGATCAGCATTGAGAGCGTCGTCTTTCCGACGCCGGTCGGCCCGACGAGCGCAACGGCCGAACCCGGCGCGATGTCGAGGTCGATGTCCTGCAGCACCATGTCGCCGACGCTGTAGCGGAAGCTCACGCTCCGGAAGCGGATCACCCCGTCGGCGCGCCCGGCGAACTCGACCGCGTTGGTCCGCTCAGCGACGTCGGGCTCTTGTTCGAGGAGCTCTGCGATCCGCTCAGCCCCAGCCAGCGCTTGCTGGATGCTCTCCCAGACGTTGCTCAACGCGCGCACGGGTTGATAGAGGAGCTCCAGGTAGAGGAAGTAGGCGACCAGATCGGCGATGGGCAACGCCTTTTCCAGCACGAGTCGCCCGCCGAAATAGATCAGGATGATCGTGCCAAGGGCAGCGGAGAACTCGACGGACGGGTGGAACACAGCCATCAGCCGCAGCGCTCGCAGGAGCGAGTCGCGGTAGCCGACGATGCGGCTCCAGATGCGATCGGCTTCGCTGCCCTCCTGGGTAAACGCTTGGATCTCGCGGATCCCAGAAATGTTGTCGTTTAGAGCGGCGTTGAGCTCTCCGAGCTCCGCCTGCCGTCGACGGAAAGCGGGGCGCACATAGCGCGCGAACCCGCGCATTGTGAGGACGATCACTGGAATCGGAAGCATGCTCAACAGGGCGAGCTGCCAGCTCATGCTGACGAGCACCGCGGTGACGCCGATCAACATGAGCACGTTGACCAGGACATCCGGAATCGCGTGGGCGACGAGCTGCTCGAGCAAGTCGGAATCGTTCACCGTGCGGGACATGAGTTGTCCCGTCTGCTTGTCTTCGTAGAAGCGAAGTGAAAGGCGCTGTAGATGGCGATAGACCTCGTGCCTGACGTCGGCGACGACGTGCCAGCCGGCAACGTGGGCCGCGTAGCTCCGGACGAACTGCATGAACGCCCGGATAACGTAGACGGCGAGCGCCAGCAGGGCGAGGCGGGCGACGAGGTCGAGGGTCTCCGCGCCGGCCGTCGGGTCCGTGACCGCCGCGACCATCGTGCGGACGAGCCATGGAGCGACGAGCTGGATCGCCACGAGGGCGAGCATGCTGAGGATCGTCAGCGTGAGCGGCAGCCTGTAGCGTCTGACGTGTCGGAATACCGAGCGAAGCGACTTCACGACCTTCCTCCGTTCCTGCTTTCCGGGCAACAACTCCTCCGGCACAGCGCGCATTGTACCGGACCCAGAAGAGCTTGTGTGTTATCGTCTGGCGTTTGCACACCTAAGACGTCTAAGCTCTATCTTTCGAGGTCTCTTGGACATATGAAACGACAAAATGCTAGAAGCAAAGAGCCGATCCTGAATTCACGCTCGGCCTACGTCGATCGACAGCTCTTGATGATGTACCCGCCGGATTTCTCGTCGCGTTCGAGGTCGAGGATGCCGTTCGCGCCGGCCTCCTCGAGGAGCTGGCCGAACGAGCGGAAGCCGTAGTAGGACTCGCTGAATCCAGGCTTCCTCCGCTTCAGGGTCTGTTTGATCATCGAGCCCCAGATGTTCTCCCCTTCGCCGCGCTCCTCGACCAGTGCCTCGTACGTCTCGACGACGAGGTCCCAAGCCTCCTGCTTCTTGTCGTCGATCGGTGGAGCGGCCTTCGTGCCCTTGCCACCGGAGGCCTTCTTGGCGGGTTGTTTCGCCCGGGGTTTGGCGGGACGGCGCGCGGTCCGCACGAGATCGTCGTAGAAGATGAACTCGTCGCAGTTGGCGATCAAGAGATCGGACGTCGACTTCTTGACGCCGACGCCGATCACGGGCCGGTTGTTCTCGCGGAGCTTGCTGACGAGCGG
>ENA-OSEO01001048-OSEO01001048.1-sediment-metagenome-genome-assembly--contig:-NODE-1048-length-57296-cov-9.192401_pt1 | contig 57296 bp, 48 predicted proteins | sample MGYA00237883_ERZ534232 | MGnify/ENA metagenome assembly ERZ534232
AGTTTCGATATTCGAATTTCGGATTTCCGTGTCTCTGCCAAGTGGGTCAAATGGCAACCGCAAGATCATGATTTTACGTTGCCAAAATGAGAAACAGAATTTTTGAGACACGGTACTAGCGAGCGCCATGGTCGGCGAGATCGGCAATCATCCCGTTGTCTCCCCCATTCAGGACCTGGCGCAAGAGAAAGTTCGTATTTTTTTCCAGTTGGCCCATGATCTCCGCCAACACCTTGAGCTGGGTCAGTGCCCGCCTGCTCCTTTCCTGATACGGAATGCCCAGAGCCGGGTTGCCCAGGATCTTGATCAACTCGTCCAGGGAAGAACCGTTGAATCGGTCCGTGTTCATGTAAATGAGACCGACCCATGCCTGCTTGAGTTCTTCAGGCACGCCCTTGTAGGTCCCGAGCACTTCAGGGTCCTTGCCGTAATACAGGGCGCTTTTCAGCCTTTCAATGGCCTGCCAAGCCTTATCCGCTGTTTCGGCGTTTATCGGGAATCGCTGGAGGAGGTCCTTCCAGCGCTCCTGGATCTGTATGGCCACCCAGTTTTCGCCCTTTTCGGGAGGCAGGGAAAGATCGAGGAACCGCTTCTGCACAGCCATGAGGTCGCGCCTCAGGGGGTCCGAATCCTGTGGAAAGTCCGCAAGCAGATGATCCAGGCTTTCAAGAGCCTCCACCTTTCTGTTCTTTTCGTGCCGTTCCGCAAGCAGGATCCGCTCCCACTGCTCCCTCAGATATCCCAGTTCCAGCTTGACCAGGGAAAAAATGAGAGCGGACTTGGTGATGGCGTTGCGCAAAGAATCGGCAAGGATATTACACGCGTTTAACCGGTCTCTGGCCAGTTGCTGCATCGCCCGCAGAGAATCCTGTCGCAGGTGATAGGAGAGCAACTGCGTTCCCAGGGAACGGGAAAGCCGCTTGATGACCTTGGTCTCATAACTGCTGATACGGATGGTGTAAGGCACAAAGTGTATCTTCACCACGCCCACCACCACGTAGTCGCTATCCTGCCATATCATCCTTCCCGCATCATCCCTCGGATATTCTTCGAGAGAGTACAGGTTGAAACGCAGGTCCGACTTTTTGACCAGGACGGGTTCCATGTGGTGATAGTCCTCCAAGACGCCCTCCACCTGGAGCCTCACGCTTCTAGCATCGTTTCTGGGATCTTCGGAAGTCCAGCTTTTTTGCCTCTCAACGCACCAGGCCATGGCTTCCAGGGCACGGCCCGGTTCATCCCTGTAGTTCGACCAGGCCTTGCCGGGAGGATTGTACTCGGACCTTTCCGGCAGTCCCCAGGATATCTGGTCCTTGGCCCTGTCGATGACGCCCGAAGTGATTCTTTCCGCAATCAAGGCAGGCGGTCTACCTACCCGATAGATGGTGCCCTTGAAGGAATTGGGAAGACACAGCAGGATGGTCTCGATCACTTCCTTGCAGGCATTCTCCAGGACATCCTTCTCGATTTCAATGGACAAGGCTTTTCCTTGATCCTCCAATTTCGAAGCGTCTCTCAAACAGTGTAAGTTATCCGATTCCCGAAATTTGTCAATAGAAATGAATTGACAACCCCCACCGCGGGTGTCAAACTTCTCGCATGTCAGAGCAAGCCATTGAAATTGAATATCTTCCTTCCCTGGAAGAGCCGCTTTTCATAGCCGGCTTCGAAGGATGGGGCAATGCACTCGATATTTCCCGGGGGATGGTCGACTATCTCATCGAAAAACTGGGGGGCAAGAGCTTCGCGAGAATCACCCCCGATCTTTTCTACCGTTTTGACGAACACCGCCCCGTTGCCGACATCGAGGAGGGCCTTCTCAAGAGCGTCACACCGCCGGGCGGTCTCCTGTACACCGCAGATCGCGCCGCGGCCGGACGGGACCTGATTATTCTCAAAGCGGCTGAACCCAATCTTCGCTGGATGACTTTTGCCAGGGCCATCCTTGACCTGTGCAAAAAAACGGGCGTCAAGACCCTGATCAGCCTCGGCAGCATGTACGACAACGTCCTTCACACGGATACCATGGTCTCTGCATCCGCCTCCAGTGATGGACTCCTGGAGCAACTGAAAAACATGAAGGTCACGCCGATCAACTACAAGGGACCGAGCGCCATTCACTCCACGCTCCTTCATGAGGCAGTGGGCAGAGGCGTGCCCTGTGCGAGCCTTTGGTGCCACTGTCCTTTCTATCTCCAGGGGACGACCCACTTCGGACTCCTCTCCTACCTCGGTTCTCTTCTTTCATCCTGGGGAGGATTCAAGCTGGATACCCAGGAACTGGACAGGACATGGAAGGATCTGACCAAGCAGATCCAGGGGATCATTGACAAGAATCCCGAACTCCAGACCATGATCAACGATCTCAAAAAATCGAAGATCAAACTCTCGTGGGACGAGGCAAAGAGGGGGGACAAGGTCATTCATCTCGAGGATTTTTTGAAACCGAAGTAGGAAAAGCCGTCTCTCACAGCGATGGCGGAGTTTTCAGGCTTTTGAGCGCCTCCACCAACGCCGGCACGGTCTGCCCTGCTCTTCCCTGGATAAAAATATCGGTCACCGTGTCCGTGAGATGGGTTCTTTCCATGTTCATCTCAATCAGCTTCGCTCCGTGGCTTTTTGCAATGCCGGGAATGGTGTTGGCCGGAGAGACAAGGGCCGAGGTGCCCACGATCATGACCGCCTCGGCGGAGGATGCGAGATGAAAGGACCGGGTGAGCGCTTGTTCCGGAATGGCTTCCCCGAAGAAAACGACATCCGGCTTCAGGACCTGCCGGCATCCGCACCTTGGGATGGGCTCGCCCCTTTTTTCTTCGGCCCTGTATCGCTTCCCGCACCACAGGCAGGACAGCGTGCTTGAATTCCCGTGGTATTCGATCACGTTTTGTGCACCGCCCGCCTGGTGAAGGTTGTCCACATTCTGGGTAATGATGCCATGGAGGAACCCCAATTTTTCCATCTCCCCCATGCCGATGTGCGCCGGATTGGGCCGGGCCTGAGCGATCAACCCGTCCATGTCCCGGAGCATGTTCCAGATCTTTTCAGGGTCCTGCCTGAAGGCATGGATGGTGGCATACTCGCTGGGATCGTACTTCGACCACAGCCCTCCGGCGCTCCTGAAATCAGGGATCCCGGACTCCACGGAAATGCCGGCGCCTGTAAGAGCCAGGGTCAGTCGTGATCGAAAAATGATCTCCGCCGCTTGGATGATGAGATCTTTCATGGTCGGTCTCCGGCCGCGAGAATCAATCCAGGGGTTCCAGCAGGATTTTCCCTTCCGAGTTATTGTAGCGCTTGAACTTTCCTTTGATGATCTTCTGCTCGCCAAAGATGTTGATCAGTCTGATCTCATCCCCGTGCACCTCCAACTCATCCACGCTCTCCAGAAGCTTGACTTCCTGTTCGTCCTGCAAAATGAACGCATTGGCTTCACACATCTTCATGCCCCTCCTCTCCAGGCGCTTCCTTGAAGAAATTTCCGTAAGGACGCGTCAAGTCCTTTGGGCGGCGCGCCGCTCGTAAAATCATTCGAGGGCCGCCAATGCCTTTCTGAGGCATTCCGTGCTCCGGCTGCTCAGGTCGATCAGCTCTTTGATGTATTTGGCGCTTTCGATCTTGCCAGCCGCCTCAAGCTGCCCCGCAAACATGGCGTATTCCTCCTGGTGATCATCGCTGTGCGTAATCCAGTGATCGAGCCGGATTCTTGCCTTTTCCGAAAAATCCATTCCAAAATCCTCCACAGTCGGCGGCTGTGTCGCCGTCCCTTTCGGCCATTGCGAGCGACCCCCCGGCTAAATCCGGAAGCGCGCGGCAATCTCCGTGATTCGACAGGGTGACACACCCTCTAAGAAAACCCGAATTTGTCTATAGCATAGGCAAAAAAGGTTCACAAGTCAAAGGCACTCCGTTCCCCTCGACAAATCGGTTGACTCGGTCCTTGCTCAAGGGTAAGATGGATTCCAAAATCCTGGATCAATGGAGAGGGTCGATGCCGGATGATGCGATTCTCAAGGGCAAGAGGGTTCTCATCGTGGACGATGAGCCGGACGTTCTGGAAACGCTTGAGGAGCTGCTGAACCAGTGCCTGATCGACAAAGCGCCCAGCTTCGAGACAGGAGTCAAGTTCCTTAACAAGGATACCTACGATCTCGCGATTTTCGACATCATGGGCGTAAAAGGCTATGATTTGCTGCGCATGGCCACTGAAAAAGGCATCCCCGCCATTATGCTGACCGCCCATGCTCTAACCCCCGACAACCTGATCAAGTCCATTAAGGAGGGGGCCCATTCTTACGTTCCCAAAGACAAACTCCCGGAAATCGCCACCTTCGCGAAAGATATTCTGGAGGCCCGTCAAAAGGGCGCTGAGAAGCCGACCCACTGGTTCTCCAGGCTCAAGCCTTTTTTTGACAAGCACTTCGGAAAAGGGTGGCGAGACAAGGACAGGGATTTCTGGGACGATTTCGAATCGAAAAATATCGTGGGCAAGAAAGACGTGGAAGAGATCCTGTGAGGATGTCAGGGCTGCAAGGGGATCTTTACCGTGAACGTTGCGCCCTTGCCTGTGTCGCTCTCCAGGAGCAGTTCCCCGCCCATGTCCTCAATGAGGACTTGCACGCCGGCGAGCCCCAAACCGTGGCCCCGGACGCAGTGGTCGCTTTTCATGTCCATCTGGAAGTAGCACTCGAATATCTTCTGGTGGTAGCTTGACGGAATGCCTTCCCCGTCGTCTCTCACGGAAATGCAGAGGCATTGCTCTCGTGTTTCGAGTTGAAGGGCGACGCGTTGCTTCCGGTACTTGAGCGCGTTGTTCAGAAGGTTCCTGAAAACCTGTCTCACCTTGCTCTCATCCAGGCAAAGCTGGCGCCTCCACAGATCTTCGGGAATCTCGAGCAAAATTCCGCGCTGGCCAAGGGTTTCCTTGAGCTCCGAAAGGGATTTTTTCTCCCTGATCTCGTCGGCCAGGGCCTGGTCGGTGAGGTCGAAGACTTCGATCAGCGTCTCCCCGATGAAACGGGAAGTGTCGAAATCGTGTCTGTTGGTAATCCCCGCGCTCGAACGTCCCAGTTCCAGGGCGTCGTTGACAAGCGTCCGGGTGACGATGGTGTTCCTCAAGGCCCTCTCCAGAACCTTGGTCTGCTTGTCTGTAAGCGGACCGTACTTATCCGTTTTCTGCAGCAGAGACAAAAGCCCGGCCTCGATGACGGCCAGGGGCACTTTCAGATCGTGGACCAGGAATTCAAACTTGATTCGATTTCTTTCCATGATGAAACCTGCTAGACACCGCTTTTTATTCTGTCCTCATGACACGAAAAGCACGCCCACATATCCCACAAAACTGTGATCCGGCCTGACATCGTAGCTGGTCGAATAAACCAGCTTTTCCGCTTTCCGCGCGCCCAGTCTGTTCGCCGTTGCAATGGCGGCAGCCACAGCGCCCGAGCAACAGGCATTGTGGTTTCTCAGAGCCTCGTGAAGGACTCCTTCGGCATTCATCTCGACGACGAGATCCACCAACCGCTTGTCATTCTCTTCCTTGACCCACCCTACAGCCGTCTCCCCGACCCCCTTGGGGGTGAATCCGTAGTTGAGGCCGTAATGGGTGAGATCCGTCGACCCGAGAACCATGATTTTCCTCCCGAGGGACTCGGCCAATTCAGCCACTTTCTCACCGATCCTGATCGAGGCCGCGGCCGGCGGAACCCCCAAGGGAAGAATTTTCGTTTCAGGGAAGAAATACCTGACAAAGGGTAACTGGAGTTCGATGGTGTTGTCCTGCTCATAGCGGGTCGGGGTTTCGATGCGAAAAGAAAATTCCCCGGCCAGGCTTTCTCCCAGGGCTTCATCGATCTCCAGGTCTCCGAAAGGAGTGGCCCAGGACCCCTCCTTCATGAGGTAGCTGCCGCTCGAGGGATGGAGGTGCCTTCCGAAAAGAACCATGGTCTCCGGCGGAACGCCTTCGCTCAGACACTTGATGACATTGCAGGCAATGGCCCCGGAATAAACCCAGCCGGCATGAGGAACAATCCCCCCGATCTTCCCTGTGCCGGCAGCACAAGGCGCAGCGGACCGGGAGAACTCCGAGATCATCTTCTCGCAGTCCGATGCGCTTGCAGGATACCAGCTCCCTGCAAAATCAGCTCTTCTCCTGGCCATCCTCTCCTCCTGTCGCGGGTCGGACGTCCGGCAACGCCCGGAAATCCTAAAACCATATTACTCGACTCGATCCGCTTGGGGCAAGTTGAAATTTGTCACACCCTCACTCTTTCGTCAACCCATTTAACCCTTGTCCTGATCGGGGATTCCTGCTATGAAATGACAATGTACATCTTGTGGATCTGAACAGGCCCCCTCACCCCCGTATCAAGTACGGGGCAGGCTCTGCCCTCTCCCCCGCGATTGAGCGAGAGGGTTGGGGTGAGGGGCGGCGGAATCAGAAAGGAAGGCCGTGTTTGGCAGCATCCAAGAAATGATCGTCAATATTCCGGTGGTTCTCCTCGCCATCACCGTGCACGAATACGCTCATGCCCGCACGGCCCTGTCCTTTGGAGACCCTACGGCGAAGTTGGCCGGAAGAATAACCTTCAACCCCATCAGTCATCTGGACCCTATCGGAGCCATCTGCCTCTATCTTTTTCATTTCGGCTGGGCCAAGCCCGTGCCCGTGGACCCGCGTTATTTCAGGAACCCAAGAATGGGGAACCTTTGGGTCTCTCTGGCCGGCCCTCTCGCGAACTTTGGGGTGGCCCTCGTCGCGGGAATGCTCATACGATATGTTCTGTTTCCGTGGGAACTGTATCTCAGGATCCTGGTCTCAATGATTATTTTGAACACAGCCCTTGGCTTGTTCAATCTGATTCCCATCCCACCGCTGGACGGCTCTCACATCCTCGAAACCTTCCTGCCGAACCAGGCCCTGCAAAAGTACAGAGACATCGCAAGATACGCGCCGATGCTTCTGCTCGGCGTCTTTCTGGCAGATCGTTTCTTAAAGACGGGCATTATCTCCAGCATCCTCCAATATCCGCTGATCCTGATCTCCCATCTCTTTGCCGGGGACAATCTTTTCCGACTCATGAGGGTGCTTTAGAGCACGGAGCTCAGATATGAACCGTCTCGAATTAGTATTGACGCATTGTTTTTCTCGCCACCTCACCTCCCTGTAGGAGCGACCTCTCCATCCTCCGTAGCAGTTGCTACTGCGGAGGACGGGCCGGTCGCGAGCTTCTCGCAAGCAGGAGCTTGCTCCTACAAGAACGGGGAGGCAATGAATGTCAACACTATTATAGGACGATTAATATGTTCCGCCTTCAAGGCGGTCTCATCCTTTCATTTTGAGGCAGCAGCCGGAAAATCTTGATTTTGGCTGAATGCGATCAGTTCTGGCAGATTTCCTGGTACAGAGATTTGGCATGCCCGTACGATTCACCTTCGTAAAGGACCCGTCCCCGTTTCTTGACCTCGAAAAAATGCTTGTTCGTGGCAGGCATGACATACTCCTTGAAGGTCGCCGTGCCCTCTTTCAACGTGTACAGCTCTCTTGTCTGTTCCATGCTTTCACTGCTCCTTAAGCCCCGCGCAGACGCTGTGGACGTCCCCGGCGGAATCCTCAAATCCTGAAATGTTTCCCAACGATAAAACAGGAAGAATTTCTCTTTCTGACCCTTGTTCGAATCCCGAATGTAATAAGCTGATTCGCCTGTGGTATGAAAGGAAGGAAAACTTCGCAGCACGATGCGGTTCTGCTTGTTCCCAATGAGGCAAAATAAGCAAGTCTGCCGGCAAAGTCAAGAAGGAAATTGCGAAAAAGTTATTGGCGTCTCGAAACGGCTTTGCCCGAAGGACCCGGCAAATTTGCCTCCACAGCCATCCTGATTCTGCCTTTCAGTTCAGAGAGGTCATAGGACTTGGTCACATAGTAATCGGCGGCCATGGACCGCAGATCCCCTTTGAAGGTTTCATAAGCGCTGCAAAGAATCACGGGCATGTTGTAGAAGTTTCTCCGGATGTCTTGGAGAAGATCCAGTCCGTCCCATTTGCCAAGCTTGATATCGAGGACGACCACGTCCGGTCGGCACACGCCGATCCTTTCCAGAAGGGAATCGCCCGACTCCAAGGTCAGGATATCATGCCCGTCCTCTTCCAGCTCCTCACGGTAGTATTGGAGGATATGTCGCTCATCATCGACCACGAGAATCGTCGCCATTTCAAGTCCTCCCTTCGCATCTCCCATCCTGCAAGGGCGGTCAGGGATGGAGGGCTTTGATCGTGAAACAAGGCGAACCAAGAAATACAGGCGGCTGACACTCCTGACAGGACGCTCACGCCCTGTCAGGAGTGATAAAGGCAATACTTGGCAGGTCTTTCCATGGAGGCCTCCTTGCATCGAGGTGACAAGGAGAAGCGGTAGTGCATACAACTGTTTGTAATTAAAACAGATTAGTGATAAGGTGTCAACAGAAAAATGAACCTTGAAGCTCCGCCCTCTGAAACAGGAGAGAAAATGGGGTTCAGGACCTCATTCGCCTTTCAGGCCCCTGGTACCCTGTTTTCGTTTTCACAGATCTCCTCTCGGCCATCTGAGAAAAAAACCGATCCATGAAGACTCTCATGTCCATGAGGTTCCCGAATTCTTCCTCCACCGTTCTCTTGTCCGTCTGGATGTAAAGCTTCATCTTAACGTCCTGTACGGTTTCCATGCTTGCACCTCATCTCTGAAGAAGCTGATGATCGCAGGTGCCTGGGGCCGGAATCGAACCGGCACGGTACTCAGTACCGAGGGATTTTAAGTCCCTTGCGTCTACCATTTCCGCCACCCAGGCAGCGGGAAGGATTTTCCTAGGAATCAAGCCGGAAGTCAAGCAGCGATCAGCTTTCAGCGGTCAGCTTTCAGCGAGGACCTCGTCTTTGGAATGGCTGATTGCTGAACGCTGACCGCTGAGAGCTCGTCATTACCTCAAATAGATGGGGTTCGAAAAGATCCAGGGCCGCCATCCGAACAGGTGGAGGCGCTTGAACACTTCCGCCCGGTACACGCCTTTTTCCGTCACAGGAAAAATCGCAGCCTTTCCCTGGCGCTGATCTGCAAGAACCCCGTCCCTCATCAACCGGATCTGCCCTTCCTCAGGCGCTTCGACCACAAACTGGCCCGGCCTGAAAGGAGCTTCCTCTCCCATGTAAACGTCTGCACCGTCACTGGATGTGAAGTCGAACCGGAAGCCCTTGGCAGCTCCGAGGTTTTCGTGGGCCACGAACAGGCGCCCGTTCTGCATCGCCTCGTAGATTTCCTGCTTCGCCTCTTCAGGGGTGCGGGAAAGCTTGTTCTTCAAAAACACATGAATGCAGACGGAGTTGAGCAGATAGTCGTAGGAAAAAGGCGTCAGCTTCAGCGGACCCCACCTGAACACGGTCCCGTGCGCATCCGATCCTCCCACGGCCACAACCCTGCGGCTCTGACACGCCTGGTCCCAAAAGGCGAGAGCCTCCCGGCTCGGCCCCTTCAGCATCTGCGTTTTGAAACCCAGGAAGAAGAAGCCGTGAAACAGGGTCTTGACCCTCTCCTTCCACCGGGAGGTGAAGTTCCAAATGCACACCCCCGTGTACCCGGTGACCGAAAGATCGTTCCAGGTGTAAGCCACGGATTTTTCCGAAAAGGGCATGCCCTTTTCAAAGGGATGGGCCATGAAACCAAAGCCGCCCTGGTCGTTCACCGTATCGATAATCTCCTGAGCGCTCAGGTTGTGCTGCGCCGCCCTTTCCTTGATGTTGTACGCAAGGTAATGATGGAAGCGCACGCCCATTTCGAGGCCCACCAGGACCAGGACTTTGCCGTAAAAACCCTCCTCCTCGAGGTGAAGCGCATCGGTCATGTAAGCATGGTCATTGAAGCAGATGAAATCCAGGCCGATTTTTGCCGCCCTCTGCGCGATCTCCTGTACCGTGCTCCCGCCGTCAGAGTGAAGCGAATGAATGTGAAGATTCCCCACGTACTCGTGTTCGAACATCGTATTGCTTAAGCCGCCTCCGACAAAACAAGGTGGATGAAACTCTTGTTTCAGCACGGAAAATCTGGTTCTAAGAGCCGGGTTGCAGAGCGCAGCGGCTCCGCCTGGTCAAATTGAAGGAATATAAACCCGAAGCACGAAATCCGAAATCCGAAACAATATCGAATGATCAAAGTTCAAAAGATCCGTAAAACAAGGGAGTATGCGCTAAAATTGGTTTTGTTTCTGTCATTAGGACCTTTGGTATCCGGCTTTGTTTCGAATTTCGATATTCGAATTTTACCGGGATCCGTTGTGTAAATCATGCCCTTTGGCTTAGTCCAAAACCGGGCCCTCTGGACCCGGCTTCTTATTCTTTTACTCCAGGTTGCTCAGGGCCTTCAAGCCCCTCTTCATGGGCAGGATGACCGCCGAAAGGTTGAGCACCAAGACCCCCATAAAAGATCCGATGATAAACGACCACTCCAAATCTGACAAGGGGGCACTTTTCAGTTCGGACAGGGAGAGCAGATACACGGGCCCTGCCTCCATGGCAATCGTCACGGCGACGTAGAGAGCGCTGCAAATCATGAACATCAGGCCCCCGAAGCCTGTTGAAACCTGGGCCACATTCTGGAAATTGAAATTGGGATACAGGGCGCCGAAGCCGATCCCGAGTCCGACGATCCCGAAAACGGCCAAAAACATGGTCACCACCGAAAGGGCCATCATGAAGGGGGAGACGAGGAGAAGGTGGTTGGTCATGATGATCAAAACCTCCCCCAGGATGAGCATGGGTGGAACATAGAGGGCGAATTTGGCCCACATAAAACGTCTTAACGTCAGGGGCGAGCACCGCAGGATCCAGAACGCTCCGCCCTCTGAACTGACCGAGGGGAAAATGAACCGCACGGAAACGGCGCAAAGAACGAACCCGGCAAGGCCGATGTTGAAGAAGGCGATCTCGTTTTGCAGAAAATCAAGGGGAAGAGGGCTTCTCTCCAGGGGCAGCACGGAAAAGTTGTAAACATAGACGACCACCAACGCGCCGAGGAGAAGCAATTGCGACCATTGCGCGTTGTCCCGGAAGAAAACACGCAGCTCCTTTTCCGCCAGGGCCGCGACGTCTTCCTTGAAAGGCATGCGGATGAGCCGGACCCAAAGATCGAGCAGGGCTTTGCCTCCTCTTCGCCGCTTGGCCTCCTGGGCCTTCGAAAAGCCCGGGAAATAGATCTTCTCCGCGACCCGCACGCTGATATACAGCATGGCCAGGGCGGTCGACCACGCGAGCGCGCCGTGAAAAAAGCGGTCCCCTTCCCCGGATGGGCTCAGACAGGACCAGAGGCTTTCCGTAAGCCAGTGGGTGGGAAGATAGGGGGAGTCCGCGGTTCTCAGGGCGCTCATGTATTGCATGATGCTGAAAAAGGCCTCCGGGTCCACCAGCCTTTCCGGCCTCAAAAAACGGAAAAGCAGATAGAGGAGGACGATCAGAAAAACGCTCAGCAGCATGACGATGTCTCTTGTCCTCTGGGCCGGAAATACGCGCACGAGCACCATGGTGAGGAGGATTCCCAGGCTGGCGGCCGTGAGACCCGTGGCCAGTCCCATATGGAAAAGGGTTGCATAGAAGCCGATACCGGGCCGGTAGACGTACGCATAGGCCATCATCACAGGCAGGCCGAAGATAACCACCATCCAACTGCTGTCCATGATGGTGTACAGGACACGGCTCAAGAAAACCTCCACCAGGGAAGACGGCGAAGCATGACACAATTCAAGGTCCGAAGACAGGTAGAGATTGGACAGGGCCGTGACGACATGACTGAAAATCAGCAGGGAAAAGAAGGTGAGCAATACCATGGCGAGAAGATGGCGGGCCAGGAGGTCGCCGATCACATCCACGGACTGGAAGTACGTGAGCACCCGGGTGGACAGGGCGAAAAGCAAAGCCCAGAAGAGGAGTCCGGACAAGACGATGATGGCAAACCTCTTACGCGGTTTGCCGCCGGCCCTGATCAGGGTATTCCTGATGCCTTTGATTCTCGGGCTAAGTAGAAGAGAGAGGTTTTGCATGGGCGATTTTCCGTCCCTCGGTAAGTTTGAGAAACGCGCTCTCCAGATCGGCCGACCCGTCCGCCATGCGTTTGAGTTCCTCCGCGTTTCCCTGGGCGATCAGTTTCCCGGCCTGGATGATGCCGATCTCGGTGCATAACTCCTGGGCCACCTCCAAGGAGTGGGTGGACATGAAAATGGCGGTTCCCTTTGCCGCCTCCTCTTTGAATAGATCCTTGACAAGCCTGGCGCCCCGCGGGTCCAGACCGACCATGGGCTCGTCGACGACGAGGACTTTGGGCTTGTGGAGCAGGGCCGCGCCCATGACCAGTCGCTGTTTCATGCCGTGGGAATAGCTTTCGATCAGTTCATCCCCCCAATGGAGAAGGTCGAAGAGATCGAGCACCTCGGCGATCCGCGTTCCAAGAGCGGGGCGCTCGTTCATCTGGTACAGACCGGCGACAAACCGGAGAAATTCGACGCCTGTCAGCTTTTCGTAGAGAAAAGGACGGTCGGGAACAATCCCCATTCTTCGCTTCACCTCTGTGGGGTCTGTTGACAGATCCAGGCCGTCGATCATCACTTTTCCCGAGGTGGGTTGAAGGATCCCTGCCATCATTTTGATCGTCGTCGTTTTTCCTGCGCCGTTTGGGCCGAGAAACCCGAAAATCGTCCCCTTCCCCACCTCCAGGCTTACTTCGTCCACAGCCCGGAGACCCTTGAACATTTTTGTGAGTTTCACCAGTTCAATCATGACGGAAATCCATGATCTGTATCTTTATCTCCCCCACCAGCCCCACGATCTCCGCCTGCCCGCTCAGGTTTCCCTCAGCCCACTTGATGTGGGTGGCATCCACGGGCATTTGATTCAAGGTGGCGTCCATGGAGACCCAGGTGCCGAGCCAGGCCTCGGTCCACGCGTGGTAGTAGAATTTGTCCCGGGTGTACACCAAACCGATGCACAAACGGGCAGGAACGCCTGCAGCCCTCAGAAGCGTTGTGAGGAGCGTCGCATGCTCGTTGCAGTCCCCCTGCCTGGTCCTCAGAACCTCCAGGGCGCTCGGCATGGTCAGGACCGGCTTTTTCTCCACGTGGCCATAAACCCAGGCAAGGAGTTTTTTTGCCACCTCAACCGGATCGTTCGCCCCCTCCGAGATGGTTCGCGCAGCCTCGACCATCCGGGAATCGTCGCTCTCCATGTTGAAGTCCGGAGCCGTGAAAGCCCTCACCTCCTCGGGGAGATTTCGAAAAGGCAGCGAGAGCTGCCCTTCGGAAGGAACGCGTTCCTTGTTGATTTCGAGAAGATCACCCTTCGTGCTCTGCCGTGCCCGGTTCAGGTGGGGATTGGCGACGTCCATTCCCTGCACCCTGAGCTGCAGGAAAGCCACTTTCTCCGGATCAGTGAGAAGACGGTCCGGTCTTATTGCCTGCATCTCGTAGAGGTCGTCGCTATGGTCCGTCTCAAAACCCCGCGGCGCCCGTGAAGCGCTCGATCGAACCGTCGTGAAACCCATAAAGCCTTGTTCCTTGAGGGTCCTGCCCTTTTCGTCGACCCAGAAGGTGAGCCGCTTCCCCCAAAGCTCGCCTTCAAGGCGGTAGGCTTCATAGGCGACGCGGTTCACGGTGATCGTTTCTCTTGCCGACACCTCGATCACCAGGTCTCTCCGGGATAGGGTGGATGGATCGAAAAGCGGGATGCGGTAACTCTCCCCCACCGCGAAACGGTGCGTCTTGAAAACGTGGGGCAGCCCGGCACTCAGGACAGGCGCCGATTCAAGGGGGATCTTCTGCACCTTCCCCCTTCCCGCGTCTTCATTCGTCACCACCAAGACCTTGTCTTCCACCTTGCCCGACACGGCGAAGCGGACCACACCCGAGGTCATCGTCATGCGGAAGCTCTTCAGGAGAAATGCCCGATCCACCTGGGCCTGGGTGGCGGTATAGAGGCTCCGCCCAAGCCCCATGAGATTGACTTTGAGGAAAAGCTCTTCCTGAAGGTAATAGCCCTGCTCAATGCTCGTGATCTGGCTGACTGCGTACCCCACTTTGCGTTCTTTCAGGTAGATCTCTTTCCATTCTCTCTCATGAAGGGACGTTTCAGCGTTCACGGCCGCAGGCACCACCTCCGCCGCCTTCCGGCTGAAATGGACCTTCTTGACCAGGAGACCAATCATGACGAGCCAGATCAGAACCGCGCACACGCCGAGCACGTGGAAGACAGAACGGTTAAATGACTTTTGGGCCATGACTGAGAGGTCCGATGTCTTTGATGACGCGGATAGGGACGGCCTGCGCCCAGCCGTGCACTCGCGCAACGGGGCGTCGTTTTCCGTCATAGGCAATAGCCAAGACGATCCAGAAGCTTTCGGGCATTGGATTGAAGCTGCAAAAAGGCATCGGCGGGGAGTCCTGCGCCCTGAGCGATTTTCGGGGCCAGGGCCTTGCTGAGAAAGTCTCCGGGAGCATGGCCGTCTGAATTCAGGAGCATCGACGCTCCGGCTTCCAGGGCGAGCTTTGCCACGTGTCCATTGCCGAGGCTGTGTCCCTTCCTGGCCGTAATCTCCAGAAAAATGCCTCTGGCAGCCGCCAGGCGAGCCTCTTCAAGGCCGATGAGGCCGGGGTGGGCGATGATGTCCGCCCCTGCATCGAGCCCTGCGCGGTTGGTGCCGGGAGCGACCGGTTCCACCATGGTCTCCCCGTGGATGACCACCAGCCTGGCACCGAGGTCTCTGGCCTTCTTTACCAGCGCATCAATGAGTTCGGGGGGTACGTGGGTGAGTTCGACACCGGGGATGACTTTGACGGACTGGGTCCTGTTGAGATCGTCCGCGACACGGACCATCCTTGGAACAAGATGATCCAGATTGGAGGAGTCTGCGTGATCGGTGATCGCCACTGCGGCATAGCCCGCCTCCCCCACTCTTCTCACGAGTTCGGAAGGGATCAGGGAGCCGTCACTGAAAAAAGAATGGGTATGAAGGTCTATCATCAACGCCCACAAAACCAAAATGCCCAAGGGTTCCGTCAGGCCTCAGGATGAAAACAGACCGCGCATTGTTCCTGAAGCTCCGGGCGCCTTGAGCATGTCACATCTTGTATTTTCCAAAATCCTCCGGATTGAGCTTTTCGAGGATCTCCTGCCACTTCTTTCCCTGTTCCGATTTGTCCTGCGGTTCTGCTTTCAGGTCGATTTGCGCGGACTTCTGGATCACGTCGTCGGAGACGAAAATAGGGGCTCCCATTCTCAACGATATGGCCAGGGCGTCACTCGGCCTGGCGTCGATGGACATTTGCTTGCCGCCGTGGCTCAGATGAATAAGGGCGAAATAGGTGTTGTTCTTCAAATCGCAGACTTCCACTCGGTTCACCTTCACATCCACCTCTGACATGATGTTCCTGAGAAGATCATGGGTCATGGGACGGGAAAACTTGATGCCTTCCAGCTCGCTCGCGATCGCCGTAGCCTCCAGAAGCCCGATCCAGATCGGCAGGGTCCTCTCTCCCTGGATCTCCTTGAGGATAACGATAGGGCTGTTGGTCAGAGGATCGACGGTTAATCCCGCGATGACCATGGGTGTGAGCATCTCGACCTCCATTCATTTTTCACTCTATCTTAGAGACACTCCTTCTTGTTTGTCAACAGAACTTTGCGCCATGGGGTTTTTTTGGCCCCGCCCACGCGCAAGGCCTCACAAAAACCTTGATTTAAAGGCTCGATCAAATTATCTATATTCGAACAAGACAAAGGCTGAACGTTTGGATCCCTTGAGCGAAAAAATCTTTTACCCCTATGTGCTCGATCTCAGGCCGCGATTCCTGCTCGGCTGGCTGCTCCACCGGCTTTTCAAGCGCACCGAGCTGAATGAAAGCGCAAGGGAAAGCCTCAAGCAAATGCACAAGGAAGGCACGGTGGTATTTGCCATCAAATACCGCAGCCTGCTGGACTATCTGCTCGCCCATTATCATTTCAAGCTCAAACGGCTTCCTCCTCCCACGATCGCCTTCGACCTCAACATGTCCCTGCTCATGCCCTTCACGCACTTTGTAAAATGGATTTTTTCTCAGATGGCCTATTTTTACAGGCATCGCGGCCTCCCGAGTCCCTACGAAACCGGGTTTTACAGGAATGCCATCCAGGAAGGCGTCACCTCCCTCATCTGTCTCATCGATCCCAAGGGATTTATCCGGCATTTCGTCCACGCGGAAAAGGATCCCGTCCAGTTCCTTCTTGAAACGCAGCGGGACATGGAACGACCTATTTTTCTCGTGCCTCAGCTTGCCCTCTTCGACAAGGGCCCTGAAAAGGATCACGCCGGTCTCAAGGACATCCTGTTCGGGTACAAGGACTATGCCGGTGTGCTCAGAAAGAGCGTGCTGTTTTTCAGACATCGCCGCAAAGCCTATGTGGATTTCGGCCAGCCGCTCAATCTCAAGGCCTATCTTCAAGGCCAAACCGAGGGCCGCCACCTTCATGAAATGGCGATGGAAATCCGATCCATGCTCATCGAGAGCATCGATCAGCGCAAAAGGGTCGTCCTCGGCCCTATCATGAAATCCAGGGAACAAATCAAAGAGATCGTTCTGATGGACACGAAGGTCAGCGAAAAGATCGAGGCCGTGGCCGCGTCGGAACGCAAAGAACTCTGGGAGGTGAGAAAACAGGCCGGGCAATATTTCGACGAAATCGCCGCGGATTTCAACATCACCTATGTCCGGTTGTTTGACATGGCGCTACGGTGGCTCTGGAAAAAAATCTTCGAAGGCATCGAGGTGGACACTTCGGCCCTGGCCACGGTGAGGGAGTGGGCGAGCAAAGGCCCTCTGATCTACGTGCCTTCCCACAAGAGCCATATCGATTATCTCATTCTCAACCACGTGCTCTATGCGAACCACATGCACATTCCGAGAATCGCCGCAGGCAGCAACCTGACGTTCTGGCCCGCGGGATATGTTTTCAGAAAATCCGGCGCCTTCTTCATCCGCCGATCATTCAAGCAACCGAGACTCTATGTGGAAGTTTTCAGCAGATATATCCGGGCGCTGCTCCAGGAAGGCCACCCCATCGAATTCTTTATCGAGGGAGGACGGAGCAGAAACGGGAAGCTGGTCCTTCCAAAAACAGGATTTGTCTCTATCCTCCTCCATGCCCACAAGGAGGGGTACTGCAAGGATCTCATCTTTGTTCCGGCCTCCATCGTGTACGATCGCATCCTTGAGGAGAAGTCCTACATCAAGGAAATCGAAGGGGGATCCAAGGAGAAGGAAAGCCTCAGGCATCTCATCAGCGCGAGGAGGTTCCTCAAAAGCCGATACGGCAAGGTCTACCTGCGTTTTGCCCATCCTGTCTCCCTGAACGAGTACCTCGCTCACTCGCGCACCCCCATGGCGGAAACCACCCGGCGTTTTGCTTTTGATATGGCCAAGGCCATCAATGAGGTCACCCTGGTCACTCCCCTGTCGCTGGTGGCCACGGCCATTCTGGCCTATCATCGCCGGGGGTTCCTCTACTCAGAGATCCTGGAGACGGTGGAAAGCCTTTGCGACATTCTGAAGCGATCCGGGTTTGCTCTCGCCGCCAGCCTGAACGATCTCCAGAGGGCGGTTCAGGAGACCTTGAGCCTCTTGATGACCTGGAAGATCGTCGAGGTCCTGGAAGAGGTGGATCCCGAAGAGGAAACCTTTTATTTCGTGGAAGATGAAAAGAAGCTGGAGCTCGAGTACTACAAGAACAGCATCGTTCACTTCTTTCTGCCCCACGCGCTGGTGGCGACCTCACTGCTCACCGGCCGGGAGGAGGTCAAGAGCTGGGAGGCTCTGGTCTCGGACTGCGAGTTCATGAAGGACCTGTTGAAGCACGAGTTTTTCTTTAACGGGAGCGAGGCCCTCAAACAGAGCCTTCTGCCCGCCATCGATTACTTTCTTGAAGCGTCTCTGCTCACAAGGGCCGGCACGAACGGCGGTTTCAAAATCACCAAGCTCGGGTTCGACAAACTCCCGATCTGGTCCGGCATGATCAGGACGTTCCTCGAATCCTACTGGATCGCGGCAAGAACCATGGGGCAGCGGAAAAATCTGGACGTGAAGGAAGAGGCCGCGGTAAAGAAGATGGGCTCTGTGGGCCGCCGGTTCTACAAACTCGGCGTGGTGGAGCAGATCGAGGCGCTTTCCCGGCTCAATTTCGTGAATGCTCTCGCCTTCCTCCACAAGGATGTGCTGACCCGCAAAGCCATGGCGCAGGACCCGGACCGGGCCTTCGAAAAGCTCTCCCAGATCACCCAGCGAATTTACGAACTTTCCCACCACGGTCCATGAAATCCGCGTTCGCAGAGTTCGCAATTAGAGCCTCAGCTCGTCATTTCTTCCCAAGGTGCGTTGAAGGCGCCTGGTGCCGGCCCGCGGGGAGGTCTCTTCGGAAACGCAACCATTTTTGCGGTGGCCTTAAGCGGCGCCAAGAAGTCACAGGGCGCCGTGCTGGATGCAAAGCCTTGTTTCTCCGCTTGGGGTGAAACGATGCGCCTGCGACGAGGAGGATTGAAGCGGAGCGGGCCTCGAGAGGCGGTGGTTTAAGGCCGGTTGCAACTCCTCAGAGACCACCCCCCGGGCCGGCTTCGGCGAAACGTTCGGCCGCGACCGGGAAATTAGATGAACTGAAAGTCCGCCTCTTTGAGTTTTCCGTGCGCCGCGGCGAGCCTTGCGATCGGCACCCTCAAGGGTGAACAGGACACGTAACTGAGCTTGATGTGATGGCAGAACCGGATGGCATCCGGGTGCCCGCCGTGCTCTCCGCAAATGCCCACCTTGATATCCGGCCGGGTCTTTCTCGCCCATTCCACCGTGATCATCATGAGGCGGCCGACCCCTTTGATGTCGAGAATCTCGAAGGGGTTGTGCTGCAAAATGCCCCGTTCATTGTAAAGGGGCAGGAATTTGTTCTCCGCATCTTCCCTCGAAAAGGAAAACGTGGCCTGGGTGAGATCATTGGTGCCGAAGGACATGAACTCCGCCAGTTCGGCGAGGCGGCCTGCCCGCATGCACGCTCTCACCACTTCGATCATGGTTCCAAACTTGTAGGGGACCTTGACGCCGAATTTTTTCTCCACCTCTTTGTGGATCCCGGTGACGAAGGTGTGCACGAAAACCAATTCCTGAAGCGTGCAGACCTGGGGCACCATGATCTCCGGAGCCACGGGGATTTCTTCCTTCACGCACTCCGCGGCCGCCTCCATGACGGCCCGGATCTGCATGGCGTAGATTTCAGGATAGGTGATGCCCAGCCGGACACCCCGGTGCCCGAGCATGGGGTTGGTTTCGGAAAGGGCCTTCACTTTCTGCAGCATGGACTCCTTGGAGTTGATCAGGTTCTCCGCAAGGTGCTTGTTCTTGAGCTCTTCAAGACCGAAGGTAATGGTTTCGAGATTGGCTGCGTACTTGCCGTGAAGTTGAGGATCCAGAAGCTTCAGCGTGTCGGGAAGCGCCTCCATGAGCTCCACGGTTTTCACGAGTTCCCTCAGGTGGTTGATCTCGTCGACCAACTCGTCCTCGGAGGGAAGGAACTCGTGGATGGGCGGGTCGAGGAGGCGAACCGTCACGGGGAGGCCGTCCATGATTCTGAAGATCTCCTTGAAATCGTCGCGCTGAAACGGCAGGAGCCGATTCAGGGCCGCCTCTCGTTTCTCGGCGGACTCGGCAAGAATCATCTCCTGAACAATGGGAAGGCGCTCGGGTTGATTAAACATCCTCTCTGTGCGGCACAAGCCGATGCCCACGGCGCCGTACTTTTTCGCCTTGCCCACTCCCTCGGGCGTGTCGGCGTTCGCCATGACCTTCAGTTCCGCCATTTCATCCGCCCACTCCAGCAGCACGAGCAAATCTTCCACAAATTCGGGTTCAATGGTGGGAACGATCCCCAGGTACACATTGCCTGTGCTTCCGTCGATGGTGATCACGTCCCCTTCCCGGAGCGTCACCCCGGAGATCACGGCTTCTTTGGCAATGTCGTTGATGTGGATCGCCTCACACCCTGACACGCAAGGCTTTCCCATGCTCCTCGCCACCACCGCGGCGTGAGACGTCTTTCCTCCTCGGCTTGTCAGTATCCCCTGGGAGGCAAAGAAACCGTGGATGTCGTCGGGTTTCGTCTCTTCCCTCACGAGGATCACCCTTTCCCCCAGCTTGGCCTTGCTTTCAGCCCGGTCGGCGTCAAACACAATCTTCCCCGAAGCGGCGCCCGGCGAGGCAGGCAACCCTGTGGCCAAAACCACCACCTTTGCCTTGGGATCGAGCCTCGGATGAAGGAGTTGATCCAGCATTTCCGGCTGTATCCTGAGAATGGCCTGCTCCTCGGTAATGAGGCCCTCGTTCACCATGTCAATGGAGGTCTTGATCAACGCGGAGGCATTCATCTTGCCGTTTCTCGTCTGGAGGCAATAGAGCGTTCCCTTTTCAATGGTGAACTCGAAGTCCTGAACCTCGCGGTAGTGTTCCTCCAGGGTGTGCCTCAGCTTTTCAAGCTGCTTGTAAACCTCCGGCATGTCCTTTCTCATTTCACTGATGGGTTTGGGCGTTCTGATCCCTGCAACCACGTCCTCGCCCTGGGCGTTGATCATGTACTCGCCGAAGAGCCGGTTCTCCCCGGTTCCAGGATTTCTTGTAAAGGCAACCCCCGTGGCGCTGTCATCGCCCAGGTTTCCGAACACCATGGTACACACGTTCACCGCGGTCCCGTTCGCCATCTCGGGAGTGATGTGGAATTCCCTTCGGTAGTCAACCGCCCTTTTTCCCGTCCACGACCTGAACACCGCTTCGATGGCGATCTCCAGTTGCACGTAAGGATCGTCAGGGAAGGGTTTCTTGGTTTTCTTCTGGATGAGTTCCGAGAACTTGTCGCACGCCTCCCCGAGTGCATCGGCATCGAGGGCGATGTCATCTTTTGCTTTATACTTATCTTTGATCTTCCTGAATATATCGTCAAAATCCTCATCCTTCATGCCCAGGGCCACCGAGGCGAAGAGCTGGATCAATCGGCGATAGGCATCATAGGCAAATCGCTTGTTCCCGGTCATTTTGATCAAACCGCCCAAGGTGGCCTGATTCAACCCCAGGTTCAGAATGGTGTCCATCATGCCCGGCATGGACATGGCGGCACCCGACCTCACGGAGACCAGAAGCGGCCGATCCGGATCGCCGAAGCCTTTGCCCGTTTTTTTCTCGAGCTCCTTCATCGCGGCCCTGACTTCTTCCATGAGCGCGGCGTTCAACCCCTTTTTGCTCTGGCGGAGGTAGGTAAGGCAGGCTTCCGTGGAAATGACGAAACCGGGCGGCACCGGCAGCCCGATCTGCGTCATGCCGCACAGATTGGCCCCTTTTCCGCCCAGGAGTTTCTTGTTCTTCGCGTCCCCTTCTTCAAAAGAAAAGACAAATTTGCTATTCGGGGTTCCCATGGGTCCCTCCCTTTCTTTTCGTATATTCAAACAAATAGGCGAGCACAAGCATCGCCGCGGCCAGGGCGATCACGCGCAATGACGAGGCGCCCGCAAAAAAAATGCGGCAGATGAAATAGGCGAGCAAGACCGCCAGGCCCGCTCGCATCAGCAGGATATGAACCCGTCGCATCCTTTTGCCCCGGCTAAACGTTTTCTTCCATCACAGGCCTTTGGCCCAAGCCCTATGAAATCCGCCCTCGGGGATTTCATGCCGGATTTCAGTGCTGCTTCTTGAATGCAATCACCTTCTGCGATTTGTCCGATCCTTTGGAACCGGAAGGGGACCGGTCGCCGCCATGGATGGGGCCGGTCAGATCGACCTCTACCCTCTCCATCTTCATGTCCTTTCCGCCCATGGTGAAAGCCACGCCGTTGATGTATTCCTCCCGGAGAATCCAGGTCACCACCTGGTGAGGAATCGTCAGGATGAGCAAGGTAACCTGGTACCAGTCTCTCTTGATATCAGGCTCTATCGCTTGAATCCGGGCATAGACCACCGGTTGGTTTTCATAATGAACCAGAACCAGATCACCTTCTCGATTGACTCTTTCTCTACCGGACATCGCTGCACCAAACCCTATTCGCTGTCCCGGATGACGCTCCCGGGATCGGTTCTCAATTTTTCGAGCTTCTCCTCAAATCCTCGCCCGAGGTCCACCCCCATTTGCTTGGCCCTTTTTTTCGCAGCAAGACCGATGTTGCGGCTGTCCCTGAAAAAGGCATCCTCCTTGGCCGCCTTTGGATCAAAGGCGGCAAGGCGATCCTGCTCTGAGGCATGATAGTTCACACGGGAGATGATCCGCTTTATCTTCATGCCGCCGCATTTCGGGCAATGCAGATCGCCCTCCTCCTCCCTTTTCATCACCAGGAACTGGAAGGACCGTCGGCAAGACAGGCAGTCGTATTCATAAATGGGCATACCAAGCACTTCTCACGTGGTTCGACATGGCATTTGAGGCAGTGAACCTGCATAACATAAAAGCCGTTCTACCACCTAAAATTGACGGCTTCGTAAAAAGTCCGAAAACCCTGTTTTTCGTCATTCCGGCGAAAGCCGGAATCCAGGAATACCAAGGACTTCTGGACCCCGGCTTTCGCCGGGGTGACGACTTTAATGACTTTTTACGAGTTCACCAAGATCGATTACTATATCATGCTCACCCTTGAGGAGCAAACGCAAAACATACCGAGGGTTTTTCCGTTGCCCCTGCCCCGCAACCTATGGTATTTTCCGGAAAAACCGGCTTCTCCCGGTCCCCGCCGCCGGTCTCCTTCTGGAGGGAGCGATCCATGAAGCTTCGCATCATCCTGGTTGTTTTGTCTCTCCTCGCCTTTGTCTCCGCATCGGTGGGGGGGTACCTTTATCACGAATCGCTCAGACAGGGGGCCTTAAAGGAGGCCGAAAGAAAGGGCATCAATTCCACGGAAACCATCCGGAACCATGTTTCCCTCTTTCTCTCCGAAAACCTCAAAGCCGTGAGAGTCCTGGCGGGAATGAAGGCGTTGAGCCGCGCCCTTTCAGAGCCCACCTCATCGAGCATCGATGAAGCGCATCGCATTCTGGATCACTTTCAAGAGGCCCTGAATGCGGATGTGTGTTACCTCATGTCGCAAGAGGGAATCACCATCGCCTCGAGCAATCGCCACGCTCCGGACAGCTTTCTCGGTGAAAACTACGCTTTCAGGCCTTATTTTCGGGAGGCCATCCGCGGCGAACCGACCCTTTACCTGGCTCTAGGCATCACCTCTAAGAAAAGGGGCATCTACTGCAGCCACCCTGTTTACGGGGACCGGGGTTCGCTCACGGCCGGGGTCGTCGTTGTCAAGGCGTCGATCGATTCCCTGGAGCGGGAGTTCGGGAAAGCCTTTGACGGAATTGCCGTTCTCGTCAGTCCTGAAGGCGTGGTCTTCCTGGCAAACAGGGAAGACTGGCTCTACCGTTTCATGTGGAAGCCTTCCCCGGAGATCCTTTCACGGGTTGCGCTGGCCAGGCAGTTCGGAGAAGGCCCCTGGACATGGACCGGCCTGAGTCCGATGGACGAAACCCATGCCATGGACCGCTCGGGGATCAAGTACGTGCTTCACAGGGCGGAAATCGAGAACTATCCGGGTTGGGTCATCATCTACCTGCAAAGCATGACCCTGATTTCCCGGGACGTCTCCCTCTCCTTCATGAAGACCACCGGCTTTGTCATTCTCACCATCTGTGTGTCCATCGGCGTTCTGATTCTCTTGCTCTACAAAAAGGCGAGCCGTCTCATCCTCCAGAGGAGGTCCGCTGAAAAAGCGCTCAGAGAAAGCGAGGAGACCGCCCTGGCCTTGCTCAACGCCCCCACCCAAGCCGCCCTGCTTCTGGACAGGTCCGGAAAGATCCTGGCCCTCAACACCACGGCCGCCGAGAGATTCGGGAAACCCAGCCGGGAACTGATCGGCCGCTGTGCCTTCCAACTCTTCGACCCCGACATTGCCAGGACTCGCAAAGCCCATCATGAAAAGGTCGTTTCGTCGGGACGCCCTGTGCGCTACGAGGACAGGCGGGAAGGCCGCTGGTTCAACACCCATGTCTATCCTGTCTTCGACGCAACAGGCCATGTCATGCGCGTGGCCATTTTCAGCCAGGACGTGACCGAGCAAAAGGAGGCGGAGCAGGCGCTCAAGTCGGCCAAGGAAGAACTCACCCGCTATTCCAGGGACCTTGAAAAACGGGTGGAAAAGAGAACCCACGAGATCTCCAGCATCCTGAAGTACACCCCGGCAGTGGTCTATCTCAAAGACCCGAACAACCGTTACACGCTCGTGAATTCGAGGTTCGAGGAGATCTTCGGCGTCTCCAACAAGGACATTCGCGGGAAAACCGAGGAAGAGATATTTCCCCGCCATGAAGGAGAGGGGTGGAAGCTTAAGGACGATCAGGTGCTGGCCTCCGGTCAGTCCTGCCAGGTGGAGGTCGTGCTGCCGCAAACGGACGGTCTCCACACCTATCTCTCCGTCAAATTCCCGCTTTTTGACGAGCAGGCAAGGGTGAGCGGGCTTTGCGGCATTGCCACCGACATCACGGCCCTCAAGAAAGCGGAGGACCAACTGAGGAAGCTCTCGGCGAGCATGATGAGCAGCCAGGAAAAGGAGCGCACCGCCATCGCGAGGGAACTGCACGACGAACTGGGTCAGATGCTGACCGCCTTGAGATTCGAAGCGGTCTGGATATGGGAACGACTCAAGGGAAGCGATCCCGACGCGGCCGAGAGAGCCCTGACCATGTGCGAACTGATCGACAAGACCATCGACGATGTGCGGGGAATGTCCATCCGGCTCAGACCCGGCGTGCTGGATGATCTTGGCCTCATCCCCGCCCTCGATTGGTACGCCGCGGAATTCGAAAAGCGAACAGGGATTGCCTGCACGTTTCTGCATGACGGAGGGGACAAAGTCGGTGATGGGATTGCCACGGCCGCCTACCGGATCGCCCAGGAAGCCCTGACCAACGCAGCGCGCCACTCGCGTGCAAGACAGGTACAGATTGCTCTGCAGGGCGGCAACGGGGGGATGAGCCTTACGGTCAGCGACGACGGCAAGGGGTTTGACCCTGAAGCCCTGACCGGAGGCGGGTCCCTGGGAATCGCCGGAATGCGTGAGCGGGCGACCCTCGTCGGGGGTGCCATGGAGATTCACTCCCATCCCGGCCGGGGGACTCAGGTTGTATTCCGCGTTCCGGCTTTGCCCGCGAAGGAGGTGCTCCATTGATCAAAGTCCTCCTGGCGGACGACCACGGCATTGTGCGGGCAGGCCTGCGTCGGCTCATCGAAGAAAGCGGCGATATCAAGGTCATCTCGGAGGCGGCGGACGGCGAGGAAGCGTTGCGTATGGCCCGCAAGTCACCCCCGGACGTGGCGGTTATCGATATTTCCATGCCGGGAATGGACGGGCTTGAGGTCGTGAGCCAGATCCGATCCTTCCTGCCCACCCTTCCCATCCTCATTCTCACCATGCATGAGGAAGAACAGTATGTAGGGCGAGCTCTGAGCGCCGGTGCCATGGGATACGTGACCAAACGTAGCGCGCCCGAGGAACTGGTGAAGGCGATCCGGAAGCTCTACGGCGGGGGGAGATTTCTGAGCGACTCCGCAGCAGAAGTCCTGGCCGCGAGGGCCGCGCGGGGAGGGTCGCCTCTGGACACCCTTTCCAACCGTGAAATGCAGGTTCTCCGCTGCCTGGCCATCGGAAAGACCAACCGCGAAATCGCAGAGACCTATCACATCAGCATCAAGACCGTCGACACGTATCGCAGCCGTCTGCTCGGCAAGCTGGGCCTGAGGAACAACGCCGAGCTTTCCCGTTTTGCCATCCAGCACCGCCTGGTGGATCCCTGAGGATCTCCCTCTTTTACTTTTGATTGCTCCGGATCGGTCGTGTAAGAAAATTTATGACATCATAATCAGAACATAACCGATTTACAGGCTTTCTTGAGCATGCTACTAATGCCGTGTCTCACAAGTTTTGCACCTAAATATGGCAAGTTGAAAACTTGCAATCAGTTCCATATTTGACCCACTTCGCGCAGACACGGAAATTCGAAGCACGAAATTCGAAATCCGAAACAATGCCAAAACGACAATGTCCAAAATCTAGAACAAACAGGAACCAAGCCCGCTTCCATCGTTTTGGTCATTCGTATTTTAATCATTCGAATTTGTTTCGAATTTCGATATTCGATATTCGAATTTAGAGAATCCATCTGATTTTCGAATAGGTTGAATTGCCAAAAATCGACACAGAACTTATGAGACGTGATACTAAGAAGGTACGACCCATAATCCCGGTTCCCTTGCCGCTTCTTCGCGGCGTAAATTTTTTCATGCCCGGAGGACGGTCGCTCCAATCCAACCCCGGGGAAAGGAAAATGAGAACATGAATCCCGAAAAAAGCCTTCAAGGCAAGAGGCTGCTCATCGTGGACGATGAGAAGGATGTGCTTGACGTGCTGGTCGAACTTCTGGAGACCTGCCAAATCGATACGGCCACATCTTTTCAGGAAGGTAAGCGACTTCTCCTGGAAAATGATTATGATCTCGTCATCCTGGACATCATGGGCGTGCGGGGTTTCGATTTGTTGAAGATCGCCGGGGAGCGAAAGCTCCCGGCCATGATGCTCACCGCTCACGGGCTTTCCGAGGAGAATTTTCAAAGATCCGTAGAGGAAGGCGCCGTCTACTACGCACCCAAGGACGAAATGAAAAAGATAGCCACGTTCATGGCGGATGTCTTCGAATCGATCGCCAAGAACAAGAGCCCATGGGAGAGGCTCCTCGATCGGCTGGGGGGATTCTACGACAGACGATTCGGGGGCACCGACTGGAGAAAGAAGGAGCTCGAATTCGTCATCAAGAAAGGGGGGAGATATATGTAAGAGATCTGAACCCCGAGGATTTCCAACAGAAGATTTGGCTGGTTCGTCTGTTCTCGAAACGAAAAACATTATTAAGGAGGTAGGTTGTATGAAGCGTCTGTCCATGGTATTGACTGTTCTCACGGTGTCGCTTTTTCTCATGTCCGCAACCGCAGGAGCTCAGGAAAGGGCGGGCTGGCCCAAAGGGGTGACCATCGGCGCAGCGCCGCTGGGAGGCACGTATTTCGTTTGGGCGGGTGGATTCGCCAAGCTGCTGAACGACAAGCTCGGGCTTCCCGCAAACGTCGAGTCCACCGGCGGTCCGGTGCACAACACCCAGTTGCTTCAGGTCAAAAAACTCGATTTCGGCATGGTGACCTCGGGTCCGGTCTACGAAGGCTACAGCGGGGATCCGGACGGCTGGTCCAAAGGCAAAAAACATCCCGACCTGCGGGTCATCTTCCCTATGTACACCACGTACTTTCAGATGTACTCCCTGTCGAAAACCGGCATCAAGAGCATCATGGATCTTAACGGGAAAAGCGTCGGTGTCGGACCGGTGGGAGGCACGCCCGCCACCTACTGGCCCAAAATCCTGGCAACGGCCGCTGTCAAACCCAAGCGGATCGTGAATGCCAGCTCCTCGGATTTGAACTCCCAGCTCAAGGACGGTATGCTGGATGCCAACGGCCAGTCCGTGGGCATCCCCTGGGTGACCATCACGGAGATCGAAACGACCCACGACGTCAATGCCTACGGAGTGCCGGGGGACGTGGGCAAGAAAATCATCGCCAAGATCCCTTCCTTTGCTTTCGGCGCCATTCCCAAAGGAACTTACAAGAGCAACCCGGACACGGATATCCCCACCCTGACCATGTGGAACTTCATGACGGTCCACAAGGATGCACCCGACGACTTCGTCTACAAGGTCCTTGAAGCCACGTTCGCGAACACGGACATTCTCATCGCGGCCCACAAGTCGGCCAGAGAGGTCAAGCCGGAAGCCATCGTCAACAGTCCCATTCCCCTGCACCCCGGCGCCGTGAAGTACTATCAGGATAAAGGCATCCAGATCCCGGCCAAGCTGATCGCCAAGTAAGTCCCTGCAGCCGGAATCGGAGAAGCATTTCCAGCGAAAGACCATTGTCGGATGAGTCGCCCCCGGGACGACTCATCCGGCCTTCTTTACTCAAACGCGGATCGCCGCATCAGTGGAGAGAGCAAAATGGCCGAAAACACAGAAAGAATCACGGACCTCCAGGTCGACATCAAAGAAGTCGAAAAAAAGCTGGAGGAGATGAACATCAAGGACATCGAAATCTCCGGCGGCCGGGAATTCAAGCCCGGAGGAGTCATGTCCGTGGCCGTTTATGTGGTCGGCCTCGCCATGAGTCTCTTCCACATCTATATCTTAACCATCCGCGCCATCGACCCGTGGTATTTCCGCACCATGCATGTGGTCTTTGCCGGCGTGCTGGTGTTCGCCCTTGTGCCCGGCTGGAAAACGAAGCGCCCGGACCGTTTGCCCATCGTGGACATGGTCTTCATTCTGATGCTCGTCGCGCCGGCGGCCTACATTTTCATCAACTTCGACGAGTGGATCTACCGGGTCGGCGTGGTGCCCGAGACCTGGGACTTTATCATGTCCCTGATGTTCGTCGTGGCCGTTTGGGAGATGGCCCGCCGCGCCACCGGCTGGCCTCTGGCCGTCCTGGCCGCCCTCTTCATCCTCTACGGCCACTTCGGCAATTACATGCCCGGCCTGTTCTACCACAAAGGCTACGACTGGGACCGGATGATCACCTACCTGTTCAGTCTGGACGGCATCCTGGGACTCCCGACCCTGGCCTCAGCCCACTACATCTTTTTGTTCGTCCTTTTCGGCGCTTTTGTGGATTCGTCCGGAGCGGGCCGTTTCTTCGTGGATTTCGCCCGCTGCATCGCCGGACGCCTCCGCGGCGGCCCGGCAAAAGTGTCCATCGTGTCCAGTGCGCTGATCGGCACGGCCTCCGGGTCATCCGTGGCCAACGTGGTGGTGGACGGAGTGCTAAACATCCCCCTGATGAAAGCCAGCGGGTTCCGAGGCGCGGTGGCCGGGGCCATCGAGGCCATGAACTCCACCGGGGGGCAAATCGTCCCACCGGTTATGGGCGCGGGCGCCTTCCTGATGGCCGAGATTTTGGGCATCCCCTACCCCAAGGTCGCCCTGGCCGCCGTGATTCCTGCCTTTTTCTACTTCGGCGCGGCCTACTTCATGATCGATTTCTATTCCGCGTCGATCGGCCTGCAGGGCTTGAGGAAGGAGCAACTGCCGGTATTCCACAAAATCATGGCGGAGAAAGGCTATCTTCTCATCCCGATCATCGTCCTGCTCATCTCCCTGATGGTCTTGATGTATTCCCCTTACCGCGCCGCCATGTACGGCATCCTTTCGCTGATCGTGGTCAGTTGGGTCAGAAGGTCGACCCGCATGGGGCCCAAGACCATCCTTGACGTACTGTCCAAGGGCGCACGGGGGGCCATGGAAATCGCAGCCACCTGCGCGGCCGCAGGCATCATCGTGGGCATCCTGACCCAGACCGGCCTCGGGACGAAGTTTGCCATGATCATCTTCAACTACTCGGGAGGGAACCTTTATATCGCGCTGATCTTCACGATGATCATTGCCATCGTTCTGGGCATGGGCATGCCCACCACCGCGGCCTACGCCGTCTGCGCTTCGGTGCTGGCTCCGGCCCTGATCCAATTGAATGTCCCGGAGATTGCCGCACACCTGTTCATTTTCTATTTTGCCTGTCTGTCAGCCCTCACGCCGCCCGTGGCCTTAGCCTCCTTTGCCGCGGCCGCAATCGCCAGCGCCAAAACATGGGAGGTCGGATGGCAGGGCATGCGCTTCGCTATCGCCGGTTTCATTATCCCTTTCATGTTCGTGCTGGGCCCTGCCATGGTCCTGGAGGGAACCGCGGTCGAGATTGTGACGGTTCTTATCACCGGTACGCTGGGGGTGATCGCCCTGGCCGCAGCAGTGCAAACCTGGCTGCTCACCCGCTGCGCCACGTGGGAACGCCTCGTCCTGCTGGCATCTGCCGTCACGCTCATCAAGCCGGGCTGGCTGACCGATGTGATCGGGCTGGGGCTTCTGCTGGTCGTTTTTTTCATTCAGCTTCAGCGAAGGAAAAAAGTGAAGGCCCCATTCACTTCAACGTAAACGGCAAGCTTTCATTTTCTCTTTACGGATAAGGGAGATTGAGGTAAAAGTATTTTTGATTTGCGATTTTCCAGGCCCTCTTCCTGGGGCCTATTGAAGAGACGGGAGGTTTAGAATGAATGCGTTTTTGGAAGGCGGAACAAAAAACCCGATCAATATTCAGGACAATACATTCAGAGACGGGCACCAGTCCACCCTCGCCACGAGGATGAGAACCGAGGACATGCTGCCCATTGCGGAAAAAATGGATCAGATCGGTTTCTGGGCCATGGAGGTGTGGGGAGGCGCGACCTTCGACACCATGCACCGCTTTCTCGGAGAAGACCCCTTTGACCGGATCAAGACCCTCAAGAAATACATCAAGAAGACCCCCTTTTCCATGCTTCTCAGGGGACAGAATCTTGTGGGGTACCGGAACTACGCCGATGATGTGGCAAAGCTTTTTGTGGACAAGTCGTGTGAAGCCGGCATGGATGTGTTCCGCGTCTTCGACGCCCTCAACGATTTCCGCAATTTCGAAACCGTCGTGGAGAGGATCAAAGCCAACAAGAAGCACTTCCAGGGAACCATCTGCTATTCCCTGACGGATAGGCGCATGGGAGGCGATGTATTCAATCTGGAGTACTATGTTTCCAAGGCCAAGGAGATCCAGAACATGGGTGCCGATTCCCTGTGCCTCAAGGACATGGCCGGAATCATGGCGCCCTTCGATATCGCGAAACTCGTGACGGAACTCAAGAAGGTGATCAACATTCCCATCCACCTTCACACCCACTACACGAGCGGCATGGCTTCCATGGTCTACCTCGAAGCCATCAAAGCCGGCGTGGACATCGTGGACACGTGCCTGGCGCCTTTTGCCCTGCGGACGTCGCAGCCGGCCGTGGAGCCCATCGTGGCCGCTCTGGTCGGAACAGATCGGGACCCGGCTTTTGATCTCAATTTGCTCCTGGAGTGCGGAGACCATATCGAGAAGGTCGCCCCCAAGTACCGCGACTACCTGGCCAAGCACACCATGTCCGTTATCGACACCGGGGTTCTGGTGCACCAGGTGCCGGGGGGCATGATATCCAACCTCGTGAGCCAGCTCAAGGAAGCCAAGGCGCTGCACCGGCTCCATGAAGTCTACCGGGAGGTGGCGGTCACCCGGCGGGAACTCGGCACCCCTCCCCTCGTGACGCCCACGTCTCAGATCGTGGGCGTGCAGGCGGTGCTCAACGTGCTCTTCGGCAAATACAAAATGGTGACCAACGAGGTGAAGGATCTGGTGTACGGGCTTTACGGCAAGACCCCCACGCCTGTGGACCCGGAGGTTCAGAAAAAAGTTCTCAAAGGGTATAAGCGGGGCGAGACGCCTGTCACCGGACGCGCCGCAGACTATCTCGAGCCGGAGCTCCCCAAGGCCAGGGAAAAAATCGGGAACCTGGCCAAGGACGATTTCGACCTGCTCATTTATGCTCTCTATCCCACGACGGGTGAGCAATTCCTGAAATGGAAGTACGGCATCGAAGAACGCCCCACGTCCGTGAAGCCGAAAACGCTGGAGGACATCCGGAAAGAAGACGAGGCCATGGCCGCCGCTCTGGAGGCGGTGTGCAAGGCGAGTTTCTAGCCGGGAACCGCTTCCTCCGTCGCGGGCGGAGAAAACACCGGACTTGTAGGAGCATGCCACAGGCGGGACAGGTGCCCGCCTTTGGCATTCCATGAAGCACACCTTCTTGGGGGAACAGGATGAACTGGTTGATTCGATCCTTCAGCTCTTCGATCGGGAAGAAGCAGATCATGGCGGTGACGGGTTTGGGTTTCTGCCTGTTCGTGCTCACCCATCTCCTGGGAAATCTCACCATTTATGGCGGCAAGGAATCCTTCCTCTCCTACGTGGACCGACTCCATTCCCTGGGATCCCTGATCACCCTGGCTGAGTTGGGGCTGGCTGTTTTCGCCGTACTTCACATCGTGATAGGCCTTCTCCTGTTTGTTCAAAACCTGCAAGCCAGGCCGGTCCGCTATGCGGTGAGTCAAAGAGCGGGCGGCCGCACGCTCGGTTCCATCACGGCGCCCTACACGGGTTTTCTCATCCTGGTCTTCATCATCGTTCACCTGTTGAAATTCCGATTCGTGGACAAGGCGACGACCAATGACTTCATCCTCCTCTCAAACACCTTCGCCCAGATCGGCTACGTCCTTTTCTACATGGTCGGGGTTGCCGTTGTCGCCGTCCACGTGAGCCACGGCTTCTGGAGCGGGTTTCAGACCATCGGCCTGAATCATCCCAAGTACATGCCTTTGCTCCAGCGCTTCGGAATTCTCTTCAGCATTGTCCTCGGGATAGGCTTCGCATCCATCCCCGTGTACATTCTTTCGACCCTTTAAGGAGGTCCCTCAATGAAACTGGATTCCAAGGTGCCGGGAGGACCGATTGAATCGAAATGGGACAGGCACCGCTTCGAGCTCAAACTGGTCAATCCCGCCAACAAGCGCAAGTTCGAGATCATCGTGGTGGGAACAGGGCTGGCCGGCGCTTCGGCCTCCGCATCCCTGGCTGAGCTGGGCTACAACGTGAAGACCTTCTGCATCCAGGACAGCGGCCGGCGCGCGCACAGCATCTCGGCCCAGGGTGGAATCAATGCGGCGAAGAACTATCCCGGCGACGGAGACAGCATCTGGCGACTCTTCTACGACACGGTCAAGGGGGGGGATTTTCGCGCCAGGGAGGCGAACGTGTACCGCCTGGCCCAGATCAGCACCCTGATCATCGATCAGTGTGCCGCCCAGGGTGTGCCCTTTGCCAGGGAATACGGCGGACTCCTCGCGAACCGCTCCTTCGGCGGCGCCCAGGTCTCTCGAACCTTCTATGCAAGGGGGCAGACAGGCCAGCAGCTTCTCCTGGGCGCCTATCAGGCCATGATGCGCCAGGTCCAGGCGGGGCGGGTCAAGATGTTTCCAAGGCGGGACCTGGTGGATCTCGTGGTTGTCAACGGCCAGGCCCGGGGCGTCGTGGTTCGAAACCTCGTAACCGGCGAGATGGAATGTCACGCAGCCCACGCCGTCGTCCTTGCCACGGGAGGATACGGCAACGTCTACTATCTTTCCACCAACGGGGCCAGCAGCAATGTGAACGCCATCTGGCGGGCCTACAAAAAGGGGGCACTCTTCGCCAACCCTTCCTTCACCCAGATTCACCCGACCTGCATCCCCGTGCACGGAACCTATCAATCCAAGCTCACCCTGATGAGCGAAAGCCTTCGGAACGACGGCCGGGTATGGGTCCCGAAAAATCCCGGCGATACGAGACCGCCCAACCAGATTCCCGAATCGGAAAGGCATTACTTCCTTGAATTCAAGTACCCGAGTTTCGGCAACCTCGTTCCCCGGGACGTGGCCTCCCGGAATGTGAAAGAGGTGTGCGACCAGGGCCAGGGGGTGGGGCCGACCAAGTACGCGGTGTATCTGGACCTCCAGGATGCGATCCAAAGAGACGGCATCCCTGTCATCGAGAAGAAGTACGGCAACCTTTTTCAAATGTACGAGAGGATCACGGGCCAGAGCCCCTGGGAGGTTCCCATGATGATCTATCCCGCGGTTCACTACACCATGGGCGGGCTCTGGGTGGACTACAATCTCATGAGCACGATCCCGGGGCTCTTTGTTCTGGGAGAGGCCAACTTCTCGGATCACGGGGCAAACCGGCTCGGCGCCAGCGCCCTGATGCAAGGACTCGCCGACGGGTATTTCATCATTCCCTACACCATCGGAGGATACCTGGCAGGGACGCGCCTTCCCGAGGTCAACGAGGAACATCAGGCTTTCAAGGACGCCGTGAAAGAAAAATCGGACACGATGGCGAGGCTGCTCTCGATCCGGGGAAAACGCACGCCGGTCGGCTTTCACCGGGAACTGGGCCAGATCATGTGGGAATACGTGGGCATGTCGAGAGACGACTCAGGCATGATGAAGGCCAAGGACATGATCCCCAGGCTGCGGGAAGAATTCTGGCAGGATCTGGTCGTGCCCGGCTCTCAGAAGGATTTGAACCAGGCACTGGAAAGGGCCAACCGGGTCGCCGACTTCCTGGAGTTCGCGGAGTTGATGGTGGAGGACGCCCTTTCGAGGGAGGAATCGTGCGGTTGCCATTTCAACGTGGGCTTTCAAACGGACGAGCACGAAGCGCTCAGGCAGGACGAGACGTGCAGTTACGTGGCGGCCTGGGAGTATGGGGGAGACGGAAAGGCGGCTGAACTTCACCGGGAGCCCCTGAACTTCGAATATGTCGAGCTTGCCACAAGGAGCTACAAATGAGTGAGAACACGATCAATCTGACTCTCAAGGTGTGGCGCCAGAAGAGCTCTGAGAACAAGGGACACTTCGAAACCTACCAGGCCGAATGCATCTCGACCGACATGTCATTCCTAGAGATGCTCGACGTGGTCAACGAGAAACTCATCCTGGAAGGAAAAGACCCGGTTGCCTTCGAGCATGACTGCCGCGAGGGGATTTGCGGGTCCTGCGGTGCGGTCGTCAACGGCCTGGCTCACGGCCCGGAAAAGGCAACCACCCTCTGCCAGCTCCACATGCGCCACTTCAGGGACGGACAAACCCTGGTCATCGAACCCTTCCGGGCCAGGGCATTCAAGGTGCTCAAGGACCTCATCGTGGACCGCAGCGCGCTGGACCGGATCATTGAAGCCGGCGGGTACATCTCGGTCAACACGGGAAGCGCGCCTGATGCGAACACGATCCCCGTGCCCGCCCAGGCCGCAGAGCTGGCCATGGATGCAGCCGCCTGCATCGGCTGCGGGGCCTGCGTTGCCGCATGCCCCAATGCATCGGCCATGCTGTTCGTGGGAGCCAAGATCTCCCACCTGGCGCTGCTGCCCCAGGGGAAGCCGGAGGCGGCGCGGCGAGCTCTCGCCATGCTCCGCAAAATGGACGAATTGGGATTCGGGAATTGCAGCAACGAGCGGGAGTGCGAGGCGGTGTGCCCGAAGGAAATCTCCATTTCCAACATCGCCCGCTTCAACCGGGAATTCATCAAGGCGAGTTTCGGATCAAGCGAGGAGTGAAAAAGGAGGATTTTGACCATGCGAAAAAAAGTGACCGTTGTCGGGGCGGGCAACGTGGGAGCCACGGCGGCCATGCGAGTGGCGGAAAAGGGACTGGCGGACGTGATCCTTGTGGATGTGCTCGAGGGCGTGCCCGCAGGCAAGGCCCTGGATATCGCCGAGGCTGCGCCCATTGAAAAACACGACTGCAGAATTGTGGGGTGCACCAACGAATACCTTCAGGCGAAAGATTCGGACATCGTGATCATCACCGCGGGAATCCCGAGAAAGCCGGGAATGAGCCGGGACGACCTGCTCTCCACCAACATGGGCATCATGAAGACCGTGGTGAAGGAAGTGGCCTCCGTTGCGCCTCAGTCCATTCTGATCATCGTGAGCAATCCCCTCGACGCCATGTGCCACGTGGCTTACGATGCGAGTGGATTCCCCAAGGAAAGGGTGATCGGCATGGCGGGAGTGCTGGACTCGGCCCGTTTTCGCGCCTTCATTGCCATGGAACTCAACGTGTCGGTCGAAAACATCCACGCCTTTGTGCTCGGCGGGCACGGCGACACCATGGTGCCCATTTCCCGGTATTCCACCGTGGCGGGCATCCCCATCACGGAGCTGATTCCGGCCGATCGGCTTGCCGCCATGGAGAAAAGAACGAGAGAAGGAGGCGCCGAGATCGTGGGCCTGCTCAAAACAGGAAGCGCCTATTATGCGCCTGCCTCCGGGGCCGTGGAAATGGCCGAGGCGATTCTGAAAGACAAGAAGAAAATCCTTCCCTGCGCCGCTTATCTGCAGGGCGAGTACGGCATCAAGGATCTTTTTGTGGGCGTCCCCGTCAAACTGGGAGAAAGAGGCATCGAAGAAATCATCGAGATCAGGCTGAACGAAGACGAGCAAAAAGCGCTGCACCATTCCGCGGAGTCGGTGCACAAACTCGTTGAAGACATGAAGCGCCTTGCCAAATAGAGGTTAAGTCGATTCACCACGGGGGCACAGAGGACATGGAGAAGCGGTGTATTTTTCCGTCTATCGGGAGATCCGCCTTTGCCCATTCGAGAAGCTCAAGGCTACGGCGGGACAGGTACCGATACACGGAAAGATCAGTGTCCTCTCTGTGTCTCTGTGGTGAGATACCAACGAAACGAGGAGAAGGATGATGAGTGAAAAAACCAAAACCATTGAAGGAAATGAGGCAGCCGCCTACGTGGCCTATGCCATGAGCGAAGTGGCCGCCATCTACCCGATCACGCCCTCGAGCAGCATGGGGGAGTACTGCGACGACTGGGCCGCCCATGGAAGAAAGAATATATTCGGCCAGGTGTTGAAGGTCGTCGAGATGCAGTCCGAAGCCGGCGCTGCCGGAGCGGTTCACGGCGCCCTCTCGGCAGGCACGCTGGCTACGACCTTTACGGCATCCCAGGGTCTCCTGCTGATGATTCCCAACATGTACAAGATCTCCGGCGAGATCATGCCCACGGTCTTCCACGTGTCGGCCAGGGCCGTCGCCGGTCACGCTCTGTCCATTTTCGGCGATCATTCCGATGTCAATGCGGTGCGGGAGACGGGATTTGCCCTTCTGGCTTCCGCATCGGTCCAGGAGGTGATGGATCTCTCCCTGGTGGCGCATCTTGCCAGCATCCGCCTGAGCCTGCCCTTTGTCCACTTCTTCGACGGGTTCAGAACCTCCATGGAGATCCAGAAGATCGCCCTCATCGACTACCAGGACATGGCCGGGCTCGTGGACTACGAAGCCCTCGAGGAGTTCAGGAGCCGCTGCATGAACCCCGAGTATCCTCAGTTGAGGGGCACGGCCCAGAATCCGGACATCTTTTTCCAGTGCAAGGAAGGGGCCAACCCCTTCTATGAAAGGATTCCCTACGTGGTCCAGGAAGAGATGCAAAAGGTGGGCGACCTGACAGGCCGGCCCTACAACCTCTTCGACTATGTGGGAGATCCGGACGCGGAAAGGGTCATCATCTCCATGGCCTCGAGCTGTGACGTCATCGAGGAGACCGTGAATTACCTGAACGGATTGGGAGAGCGGGTCGGCCTGATCAAAGTCAGGCTTTACCAGCCCTTCTCCCGTGAACATTTCCTCAGAGCCCTTCCCTCCACGGTGAAGCGCCTCAGCGTGCTCGACAGGACCAAATCGCCCGGCGCCCTGGCCGAGCCCCTGTACCGGGACGTGTGCACCCTTTTCCAGGAAAGGGGCGAGCACCCCACCCTTGTGGGAGGACGATACGGCCTCGGCAGCAAGGATTTCACGCCCACCATGGTGAAGGCCGTTTTCGACAACCTTCGTTCCTCGGCGCCGAAAAACCATTTCACCGTAGGCATCGTGGATGACGTTACGCACACTTCGCTGGAGATCGGGAAGGAGATCGATACGTCACCCAAAGGAACGGTGCGGTGCAAGTTCTGGGGCCTGGGCGCGGACGGGACCGTGGGCGCCAACAAGAACGCCATCAAGATCATCGGAGAGAACACGGACATGTATGCCCAGGCTTACTTCGCCTACGACGCGAAGAAGTCGGGGGGCATTACCATGTCGCACCTCCGGTTTTCTCCCCGCAAAATCCAGTCCCCCTACCTCCTCACCCACTCGGATTTCATCGCCTGCCACAACCCGGCCTTCGTCAGCCAGTACGACATCCTGGCAGGCATCAAGGAGGGAGGAGCCTTTCTCCTGAACTCACCCTGGACCTTGGAGGAGATGGAGGAAAAGCTCCCCAACCCAATGAAGCGCACGATCGCCCGGAAAAAGCTCGGATTCTACAACATCGACGCCGTGAAGATCGCGACGGACCTGGGCCTCGGAGGACGCATCAACATGGTCATGCAGGCCGCCTTTTTCAAAATCGCCAACGTCATTCCCCCGGAAGAAGCCCTCGGATACATCAAGGCTGCGATCGAGAAAACTTACGGCAAGAAGGGAGAAGAGGTGGTGCAGATGAACGTGGCCGCGGTGGACGGCGCCGTAGGCGCTCTCGAGGAGATCAAGGTTCCCGAGCACTGGGCCACGGCCGGCCAGGAAGCGTACATCGAGAAGGACGAGCCGGAATTCGTGACCAAGGTGATGCGCCCCATGCTCGCCCAGCAGGGCGACAAGCTCCCGGTGAGTGCGGTTCCTGCGGACGGCATATTCCCGACGGCGACGACAAAGTATGAAAAGCGAGGCGTTGCCATCAATGTCCCCATGTGGATCCCGGAAAACTGCATCCAGTGCAACCAGTGCTCCTTTGTCTGCCCCCACGCGGTCATCAGGCCGGTCCTCGCCCGCGAGAAAGATCTCGAGAAGGCGCCCAAAGGCTTTGTCACCGAGGAGGCCAAGGGCAAGGAGCTGAAAGGATTGCGGTTCAGAATCCAGATCAGTCCTCTGGACTGCACCGGATGCGGCAACTGCGCCGACATCTGTCCCTCCAAGGACAAAGCCCTTGTCATGAAGCCGCTCGGGACCCAGGCGGAAGAGCAGATTCCCAACCACGTCTTTTCCACGACCCTTCCGGTCATGGATCATCTCATGCCCCCGACTTCGGTCAAGGGAAGCCAGTTCCGGCAGCCCCTTTTCGAGTTCTCCGGGGCCTGCCCGGGCTGCGGCGAGACCCCCTATATCAAGGTTATTACCCAGCTCTACGGTGACCGGATGATCGTCGCCAACGCCACAGGGTGTTCATCCATTTACGGAGGCTCTGCGCCGAGTTGCCCTTACACGGTGAACGAAGAAGGACACGGTCCTGCCTGGGCCAACTCCCTCTTCGAGGACAATGCGGAGTACGGCCTTGGAATGCTTCTGGGTGCCGGTCAGAGACGGGCAAAGCTGGCGGACCTGGTCCGGGAAGCGATCGGGGCGGAGGTTTCTCCGGAACTGAAAGAGGCCTTCCAGCTCTGGCTCGACCACTATGATGACGGGGAGCAATCCAAAGAGCATGGGCGAAAGATCGAAGAGCTTTTGGAAAAAGAACTCACTGAAAAGGAATCGTCTGCCGAGGATCTCCTGTACCGGATTTTCGAGCGGAGCGATTACCTCATTAAAAAGTCGGTGTGGGTCATCGGCGGTGACGGCTGGGCCTACGACATCGGCTATGGAGGACTGGATCACGTCCTTGCCACGGGGCAGGACATCAACATCCTTGTTTTAGACACGGAGGTCTACTCCAACACGGGCGGCCAGTCGTCCAAATCGACCCCGACAGGGGCGGTGGCCAAGTTTGCGGCCAGTGGAAAGCCCACGCGCAAGAAGGACCTTGGAAGAATGGCCATGACCTACGGTTACGCCTACGTGGCGTCCGTGGCCATGGGCGGCAACAAGAACCAGTTCCTGAAGGCGATTGTGGAGGCGGAGAGCTACCACGGTCCTTCCCTGATCATTGCCTACGCCCCGTGCATCAACCACGGGATCAACATGAGCAGGAGCCAGAACGAGGAAAAACTCGCTGTCGAAGCCGGATACTGGCCTCTTTATCGCTACGATCCCAGGCTCAAGGAGGAGGGGAAAAACCCCTTTATCCTTGATTCCAAGGAACCGAGCGGCGACTTCAAGGAGTTTCTCATGGGCGAGGTCCGGTACTCGAGCCTGACCAGAACGTTTCCGGATGCTGCGGAGAAGCTTTTCGAAAAAGCGGAAAAGGATGCCAAGGACAGGTTCGAGACCTACAAGCGCCTGGCGGCAGGCTAAGCACCAAATCCCCCCGACCCCCCTTTGTAAAAGGGGGGCAGAGGGGGATTTTGGGGAGCAGGGAGTACAAGACACCATTGATCATGGGTCATTGCAAACCCCATCGGCTTTGGCTCAATGGCCCATGACGATCATCAATGACCCATGACAAATGACCCATAACAACGGACTACTGACAACGGACAAATGACCAATGCCATGACGACCCCCTTTGTCTACCAGGAGCCCTTCCCGTTGTCCGGTGATGCGACCGAGTATCGCCTGCTGGGAAAAGAATATATTTCCACCGCTTTGTTCGAAAACAGGGAGATCCTCAAAGTCGCCCCCGAAGGCCTGACCCAACTCGCCGAAGCGGCATTCAAGGACATCGCGCATCTTCTGAGGCCTTCCCATCTCCGGAAGCTGGCGAACATCATTGAAGATCCCGAGGCCTCGAAGAACGACCGCTACGTGGCGCTCGAGATGATCAGGAACGCCGTCATCGCAGCCGAAGGGGTCTTGCCCATGTGTCAGGATACGGGAACGGCCATCGTGATCGGCAAGAAGGGGCAGCAGGTGTGGACCGGGGGCAGTGACGAGGAGGCTCTGTCCAGAGGAATTCACAGGGCTTACACCCGGAATTACCTTCGCTACTCTCAAATGGCTCCCCTCACCATGATCGAAGAAAAGAACACCGCCTGCAACCTTCCCGCTCAAATCGATCTTTACGCAACCCAGGGCAAGAGCTACCAGTTTCTTTTCGTGGCCAAGGGGGGAGGCTCCGCCAATAAAACCTTTCTTTTCCAGGAGACAAAGGCCGTTCTGAACCGCAATACACTTCCTGCCTATATGGTCTCAAAGATGAAGACTCTGGGGACCGCGGCCTGTCCTCCCTATCACCTCGCTTTTGTGGTGGGAGGCACGTCCGTGGAAGCCAATCTCAAGACCGTCAAGCTTGCCACGGCCGGTTATCTGGACGCCCTTCCGGGAACAGGCAACGAACACGGCCGTGCCTTCAGGGACCTGGAACTCGAAGAGGAGGTTCTTCGACGGTCACGGGATCTGGGCATCGGCGCCCAGTTCGGCGGAAAGCACTTTTGCCTGGACGTGCGGATCATCCGCCTGCCCCGCCACGGGGCATCTTGCCCCATCGGCCTCGGGGTGAGCTGCAGCGCGGACCGCAATGGGAAGGGGAAAATCACGGAAGAGGGAATCTTTCTCGAAAAACTCGAAACGAATCCCGCCAAATTTCTGCCCGAGCCCCGGTGGGATGAAGCGGAGCGTGCCGTTGCCCTGGACCTGAACCGGCCCATGAGCGAAATTCGTGCCGAACTGAGCAGATACCCGGTCGCCACCCGCCTCGCTCTGAACGGCAAGCTGATCGTGGCCAGGGATATCGCCCACGCCAGGCTGAAAGAACGGCTGGACAAGGGAGAGGATCTTCCTCGCTACTTCAAAGACCACATCATCTACTACGCAGGTCCCGCCAAGAAGCCCGAAGGATATGCCTCCGGCTCTTTCGGTCCCACCACCGCAGGAAGAATGGATCCCTATATTCCCGTGTTCCAGGAGCGAGGGGGCGCCCTGGTCACCCTTGCGAAAGGAAACCGGTCCCCGGGCGTGAAAGAGGCATGCAAACGCTATGGCGGGTTTTACCTCGGTTCAATCGGAGGGCCTGCAGCCCGCCTGGCAAAAGAGTGTATCACCGCCATGGAGGTCCTCGAGTATCCGGAACTCGGAATGGAAGCGATCTTCATGATCACGGTCAAGGACTTTCCAGCCTTCATCATCACCGATGACAAGGGAAACGACTTCTTCGATACCCTGCTGCGCTGAACTGACACGCCCTTTGCCTTTTTCCGTTCTGCGACGAAGCGTCCGGAAGCGATCCTGATTCGGGCTTTTTACCGTGAAAATCCCCCCTGCCCCCCTTTAATAAAGGGGGGAATGAAGCGGCACCTTATTGAACCTCCCCCTTTGGAAAAGGGGGATCGAGGGGGATTCTTGTGCGCCTTTGGCGCATCCATGCCCGGGGGCGGCCAATTCTTCGGCCATGAGGGTTTACGAGACCGTCATGAATAAAGCTCAATGAGTTTTTGATTTGACAGAGTTCATGAAAACCGAATATCGTCGAAGAAAATTTTTCTGACGTCAAGGCGGGTCGTGATGCTGCAAAATCTTTTTTCACCATTCGACATTAAGGGTTGTCATCTGCAAAACAGGATTGTGATGCCGGGACTGGCCTCTTTTCTCATCGAAGATGACGGCTCGATCACGGACAAGACGGTGGAGCATTACCGAAGACGGGCGGCAGGAGGACCTGCCATGGTGATCGTGGAAGCCTGTGCCGTTTCACCCGAAGGCATTGTGTCTCCTCACCAGGCAAGAATTTACGATGACCGCTTTGTTGAAGGCCTTGCAAGGATCGCTCAGGTCATTAGAGCCGAGGGGGCCGTTCCCGGAGTTCAGCTCCATCATGGCGGCAGGCAGACCCCGGCAAGGGTCATCAAGCGCAAACCCCTTTCCCCCTCCAACCTCCCCTGCCCCACCATCCGTGGTGAGGTGGAACCCCTCACCATCGACGGAATCCATGAGATGATCTTCAAATTCGGCGAGTCAGCCCAAAGAGCGTTGCAAGCCGGCTTTGACCTGATTGAGATTCATGGCGCCCACGGTTATCTGGTCAACGCGTTTCTTTCAGCTTTCTCCAACATCCGGGAAGACCAGTATGGTGGAGACAGGCCCGGTCGAGCCCGCTTTGCCGTTGAAATCGTGAAAGAGGTGAGGAAAAGAGTGGGTGAGGGATTTCCCGTTTCTTTCAAGATCAGCGCTCAGGAGTTCGTCCCCGGCGGACTCGACGTCGATGAGAGCATCGAACTTCTCAAACTGATTGTGCCCGCCGGCGTGGACATCGTGCAAGTCTCCGCAGGAAATGACGCGACTCCTGAATGGATCTGCCAGCCCATGTTCATGGAAAAAGCATGTCTTGCCGATTCGGCCGCAAAGATCAAGCGTGCGCTCCGGATTCCCGTCATGACCGTGGGCAGGATTAACGACCCCTTGGTTGCGGAAGATATCATTCGCGAAGGTCGGGCAGACCTGGTGTGCATGGGCAGAGGCCTGCTCGCAGATCCCGAAATGCCCAGGAAAGCCAAAGAAGGTCGACTGGACGACATTCGGATCTGCATTGCCTGCAACACCTGCATGGAATCCATCTTCCGAAGGGGGCGGGTGGAATGCCTGGTCAACCCCACCCTAGGCCGCGAAAAAGAAATGGAGCTGAAACCGGCGGAGAAAAAGAAGAGGGTCATGGTCGTGGGAGGGGGTCCGGGCGGATTGCACGTGGCCGCGGTTGCAGCGGCCAGGGGTCATGAGGTCCTGCTTTTCGAAAAGCAGCCCCGTCTCGGCGGCCAACTCGTCCTGGGGAGCGTGACCAGGTACAAAAAGGAAATCCTGAGTCTCATCAATTTTCAGAAGAAGCAGGTAGAAAAGATGGGTATCAAGATCTGTCTCAACCAGGAGGTGACCCCCGAGACGGTGAGGGAAACAAATCCGGACGTGGTGATCCTCTGCACAGGGGCTACACCGATTCAACCTCCCCTGCCCGGAATAGAAAAATCCATTGTATTGTCTCTGCCCGAGATACTGAACGGCCAAAAACCGGCGCCCAGGAAAACGGTGGTCCTTGGCGGTGGGGCCACAGGATGCGAGGTGGCCCACCACCTTTCGGAGAATGGTTGCCAGGTTACCGTTGTGGAACAGTTGCCCAAGATTGCAGAGCAGATGGAATCAATCACCAGGAAAGTCCTTCTGAAGCAACTGCGAGACAACAAGGTCCGGTTCCTCACGGCACACCGGTTATCCAGGATCGAAGACCACGGAGTCTACGTGACATCAGAGAGCGGAGCGGAAGCCTTCATCGAGGCGGAAGCGGTCGTGATCGCCATCGGCAACAAACCGGACAACTGTCTTTACGAAGCCATTGCGTCTCTGGGTGTTCCGATTCATCAAATCGGGGATTGTCTCGAACCGAGGAGTGCAAAAGCTGCGATCTCTGAAGCCGCCGTGATCGGCCGCGCCATCTAACCATGAAATCTGCTGGCGCAGATTTCATATATCGCCCCTGCGGGGCTCCTCTTGCCACAGAGCCTGTGCCCAATGTCATTCCTAGCCGTAATCCGAGAAACCTTTTTCCTAAGGCAGGGACGGCCGTTCTCCGAAAGGCGATATCTCAAAAAAGGTCACCGGAGATTGCAGCGAATGGATCCTTGAGGGTTTGCTCCACAAAAGCCCTGGCAGAACTTCCGGTTCCGACGAGATCAACGGTGTGTCAAACCCTCGAAGATCCATTCGCTTCCCCTGACGCCCATAGATATCGCCTTGAGGGGAATGGCCGTCCCTGCCGGGCCCTGTTCGGTTTGAGGCGGATCTTGCCCACGATTGAAATCTGCCGGTGCAGATTTCATTTTATGAGTTCCTGGTAGGCTCGTTGAATTTCCTTGAACTTTTGCTCCGCCAGGATCCGGAACTCCTCTCCCAGGTGAGAGACCTTGTCCGGGTGATACTGGTTCGCCAGGCGTTTGTAGGCCGCCTTGATTTCCTCCGGTGTGGCGTTCGGCTTCACACCCAGCACCTCGTGAGGGCTGCGTGGAGAAGAGGGCCCTTCCTTTTGTTTAGACTCAAAATCCTCTGAAGCCCTCTTTCCGGTTTCAGACTGCCCCTGTTTCCGCTTCCAGGAGAAATAGTAATAAGCCAGAATCCCGATCAGGCCCAGGTCATCCAGATATCCCGGACCGACCAGAATATCCGGCACAAGATCATAGGGTGAAAGGATGTAGAGAATCAGCAGCAAGATAAGAATCCAGAAACGCATCATCCCTTTACCCTTTGGAATCGGCCTTTGCCTGCTTGATCAACTCTTCGCCGAACCGATCGAGAAACAGCGAGAGATCTTCCTGCCAAGGCTTCATGATGTTGAGGCCGTTCTTCTTGAGCATCCTGTTTTCCAAAATGCAGTTTGCAGGCCTTTTTGCTTTCTTGTGGAGGTCTCGCAACCGGCAGGCCTCGGGAGTCACGCTGAGGTTGAGCCGTTCAATGACAAAAACGGCTGCCTCGTAAAAACTGCAGTGCCCCTCGGCCGTAGCATGGACGGTTCCCTTGGCGTCCACTTTGATCAGCTCCCTGATCTGCTCTGCAAGACGGTATGACCACGTGGGGGAACCAAAGTGATCATCAGGCGCCCTCAGCTTCTTGCTCTTTTTCTTGTTCAGCCCGTAAGCCACCAGCGACTTGACGAAATTTTCTCCCTCTGTTCCGTACAACCACCCCGTGCGAATGATGAGATAGTTGGAAGCGTTCTCCCTCACCGCCATCTCGCTTTCCATTTTCGCCCTGCCGTACTCGGAAAGAGGATCCACCGGATCGTCCTCGAAATACGGCTGGGGGACCACCTTGGCCCCGTTGAATACGAAATCCGATGAAAGATGAATGACCTTTGCACCGAACCTGGCTGAACCCTGGGCAAGATTTCTTGCGCCTTCCACATTGACCTTTCTGCACTGATAAGAGGCCTTGTGTTCCTCACAGGCATTCACCTTGGTGAAGGCTGCGCAGTTAAGAATGATATGGGGTCGGATATGCTGCAGTTTTTCAATGACCTTGTCCCAGCTTACGATGTCCAATTCCTTTTTTTCAGGTGCAACAAGGTCATATTCCTGACCAAGCACTCTCTTGCAATCGCTGCCAAGCATTCCTCTGCTACCCGTCAGCAAGATTTTCATCACTCCGACTCTCCCCGATCAAGATCCTAGAGTTGCAAATTACATAAAAATTCTTTATATTATATACGAAATAGCCAAAATTTGCCAAATCTCATTTTTTATAGCAGGCATCGTGATATTCTGCTTCCCAACCGCTGAGCTACCTCGCTCATACTGCCCCGGCGCAAAGACAGTTGGCTTTGCGCTATCTATTCTTTTCCTTTGCACCCTGATCGCCCAACCGTGCCTGGGAAAGGAAAAACGCCCGGCCCCTCCTCCGGCAGGGGCGATTAACCGGGACGTTCTCCGTGGCATTGAATTGCTCTATGATCTTGAGTTTGAACAGGCAGAGCGGATTTTTTCCCGGGTTGTTTCTGAAAAACCCAAAAGACCCATAGGGTATTTCTACATGGCCATGGTTTCCTGGTCCAGGCTTTCCATTGGATTCTGGGATAGGGAAACGCTCAAAGAGTACGTGGACCGCATTGATCTTACCATTTCCGTGGCCAGGGAAAGAATCGAAAACCGGGAGGCGGACAGCTTCGACTACTTTTATCTGGGCGGGGCTCTGGGCTTCAAGGGCCGATTTGAACTGATGCAGCACAACTGGCTTTCCTCCTATCTGCTCGCCTACGACGCCATCGAAGCGCTCAGGAAGTGCCGGAAGATGGATCCTTCCAACGTAGATGTCCTTCTTGGACTGGGCATCTATGACTACTACACGGCGAAACTTTCCGGGGTCATGAAGTTCCTGACCTACCTCTTTCTCTACAAGGGGGACAAGGACGAAGGACTCAGGAAATTGAAAACTGCCGCTGATAACGCGCTCTATTCAGCGATCGAATCAAAGAGTATGCTCCTTCACATCTACCTGTTTATGGAAGAGGACTTCCACAAGGCCTTGCCTTTTGCCCGGGAACTGGGCGAAAAGTTCGGGAAAAACCCTCGTCACAAGTATCTTGAAGGGATCGTGTATATTCGCGAGGGCCGGGATGCCCAATACGCGGATGTCCTGAATTTCATCCGTGCCGAGGGCGCCGGGCAGGAGTCCAAGTCAAGAGCTCAGATGTGGGCGAGTCAGGCCCTTTACCTCGAAGCCAGCTACCATCTCTTTCGTAATCAACCCGATCAGGCAAGGGCCAAGCTGGATGCCATCCTCGCACAAGGTAACCCGGTCGATGACCCGGCCATGGTGGCCTGGCCCCTGCTGAAGAGAGGGATGAGTTATGATCTCGAGGGGAAGAGACAAGAAGCCCTGGAGATCTACCGCTCCATCCTCGCCATGGAAAACGGCGCAGGGGCTCAATTCCTGGCTGAAAAGGGGATCGATGAGGCCATCAAGAAGGGAGATCCTTTCCTTGGCTACTGATGTTCACACCCGGCATGGTCATGGCAGGCGGTTGTTTCGACCGACCCTGATCCTCATCTCCTTGGCGCTCACCCTCGCCTTTTTCTCGGGATGCGCGCAGGTCATCATCAGGGCCGCAACCCCCTCCCTGATTCCCAATTTCACCGCCTCGATCTTCGAGGAATGCGATCCGCAGATCGCAAAGAGCGCCATCCCCTCCGGCCTGAAACTCATGGAAGGCCTGCTTAAAAACGATCCCCAAAACAAGGAGATTCTCCTTTCCCTTTCCATGGGGTTTGCGGGCTACAGTCTTCTCCTGGTGGAACCGGAAGACCCGGAACGGGCTTCCCGGTTGTACCTCAGAGCCCGTGCCTACGGCCTTCAGGCCCTCGGGGAAAAGGGAAAGAGACTCCTGGATTCCGCCGTATCCCGAGAAACGCTCCAAAAAGTCTTGGAAACGATCTCCGGGAATGATTATCAGGCCCTTTTCTGGGTGACCCTTTCATGGAACGCCTGGATCAGCGTGAATCTGGATCAACCCAAGGCGCTCGCTGAAATGGCTGCAGCGGAAGCTTGCCTCAAGAGGCTCCTTGAAATGAACCCCCACTATCTGCACGGACTGCCGCACGTCCTGATGGGGGTCAGTCTTTCGGCCCGCCCTCCCCTGCTTGGAGGAAACCCCGGCGAAGCGCTGTCGCACTTTGAGGCCGCCTTGCAGAGCGGTGGAGGCAAATTCTTCTTGACCCAGGTCTTTTTCGCGAGATACTACGCTGTCAGAGTCCAGGATAAAGCGCTTTTCGACAGACTCCTGGAGGAAGTCACCCAGGGTGACCCCAACCAACTGAAAGACGTCTGCCTCATTAACCAGGTCATGCAGCAGCGGGCCGAGGATTTGAAGAGGCAGAAGGATGACCTTTTCCTGTAGGAGGACCGCCTTGCGCAAGTTTCTTTACCCCTTTGCAGCCGCCCTGCTTCTATTCCTTCCTGCCTTGGTTTGGGGCAATGAGCCCCTTTTTATCAAGTTCGCCACGGTCGCCCCTGAAGGATCGACCTGGATGAATCACATGAAGGACCTCGACAAAACCGTGCGGGAAAAAAGCAAGGGTCGGCTGGGATTCCGAATATACGCAGGCGGCGTGGCAGGAGACGAACTGGATACCCTGAGAAAAATCAGGATCGGGCAGATCCAATCCGCAGCGTTTTCAGGAGTCGGCTTCGGCCAGATACTTCCCATGCTCAGGGTTCTCGACCTGCCTTTCCTTTTCCGGAACCACGATGAAGTGGACCTCGTCCACAAAGACATGGAGAGCTTTTTTGCGCAGCACTTCAGAGAAAAAGGGTTCGAACTCATCGCCTGGGCGGAAGTGGGCAATGTAAACCTCTTTTCCCAGCACCCAATCCGGAAGGTCGGCGACCTGGAGCGGCTCAAGGTGTGGACATGGTCCGGGGACCCCATTGCGAAAGAAACCTTTTCCGCCATGGGGACGAATCCCATTCCCCTGGCCATCACCGATGTCACCACGGCATTGAACACCGGGATGATCGACACGGTTTATGCACCCCCTCTCGGAGCCATTGCCCTGCAATGGAACCTCTATGTGAAAACCATGACGACCCTTCCCCTCGCTCATTCAACCGGCGCTGTTTTAATAGCCCGGAACTTCGCCGACAAAATGCCGCCCGACCTTTTGAAGCTCCTCAAGGATGAATTCCGGCGTGCCATGGCGGAGCTCACCGGCGAACTCAGAAAGCAGAGTCAGGAGGCCGTCACCCTGCTGGAAAAGGGCGGCCTCCAAATCGTGCCCATGCCCGACGAGGCGGAGCTCAAGGCATTCTACAAGGTCCATGACGAGGTGGCGCAGGCTCTTGAGGGCAAAGTCTATCCCAAGGATGTCCTGGATCGCGTCTACGCCCTTCTAAAGAGAAAACCCCAATAGCATGAAGATTCTGCAACGCATTGACAGGATCCTCAGTCGCATCGAGGGCAGGCTTCTCGTCCTGTTTCTCACGGTCATGGTCATCCTGACCTTTGTCCAGATCGTGCTCAGAGCCTTTCACACCTACGGACACTTCCAGTGGGCCAACTCGGCGATGGGCTGCCTCGACTGGGCCGAGCCCCTCGTGCGGCTTCTCGTCCTCTGGGTGGCCTTTCTCGGGGCCTCCCTGCTCACCGGTGAGAACAAACACATCAAAATCGACCTCATGTCCGAACTGCTCCCCACCCGGTGGCTTCCTTACCGCGAGATGATCCTTTCCTCGGCCTGCGTCGTGATCACGGCTCTCATGACCAAAGCTTCCTGGACCTATGTTCACATGGAGCGGTCCTTTGGAGGGAGCCTGTTCCTGGGGATGCCGACGTGGATCGGCCAGATCATCCTGCCCCTGGGGTTTTTCCTCATGCTTTGCCGTTTTCTTTTGAGAGGTCTGGGGGAGGCTCTCCAGCTCCTCGGGGGGCGGAGACCATGATTTTTTTCCTGGTGATGCTTCTCATCGCCCTCGTTCTGTCCGGTCTCCCGATTTTTGCGGGCATCATGGCCGCGGCCATGATCGGGCTCCACCAAAGCGGGGTCGATTTCTCCGCCATCGCCATCGAGATTTTTCGCCTTGCCAACGCACCCGTTCTCCTCGCCATCCCCCTCTTCACCTTCGCAGGATACCTTCTCAGCGAGGGTCAGACCTCGGCGCGTCTGGTGCGCTTCTCGAGAAGCATCTTCGGTTGGGTTCCCGGAGGCCTCGGCGTCGTGGCCTTGGTCACCTGTTCCTTTTTCACCGCCATCACGGGCGCCACAGGGGTAACCATCATCGCCCTGGGCGGACTTCTCTTCCCCGCCCTGATCTCCGAAAAATACCGGGAGGAGTTCTCTCTGGGCCTGATGACCACCTCCGGGAGTCTCGGGCTCCATTTCCCGCCCAGTCTTCCTATCATTCTGTACGGCTTTGTGTCCGGCGCCAGCATTGAAAAGCTTTTTTTGGCCGGTCTCATCCCGGGGATTCTCATGGTGGGGATCCTTTGCCTCTTTTCCGTTTATATGGGAAAAAGATGGAAACTGGAAAGACCCGCCTTTTCCTTTTCCGAATTCCTGGGGTCCCTCAAACAAGCGGCCTGGGAGCTTCCCATTCCGTTTCTCATTGTGGCCGCCATTTATTCGGGCTTTGCAACCGCTACGGAGACCGCTGCTTTGACGGTGGTCTATGTCTTCCTGGTCAAGACCCTGGTCTTTCGAGAATTGAGCCTGTTCACCGACATCCCCCGGGTCATGATCGAGAGCATGAAAATGGTGGGCGCCATCATGATCGTCCTGGGCGCGGCTTTGGGCTTCACAAACTACCTGGTGGACGCCTTCGTGCCCATGAAAATCCTTGAGTTCATGAAGGGCATGGTTGAGACCAAAATCGGCTTTCTCCTCATGCTCAATCTCTTTCTCCTCCTGGTGGGGTGCATGATGGACATCTTCAGCGCCATCCTGGTGGTCGTTCCCCTCATCATCCCCATGGCCGAGAAATTCCAGGTGGACCCCATTCACCTCGGGATCATTTTCCTCGCCAATCTCGGCATCGGATACAACACGCCGCCTGTGGGGCTGAATCTCTTCATCGCCAGCTCGCGGTTCGAACGGCCTATCATGACGCTCTACAAGGCGACCCTGCCCTTTCTTTTTCTCCTCCTCCTCACCCTGCTGCTGATCACCTACTGGCCTCCCCTGAGTCTTTTCCTGCCTTCTTTGCTCAAGTGATGTGCCGATCCACGAAGGCTGCGCCCTCTGAGTCTCTCCCCTCGGCCATGACGAGCCTGTGCGGCAATGGGTCATCCCGGCCAAGCCCCGTGTAACGGGGCGCGAGCCGGGATCCAGCAGGCTCTGCTGGGAGTGCGGATGAAGGATGGACCTTATACACTTGAATTTGTGGGTGGATGAGTTATATTAGTATCTAAACTGATCGGTTCCAGGTTCAGGGTTGAAAGGTTACAACCACTTAAAACCGTTCATGATACTGCTCGGGCTCCAGAATATCTCGTATAATCCAATTGGTTGAACTGGGGTATCGTCACAAAAAGCGAGTTTTCATTTGATACATGGTGGGTGAGGTTTTTCAACCCAGAACTTTGAACCCTGAACCGCTCAACCTAGGTAGCTTTCAATTTCAGTTTGGAGGAAGATCGCCGATGCCCATTTACGAATTTCAGTGCAGGAAGTGCGGGAACGTATTCGAACAGCTTGTTTTTCCGTCGGACAAGACCGAGGATCTCATTTGCCCCTCCTGCGGTGCCAATGACCCCTGCAAACTCATGTCGTCTTTTTCCTGCAGCTCATCCGGCGGTGAAGGCGGCATCGCTTCCCATTCATGCGCTTCCCACGGCGGTTTCTCTTGAGCATAGAACCCTGCGGCCGTGAGCCGCGAAGGATAGGAGGAAACTTCCCCCCTTTGAAAAGGGGGGCGAGTAGGGATTCTCATGCGCGGGGGTGGCATGAACCCCTGACATGAGCTTTTACGAGGCCCTCAAGCATTTGAAACGAGCTTTTCGATGAGGATCAAATCCATGGAACTATTGTGGCTTGTGGCAATTATCGTCGTGTGGGTTCTTCTTCAGGCCGTGGTCCTGCCTAAATTGGGCATATCGACGTGAATGAAGCCCAGTTGCCGGGTCGGCGGCGACAAGAATATCGAGACCATCGAGCAGAAAGAAGGTGAATAGGTACCATACCACTGGCACACATCAGCCGCCGGCTATGCAAGGCGCGCAATGGTCACCAAAGCTGTGGTGGCGGTAGGCAATACGCCGTTACTCCAGCACTCCATTCCTCATTTTTTTCACCCCTCCGCCCTTCGCTTTTCCTCATCGCGGATTTCCCGGCGCAGGAGCTTGCCTACCTTGGATTTGGGGAGCATGTCCCGGAATTCGATGTACTGGGGAACCTTGTACGCGGCCAGCCTCTCGCGGCACCACTTGATCAGGTCATACCCCGTCAATCCTTTAACGTCCTCTTTCAGGACCACGTAGGCCTTGATCCTCTCTCCCACCTTCTTGTCCGGCACACCGACTACGCAGGCACCGATCACCGCCGGATTTTCCTGAAGAACCGCTTCCACCTCCGAAGAAGAAATCCGGTATCCCTTGTGCTTGATCGTGTCGACCGTGCGGTCAATGAAATACAGGTGCCCTTCCTGATCCATGGACACGATGTCCGCGGTTCTGTACCACAAGAGGCCGTCCAGTTCGATAAAAGCCTGAGCCGTCTCCTCGGGCTTGTTCCAGTATTGCCGCACCATCCTCTCCGAGTGCACGAGAAGCTCTCCCGGTTCGTTCGCAGACACCGGCTCCAGGGTGTCCGGGTGAACGATCCTGATTTTCTTGCTGGGGACCACCTTGCCGATGCTCTTCAGGGGATTTTCCTCATCGGTGGGGCACATGGTCACGCCCCCGCAGGTCTCGGTGGCGCCATATCCCTGGTAGATGGGTTGGTCGAATTTTTTTCGCCACCGCTGGTTGATTTCCGTGGGCAGCACGTCTCCCCCGTTGAAGCAGTATTTCAATGAACTCAGGTCGTAAAAGTCGATCCGATCATGCTCCAGCATCATCCGGTACAGCGTGGGCACACCGATCATGGTTTTGGCCTTGAATCGTTGGATGGCATGGAAAATGGCATCCAGATTCACCTTGGGCATGAGAATGATTTGGCCTCCCACCAGCAGGGTGCTCAGGGCGCAGGTCTGGCCCAGGATGTGAAAAAGAGGGACTGAACCGATGATGATGTTCTCGGACAGGGGAAACAGGGGGGCGCTGACCGCGATTTGCTCAAGGGCGGATTCCAGGTAAAGGCCGTGGGAAATGGGAACTCCCTTGGGGTACCTCGTTGTTCCTCCGGTGTAGATGATTTCCGCGGTACCGGACTCTTGAGCGGTGATTTTGGGCAGGGGCGAACGGCCTGATGAAGATCGGGCCATTTTTTCAAACGACAGGCTGTCGGCCTCATTCCCGATCTTTCCGCTCGGAACCTTGTCAAAGGCCCAGCCAAACAGTTTTTTCCACCATGGCAGCAAATCGCTGAGTTTGCTCACAACGGCCTTCCTCATTCGGGTGTCCGGGAAGGCCTGCTTCACATATCCATAGTTGGTATCGCCGCAAACGATGCAGGAGGCCCCGCTGTCGTTGGCGATGTACCTCAGGTCATAGTCCGTGTAGATCGGCGTGATGGGGACCACCACGGCGCCGGCCCTCTGGATCCCGAGCCAGGCCACCACCCAATGAATGCTGTTGGGAAGGTAGAGCACGACCCTCTCCCCTTCCCTGATCCCCTGCTCCCTCAGGGATGCTCCAAAATTTTCGGCAAGAGCCAGGACGTCCCGGTAGCTGAAACGGGTCCCCAGGTAGACGACCGCGGTCTTGTCGCCGAAGCGAGCGGCAGCGTCTGAAAAGGCTTCGAAGATGCTCTGAAAAGACAGATCCTGCGCCATATCTCCACTCTGTCAGACGCCGAAGTAGGCGGCCTTGACCTCCGGATTGTCCATCAACTCCCCTCCTGTGCCCGTCAAGGTCATCATCCCGTTTTCAACGATGTACCCGAAATCGATCATGGGCAACACCGGCCTAGCGAACTGCTCACTGATGAGCATGGTGATTCCCGATTTGTCCCTGAGGCTGCTGATGGCGGACACGAGCATGTTCTGCATCATGGGGCTCAGGCCCAATAAGGGCTCGTCCAGGAGAAGCAGGACGGGCTTGGCCACCAGGGCCATGCCGATGGCAAGCATCTGCTGCTCCCCTCCGCTCAGGAATCCGGACTTGCGGGATTTCAAATGCACCAGGGCGGGAAAAAGCTCGAAGACGTACTCCATCATGTCCCTGACTTCATGGCTTTTCCTCAAATAGCCGGCGATCCTGAGGTTTTCAAGAACGCTGCTTTCCGGAAAAACGGGATGTCTCTCCCGGCAGAGCACAATGCCCCTCTTGACTCTTTCACTCGGCTTTGTGTCGGTGATGTCCTCTCCCTTGAAGAGAACCTTTCCGTACACGGTAATCCGCTCTCCTCCCCTCCTCTGCTCCTTGGTTCTCATGTCGATGATGAGACCCGAAAGGGTATTCATCAGCGTGGTTTTGCCCGCACTGTTGGAGCCGATGACCCCGACAATCTGGCCCTCCCTGACCTCCATGCTGAAGTCATTGAGAGCCAGCGCATTCTCGAAGAAAACCATGAGATTTTGAACAACAAGCATCCTAAGGTCCAATTCTCAACCGCAGAGACCGCGGAGAGCGCTTCTGCAAGGATTGTTCACCGCAGAGAGCGCAGAGACCGCAGAGAAAAAGTCAAGGTTCAGAAACTCTTTTGTTTAAACCCCTTGTACAAAATTATCCTTTGCGGTCTCTGCGTGCTCTGCGGTGAATAATCTTTTACTCCTCCGAGCCGAGGTAGGCGTTCTTGACCTCCTCGTTCTCCATCACCTCTTTGGCCGAGCCCTCGGCGATCTTGCGGCCGTAATTGAGGACCATGACCTTGTCGGCGATCCGGAAAAGCTCCTTGAGACGGTGTTCGATCATAATGATGGTCTTACCCTGGATTCTCAGCTTTTCAATGATGGGGACAATGCTCGCCACCTCGGCCAGGCTCAAGCCTGAAAAGAGTTCGTCCAGGATCAATAAATCCGGTCTCAGGGCCATGCTCTTGGCCAGTTCAAGGCGCTTCAGGTAACCCTGGGGCAGAGACCCGGCCATCTTGTAAGAAACATAGGCATCCCGTTCAAAGCCCACCTCTTCGAGCAAATCGAGGGCCACCGCATCCCGGTCCCCATATTTGCCGCCCGCCATTTTCTTGACCCTGGGGGAGTAGAGGGGCACGATCAAGTTCTTGAATGCGGGCATGTGGTAAAAAGGGCGCACCATCTGGAAGGTTCGGGCAATTCCGAGACTCACGATCCTGTGCGGGGGAAGACCCGTGATCGGTTTATCCCTGTATAATACGGCTCCGGAGCTCGGCCTCACAAACCCTGTGATGAGATTGACGAGGGTCGTCTTTCCCGAGCCGTTGGGGCCGATCACGCCCAGGAGTTCCTTCTCTTTCAGCTCGAAGCTGATGCGGCTTACCGCCTGGACGCCTCCAAAGGTCTTGGAAAGGTCCGCGACCTTCAACAGGGGGGCGGAGTTCATTGCTCCACCTCCACCCACCGTTCGAACTGGTGGTACTTGCGCTGGATGTAATGAAAAAGCCCTTCCGGCAGGGCCACGACAAAAATCACGAGGAAAAGGCCGTAGAAGACGATTCGGAGCGCCCCGAGCGCTCTCAGGACCTCGGACAGTGGCACCAGGATAAAGGCGCCCACCACGGGGCCGGCAAAGGTTCCCATGCCGCCCACAACGGCTGCGGCCACAGGCATGATGGAGTAATCGAGCGCAAAGCCCGGCATGCCGGCAAACATGTCCAGGTGCGTACCGACCGCGCCCGTAAAGGATCCCACGGAGGCCCCCATAAAGAGCACCTGGGCTTTGACCCATTGAATGTTCAGACCGGCACTCATCACGGAACGGTCGTTTTCACTGATCCCCCGGATGATCAAACCATAGTCGGAACCGATGACCCTTCGAAACCCGAAGAGGGCAGCCAGGAGGCCCAGTTGAACAACGTAGAAAGCGGTGAGTTGACTGGGAAAAGGATCCAGGCCTGTGAGTCCTTCCGTCCCTCCGAGGATCCTGGTGGCTTCCACCAGCCTTGCGAGCATCAAGGGAAGAACCAGCGTCACCATGGCGAAATAAATGCCTCGCAGCCGCAGCACCGGAAGAAGCAGCACCGTGCAGAGGAAGCCGCCCGCCACGGTTGCGATGGGGATCGTGAAAAGGGGGGACAAGCCCCAGTAATGATTCAGCACCCCGGCAACATAGGAGCCTATGCCGTAAAACAATGATTGTCCCAGGGACACGAGGCCGGCACATATCATCATGTCCCAGCTTATGGCAAGGAGCGCATAGGTAGCTGTCGAGATGAACACCTCGCGCCAGTATTCGCTCAGGAGAGGGATGAAACAGAGAAGGCCCACCACCGGAAGCGCTCGAGGGAGAAGCAGATAAGCCATTTCCCTGAAGGAGGACAGCGCGAAAATATCCTCTGAGCGGGCTTTTATCCCGCGGTCGATTCTCTCTTTTCGCCTTTTCATCCGCACTCCGGATACATGCTCATAGCCGATAGGTCATGCAATGGCGTCGGTGGTTCTTTGTGCCGGGACTCTTCCATTTTCTTCTTTTTCAGCCGTGTCCCGTGAGCCTTGTGCCTTGCCCCGAGCCCTCCCCTAGATTCTTTCCTCCAATTCCTTCTGACGGCTGAATAGCCCCGAGGGCTTTATGGTGAGAACAGCCGCGATGGCAATGAGGCTCACCAGGATCATCCAGTGGGGTTCGAGATAATTGGCCGTAAAAGTCTGGGCAAAGCCTATGACGACGCTTGCGACCAGAATCCCGACCGTGCTCCCGAGCCCGCCCACGATGCAGACCGCCAGCGCATTGATCAGGACCTCGTAGCCCCCCTCCACGGCAATCGTTCCCAGGGGAAGGATAACGATGGCCGCAATCGCCCCCAGGCCGGAGCCGAAGGCCATGCTGAGTGCGCCGACGAAATCCGAATCAATGCCGAAGGTGAGGGCCGTCCTTTCGTCCTGGGCAATGGCCCGAAAGGCCAAACCGATCCGGGTGTAGCGTGTAAAAACAAAGATAAAGGTTGTCAGTCCCACCGCGGCTGCGGCGATGATCAGCCTTTGATAGTCTATATACACATCTCCCACCGAGATGCTCCCGTCAAAAAACACGGGCAAGGTATACCGGAACCCCACGAAATCAAAATACCGGAACAGCTCCATGATCGCCAAGCCGAGCCCGAAGGTAGCCATCACCTCGGAAAGAGAAAGCCCTTTTACCCTCATGATAATCAGGTAGTAGATCAGAATGCCGACCACGACCGCGCACAGAATGGCCAGAAGAACGGAAACAAGATAGGGCAGTCCCAGAGAATGGATGAAAATCCAGCAGAGGAAACCCGAGAGAATGTAAATGGCGCCGTAGGCGAAATTGGCCACACCGCTGATGCCGAAGGTGAGATTGAAGCCCATGGCGAGAAGAGCCAGGATCGAGCTGTTAATGAACCCGTAAATCAAGCTCCCGATGAACATGGGAAATCCTCTCGCCTCCCTCGACCCCGATAGATATCGCCTTGAGGGGAATGGCCGTCCCCGCCAAGCCCTAGACGGTTCGAGGCGGAGCTTCGCTAGTCCTTTACAAAGGACCTTCGATTATTTCGCAGGCTTGAGCCCTTCAGGCAGTTCGATTTTGCCTTCTGCGATGGACTCAGGGTAAACCACGACCCGTTTGCCCGGCTTGCGCCACTGGATCATGCATGC
>ENA-OSEO01001049-OSEO01001049.1-sediment-metagenome-genome-assembly--contig:-NODE-1049-length-57211-cov-6.617671_pt1 | contig 57211 bp, 64 predicted proteins | sample MGYA00237883_ERZ534232 | MGnify/ENA metagenome assembly ERZ534232
ATGCCCTTTTCATGGGCAGCCCAACCCCATGGTTTGCTATTGTCTGATGTCGAGTAAACAAGTTTCGCCTTAGTAATACTGCAAGTGTATGGAGTCTACATGAAAAAATACAATAATTTCAAAATTTACGGACTCATTTTTTCATTAGCGGCAGTTTTGATGTTGGCAACCCCAGCGCAAAGCAACGGAGTTGATACTGCAGAAGCAGCTTTTGGCAAAGGTCTTGACGTAGACATTCGGGCTTTGCAGGCCTCTCGCCAAGGGCTCAAAACAACCCTTGAGTACATTGACGCCCACCCTGATATTTTCCCACCGACAAAGCTTAAAGACGGACGGCTTCTCAATCGTGAGGAGAGATTGATCGTCTGGCAGACCTGGCAGACACTTCTGGACCATGTTCTTTTTTGTGATGCCCTGGGACAGGAGTACTCCGGAATCTATATGCTGGCTGAGGAGGAGGAAAAGAAGAAGGAATCCGCTTTTTTCATCGCCCTTGCTTCCTTTCTTGCTGAATACCGTTTCGCCCTCGATTTTATTGAAAGAATGGAAAGAAACCCGGCCATGCATGTGATGCTGAATGAAGCGGTGCCGGAACTGGGCCTGGAGCAAGGGACCTATGCGCTGTTCAAGTTTCGCTTTCTTAATGCCTTGCGGGGGGCTGAATTTGCGCGCCTTAACATCGTATATAAGAACTATGCGGATAAAGAAAACCATCCCCTTAAAAGTATGATTGATGAGGATAACCGTGCCATCTGGCAGGCAGGGCAAGGGAAAGGCCCCACCATGACGGTTTTTAATGCCGTCCGTATCGTCAAGGACCTGGGGTTTACCGCATGGTTCCCTGTTCAGAAAAAGGTTTCGAAATTGATGGGTAATATCAAGGTCTGGCGCCTTGAAAAAACCTTTGTCTCACCTGAACAGATAAAAAAATTACAGAAAAAGCTTCAGCCTGGAGACATTCTCCTGCAACGCCGCAAGTGGTATGCCTCCAATATCGGCATCCCCGGATTCTGGGCTCATGCAGCCTTGTATATCGGCGGCCCCGAAGAACGGGAACAGTTTTTTTCCGACCCTCTCGTTGTTGACTGGCTGGCGGCTCAGGGAAGTGAAGGTGGCTCTCTTGAGAGTCTGCTTCGCAAGCGCTATCCAGATAAGTACAAGTTGAGTAAAGCCCCCCGGGAAGACCATCATCGGCCTCGAGTTCTGGAAGCCATAGGAGAAGGGGTCTCTTTCACCACCCTGGAACATTCCGCTGCGGCCGACTCCCTGGCGGTGCTGCGGCCCAGATTATCCAAAAATGCCAAAGCCCAGGCCATCATGCGTGCTTTTCATTACAGCGGCAGACCCTATGACTTTAATTTTGACTTTCAGACCGATTCCGAACTGGTCTGCTCGGAACTGATATACAAGGCCTATGAAAAATCCGACAGCCATGAAGGGCTCTTACTGGCCACCAAAGAAGTCCTTGGCAGAAAAATCACCTCGCCCAATGATATCGCTCAACTGTTTGACCAGGAATACGGGCAGGAAAAGCAGCAATTCGAGCTTATTGCTTTTCTGGACGGAGATGAAGGGGAACAGCAGGCTGTCGAAAAGGATGAAGATGCCTTCCGCACAAGCTGGAAACGGCCGAAATGGCATATCCTGACCCAGGAACTGAAAGATATCGCGCTGAGAAATAAATAACATGGCAAACATTATCTATGGCGTATCCGGCGAAGGATTCGGGCATTCCTCGCGAGCCAGGGAAATGCTCTCACACTTGGAAAAATCCGGCCACACCGTCAAGGTCGTCAGTTATGACCGGGGCTACCGGAGCCTCAAGGACGACTTCGATGTTTTTGAGACCGAGGGCCTCCACATTGCCAGTGCCGACAACAAGGTCTCCATCGCGAAAACCCTGACCGACAACATGAAAAAACTGTCGGATGGGCATAAAAAGCTCCGAGCCCTTCGTCATGAAGTTTTTGAAAATTTCAAGCCCGATTGCGTTATAACCGACTTTGAGCCGATGACGGCTTATCTGGCTAATCACTACCGCATCCCCCTGATTACCATCGATAACCAGCACCGCATGAGGTACATGGATTATCCCTGCCCGCCGAAACTCAAAAAAGAGCGCTTGATCACCGAGAGCGCCATCCGCGGCATGGTGCCGAAACCGGATGTCTCGCTGGTTACCTCCTTCTATTTCGGAGAGCCGAAAAACAACAGGACCTTTATCTTCCCCCCGATTTTACGAAAAGAGGTCCTGTCACTTGAGCCGGACAATGGTGGCCATATCCTGGTTTACCTGACCAGCGGGTTTGAGTCGTTTCTCGATTTATTAAAATATTTCACGCGAGAACAGTTTGTCGTCTACGGCTATAACCGCGATGAGCAGGTGGGAAACTTCACTTACAAAGCAGCCAGTCGGGAAGGTTTTTTAGCAGACCTTTCGACCTGCAAGGCGGTCATGGCCACGGCAGGGTTTACCCTGATGACGGAATCTCTTTATCTCCGCAAACCTTACCTGGCGCTGCCGATGCGCGGTCAGTTTGAACAGGAACTGAATGGCCACCTGCTGGAGAAGCTGCAATACGGGGCCAATGTTCGCCGTATCAACCCGGAGACCATTGGCAATTTTCTCTATCGCTTGCCCGATTTTTCCGAACGTTTGAAGCGGTATCGAGCAGAGGATAACAGGGCTATTACGGCCAAGCTTGATGAACTTTTGCTGGATGACTGCGCACAACTAAAAAAACAACTCTGCAAATGACTTTTGGGAATTTTTATCCCCACATTTCTTCCCCCTGCTGCTCTCAACCCAGAAGCTGTTTTCCAATCATGCCAACTAAAAATCCCAACACTGCCCCCAGGGTCGGCGCCCAATGCCTCCGCATTTTAGACTTTGGTGCTATGTCCTGGAAAACGAGGTATAAAATCCCGCCGCCTGAAAAGCTCATGATGCTTGCTGTCAGTCTTGGTTGAGCTCGCAACAGGAAATAACCGCTGCATGCCGCCATCGGTCCCAACAGGCTGATCGCCAAAAATGCCAGTAACGTTGTGCGGGGCGAAACACGATTTTTCCTGAACTCCCTGAAGGAGTTGAAACCCTCAGGCAGATTCTGTGCGCCAATGTAGACGGCGAGTAAAATTGCGGCACTGTGGCTCTTGACAGACAATGCCCCAAGGGCAATAGCTTCAGGGACAAAATCCATTATCATAGCCATGAACTGAGCTTTGCTTCCACCGCGTTTGCTCAGATAAGCATCCAAACAGCAGAAGGCGATTCCTCCAAGGGAAAAGGTGACAGCCAGAACAGGCGGGGAAAGAACCTCTATACCTTCCGGCGCCAACGAGAAAGCGACCGCAGCCACAAGAATCCCTCCGCCAAAAGCAACGACGCCATGAATCAATTCACGTTTGCCTTCGGTTTCAGCCGTGCCTTCTATGCTGGCGAAGACACCACCTACAAAAGCGGCCACACCAGCCAGCCATGAGGACAGGATTATGATCGACAGGTTATTCATTCTATTTCACGAAGTTGAAAAAAGTACCTGGTAATTGAATTTTTTTTGCCGGGATTTTTAAAGTCGTTTATTCAAAGTTTTTTTGAGAGCCCCGGCGATAGTACTAAGGCGAACGTTAATTATTAGCCACACTTTTGTTATGGGGCTGGGCTCCCCATTCAAAGGGCCGCATAAACCCATCCATGGGCGCTTAACTGCCGCCGTCCGGGCGGCAGATGCCCTTTTCATGGGCAGTCCAACCCCATGGTTTGCTATCGTTTGATGTCGAGTAAACAAGTTTCGCCTTAGTAAGTATATCAAGCGTAGTCCGAAGACCAGTTGGGGTCACAGAGGTCGGAGGGGACTGCGGAAAATTAATTTGCCCAGAATCTGGCAAGTTAACCGGGTTCTTGAAATCTTCCCCCCTTGAAGAAAGCTGTTTTTGTTTCTAAAATTACAGAAACAATTTTGGGCCAAAATGCCTTGAGCTTTAATAAAAAAACAGGAATTGAAAGGAGGAACAATCATGGGAAAAGGTGACAAGAAGACAAAACGCGGCAAGATTTGGCGGGGTACCACAGGGAAAACCCGTCCAAAGCCCGGCAAAAAAACCACAGCCGAAAAGAAAAAATAAAGCGGTCCGGGATATTTGAATAAAGGATCAACGCACCCTGTTAAAAAGCGAAATTGACAAACGATAAAAGCCCTCCTCCGGAAGCAGCCGAAAGAGGGCTTTGGTTTTTGGTGGGTATTGAAAGTTCCAGGGACGGAAAACTTCTTCAAGGACTTGTACGGCGGCCCGATCTTGTGCCTCGCTTCGGCACGAAGGCTACGAACTATTTGCACACTAAGGATCAAAAAGGTTGGTGAAAATCCCAGCGGCGCGTGTCTTCAGCCTCTTTTTTGAAGGCAATACACGAACCTCGAAGGCCCAGCTTGATGTCGCTTTCAATGAGTTCAGGTTTAAGGATGTTTCGCAGCGGTTTTGAAATGCCGGGAATACGCAGTATGTTGTCAAGCAGGAGATGTCTTATCGACAGCTTGGAACTGTCAGCAGGACGCATGGATCTGACGCTGTAGGCGCGGCTGGTTGCAATGTACCGGCACACCTTTCGTATGCCTGGCCAGTTTGTATCATCCAGGACGACCATTCCGCCGACTTTCAGCATCTTGTCGATGAAGAAAAAATCGACCAGTGTGTAGTCGAACGTATGCCACCCGTCGACAAAGGCAAAATCAATCTTCCGCCCCTCCGCTACGAGCTGCTGCAGGGCTTGATGAGATGGCAGGGGATAAAACTCAATCATTTTTTCATAACCGGCCTCGCGCAGGTTATGAAGACCGATATCCTTCCACACGTTGTGCTGGGATGGGTCCATGATGATATGGCGGGAGTTGGGCACTTTTTGCAGGGCATCGCAGATGAAAAGAGCCGATACCCCGTAGGCCAGACCGACCTCCAGGGTCTCTACCGGCTGCAATTCGCCGATAAGCTTTTGCAGAAATTCGCCCTCCCGAAAGGAGATTGAGGAAGTTTTTACCTCGATTGACTCTCCATCCGGAGACATTGTGCGGCCGGTTTTGAGGATTTTTTCCAGAACGGGATTCACGTGCGAGCCTCACTTTCCTGTAAGATGCTCATGATTGAGACTGGCAGTTGCAAGAGGTGGCATAAGGGTAAGATGACGGAAAACTTTCCACCTGGGGCGATATTTTCATTTAATAAGTGAGGAGCCACCATATTAAAATTTTTCATGGAAGGCAACCTGAAATCCTTTTAAAATCCAATTTCAATGTTTTCCTTCAGGTTGACAATGGTTCCGAATATCTCCTGAAAAGTTTTTTTCTCTTGGTTGAAATCTTCACGAATCTATCTTTCGTCTGAAAAAAAATCTTCCTTTTTTTTCAGGTTCTCTTTGTCACTATGGCAAATTGACGTATTTCCAACCTCTTCCTTATTGATTGTGAAGCAGAGGATGTCCGCGACTGATGGCTTTTTAACACCAAAAACTGGGGAGCGTTTCTGTTTTCCTATAAAGTTTCCAGAGGGCCATCTTTTATGTCTGGATCCTGCCGCCAAGCCGGTTATGCTGCTTTTGGAAATCGGTGGATAGCTTCCGGTGGGTAGATGGAGCATTCGACTTCGACCGCATCCTCCTTAAGATAGATATGGGGATAATCCAGAAAATCCCCTCCCTTGTGCACTGTCACAATGTCAGTTTCAAAAGGAATTTCCAGCTGATTCAAGTGATTATCCACCTCCTCCACTGTTTCGGCAAAAAAGTGCAGGTCGATATCGCTTCGGCAGGTGACGGCACCGGAAAGAACCGAACCGAGACCAGATAGGGTCTAAACGGCTTCAGCAGCTCCATATATTGCAGAGCCAGGGGGCGCATTTGAAATACTCCCTCCGGCTGTTCTTCCCCTTCGTAAAGCCTGATCAGATGCTGCGGTTCCCGGTGGCTTTGCGCATTGGACGGGAGCTACTTACCGAGGGCAAGGCCTTTTGCCGGGCCGAATCGACGTGCAGCTTTACGCTTGGCGTCCCGATACTCCCGAACACCTTCTTCGTACATCAACCGGGCCGCTTTTTTGGCGATCAGGAGGCGAATTTGGTCTGATCGGCCATTGCCAAATACTCTATTTATCGCCGAATCCTTTCCTTTTTCCCTTCAGCCGAAACATTCACAAAGGTGATCCCGGTTTGAAACAGGACCTTGCGGTTTTCTTCAGAGTCTCTTTCGTTGACGACCGTAACCGCGTAGCGCACCGAGGTATTCCCAAGTTTTTCCTCTTGGATGGTGAAACATAGGATATCTCCGCAGTTGATGGGCTCTTTGAAAACCACGTTGTCCAGTGAGACGGTGACGAAACGATTGGTGGGGTAGTCGAGAGAGGCGGTGATGTAAGCGAACTCGTCAATCCATTTGAGCAGGTAGCCGCCGAAGAGATTGCCCTGGTCGTTGATGTGTTCGGGCAGCACCAGCTTGTGATGATTCATGTTTAATCCTCTCCGCACCTGATGTGAAATGTTATGTTAAATATCGGCAAACTTAATTTTGCGAGCTTATCTCGGCAGTTTTTTTCTGTTTCCGGCGGAAGATCAGAAACAAAGCCGCTGCGGTGGTGGCCAAGGCTGACATCCGAAAATACCAGAAAATTTTGTGGCCATGAAACTCAGCTTCGGGCAGCCACAGGCGCAAAGCAAATGACAGGGTCAGGAAAAAGAAGGTCAGCGAAAGAACAAAGTGATAATCCTTTTTGCGCGTCAATGCCAGCCAGAGAAAAACTACCAGGTGAACGGCAAAGTTGACAAGCAGGAATTTAAAAAGAAAATTTACCATCCCCGTCAACCCGTTGCTGCCGGAAAAACCGCTATGACATGGTCCGCAAAGGTGCCCGGGCGGCGGTTCTGGCCGTCCGGCTTTATGGCACTGATATGGCCCTTCTGTTCCAAGGCGAGCAAGGCCTCTTTGTAATTGGTTTTGATGAAAGGGGTGTCAACGCTGTGCCGGCGATAGATCCTGTGCATGGGCAGGGTCTGGCCGGCAAATTCCTGGAGGAGCATCTTCTGGAGGTTTTCCAGGGGGCGGGACAGGAGGAAGAGCAAGCTCTGTCGGGGAAGGAAATCGGCAGGACTGTATTCAAAGGAAGGGACGCCCTGCTCCTCGCTGGTGCTTTCGCGGGCCATGATGTCCTTCATGATTTCGTAGGCGTGGAAGTTGCGGCTGACGAAAATCAAGTGGTGGCTGGTTTGCCGGCCCAGTTCATCCTTGAACCTGAATGGCAGGGTGTAGCGGCAACCGTAGGACTTGAGGGCCTGGCAAAGCTCCTCAATAATCAAAAGCTCCCTTTTTTGGGAAGGCAGGCCATCGACGCAGGCTCTCAATTTTTTGGCACGCTCTTCGCCGAAAAGGGTGTCGAGATACTCCCGAACCTTGGGGTTCCCCAAGCCCATATTGATCTGGTTGTAGTTGAAAAAGAAAATGCAGTCGCAACCCCAATTCTTGAGCAGGGAGTCGACCAGCTGAAGCGATAATCCTTTGTAGCCCCAGGGATCGATGACAAACAAGGCCGGGATAGGGCTCATTTCTTCGAAATGTCGGATAATTTCCTGACCGGCGTCGTTGCTTTCGACCCGGGGGCGGTATTTCAGTTTTTCAATGCCGGGAAGGGCGGCGATGGCTTTTTCCAGGGAGCTGGCGTTGTCTTCATCCTTGTCATTAAAAAGGGCAACAAGCCGGTTACGGATAACCGGCTTGCGAATAGCGTTTCCCAATATTTTCAGAGGCGTGGCAAGGGTGCCGTCGGTGTGGCGACTCGGCCCGGCAAAAAGATCGACATAGGCAATCCGGTTTTTGTTTCGCCGACCCGAATACTTTTGTCCGGCAATGGCCGATCTGGCCCAGGTGTCGAAGTATCTGGCCACGATGGTGGCCTTGACCAGGGATTGTTCCTTATACTCGTCGCAAAACTGTTCCAAATTGTCCGGCCCTTTTGGAGGGTGTCGCTTGATTTACATCCGCCTCCTCCGGGCGGGTTTTTCGGGGACTGGAGGGGTGAACTCGACTTTTTGAATATAACCTCTGCCGACACAGTCTTCTGCAACCTCGCAGGCTACGCCCATCATGACTCTTCCCGTACTTTTGCTGACCAGGGCCCAGGCAAACTTTCGGACCGGAGGATCGGGATTATGGAGCAGCTCGAGGTCGTCATTAAGTTTCACCGCGGTAAGAAGAGCATGGGGGGTCATGATCATTTGGGTGCGGTACTCAACGGGAATGATCTCTTCACCGGGGGCGAAGGTTTTTCCGCATTTGCAGATTTTATCGCCTGTTTTCCACTTATTTAACATTAATTCATGGGTTATCCATGCTTTGGCGTGGGGGCATTTTGCCTGCTCTTCCTGGTTGAGTTGGTATTTCATAAGATTCTCCTTTTATTTTTGGCTGCAAATAATCGGAGAAATAGTTTTCTCCCGATTTTTCTTGCTCAGGTAAAGGCTACGGAATGAGAAAAAGTTTCGTTAATTTACATGTATAAAGGGGTGGATGTCAACAATGACACAAAACAGCAAGGGGCCTGTAATGGTTTCCTTACAGCAAGGGCCTGTTTTTCAAAGGGATGGATTTTGCGGAATTTATTCTGCCGTTCAAAGTCACAGCAACCCCCGATAAGGACCTCACATGCAGGTTTTCATCAGTTTTTATTCCCCCTGTTTTCGCTGGCGAGTAATTTGCAAACAAGGAGAATGATAATCCATGGTTTTAGTTGAAAATATCAAATAAGAAACCAGTCGCCAGGGGATTGAACATTATGGACACTGAAAGTCGTTGGGGAAAACGCTACAGAACCAGTTTAAATGTCAAGTACGGCCTAAATGAAATAAGCTACACCGGTGTTGTTCATGATATTTCCATGTTTGGTTTTTTTATAATGACTTCCAAGGTTTTACCGGATGGCTCGGTATTGAAAATTCAGATATTAACCCCGGAACGGGATTATATCCACCTGGAAGGAATTGTTCAGTGGAGTGTGAAAAAACGCGATGACGTCAAATGGCTCATCAAAGACAATGGCATGGGAATAAAAATCAAGCGCTTTCAGTCCGGCCAGGAACATTATGAAAAAATTTGTCAGGTCCTTTGTCAAAGAAAGGCCATAAACAGTCACAATAACAAAGGCGCCAAGGCCAACAATAAGAAAAGCGGTTTCTTCGGCAGGTTTTTCAACTGAAGAAGAGAAAAAATGAAGCTTCTTTTTTAGCGGTCAGGTTTTTTACAAACGAAATCCCCTTGGAAATTATTTCCGGGTTTTCCATAAATGAACGACAAAAGCCGGGCATTGACGTCCGGCTTTTGTCGTTTCCTCAGCGCCGCCGTTGGTTTAAGTTGGCCACGGAGGTGGTGAATCAGGCTAGTGTTTGACCCCCCATATCTTGTCCAGAAATTTGTCCCGGCCCGACCCCCAGCGGTAATATTTATAGCGAACGGGATTATTGCGGTAGTAATCCTGGTGGTATTCCTCGGCTGCAAAAAATTCCGCAGCCGGAATAATGGGCGTTACAAGCGGCTTTCCGAAAAGGCCTTTTTTTTCAAGGGTCTGTTTGGACTCCTCTGCCAGTCGCTGCTGCTCTTCATTCAGATAAAAAATAGCCGTCGTATAGGCATGGCCGCGGTCGACGAACTGTCCGCCGGCATCCGTGGGGTCGACCTGCCGCCAATAGACATCGAGAAGCTGTTGATAGGATATCTTGGCGGGATCAAAATGGATCTCCACGGCCTCGATATGCCCACCTGCGGCATAATTCCCATAATCAGGATTTCGGGTTTTGCCGCCGGTATAGCCTGATATCACGGAAGAAACCCCTTCGAGCTGCTCGAAAGGCTTTTCCATACACCAGAAACATCCGCCGGCAAAGATGGCTTTTTCCAGTTTGGCGGTATTTTCTTTCATGCTTTTTCCTCCCTGGTCATTGCCGGTGAATGCATTCTGGGCGGCAACGACACCAAGAAGCCCGATAATAAGTATCCAGAATATCCTCATGCTTCACCTCGCATTTCCATGGTTATCATTATTTGGCGCCACCCGGTTCGAGGGCCAGAAACTGAAGAGCCAGGGAGTTCATGCAGTAACGCAAGCCCGTCGGCTCCGGACCGTCGTCGAAAACATGGCCAAGGTGACCGCCGCACCGCGGGCATAATACCTCGGTCCTGCGCATGAACAGGCTGTTGTCCGGTGCGGTCTCGATGTTTTCGGGGGCTACAGGCCGGGTAAAGCTCGGCCAGCCGGTACGGGAGTCGAATTTATCTTCTGAGCGGAACAGGTCGAGACCGCATCCGGCACACTGATAAACCCCTTTTGCGTGGTTATGCAGCAGCTCTCCGGAAAATGAGCGCTCGGTCCCTTTCTGGCGCAAAATGTGGTATTGCTCTGGAGTGAGCCTTTTTTTCCATTCTTCTTCCGACAGGATGACCTTCTCCGTAGTCACGTATTTATCCTCCTTAATAGAAAATACTTTAAGCTTTTCTATGGTTCCAGCCTTCAGGCCGGGGTTTCCGAAGAAGCTTAGCGGGGCGAAAAGACCTACTATCAATATGGTTACAGAAAGAACAAGGCGTTTCATTCCTGGATCTCCTTTCATTTTTTTCCCGGAAAATGTTCCGTCACGGTTCCAAGATAGGTTCCGGATTTCTTGAGCCGGTTTTCCATTTGTTGCACAGATATTTTGGCCGGATCATAAACCACATGGTTGATTTCCTTGAAATTCAGCCATCCCTTCTCAACCGATATTACACCAGGCAGTCCTTCCAGGGCGGACCCGCCGACATCATAGCAATGTACGCTAAATGTGGCCTGGGCTTTGTCTTTGGGCTGCTCGGCATGGCTCCAAGTCATGGACGTCGAAAAAGCCAGGATCATACCGGCAACGATAATGGTCCACCTCATGGGGACCTCCTTTGCTTAACTGATTTTATCCAAACTTCATGCTTTTTTCTGTTCACAGGGTCTGGAGGTTTCAGTTCGTGGATTCCTGCATGGTCCCTTTCTTCATTTTATCCCTTTTTTCACTTTCCATGTTTTCCATGGAACCTAGCATGGGGTCCTGCATCTTATCGTTTTCCATCATTTCCATGGAACCGACATGGAGTCATTCATTTTCTTTTCCATTGCCCCGTTTTTTCCAGTGCCGGAACAACCGGTCAGAATCAGACCCAGGCTGCAAAACAGGCACGCGGCCAAGAAATTTTTCCATGATTTTTTCATTTAAGTTTCTCCTTTGTTATGGTTGTTTTCCTGCTCAGGGCGGGGTTTCTTTTATGAAAAACATAACAAAGGGAATTAAAGGAGGAATAAAGGCGAGGTAAAGATTCTGTAAAGCTAAGCCGGGTGGTTTTTCAACAATCTTTTTTTCGTTTCAGACCGGCAGCGTAAACCATATGCGGGTCTCGCTAGCGGAACTCTCTGCGCCGACCCGGCCGCCATGGGCCTCGATCAGCTCTTTGACAATGGCCAGGCCAATTCCCGCGCCCCCCGCTTCCCTTGAACGGGACCGGTCGGTGCGAAAGAACCGTTCGAAAATAAAAGGAAGATCTGTTTTCGAGATGCCGGGTCCGGTGTTGGAAAAAGCGACTCGGACTTCTTTAGGGAGACTTTCGACAGCCAGAGTCACTTTGCCGTCCTGGGGGGTGTATTTACAGGCGTTTTCGATCAGGTTGCGGATAGCCTGAAGGAGCTTGTCCCGGTCCGCTACGACTTGTCCTGCTTTGGGGTTGAATTGCGTTTCAACGGTTATGTTTTTTGCCTTCAGGTTAGGCTGATAAATGGCCAGCATCTGTTCGATCAACTCTGGCAGAAAAAGTTCCTCCTGTTTCAAAAAAGCTTTGGCGGCATCCGCTTTGGCCAATTGCTGAAGATTTTCAACCAGGGTTACCAAGCGCAGGATCTCCTGCTGCAGCATCTGAAAAAGCTCTTCCGAGGGAGGGATAACCCGATCATTCAGTGCCTCAAGATAGCCCCGCAGGTTGGTCAATGGGGTCCTCAGTTCGTGGGCGACGTCCGCCACCATGGTTTTGCGCAATTGTTCCACCTTTTCAAGATGGTTCGCCATTTGATTGAAAGCCGTTCCTAGCTGGCCCACCTCATCCTGGGATTCCGTGGCTACACGTTTGGAAAAGTTGCCGCCGGACATTTCGCCGATGATGGTAAACATCTGTGAGAGCGGCCTTAAAACCCGGCGGGTGAGAAAAAAGCTGATGATAAAAGCCAGAGCCAGGGCCGCGATGCTGGCCCAGAGGAGATAGCGATGGACCGATGTCAGGAACATCTGGTGAATATCGGTCGGAGAGACGTCGTATTTGTGCATGAGAGCCATAAAATAGTTGGCCGCCAACTGGTCGATGGCCAGCCAGACTACCAGAATGGTAACTCCGATGACCGGCAGAATGTTGATGAGCAGAAGTTTCCAGAGGAGGTTGAGCTTCATGTAATCGCATCCTCACTTTTATCGGCAAATTTATAACCAAAACCTCTTTCCGTCAGTATGAAGGCGGGTTTGGCCGGGTTTTTCTCGATCTTCTGACGGAGTTTGCCGATGTGAACATCAATGACCCGATCCACGACAATGTCACCGTGCGGATAGAAATGGTTTAGCAGCTCCTCCCTGGAGAAAACCCGGCCCGGTGAACTCATAAGGGCAAAAAGGAGCTTGTACTCGGAAGAAGTCAGGTTAACCACGTGTTGGTCGAGGGTGACCTTGTGTTTTTCAGGGTCGAGGGAAAGGTTTCCGTGCGAGAGAATAACATCCTTTTTGTCAACAGCCGGCCTGACACGCCGCAGGATAGCTTTTACCCTTTCCACCAGTTCCCGGGGACTGAAGGGTTTGACGACATAGTCGTCCGCCCCCAACGACAGCCCCAATATGCGATCAATCTCTTCTTCTCTGGCGGTCAGCATGAGAATGGGGACATCAGAAAAACTGCGGAGGCGGCGACAGATTTCCCAGCCGTCTATTCCAGGGAGCATGACATCCAAAATGATGAGATCCGGCCTTTTCCCCTGCGCCATTTCCAGGCCCTGATTCCCATCGAAAGCGGAAAGTGTAAGAAAACCTTCCCTTTCAAGGTAGGTTCTGACAAGTGATGCGGTATTTCGGTCGTCTTCAACAATCAATATGATTCCGGCATGTTCTGATTGTTTCATATTTTTCCCAGGAAAAAGGTCAGCACTTAAATGAAAAAATAGAAAGTCACACTCGGCTCAAATTATAAAAATAGTCACCTGTTCAAAGGATATTATAGAGACTGTTCACAAAAAATCACTTTTTACGATTGAGCAACTTTTTTGGACTCGGGAAGACATTTGGGGGCACAATTTTGAAGGGAAGCAGCCAATGAGGAAAAAAACAAAACCGGACACTTTTGCAAGTATCCGGTTTTTTATTTCTGGCTCCCCGGGCCGGACTCGAACCAGCGACAGGGTGGTTAACAGCCACCTGCTCTACCGACTGAGCTACCGGGGATAATCACCGTGGTTCAGTTTGCTTTTTATTACAGTTGGTTAAATCTATTTTCGGCCTACAAAACTGAGCTTTTTATTACGTTTTTTCCATGTAGACCTGATTGAAGGATTATATTCAGGCTCGACAAATTGTCAAGGTTTTTTCTGGGTTTTATACCATGACGATTTTCTCCCCCGAGAGCGTGGCCAAGGGGGCGTTCCCGGTGACGGTCCAGGTGGCGCCGTCGGTTTTGATTTCCACCTGGTCGCCCTGCAGGAAGGTCATGCCGGCGGTCTTGACGGCCTCGACTTTTTTCCCTGACCTGGTGCGGATCCGGACGGTGTCCTCGCCGTCGCTGATGACGGTGGCGGTGAGGATGTTGACCTGGTCGAGGGCGAGTTTCTTTTTCAGGCTCTGCAGGCTCATGCCACGGCCTCATAGTAGGCGATTTTCAGATTCCAGGTCGTTGTCTGGCCCTTGCTGATATGGCGCTGCACGGCCAGGACTTCACATTTTTTCTCGGTCATGCCGATGGCCGGGCAGGTCAGGGTGACGATGCCCCCCTGCTGCAGGTCCTGGGGATCGGCTCCGGAGATGTCATCCTCCTCGATGCGAACGGTGCGGACGTGGCGGTGGAAGGTGTTTTCATCAATGACGGCTTTTCCCACGGCCTCGGCCTGGCTGTCGTTGACGATCAGGGGCCCGGCGATATCGTCCAGCCAGATCACGGGGATGCTGCTGATGGTTTCGTCGGCTTCGCCCTCGGTCAGGCCGATGTCACGGATGCAGACCACATTCGGCGGGGGCTGGTCAGTGACCGATGCGGCCGGTGCCGGAATCGTTGTGAAATACCAGTTTTTTGACACGGCGTTGCCGGCGGCGTCATCGGCGGACAGATCGACCGAGACGCGGGCGCTGTAGCCGGAGGGGCTGCCTGGGGTGTACTCGACCCGGTAGCCGTCGGTGATGGCGGTCAGGGTCGGCGTGACCGTGGCGCGGTTGATCTTGAGCGCCACGCTTCCGGAGGCAATGCCCTCCAGCACATCGGTGATCTCCGCGTACAGGCTCCAGTCCCGCCGGACCCCCGCGGCGCCCTGCCCCGGGGCGGCGACCAGAACCCCGGCGTAAATGTTCAGGGTGTTGCCATGCACGGCCATGGCGCCGTCTTCCGCAAAAAACAGCGCCGCGCAGTCGCCGGACACCGTGACCAGGTTGGTTTCGCTGCTCAGATCCAGAAGACCGAACCGGCCCCCGTCCTCGCCGTCGGAGGTGCCATAAGCCAGTATCCCGGTCGCCACGGCCGCATCCAGGCAGTCCGTGACCGTGCCGAGCTCGGTCGAGCCGTAATCGTCGTCCGGGGTGATTTCAGGCACGCCCCCGCCGCCGGTGCCGCTCAGATCGTCAATGGAGACCGATTGGACGTATATGGTGGAGGTATAGGCCGAGTTATAGACCCCGACCCAGCCCGACGCCAGCGCCGCCGCGCTGGTGGTGTCGATGGACCAGGTCTCAGGCTCCGGGTCCTCGGCGGCCCAGTATTTTGCCCTCACTGTCAGATCGCCGCTGTCGCCCGTCACCTGGAGGCGGATGTAATATTCCGAGTTGGAATCGTTCAGCGAGATGGCGACACTGCCCAGGGCCGCATAAGTCCCGGCGACATAGGAAAACATGGTCAGCGTGTTGGCGATGCCGCTCACGTTGGCATGGATGCCGCTCATGGACCCGGACTCTCCCGAGGCGCGGGCCGCAACCCCGAACACCGGGCTGGCCGATACGGCAGTGAACTTGACGGTCATATCCACGTCGGCCAGTCCGTCGGCATCGTCCCAAGTGGCCAGACAGCGCCCCGAGGCCGTCGTGTAGAGCCGCAGAACCTTGTCTCCCGAAAGGCTGAAGACTTCGGTTGTGGATGATGCTGTGCTCCACCGCTCGGTCCAGTCGGGCGGCTGCGATCCGGCTGTGTACTCCTCGAAATCGGTGGTCAATGTCGCGGAGGCGGACGGCAGGTTGTCGATATCCACGGCGGCGATGCTGACCCCGCCGGCATGGCAGACGACCAGGTCCGTGCCGTTGTCGCCGATCTTGAGCGCGTTCGGGTCGGCGATGTCCACGGTGGCGTCCGGCGCGGTCCAGTCTTCCGTCGGGGTGGCCACGATATTGGTGGTATCGGTCGCCCCCCAGGCAATGTAGTCGGCTGCGACCGCGCAGGCCCTGCAGCCGTTGGCGTCGGTGTAGTGGTACACGTCCGCCCCGGTAACGTCCGGAATGTAATCCACCCCGGCCGAGGTCCCCACCAGCAGGCTCATGCCCCGGCCGGCAATCGACATGATGATGTCGGCGCCCAGGGCCGGGGTGGACTCCGAGGTGAACACCTGCCACAGCGCCGGGGTGACCTCGCCCCCGGCGGCGATGGCCACGTGCCGCAGCCTGTAGACCCCCGTTGTGGACGTACCGACATAAATCCCCTCGGTATTGCAGGCCCCGCAGGTTATGCCCGGCAGCCAGGCCCAGGCGGTCAGGGTGCCGTCCTGATCGTAAACCTCGACGCCGCCGGAGGTGATGAAGTGAACTTTTCCGGCGTGAATGATGGACGCCCGCAGCGCCCCGGTAAACAGCGTAAAATCCATCTATCTCTCCTGCGTGGCCATGAAGTAGCTCAGGCCGTAGACCACGAAAAACAGATGCCAGGCCAGGCCCCAGACCAGGGTCACGGCCAGCGCGATCCAGAAGCCGACGCACAGCCGGCACTCGATGAAATGGGGATGGTCAGGCACGGGTTGCAGCCAGGGGGTTCTGGCAATCAGCCAGGCCCTGGGGCGCGCCAGCAGGCTGGACCCGGTGACCACCACGGTGATGATGTACGCGGCCGCCACGGCCGAAACGATCTCGATCATCGTATTTTTCCCCCTCCGCACTTTCCGCAGCGTTTTTTCCCGGCCCTGAAAATCGCCAGGCCCCGCGCCGGCTGGCTGGTTGAAGCCAGGGCGGCCCGCCTGTCACCGGCGGCATCGCGGGCCAGCCAGGCCCGGTAGTCCCGGTCGAAATCCCCGCCCGGCCAGGCCGCGAGAAACCGTTTCAGGGTCTCCAGGCGGCTCTTGTATTCGGTTGGGGATAGGCCCAGCTGCCGGGCCGTCTCCCCGCGATAAATGCGCTCGGCGATGGTCATGGGCATTGCCACTCATAAACGGGCACGCAGTAGGCCCGCGAAATGCCATGGTCGGTCACATACACGCCCGGCGAGATCTCGAACTGGCAGGCATTGCAGCCGGTATAGTAAAAACAGTATTGCCCGTTCCGGACATACTGCGACGGGACAGATACATCGGCGGACTCGGGCTGCTGGCAGATGCCTTGGGCCGGGCAATCCGACATGGACCCGGCACCCGATCCGCAGGTCCTGGTGTAAAAAACCGGCCCCGTCGGGCTCCAGCCGATAAATACCCATTGCCCCTCGGGGTACTGGATGCCCTTGCTGGCCGACTGGCCGCAGGCGTCGGTGACGGTGACGGAGCCGCTGCCGCACAGGCCGGTAACGCCCGATATCTGGCCGCTGCCGGATATCGAGGCGCCGCCAGATACCGACCAGGAATAAGGAGACACGCCGCCGGACACGGTATAAAAATCGCCGTTGCTCGGCTCGGACGGCCCCGATACGGATAGCGGCAGCGGGTCTTCGCACCCGGCCGGCTGGTTCTGGTTGTCCTGGCCCTGATCTTCGCAGAGCGTCATGGTGGACGACGGCATGCTGCTTTCGTCGCAGAGCTTCATCGTGGACGACGGGACGGTGTCCCGGTCGCAGATCACGACCGTACTGCTCATGAGCAGTCCTCCCAGCTGCCGGTTCCGCGTGACGGAGACCCGGCCGGGGCGATGTCGAAACTGCCGGAAACGCCCCCCTCGGTCTCGACCGTGTTGGAGCCCTCGACGCCATTGCAGAAATACAGATAACCGTTCATGTCGGTCATGTGCCATTCGCCGTTGACCATGACCCGCTGCCGGGCCAGGGGGTTGTTGTCGCAGCCGACCACCAGTCGGCGCCCGCAGATGGCCCCGGAATCATCGTCGGAATCCTTGGGCACGGTTTCGCAGCCGTCGCCGTCATCCGGATAGCTGGCCGTGTCGGACGGCGCGCCCTCGGTGCCGTCCGTGGTATCAGCACCGGCCGCGTCGATCTCCTCGCCGTCGGTGGAAATCTTGACCGTGACATCAGCATAGAAGCTCCCCGCCGTGACTCGGATTCTGACCTCCCCGGTGCTCTGACCGGATGTGATTATTACCGAGGCCTCGCCGTCCGAGGTGTAGGCCTGCGGGCTGCTGAGAGACGCGCCCAGGCTCGACCCGACAAACGCAAACTTGACGGCCGTGCCGTCGGTCACCGGGTCGCCGTCCGAATCGGTCACCGTGGCGGTGATCTCGGCGGACTGGTCGGTGAACTCGACATCGTCCCGGGTGGTGTAGACGATGGCAACCGTGGTGCCCGGCACATAGGTCGTGCCGAAGGGCGGGACGATGGTGACACGGTTTTCCGCGCCGTTGGTCCAGCTCCAACCCTTGGGCGTGGTGCCGCCCACGGTCAGGGAGACGATGCCGAAAACGGCGTTGTCGACATCGATAGTGTAGCCGGTCCCGGCCGCGTACTCGATGCCGTGGGATTCGGAGATCTCGGCCGGGGTGTAGGCAGCGTACTGCGCCCGGATGACGGAAGGATTGACTTCCACCTCCAGGCCGCCGATGGCGTTGCCGGTCAGGCTGAGCTGGGCGCTCCCCTCCTGGCCCAGGGCCGAGGCCGTGATCACGGCCATGCCCACGGTTTCGCCGGCGCCGATGACGGCCGCGGCCACGCCGTCCGCGTCGCAGAGGGATGAGGACGGCGAGATCGAGGCCCCGACCGGCGAGGCGTTGTAGGTGTCGTAATCGATAACGACGGCCGTGCCCGCGGAACCCGGCGAGATCCCCAGGGTGATGGTCCGGGTGTTGGGGGTGGCCGAGCCGCCGGTGTAGAAGTTGACCCCGGCGCGGTTGGCGTCGCTGGCCCGGTAGACGCCCCGCACCCGGCCGATGGGGTGAGCGGTGGTGACGGCGAGCGTGCCGGTGGTGCTGCGGGCCTCGCCGTCGATCTGGTCCTGGTAGTCGGACAGCGACCAACTGACCACCTCGGCCCGGGTGTAGGAAACGATGAACAGCTGGGTGGCGTTGTTGGGCACGGTGATGACCGACGCGGTGAAGCCGGTCGGCTCGATGCGCGCTCCCTTGACCGGGCTCTCCTGGGTGCCGGTGTTGAGCCAGACGCCCAGGACGGAGTAGCAGCCGGAGACCGGGATATCGGTATAGCTGCCGGCGGCGATGGCTTCATCCACGATGGCCTGGTGGGCCACCCGCCGGCCGCTGGAGTTGACAACCACGGCCCGGGCCTCGGCGGTGTTGTCGCCGTCGGCTTCGAGCTTGGAGGGATAGACGGATACGGATATCACCGGCAGGGCCGGCCGGGTGTAGTCGAGGACCTCCCCCTGGACGCGCACGGCGTTTTTGGGTTCGTCCACGCGCTCGAATTCGTAGGACAGGGAATCCGCATCGGCAATGGCGGCCACGGCCGACGCTGAAAGCGCCCTGGCGGGCCGGTCATAGACCTCGATGGCCAGGCCGTCCGCCGAGACGCGCAGGGCCGCGCCGCAGGCCTCGGCGAGCTCCTTGATGATCTCCCGCCGACCTTTCTTGCTGACATTGTAGCGCCTGCCCGGGATGGTGGGGTCTTGCGATGCCTGCCAGATGACCGCCACGGTGATCCCGCCCTGGTTGGCGAAATCGGCGTGGGCGACCTGGGCGGCGATGGTAGATGCCAGGGCATCCTCGGTGAACTCGTGGGAGAGCTTGCGCATGTCGTCAAGGATTCCGGCCCAGGCCCTGCCGGTCAGAACGGGATAGCGCTTGCTGCCGCGCACGCTGCCGCTGTGCCCCTCGATGAGGTAGTAAACGAAATTCTCGCCGTCCTCGGTGATCCGCAGGCGCGGGCGCTGCCGGTTGAGCTCGGGATTGATGAGCGCCCCGATAGTCTCCTCCACGTCGGCCGCGAAGGTGACGGAAACCGTGGGGATGACCTGGGACTCGGACCCGGTGCCGTCGGACAACTCCTCGACATCCTCGGTCACGTCCTGCCAGGCCAGGGAGGCGTCCTCGATCTCAATGGCGAAGGTGGAGGGGAGCATTATTCTGTTTTCTCCGCATGAGTAATGGAGGCCTCCAGATCGCCCACGCTGCCGCCGTAGTTGCTGCCCCGGAAGTCGGTGGGAATGGCGGCGGCCGCAGCCTTGGCCTCTCTGCATTTGGCGATGTAGCGGTCCAGCTCGCTGATCGATTTATCGACACCCTCCCGGGTTCCTTCGCCGAGCTGTTTTTGTGCGGCCACGGTTTTTTCGGCGGCGGTGATCACGTCGGTAAAGGTCTTTTCCAGTTCGCCGATCTTGGCCTTGTAGCCCTCGATCTCCGCTTGTTCCTTATCCATGGCCGCTATGGAATTTTGTTGGTTTTTCAGGATTTCGGAGCGGTCCCGCTCAAGCTGGGAAATGATCAGATCCTGGTTGCCGGAAAAGCCCTCCAGCTGCCCAACCAGGGAATCCGTGTCGAAGATCCGCAGGGCGTCCACCAGTTTAAGAATCATGATAACGCCGTCGGCTATGACCTGAAGGACGCGCTGCATGAAAGCCGAGAAACCCATGGCGTGATAGGTGACTTCCTGCCACAGAAGGCCCCACCCGCGAAAGCCGAGGCTGATCTTCTGGACGATCTGGAGGATGACCAGGAGGATCTGGGGAATGAGGGTGAGCACGGTTCTGGCGACCTTCATCACCGCCTGGCCGGTCTCCTCGGCCCAGCGTTTGAAATCGCCGGTCTTCTTGGCCTCCTGGATCTTGGCGATAATGTTCTGGAGGGCGGTTTTGAGAAGATCGAAAGCCCCGGACTCCATGACCGCCAGCTTGAACTCGTCCCACAGGCTCTTGGCGGTGGAGGTGAGGCCGGACCAGGTTTTGCCGAATTTTTCCATACCACCCTGGTATTTCTCGTTCCAGATGGCTTTCAGGGTTTCCTGGATGATCTTCGGATTGTTCTCGGCAATAGTTTTCCGGACCTTGCCCAGGGCATCGGTCCAGGTGTAGGTAATCTGGTCGCCGGCGATGTTCTGCTTGATGCCGAACTCCTTGAGGCGTTCGCCCTCCCCCTGGATGGCGTCGGCCAGGGCTTCGACGGCCTGGGACAGCGGCTTGTTCATGGCGGCGGCGGTATCACCCAGGGTGCGCATGACGTCCCGGTACTGGATGCCGTAGGCGGACAGGGTGCGAATGGCCTCGCCGTATTCCATGACCGTATAGGGCGAAGCCGCGGCCTCGTCGTTGGCGTACTTGATGGCCTCGCGGGCTTTTTCAAGGCTTCCGAGGGTGGTGGTTAATGAAGCCTCCAAATTCTCGAACGAACTGGCCGTGTCAAGAAAGGATTTGCCCAGGGCCCCAAGGCCGAAGGCCCCCAGGCCGCCGACCAGCAGACCGGTGGGGGAGAAAACCTTCCTGACCACGTCGCCGAGGCCGGAGAGCCCCTTTCGGACATGGGAGAAAACCGCCCTGGTTTTGTCTTTGGCGGTGATGATGAGGCTGAACTTGCGCTCATTGGCCATGGTTCGCCCCTTTTAATTTTAAAAACTCGGCCCGCCAGGCCCGGATGAAGCCGGAGCGGTAGCGGGCCAGGTGGAGCAGGCCTTTGAAAAATTTTTTCATGCGGTCCTCTCAGAAAAACCCGATGCAGATCCCGCCGGTGATGGTCAGGGGATCGTCCCAGGTGAAATCGCCGTCCTCTTCCCCGATGGAGGGCCCGGTACGCTGGGCGTCCTCGATGAGAACGTGAAGGATGTTACCGGCGCTTGTCCCCTTGGTCTGTTCGATGTCGGCCAGGGTGCCGGCGAAAAAAGCGGCGAAGGCCGAGGCGTTTTCGACCCAGGGGGTAAGCTTGCAGGTGGCCTCGAACTTGGACAGCCAGGGCAGGGAGGAAATTCCCGTGGAGTTGATGCCGCCCCGGCTGCGGCGGGTGGAGAGGCTGAACTCCATGGACTTCATATTGAGGGCGGCCCCGTCCAGGAGCAGGTTGCAGGAGGTCCCGATCAGGGCCTCGGTGTCATCCCATTCCGGACTGAAGGGATCCTCGACAGCGGACTCGGCGCAGGAGATCGAGCGGATGGCGAAGGTCCCCTTGATGACCTCCTTCTCGGTGATGCCGAAATCGAGCTTTTCGCAAACCCCGTCAACACAGAGGAGTTTCAGGCCGTCGAGGTACTGCTCCAGGGTGAAATAGGCGGCCTCTTCGCTGCCCAGGTGGCAATAGGTGACGCCCGCGGCGATGACGGCGCCGTCGGCCGGCGCCTGGGAAAAGGCCCGGTGAACGGTGTAGGCGTAGGGCCCCGCGCCGTCCTTGGTGGCAATGCGGCGGATCTCGTAGCCGCTGCCGATCTGTACGCGAACGAGCTGGCCGACGGTCAGATCCAGGGCGCTGTCAAACTCCGTTGTGGTAGCCGCGGCGTCGGCCACGGTCCCGGCGGCGTTGGTCAGGACCGACCCGAAAAGGGTCTGCAGAAGCGGCCCGAATTCGGGCTCGGTGCCGGGGGTTCCGGAGCCCCGGATCTCCAGGTTATAGGGGCCTTCCCCCCAACGGCCGCCAGCTGCCTGCTTGGAAGGCCAGCGTCCGCCCCGGATCAGGCCCCGGTCGATCTGGTCGCCCTTGGGCTGGACAAAACCGCTGTCGTTCAAGGGGTCGATGGCATCGGGGGCCGCCACCGTAGCGGGTGAGCCCTTGGCCGTTTGCATCTTGAGATAGGCGGTTGATTTGGATTTTTGGAAAATGGACATGGGCTGACTCCTATGCGCGTTTCTGAATGCTGAGTTCGATCACGGTGAAATAGACCGGATGGAACAAGCCTTCATCGTTTTGGGCAGAGACAAACTCGGTGCTTCTCGCCGTGCCTCCCCGTTCGGGGTCGGCCAGGACGGCCGCGTCGATGTGTTCCTCGAAATAAATCAGGTTGTCCAGGGCCGTTTCCCGGTTGGGCTGATGGAAGCCGGCATAGAGCCTGACGGTGTGCTCGTTGTCCTTGCGGCGGACCAGGCCGTCTTCCGTTTTTCGCGCCGGCCTGGTGATGAGGATAACCGGCAGCTCGGAAATCAAAACCTCGGCCCTCTGCTTGAAAACCTTTTTGACGGTCAGGGATTTGCCCCAGGCGGACTGGCAGAAAGCCTGGAGGTTGGTGTCTTCCACCAGGCTGGTTTTCAGGTTGTTGACCACGGGGACGAAGCTCATCCGTCAGTCCTCGGTTTCGCAACGGGTTTTCTTGGTGAGGGCTTTGTGCTCGCCCCAGAGCTCCGCCAGCCTTTCCCCCTGTTTGGTCTGCCGTTCGAAAAGCAGCTTCTGGTTATCGTTGATTCTCTTGAGGGTGTGAACGACAAACCAGACAACGGCCAGAAACAGCCCGGTAACAACCTTCTCGACGGTCAGCCATTCAAAACCTGGAACCATCACAAGCCCCCTTTTTTCATTTCCTGGCTGATTTCCTCGTCCAGGATCCGGACGGCCCGGCCGGAGGAGAAGAAGGCTTCGGCGGCGTCGGTAATGTATGGCCTGGGGCCGAATTTGGCCGAGGAGCCGGTGCCCTCGTGGATCACTCTGGCGTATTCGGCCGAGTCGTAAACCATGGCCTCCATGTTTCCGGCCGTGAAGGTCTGCCCGTTGCTCGATTTCGAAGCCCCGGGTTTAAGCCAGTCAAGACTCCCGCGCAGATGTCCGGTGCGGACCGGGACGGGATAACCTCCGGATCCAACGTTGGAAGCCTTGGCGCCGGGCCCGGAAAGATTGTCGAACGCGCCCCGGTGCACGCCCAGGGCAATGCGCTGCAAGCCTCGCCGCGCTGCCCTCGGCATGTGCTTTTCAATGTGCTGCAGGCCGTTGAGGATGATCCTGTCGCCCTGGGTATCGACATTGAGCGCCAGCATCAGGGCCACCCCAGGTTATCGGAATGTGTGGTTGACACCACGCCCCCGGAATATCCGGATCCGTCCGCCGATGTTCCCGCCGCAATGCGGGAGATCATCAGTTCGGCTTCGGCCGCATACTGTTTCTGCGTGTTGCGGATCTTGTGGGCGTCGTCTCCGTCCCCTGCCTGGACCTCCTGCCCCAGAATGATCAGCCGCTGACTCAGCAGCTCCGCCGCCACCAGGCACTTTTCCGCCCGCTTGACATAGGTCGCATCCGGTTTGGCGGATGTGGCATACAGGGTAGACCCGATTCGGCCTTCCAGCAGTTCGGCCTGCTCGGAAATGACCCCGGCGGCCATGGCGGTAAACCCGGCGTTGTCCAGATTGAACATGGCGGCTGTGAAACCCATGACAGCTATGTCGGCTTCGGTGATTTTGGGCACGGGGACTCCGCTGAAAGGATGAAAGCCCGCCCCCGGGAACCAGGGGCGGGCATGTCATGGGCTGTCGTGTCAGCTCAGGGCGCAGCGCTTGAACTGCTTGGCCTCGGCCAGGGCTCCGTTGTAGGCCCCGGTCCAGACGTGGTCCGCCCCGAGGACCAGTTCGTTGCGCTGGGCCGGGCGGGCGGTCAGGTCCTGCCACTCTCCCCGCTGGGCCTTGACGCCAGGCAGCACGACGTAATAGGAGGTGGCGGCGATCTTGGTGGTCGGGATCACGCCCCGGCTCGGGTAGACGATCTGGTTGTTGTTGGCGTTCGGGTTGGTGAACACCGCGGCCAGGGCCTTGTAGATCCGCGCCAGCAGATTGGGATGGCAGGCGATGTAGAACGAGCTGGCGGGTGACACCGCGTAGCCGGCGGCCTGCATGTTAACGATGATCGCGGCGCAGGCGTTGTTGATGGTGGTCACATCGTCGGTGCTGAACGCTTCGTTGATTGCCGAACCGAGCGCCTCGACCAGGCCCCAGAAGATGTCCGCCTTTTGGTCATACCATCTTCGCACCGTGTTGTTGGTCAGCTCGTCGATCTTGTAGAATTCGTTGAACCTGAGCCAGTCGTCGAGGATGGGGAAACCGCCAGTGAAACGCAGCATGCTGACGGCAACTTTGGCGGCAGTCGGCAGCTTGCTCAGCTTGGCGGATTCGCCTTCCTTGTGCTGATAAAAAGTGACGCCGCCGGACACGTCCAATATCTCGAAAGTCTTCTGGGTGCTGGTCCGCATGTCGATCTCTCGGAACAGCGCCTCATAGCCGCGGTCCGGCTGGTCCACGGTATCGTCGCCGACCAGGACGATGGGCGGGGCGCTCCCCACCAAGCTGGAATCGGCCCCGACGATCTTGCTGCCGAGCACCTTCTGGGGGTTGACCCCGGCCGGGGCGATATCGGCCACCATCTTCAGGGCGTGGGCCACGGCGCCGATGACCTTCTCCATTTTCTTTTCTTCCGGAACATCCCGAAGCCTGCCCCAGTCGATCACTTTTTTCCCGAACAGTTTCATGGCTTTCTCCTGTAGAGGCGCCCTGCGCGCCCTGGTTAATGGGTGGGCGCGGGGCCCGCCCCTACGTGATTATTTGTTCTCGCCCAGCTCGATCAGCACCACCGTATCGGAAGCCGCGGCCGCCTCGATGCAGATGCCGGTCTTGGTATTGGTGTCGGTCTTGTCGGCCTCGCCGGCGGAGGCATCCCAGTAGCAGACCTCGCCGGGAGCGATGGCCAGGGCGGCTTCCTTGGGAAATTCCACCGGGCCCCGGAAGATATAGACCCCTTCCTCGTCCGCACCGTAATCGCCGACCGCCACCAGCACCTGGCCGTTGGCCACGATCACATCTCCGTCGGTGACGGCGGCAGTATGGGCGTATTTGAGGGTCCTGAGCTGATTGACCCCGCCTCTCGATACAGCTTTTGCCATGGCTTTTCTCCTTTATGTCCGTTTGTTGGTGTCGTTCGGGTCCCTGTTATTTGTCGTCCTTGACGATCAGGGGGTTGTCGTCATCCGCCGATTCCTTGCGGTTGGCGTTGGGGTCGCCGGCGGCAAGCTGGCCGTCCGGGAACTTCTCCGCCATCCGCTTTTCGAGATGGGTGACCTCGGCCTTGAGCATGTCCACGGCCATGGAAGAGGCAAAGGCCTTGATGCCCTCCTGCTTGGAGGCGTCGGTCTCGGCTTCGCCGAGCGCGGCCTTCATGCGCACGTAATCGCCGACCAGAGTTTCGCGGAAGGCCTTACCGTCGGCAGCCAGGGGTTCAAGCACGGCTTTTGCTTCCTTGAGGGCCTTGATCTCGGTGTCCTTGTCCCCTAGGGCTTTCTTGACCGCATCGGCCAGGGCTTCATCCGTGGTGTCATCGGCAAACGATTTGCCCAGCAGTCCGCCGACCAGAATCAGAATCTTTTTCATATCGCTCACTCCTTCTGTGTGTTGAGCCGGATCTCTGCCGGCGGATTTTTGCGACGTGGCCCCCTGCTGCGCACCGAGCCAGACCAGGGATCCTTCCCTGGCTTCGCCGGGAGCAACGTATTCCCAATAGAGAGTGGGGCCGTTTACCTCTTTTTTGACCGGCATCAGGTCCGCTGCGCCGAAACCGAGAGACCAGTGGCGGTAGACGCCGCCCTCGATATTGGCCAGAACCGATTCGATATCCGGGGTCTTGATGGCGTAATACCAGGCCCACACCACCTTGACCTGTTCGATTCCTTCCGGCAGGCCGGGGTCATCCCCGGTAAGGGCCTGGAACTGCTCCGCCGACATCGTTTCGGTAGCGGCGTCGAAATACAGGCCCAGGGGAAGAAATGAATTTTTGTCATGGAAGTAGAGGACATTCTTCCCGGGCAGGGTTTTGGCGAAATCGTCGAGGATTTGCTCAGGGAAACGCTCGCGGTCCCGGTCAACACCGTTGTGGGCCAGGAGCTGCTTGCGGACGAATATCTCCTCGGCGGTCAGATCCTTGAGGGCGAAACGGTTGATCTTGGCAAGCATGGTTTCGTCGACTGTGACGCCGACAGACGCGGCCTTGCAGGAATAGAAAAACGACTTTTCGCCCTGTTTTTTCATCCCGTGCTTCATCAGATCTTGACCCCTTTGGCCCTCATGCTGCGGAGCACGTCCTCGCCCGTGATCACCATGGGCTCTTGGGATACGGATTTCGGCTCTTCCGTTTTTTCGATGGCGAACGATTTGGAAAAGTCGGGGTTGCCGGCGAGAATGCGTTCGACGGCCTCGTCACGCTCCTCGGCCGTGATGTCGAATCCGATCTTCTCCTCGATCGCCTTGACCGTGGGTTTGTTGTCGGCGGTGAAATCGCCGGGGAATTTCAGGGATGGAAGAACGGCGACGATATGTTTCAGACGGCGCTCTTTAAGGTCGGATTCCTGCTTGCCTTTTTCACCCTCGACGCCGGGCCCGGGGAAATCTTTCGCTTTCTCATCCGAGGTTTTATTCCCGACGTTTTTGGTCCGTCCTGCTCTGGCCATGGGAGAATCTCCTTTCCGGCTGTCCTTTTTCAGCTCTGCCCATTGATAGAGGATTCATGCAACAGGGTTGGGCCAAGGGTGTGAGAAAAAGAGGTGAAAATTGGGGGTTGATTTTTAAATGGGCGTGAGTATAATTATCATCAGATGATAATAATGCTGGAGCTCAAGAATTTATGCTTATCGACTTTCTTGAGAAAGGAGGTGAAATGGATTCAGATCCAACACTGGAATGTTTACTCGATATGAATGGAATGATTTTTGGGGAGGATGATGGCCATTGGTATAAATTTGAAGCATGGCGGGTTGAACCAAACGAACACATACCGCATGGCATCCGTTATAGCCTTACCCTTCACGACAGGCACAACAGAAGAATTTTGGGATTTGATAATGCCCATTCAGTGGTTCCGAAGTCAAAAAAGTTTGGCTGTAAAAAAACAACATGGGACCATAAGCATCAAAAGGATAAAATTGAAAATTATGAGTTCGATTCGGCAGGAAAACTGCTAGAAGATTTTTGGAATGCCGTAGAAATAGAGAGATAAAACTAGAGAAAAAGCGAAAGAGCGAGAGAGAATACGAGAGAGAAGAGAATACGAGAGGAAGGACCCGATATGAAGAGGGTTATTAAAGTTGGTATCATGCCAAAGGAAGAATTTAAAAAACGGACGATAGCCATTGCTAAAGGAGAATATAAACCTAAAAAAGAAGAACCAAAGGTGTGGTTTGAGTCGATTAAGTCAATGTCTCAAGTTCTCAGTCATGAGAACCAGGAACTTTTAAGGATCATCGTGGAAAAACAGCCGGGCTCGCTCAAAGAGCTGTCTGAAGTCAGCGGCAGAAAGCCAAGCAATCTTTCGAGGACGCTCAAAACCATGTCTTCTTACGGGATTGTAGAGCTTAAGAAAGAGAAAGAAGTCAAACCTGTTGTCAAAGCCACGGACTTTCAGGTCGAGTTTGGCTTGCACTATTCCTTTTGCTACTAATTTCCGAAAAATTAGTAGCAAATTGACATTTGAACAAAAGCCGGAGTCTTTCGACTCCGGCTTTTTTGTTTGTTTCAGTTTTTCATGTCGAGGCAGGTGTAGCGGAAGAAGCGGTTGCCGTTGACGATGCGTTCGAGTTTCCTGCGCCAGCCGAGGTTTTCAAGTTCGGCGCTGCGGGCGGCGATGAGGATGCCGAGCTTCTCGGGGGTGAAGTCGATGGCGGGGAGGTGCTTCTTTTTGCCGGTTGCCTGCATGGCAACGAGCATGTTTTGGGTGGTGGCCTTGAAGTAGGGGCGGCCCAACTCGTCGGCCTCGCGGGCGATGTTGGGGCCGTGATCGGTTTCGTCGAGCATGGCGTAGAGGTGGGCGGCCACGGTCTGGATCTCGTGGTCGGGGCCAGCTTTGCTTTCGGCGGCCTTGTGTTCGAGTTTGCGGATCAGGTCGTCGACGGGCATGCCGATGAGGTAGTTGACCAGGCGCAGGGAGGCCTCGCCGCCCAGGTGGCGGTCGGCCTGGCTGACGAGGCGGCCCAGGTCGAAGTTGAACTTGACCTCGGGCGAGAGCGCCCCCTGGGGGACGGCCATGGCTTTTGAGGCGAAATACTGGCGCACCAGAAGGCGCTGGATCTGCCATGAAAGGTCGTCGTCGAAGACCTTGACCAGCATCAGATAGCCCGTTTGGGTGAGAAAAACCATCTCGCCGCGATATCCACCGCGCGAATTTTCGTTTTCAGCGTTCATTTCCGGGACGCTGGCCCGCGATTTTCGGGTTTGAGGTTCCATATCGTGGAACCTCAAAAGGGAATTCCATTCCTCTTGGGGCACATAAAAGAAGTCTTCGCCCTCGATCATGCGTTTTTTATGGCGGTTGAAAGCTTTTGCCGCCGTCTTTTTTGGCCGCTCGTGAAGTTCATCGACCATGGGCAGGGTGATAACCGGAACATCCCTGTAGGTGATGCGCTGGACGGCCTTGCCATTGATTTCGACGAGCTGGCCGTTCATAGGCCACCTCCCGTTTTGCTTTCGAGTATGTCGAGCAGCCTGGCCATTTGTTTTTCGATAGTGGTCAGGCGTTCCCCGACAATGTCGGTATTTCGTGGGATGGTGCTGAGTGTTTCGCGCAGGCTTTGGATTTTGTTGTCGAAGTAGACTTCAAAGGGGTCGGGATGGGGTTGAGGACGGGTGGTGAAAGGGATGATCTTGCTGTTTGGCATGATTGCCTCCTGTAGGTTTTGAGAGATTTGCCTTTCATTTACTTTGAGTTGAAAGGCGGGACTCACTCTCAGGCCCTACAGAGCCCAGTCCGGTATTCCCCGAAGGTATTGTATTTCCGGCTCTTCATCCCGCCCAAATAACAGGCTGATTCTTTCTGGAGGTCTCCAGATACAAAAATACCGCATGACTGACGGGTGCGGAAGGCCGCTGTAGGTTTTGAGAGTGAAAAAACTGTAACTTTAAAATCTTTAATTGTCAACGGGTTTGAGGTGTTTTTCGGGTAGACATCGTGAAATTTAATGAATAGGATATAAGAAATGTGCGGTTTGGGGGGATACGTTGGCAACATAAACCGGGGGTAGGGAAGATGAACACTTTTAGGTTCCGGGTCTATTACGAAAAAGCTGGACAAAGGCCGTGCACACTCAAAAAGTCACCGAAGCAAATTCTTGAAGCACTTCATCGGGTTCCAATTGAGCTGAGGCCTCGGCTCCACGATTTAAAAAGCCAGGTTGAATCATCGAGACCACGCGAGGGTTCGAATGAAGTCTATTTGAGCATTTGCACAACTGACCCCTTGGAGAGCGTCGAACGTGCTCTCCTCGCCACACTTAAGGATTGGTGCCTGTACAGCGAAAGGTTAGAGGCCGGAGAAAAGGACCTTGTTTAATTATTCAAAAAATTGATGGCATTGTTACCAGGAGATGCGTGATGTCTAAAAAAGAAAAGGGAAAAGGGACTGAACGAAAAATTGGGCGTGATGCAGTTACGGGCAGATTTATACCTGTTGATGAGGCAAAAAAAAGACCACGTACAACTGTGGTTGAGACTATAAAGATCCGCCACCAAAAACCACCCAAAAAAAAGAAATAAAAAATTTGCGGCCTTATGGACCTTATCACCATAAAAAACTTAACTGAAATTGCTGAAAATGCAATAACTTCAGCGGCTCTCATTGCCGCTGGTGTTTGGACATATTTTCATTTTATCAGAAACCGTCTTCGGTACCCGAAAGTTGAGTTAAGGCACAAAATTTTTAAAAAGGAATTTCCTCAGGGTAAAGTGTTAGTTAACGTCAATCTGACAGTTGCTAACACTGGTGATGTTCTTTTGCCTGTTCTCAATCTATGGTCAACGATCTACCAAATCGACCCACCCTTTGGGGAGATTCTAACTTCTTTCACTTCAGGTGATGACCCACCTTTAGATGGCGCTGAGATAGATTGGCCGGCAATTCAAACCAGAGAGATTAAATTTGGGCACAAACAGGCCGAAATAGAACCTGGGGAAAAAGAACGATTCGAGTTTGATTTTGTTTTTGATCAAGGCCCAAAGGTAATAAAAATATATAGTTACGTTTCAAACGAGCGAAAAAAAAGAAAATGGTTTTATCGAGAGGGAACCAAAGGTTGGCCTTTAACTACCTTTTTTGACCTAACATAGGAGCCATTATGACCATAAGACAAACGCCCCCAAAACCACCTCCAATTATTCAGGTTCCACCAAAGCGTCCACCAGCACCTGCACCACCACCGAAGAAATAATTTTGTAAGGGAGGCTCGCGACTCGGCTTAATTTTCGTGACTGGCTTAACGGGGGGAGCCGGGGCCTTTGTTAAACTGTCAATTAGATTGATAGCATTATGGGCTGGTGAATATGGGTGTAAAGGGGAAGGGGGGTCTCCACGCTTAAAAAGAAAAAACAAATAAATTAATCTGCTTTTCCCTATGTTATTTTGGTTTTTAGCTTGCTTTAATGTTCTGTTTTTGTATACTTACCGCAGTTTTCAAAAAATAGCTTTTGATGCGCCTTTTGGTTTGACTTGGAGAACCCAACCCGCTTTTTTCTTCAACTATCCACGCCGGAAATTACCCACAATTAATAGACCTAGGTTATGAGAATTAACTCATAATTGGTATGTAAATCGCACGCAATCTTACATGGGACGAAATAAATCAAAAGCTGAACTAGAGACGGAGATTAGGTTTTTACGAAAATCTCACTGGTCCACCTCGATAACCTCTGTAATTAACTCTGTTTTCAAATACGGTTCTCTCGCTTTTATTGCCTGGTGTGCTCGCGATATGATTTTTTGTTTGGCAGGGAAAACGACGTTAGCGGTTGTGGACGTTGACATTTTTGATATCAATTTTGTAACTGAACTTGGATTGACAAAAATTGCCGGCACGCTTGTGGTTTTCGGGGCAACCTGTTGGGCTCTTTTGGAAAGAAAGCTCAGAAAAAAGGCTATTAAAAGATTGCATGAACACCCCAAAAAGCTAGAAACTATAATTGACAGTAAAAGATCAACCAGTAGACTTACGATTGAAGGTGAAACGAGACCGGAGGATAAATGATGGAAAGCAAAGAGTTAATTGAAATCATTTTCTTTTTGTTCTCACTTCTTGGGCTTTGGGTTTTGTATTTTGTTATTTTTAAGCGTCTGGTCGTCGATTATTTCCGCCAACGAATGTTTGCTCTGAGGGATGAACTTTTTATTGAAGCTGCCGAAGGGCGGATCGCATTTGAGCACCCTGCCTACTGCCTGCTCCGAAGCACCATGAATGGTTTCTTGCGCTTCGGTCATAAAATTAATCTCCTGGAAGTCGTGATCAGCTTTTTATTACTTTTTAAAGACAGCAAAGCCCCGGTGGCCTCTTTCGAGGAAAATTGGAAAAACTCCATCTCTGAGCTTGATGAAGAAACAAAAAAACTTTTGGATGGTTACAGGAACAAAATGCACCAACTTTTATGGGTGCACATTTTGAAGGGTTCACCCCTTCTGTCTTTGATAATTTTTGTTTTATTAATAGCCTTTTCTGGGTTGGCCCTTCTTTTTAAATTCGCGACCTTGGATTGGCTGAAAGAAAGTTGTAAAAAACCCATCAGTGGTATGGAGTCAACCGCTATGGTTTTTGGCCAATAACGATCCAAAGGCCCAAAGAAGCACCTAATCAATAACCGGGAGCCATCCCGGTTATTTTGTTTTTACCCCCCAACCCTCACACTGCACCTGCAATAGGGGTGTGTATCCCTCACGGGTCGAGGCACTTCATCAATCGCGTATTCCCCCCTTAACGCCTGGCAGATATCGCAGGCATCCGGTGCCGGAGCAAACTCCACCCGCTCGACCTCCCACTCCATCCATTCATCAATCTTGGCCTGTTCGGCTGCCATGACCATCTCGGAGCGCGCCAGCCTCTCCCAGTTGCTGTTCTGATCGCCAAAGAGCCTTTCCAGCCGTTCGGCCACATTAAGCGGGTTGCTGCCGGTAATGGCATAGGCTTCCATCTCGGCAAGAATGCGGTTTTGGATGGCCTTGGTAGCGTTGTTCTTGACCAGGTCGAAGCCTTCCCGGCAAAGGGTATCGAAAACTTCCCTGTTCTTGAGGATGTCGAGAATGGGGCGTTCCTGGCCTATCAGTTGGGCGGCGCGGATCAGGCCTGCGCTGTATGCCTGGCCGTAATACCAGCGGATGGGGCTTTCGGGATCGTCGATGGTGTAGAGGCCGAGGAAATCCTTGAGGGCGGCCATTACCTGGGCGCGCTGTTCGATGGTGAAGGTGAAGGTATCAGCATCCCCGGGAGCCTTGGCTTCCTTGGGCACGCTGAAACCGAGGATCCCTTTGACCCTGCCAAGGAGCCGAGCCCAGTCGGACTGCAAGCGGTTGGTGTATTCGGTTTCGAGGTTGTCGACCTCGGGCCAGGGCTCTTCCCGGGTTTCCTTAACCCTGCGGTAGGGCAGGTGAATCACGTTTTTTTTTAACCCGGCCAGGGCCTCTTTTTTGCCGATGGCGAGGTCGTTGACGTCGATGGTGATGCCTGCGGCGTCGGCGTTCTGCAGGTAGTACATATCGGCCTGGGCGTTGAGAAAACGCGCCTGGGCCTGCTGCACCAGGTCGTGCAGGTTGATCTGGCCCCATTCGAGCCACCAGTCGCCGTCTTTCCAGGTGCGGCCGCGCAACAGCAGGAGGGTGCGCACCAGGTTGTAAAAGAGCGGCATCTTGGCCGCCTGGCGGGTAGTAATGTCGGCCAGCAGAACCTCGATCTCGGCGTTGCTCAGGCGCTCGGTGGTGCTCCAGTGCATGCCCAGCATCCACGGCGGAAGGCCGGACTTGGCAATGATCTGCTCCAGCATGTGCCGGGCCGGAACTTCGAGTTCGAGAACCTGGTCGACTGCGCCGATGATCTCGATTTTAATCTCGCTGTTGGTATCGATGGCCCTCACGAAATCGGCGCTCTTGCCTTCGGCCTTGGCGCGCATGGCCGAATTGAATTCATCTGAAATTGTTTTTCGCCTGGCGTCCAGGTCGGTGCCGTCTTTCTTGCTGGTCTTGTAGATGATGCTGAAGGAAGGATCCCCGAACCTCTCCCAGACGTTTTTCACGGCGTTCTGCATGGTGACCAGGGCCTTGCTGACAAATTCGCAGGATCTGAAAAGGGGGGTCCCGTAGGGGTTCTGATTTTCGTTGTGGACGGCAAAATACATGAGGTTGGCGGTATTCAGCTCCCTCTCCAGGATGTCGTTATCCGCCGTCTGGTATATCCTCAGACCGACGCCGGGCTCCCGGCTGAACTTGATGGTCTTGCTGTCGGCCACGCGCAGGCCCACGATATCGCGGCGTTTCTTGTCCGTGACAAACTCGCCCAGGCCGAAACCCTGTTCGAAGGCCTCGTTTGACAGGCCCTGGTGAAAAGCCTGCTTGCCCCGTTGGATGTCGTTGACAGGGACCGTGTCGATCCAGTCCTGGATCTCCCTGACCAGGGCTTTGTTGTTGCCTTTGACCACGATGTGGCCGTCCAGCGCCACCAGCCTCCAGATGGCCGAATCGATCACGGGTATCGACTCCCGCAAAAACTCGTAGAAAGCGGCTTCGATCTTGCGCGGCACGAACTGGGAGAAATATTGGGTGTAGGGCCCCTGCCCATCACGCGGTCGGAGCTGCCAGCCTCCTTGCGGGGCCTGCGTTCCAGGGACGCGGGATTTCGACCTGTTGATTTCAATTCCAAATAGTTTCATGCGAATAAATCCTCCGTTCCATCGCCTGGCAGGATAATGCGCAGGGTCAGAACCCTGTCGGCGTCGATGAGGTGGTCGTCTTCTTTTTTGAAGATGCGGTGGCGGGTGCCTTCGCGGTAGGTGTGGTTGGGATAGTAGAGCATGATGTCGGGATCATGGGGGTACTCGAGCTCCTGGCGCTGCATCTTGGTAACGAGCAGGTCGGTGGCCAGCTCTTTGCCGGTCAGTTTGAGGGGCTTTTGGGTGTTGGGATCGAGGAGGATGTCGCCGTCTTCGTTGACGGCTTCGTAGGTGGCCCCGAACTGGTAGCCGCTGAGGCGGTCTTCGTAGCCCTTGCCGGCATAGAGGTCCTGGTTCTGGAGGATGTGGCAGACGGCGCTGCCGGCGTTGCCGAAGTCGATGCCCCAGCCCATTTCCGATTTGCCGCCGTCGAACACGTCGTCCAGGGCGTCGATCGCTTCGGCCTGCTGGTCGTAGCTGACCCCCTTGAGCTGAAGTCGGGCGACGGTGCGGTGGATCTTGCCGAAAACGAGCTTGACGAGGATCTCGGTGGGATCCTGGGAGAAGCCGAGGTCGGCGCCGCCGAACCAGAGGCCGGGCTCGCCGCTGAACAGGCTTTTGATCTCGGCTCGTATGTCGAATCTGCTTTTGGGCAGGCGGCGGTCGAAAATGATCGATTCCTCGTAACCGCCGCGCTGGCCGTCTTCGCCTGGCGGGCCGGGACGGTATTCGGCGGCGAACAGGGTGACCTCTCCCTGGGAGTCATCCACCAGGACCTTGAACACGCGGTAGGCGGGCAAGTCTTTCAGAAGCCGTGAAAACTGATGCCACGGGAAGACGGAATTTTCCGGATCGCCCCAGTTGCCGAGGACGTTCTGCTGGTAGCCCGGAGAATCTTCGCCGCCGTACTGGTCGATGTAGAAGCGGCGGCGCTCGAGACTCCAGAAAGGCGCCGGCATAAGGGTTTTGCTCCACTTGAATTTGCGGAAGGAAAGGTTTTTGGTGAAGTCATCCTCATCCTCTTCCAGCTTCCCGTCGGCTTTCTGGCTGAGGCGGTAGGCCTCGCAGGAGCGGTCGCCGTCGGGCGTGCCGTAGAGCTTGAAGGCGCAGCCGGGTTTGCCGGCCCGCCAGAACTCCTTGAAGATGTCGGGGTTCTTGGCCTTGGGGATCTCGTCCATGATGCAGGCGGTGCGGACGTGGACGCCCCGGAAGGAGGTGCCGTCGAAGCCGGCGGGGCGGAAGTCGATCTTGAAACCGCTGGCGAATTTCATGCTGTGGTGGGGGTGCTTGCGGTGCTCGCGCAGGGAGGATTTGAGGTCGGGGTTGAAGTCGAGCTGCTCTTCGATGGAGTCGACTATCTCCATGAGGTGAACGAACTGGGGAGCGCCGACCAGGGCGCTGCCGCGGTACTGGGTGAATGCCTTCCACAGGAGGTAGACGAGGATCTCGCGGGTCTTGCCGACCTCGGCGCCGCATTCGTGAATGGTGTTGCCGGGGTAGCGGATGGATTCCCGCTGGTAGTCCCAGAAGCCGTAGGGCTTTTCGGGGTCGTCGGGGTCGCGCAGGAAGGCGGCGGCCCAGAGGACCGGATCGGCGCAGAGGCAGGCGAGCTGGAACTCATCCAAGGACTCGAAGCCCAGGGGGAGTTCGCCCCGAGCCAGCTGGTGATATGTCCAGTCCCAGCTTTGCAGCCAAGTCTCGAAATCGGGGCGGGGAACGAGGATCCCTTTTTTCAGGTCGGCCAGGGCGATCGGTTCCGGAGCATCGAGAACGGGGCGGACTGCGGCCGGGGTCATTCTTCGGTACCCTTGGGCTTGAGCTTGCGGGCGACGCCGCTCATGAGGTCGGCGAGGGTCTTGAGGCCTTCTTCCTCATCCTCCTGCTTGGCGATTGCCTTGGGCGTGATCATGAACTCGTTGGGGTGCATGCCGAGGTCGGCGATGAGCTTGGGCAGGGCGGCCAGGGCCGGGTGCATGACGTATTCGATCTGGAGGCCTTCGCGGGTCTGTTTTTCGCGCTTGAGGACGGTGCCGTCCTGGAGGATGGCCTCCTGCATGTCCTGGAGAATTTTCATGCTGTTGGCGATGAGCAGGGCGCTGTAGCCGTTGAAGTCGTCGGTGCTCTTGGTGGTGATAGCGGTGTGGACGGAGCGGAAGAACTGCAGGAGCTCGGATTTATCGAGGCAGTCGCCGCCGGGGGCGGTGATACCGTCGCCGACCATGGAGCAGGGGTAGCGGGGACAGGTGGATTTGCAGGGCTTGAGGCGGTTGGCGAAGTCTTTGGCGTAAAGGCCGTGCTTCCAGTTGTTGCGGATGCCCTGCATGCCGGGCTTGGGCTGCTGTGCGGCCTGGCGGCGCTGTTCGATGGCGGCGGGAGAAAGGGTGTACTGCCGCCGGCGCGGGACGCGGAGCTCTTCGGGGATGCCGGGGGGCTCTTCGGAACCGGCGGGATCCGGGGGGATGTAGGTTTCTTCGAGCTGGTCTTCCGGGTGCTCGGGCATGGCGGTCTCCTTTTTCAGGTCATCGCCGACAAGCTACCCGGAAATCAAGACATAGTTGGGCCAAGGGTGTGAGGAAGGGGGTGGGAAGGAGCTGAAAGATCCTCCTTTGATTGGGCGGAAGATGGAGGATGGGGTCAGCCCCCTTCACTTCAATACAATCTTTTTGACCGGTTAATCTTAAAAGTTAAACATTCGCTTTTCCCAAGGTTACCTAATTCATTTGAATCTTTTGTTGGGATTCTTTACAGCCGTCAATACTGCCACAACCCCCTAAAAATAAATGGAAAAGGCATTTGTAGTTGTATTTTGGAAAAGGGGCCACCCTTTCTTGATGAGGAAATTGTGTCGAGAAAATTTACACTTTTCTTGAGTGATAAAAAAAGAATTAATACTTAATCCAAAAATAAGATTAATTAATCAGCCACCTCTTTTAAGAAAAATGCTTATTAACCAATAAAAAAACAAAGAGTTGCCTAAATAATATAAATTTCCAAGTCTTTCTTTACGCGTAAAAAACTATAAAACTTCAATGGTTCTGCTCCTGAAAGAATTGTCGAAAATTCTTACATACCTTATCCGTATTTAATTAGAATTCTAAAAAAATCAGTAAATATAATTAGTTGCATAGATGGAACAAGTCATGCAGAGGTGGAAAGCCGGTTAAGTGCCCTTATTGAGGGAGCCCTTTCGTCAAGAAGGGAATATTCTTGTTGTTTTAAACCCGGTTTTGGTTGGACTGGTGTGCCGCTCAGAAGCTTTGAAAAGCTATATTATTGCCGCCAAGGTTTTGCCTCATTTTCGTTGCCTACGCGTTTTCATTTATTAAAAAGCCTAAAATCCATTTGAAAGGTATTACACCAATTACTTGCTAGCCCCAAGGATCGCAGGTTTTAAGTCAAGAGGAGAAAAAAGATGCGAATTTCTCAATTGCTTATGGCAGTGCTTTTTGGTTTTTTCCTGGTCTTTACCGGCTGCGGGGGTGGCGGTGGCGGTGGTAGTGTCACTGGCAACGGGACGGTGATTGACTCAGCTGGTGGGGTAATAGAATTTACAGATCCTTCAAGCCCATTATTTGGCTTAATTGTAGATATCCCACAAGGGGCATTGTCAAGCCCTGAAACAATTGTTATTGATGTAACAAATAAAACAATACCATTACCGTCAGGCATTAATACTTCAGAAATTATTTTAAGGTTATCACCTGAAGGATTGTCTTTTGATGATTACATCACAATAACTATACCCTATGAAGGTACTGAAGTTCCGACAATTATTTCTTATGAAGAATCCACAGATACCTATGATGTATTGCCTATAGTAAATGTTGATGAACAAAATAAAACAGTAATGGTAAAAACTAACCATTTTAGTCTCATAGGTAAGGTTTCTACACTGATTACAGAAAGATTAGATACTGATTTTAATATTTCTTCAGATGCTTTTAGTATTAATAATACTGCGTATTATTTTGGCCAAGGTGCTTGTTGGGGATTTTCATCTTACTCCAAATGGTATTTTGACAACAAGAAAAACACTGATGGAAATCTTTGGGATCGATACGGCAACTGCGAGGTAAATCTTATTACGGATGCTCAAAGCACAAGATGGACGGAATTAATAGATACAATATTGAATGTTCCTGGGGCTTTAATTCCAAGCCTAACACTTGCTGAAATAAACTCAGCCATTTTAATTTCTGGAGATCCCCAGATTCTTGGTTTAGCTAATAGTGATTTCTCAAAAGTTCATGCTGTATTGGTATATTCGATTTTGCCAACCTCGACGGGTTTTATTTATTATATTTATGACAATGTAGATAATGAAAATGAATATGAAATTATTTATAACTCAGATAATTTATCATTTGAAGAATATGATAATGGATATAATACATATACTAGATTCTTTTATTTAGGTTCTGCAGACAGTTTTGCCATGCAAGAAATTTTTTATAGATATAATAATTGTCCAATAGACGATAATGATCAGCCATCTACTCCAACCGGACTAACTGTAAATGCAAATTCAAGTGACTGGATTTTTCTCGAATGGACTCCATCAACTGACAATATTGGAGTTGTTGGATACAAAGTATACAGAGATGGAGTTTATTTGAAATCTGTTACAGCGGCAGGTGCTTCTGATTATGATCTGAACCCTTCAACAAACTACTGCTACACCGTTTCAGCCTATGATGCGGCTGGAAATGAGTCTGGTCAAAGCACTCAATCCTGTGGAACAACAGAATCCTTTGTTTTTCCAAACATTGGACAGGAGGAAAATGTAGTTAGCTCTGGAATCATTCCAAGATGGTCACCTACTACAGAAAAGATCGCATTTATAGGTAAACAGCTGGATACATCTCATAATGGCATCTGGATATATGATGGTCTTAATGATACAAGTATCGAACTTTATGCTACAGGCCTTTACCCTGAATGGAGTCCAAGTGGAGATAAAATATGTTTTTATAATGATGGAAACTTGTTTGTTATGAATGCCGATGGTACTGGAGTTGTTGACACGGGTTTGCAGGTTGGGCGTGACATACAATGGTCACCAGATGGAAAATACATTCTTGCAGGATTAGGATTAGGTTCCCCTTCCAGCGCCCTTGTTCTTATTGATGCAATTTCCTGGACCAGTCAAAATATTTATTTTGCTAATCATAATGGTGAAGTGGGAGATTTTTCATGGACACCTTCAGGAGAGATTTTAGTTACAATAGCTAGGCCACAATATGCTGATGACGACTGGGCCACTAACGAGCTAAAAATATTTGATTTAAATGGGACCTTAATACGTAGTCTTTTTATTGATGGATATACCACAAGACCTTTTTCTCCCTCTATTTCACCAAATGGGAAATACCTGGTATTCTCTGTCGGTAGCAGGGGGCTATGGCTTGCCTCATCTGATGGATCTAATGCTAGTCAAATTAGCGAACGTGGTGGGTATGTATCCTGGTCAGCAGATTCTAACTACTTGGTATTTGATGATAGTAGTGGCACAACCAGCACAGAGAATGGTATTTTTGTTATGGAAATTACTACGGTTGAATAGAGTATAAAGTGGGTTGAATGAACGTCAAATGATAGTTATTTAGAAATAGAAGGAAAGGGGTCAAATCTGCCTTTTGCTAAGTGGTCGATAAAGGGAGAACTTAGTTTCCACCTTAAAAGTCACAAAAAATAGGACGATAAAAAGGCTCGCCAATAGAATGGTGGGCCTTTCTTTTGCCAGGACTTTCCCGCTCATTAATTGTCTTTGAAAATGGCAGATTCTTAAAAGTCATTTTAAAATGGTTCCTACCTGTCCTTAGTATAAATCAAACACGTTCTACAAAGATAATTTGATTTAACGCAAATCAGGTTAAGTTCAGGCGGGTCTTCCCAAGCTAGATTATCCTTTTTCCAATATTCTCCTGATGTGTGTCTCGGTGAGACAGAAGCGGAGGGCGAGCTCTTGATAGTTGCGGCCGTTGAAGAGGCCTCGGATGCGGTCATCCCGCTGGATGCGCTGAAGGTCAGTGATGGTCGGGACCCGGATGCGCATTCCGCCGACTTCTTCGAAAAGGGCCTGCAGGATGGCCTCCCCGGTAGCCCGGCCGTATTCGGAAATCATGCGGTTGCCGAAGGTCTGGATGGCGTCCCGCCCCTCCCACCAGTGGTTGTCTTGGTTCATTCCTCCTCCGTGTTCCATATCTTGGCAAAGTCATTCCAGTAGGCGGCAAGACTGGGATATTCCCGCTGAATCCGGCTGCGGGTGGGCATGTAACGGTCGGTTGTGCTTATTTGCTGATGGCCGGCACGCTCGGCAATGGCGGCGATATCGTATCCGCGGATCTGACGCAAGTCGCTTATGTGGGTGGCCCGGAACATGTGGGGAGTGATGCGGGCCTTGCGGATACTGGCGCGGCCGGCGAGGTCCTTGACGAGGTGGCCTATGTCGGACTGTGTGAGAGGCAGGCCCCTGTACTGGTCACCTTTCCGGAAGCTTACAAACAGGAGGTCGGTCGGGCCGGCATCGTGGGAAAGCCTGATAGATATCCACTGGCGAAGGATGAGCGAAGGAGCTTTCCAGAGATAGACGGTGCGGAAGGACTCTTTTTTCCCTTTGACAATATTGACGTCCATGTGGCGGCCGTCGTCGTCCAGGTCGCCGACTGTAAGGCCACAGACTTCGCCGTCGCGCAGGCCTGCGAATGCCATCAGTATAAGGATGGAGATATCCCGCAGTCCTTTTTGGGTGGCGGGATCGCATTGGCGGAAGAATCGGTAGACTTCATCCTTGGTGAACTTCTGGACGAAGCTGCGGCGGAGTTTCGGCTTGGGGATCTCTTCGGTGATATCGGCTGGCATGAGTTGCTCGTATACAAGCCAGCGGAAGAGATGCTGAAGAGCCGTTAGCTTGCCAGCCCGGGTGGCGTTGCTGTTGCCCCGGTAGAAAAGGTGTTCGAGCCAGGCTTCGATATCTTTCCTGGAGACCTGGCGCGGATCGGCCGGCCGGCCGGTATCCTTCAGCCAGGAAAGAAACTCCTCGGCTTTGCGGCGATAGGAGCTGCAGCTGTCGTCTGAGAGTGCCCGCAGGATGCGCATGTGACGCTGCCATCTGTCCAGTAGCCCGGTCATCGTCCCCCCCGCGCCCCCCGCTTTTGGAAAAAAGCATGGAAATGAGCCCAATACAGAAGAACAGCTGGGGGGGTGGGGGCAGGGGATCCTGCTGAATCTTTTGCAGGGGGGGAGGGTTTGGTGGCCTGTAGCTTCCCTTGATCGCCCAACATTTCCGAACTGACCGCACAAATCATAAAACTCATCGACTGTAACCTATTGAATCCTCATCCTATTCAGTAAGATTGACCGCACTATTTATAATTCTGTGCGGTAATTTCGCTTTTTTCGTCCATACCAAGCCCTACGTGTAAAAAGCCCCCCATCAGAGCCCATCAGCAGGACCTAACTCCAGACCACCATTGAAAAAATCCGAACCACCAGAAAAAAACGTGATAACCCGGAACAATAACCTTTCTTTTTGGCTAAAACGGCCTTTTGACCTCCTTGGAAGAGAAAACTGAAGATCCTGGCCTTAAGGTTTCAGCGACCCCTGGGAGACTTTTTCAACTGCTCAACTGCACCACTTGCCAGCAAACCCTCATAAACACTAGCCTCAGTGGGTGGTGCAATTGAAAATACCGGGCTGGAACTGCACCGCAACTGCACCACACTGCACCACGATTGCACCACAAACTGCACCACACATAAAACCAATGAAAACAATTATTTACTTCAAAATGGTGCAGTTGAGCAGTTGTTTCAGAAATGTGCCCCACGCGCGCGCGTTTGCTTAAGTAAAGGTTTTAAACAGGCTTATTTTCCCTGTTTTGCTTCCCGTTCAAGGGAGCAGAGATGCTAATGCACCACCATCAGGCCAATTGCACCACTACGGCAGAATGAACCTGTAGGTTCTATTGCCACGAATGACCTTCACCATCTCTCTACGCCAGCCACAAGAATAGAGCTTGCCTCCATAAGAGCTGAAAAGAATGGCAAGTTGGTGCGAACTCCCCCGATATTCTGCTCCTGAATCGGCGGCCTCAACTGCAACAGCACGGTTGAGTGCTGCTATAGTCGACTCCAAATACTTTTTCTTCCTTTTCGTTTCACCGATACAAATGCCGTCATGCCTGGCAGGATTACGGGCGATGTTGAAAAGGCATCTCTCAATAAAAACAAAATCCCTCGTCGATATTTCCATCAGGTCACCTCACCATCACATTCCTGAACTTCCAGAACCTGTTACCACGAATTATTTTAAAATATGGCTCTTTCCTTTCAGTAGCAACCAGATCCCAGCCTGACTTGGCCAGCAGGTTGCGGTCGTTGCGCAGTCTGGCGGTGAATACACTGGCTGAATCGTAAGGGTTCCGCTTCCCGGTCGCCTTGCAGTAGCGGTCAAAGGTGTCCACGATCTCCCCGGACGTGGCCACGAACTCGATCACCGAGCGGATATATTTCTCCCCGCCACACGGACAGGCCTCGCCGACATGGCCACACTCGCAGATGGTCTCGGGCTTGGTTTTGATCAGCCTCAGTCCGTATTCCGGATGCTCAAGGATAAAAACCTCCCCTTCGTAGCCGGTCTCATAACCCGGGATGAGGTTCTTATCCTTCAGCAGCTTCACATACTCCCGGACCAGGCCGTCCAGCAGCTGCAGAATGTTGTTGCTGCCCCGCTCGGTCTCCTTCGCCGCCTGGTTCTGTTCCTCGATCCAGGCCGTGTAGATCTCCTGGTCGCCCGATTCCAGGCCGTACAGCAGATCGTTTTCCGCATAAAACGGGATGTACTTCAGCATCTTTTCGAGGAGCAGCATCAGCAGCGCCAGGTAGGCATTGGTCCGGTCCTTCGCATGACCCCGGAACTGCTTGTTCAGGATGGTCATGAACTCCTTGCGCTGCTCCAGGTTGGGAAGAATGTCCTTGTGAAGAAACTTGAGAATGGCCGAGATGATCAGATCCCGCTTGCGCTTGATCGTCTCCAGGACCTCGCTTTCGTGGAATTCATCCGAGCCGTAAAGCCTCCGGTCGAACTGGATATCGAACGTCCGGCTAATCAGCTCCGGAAGGGTGAAAGGTTCGATCGCCGTGATGCACACGAGCGACCTGGGGCTTTCATCGAGGGTTCCCTGGTCGGTCCCGGCCGTGCGCTTCGTTTTCTGGCCACGTGTAGCCGCCAGGAGCAGGAACTTCTGCATCGACCGCGACAGGTCCCGATTCTCCAGGTTGTCGATCACCAGGACCGGGTTCTGCGCCGCCTCGGAAAACGCCGCGGCTCCGGTCGGATCGCTCAGCTGGTCATTGCCGTAAAGCAATGTCGTCAGCAGCTTTGCCCCCGTGCTTTTCCCCGAGCTTGCATACCCGGAAAACTTCATCAGCGCCTGGTACGGCGCGAAATCCGGGACGAACCCGGAAAGGATCCAGCACAGGACCAGCCAGCGCTGCTTTTTCTCGCACACCAGGTTTTCCAGCACCAGGTCCCGCAGCAGGTCCAGCCCTTCCTGGATGTCCGCATCGGGAAGGTAATTGAACGGATGAATTTTATTGGAAGACGCCAGCAGGATGTGATCGTCGTTCATGCCGTTCTGGACTTCCTCGATCCGGTGCGGGCTCACCTTCAGGATCACGTTGTTTGGGCTGTTGAGGTTGAGATAGACCGTTTCCCCGGCCTGATCCGTATGGATCCACTGGCAGCGGTCGATCCGCCGTCCGTTCAGGTAGGCGGTGTGCTTCAGGGCGTCCCACACCATCGAGCCCGGCGATTTGCTGTAGATCATCCGGGTCGTCTTCAGCATCAGCGCATTGAAGGCCGTGTTGTTGTCCACCCCGTAGGTCTGGTTCTGATAGATCAGGTAGACCTGGTTCTCCCGGTCGAAATAGAAGCGGCCGTGATGGCTGAAAAACCTGTAGATCAGTTCCCCCAGGACGATCGGGTCGGCGTCCTTCGGGTTGTCCAGCATCTCGAAATAGCGGCAGATCTCCACATACAGGTCCTGCGAGAAATCGAGCTGCTGATGGATCGCCTTTTCGCTGAAGCCCAGGGCTTCCAATTTTTCGCGGTAGACATCCTGCTGGATCGCCGGCTGCATCCCGATCAGCCGGAAGACGTTCATGGCCTCGTCGCCGCCGGGCTTACGCAGATGCTCCAGGCGGACATCGAGCGCCGGAAGCGCCGCGGCCTGGGAGATCTCCCAGGCGATGTAATCCAGGGCCTCCAGCTGCAGCCGGCGCACCTCCCGCCGCCGGTCCCCCTCGAAGGTCTTCAGGTAGCTGTCCGGGTCATCGTCCGGCTTGCCGTACATCATCACCCGGACATGGATGTCCTTCAGGCCCCGGCAGATCTTGCGGATGTATTTCACGCCGGCTTGGTCGTTGTCGGTCCAGAGATAGAGCTTCTTCCCCCGGGCCCGGCTTGCCAGCGCCTTGATCTGGTCGTCCGAGATCTGGCCGATCATGGCCATCACATAGCCGATGCCTGCATTCAGCACCTGGAGGCGGTCGTTTTCCCCTTCCACGAGGATGATCTCGTCGTATCGGTCCAGAACGTCCTGGCCGTAAAACAGCCAGCGCTTGTCACGGTTTTCGTTGGGAAGCTGAAAACGGAGCTTTTTCTCCTTCGGGACGTCCCTGGGATCCTTCTGGGTAAAGTGCAGGACCCGGCCGCCGGAAAAATGGGGGAAGACCACCAGGCCCCGGCCGAAAAAATCCAGCACCCGTTCGGCGTCCCCGACCTCCTGCCGCTTGGCCAGCCCGCTCTCGAGGATATCCTTCTCCTCGAACCCGGCGCCCAAAAGGTGATCGACCAGGTGCCCGTCCGAGATGCCCACCTTTTCGCGCTGCAGGGTTTCCTCAAGATGCCCCCGGCGCTCGATCAGGTACTCCCGGCCGCCGTTCTCCAGCATGTGGGCGTGATAATAGTCGGCTGCCGCCAGGCGGATCCGGTCCACCACCGTCAGGCGCGGCCCGCGCTTTTTCCTCTCCTCCAGGTCGACGCCGGCGATTCCCGCCGCCATCTTCAGGGCCCCGGCCTTGTCCAGGCCGTGATACTCCTCCAGAAAAGTAAAAACGTCGCCGCTCCGGTCGCACTGGTGGCATTTCCACATGCCCTTGAGCTTGTCGGCAGTGGGGATTGAAAAACAATCGTGCCCGCCGCAAAACGGGCACTCGTCCAGATGGGTTTTCCCCATCTTCAACCCTGTCCGGGCCGTGATCACCTCTTTAAGGTTCAACGCCGACTTGACGCGCTCGAAATCGCTCATGCGGTCGATTTCTCCCGCCGGATGTCGTCGGCATAGGCGCGGCAGATCTCGAGAAAGGCTCTAAGATGCTCAAGCACCTGGCGCTTGAACTCTTCATCGAAAACCCCGTTGACCCAGAGAGAATTCGCCTCCCTCCGGGCGGCCGTCATCTTCTGGTAGAGTTCAGGCCGGTTTTCCAAGGCCCAAACCGCCGCCGGCGGATCGGCAGCGTGAAGGCCCGCGTAGCGCTCGGAAAAGACCTTGGCCGCCTGTTTCTGTTTTTCCAGGTAAAACCTTTCGCAGTCTTCATAACTCATAGGATTCGCAACTGTTCGATGTAAGCTCGCACCGGCCCGCTGCTGCCGCCGAAATCGTCCTCGGGCGTTTCCTGGCGCAGATACCCCTTGGCCTCGACCAGGTCCCCAGGCCCGGGCTCGTCGAGAAACTTCTCCGCCTGGCTCCAGAGCTCGAATGTTTCTTCCTGCTGCCCGTCCCGCTCAACCTTCAGCAGGATCCTCTGGCCGCTTTTCACTTCCTGGGCCTGGTCCACCCGGCCCTTGAGGATGAAAGCGGCCCTCGGCTCGCTGTCGCGTGGCTCCCACTGGTAAAAGGTGAAATTGCTCATCACCTCGTTGCGCTCGGTCCAGTACTGGCCGAAAAAACCCCTGAACCAGAAAGCCGCTTCCGGGTCCTTTTTCAGGCAGGCCAGAAACGGCTCGAAGCGCTCCGGCTTCCACATGCGGCAGTAGGCCCTCGCCGATCCGCACCGCCGGCCCGAGACATTGACCGTGAAAGAAATGTATTCTCCGCCGGACCTCGACGTTTCGCGCTTGATATCGTCCACCACCCGGCCGAACACGTTGCCGGCATTGAAATGCTTTTCCAAGGAACCCCCTTCGTTTAAAGCACTCCCACCTTGGCCATTTCCTCCTTGGTCGGAGCAGTATAGATGAGCGTCGCCGTAATGCTCTTGTGGCGGAGCTGGCGGTTGGCCAAAAGCAGCTTCTTGTCGCGCTCCTCCTCGTTAAGGAGGCGCACGTCGTCCATGATCCGGCGGCCCTTGGTGTGGCGCAGGCCGTGGGGGGTGATCCTGGGGATCCCGGCAGCCCCGCACCATTTGTCCACCAGGTCGTTGAATGTTCGCATGGCCAGCCGGTTTCCCTTTTTCGACACGAAAAGAGGGGCGTCATCCGTCATGTCCTCGCCCCACTGGCGCTTGAGGCGCAGAAAGCGCTGCAGGATCTCCTGCAGCTCCACAGGAATGCTCAGGCTTCCCAGGGCGCCCTTGGCTGCAATGCGTTCATTCACTTCGAGCACCGTCTGGCCGAATACGTCCGCCACGTTAAGGGCGATGGCTTCGCTCCGCCGCAGTCCCAGCAGGCGACAGGTTTTCAGCAGGGCAAAATCCCGCTCTGCCTGCCGGTCTTTCAGGCGTTTCAGGTGATTGAACAAGGTTTTTTCGTCAGATTCGGTCAGGTAGTTTTCCCCAGCTTTGGTTCGGATTGGTTGCATGCTTCCTCTCTTTCATGCGCCTCAAAGGGTTTGCGGGGCGGCCGGTGAGGGAGCCGGCTTTCGGGAGCGACCCTAGCCCCGCAAATTTGATTTTCGAACGTTCCTTCAGCATTTGCCTGTTGATCTCGCTGAATCTGGCGCTGCCCTGGAAAACCGATTTTCCGCACAGCCCACAGAAAAACCGCCGCACCAGGTTGCCCGTTTCGTCCCAGAACACATCGGGTGCGAAGCCGTTGCCCATGCAGAACGGGCATCTCATGCCGTCACCATGGCCCAGATGACAATGGCGACGATTATGACGACAATCACGAGCGTCATTACCGGCCCTCTATTGTGCGTTTTCAGCGGCCTCGGTGAGGCGGTCATAAACCTGCTCGGCCCGGTCAGCCGAAGGGCAGCTGAAGCGCAAGGCCGAGCCCGTGATCAGGTCGTAGACGTACACGTCGTAAAAGTCGCCGTTGCGCAGTTTCGCCCGGTGGAGCGTGATCCGTTTCGAGCGGAAAGTGTTCTCTTTGACGATCATGATTCTCTCCTAAAAAGTGCCCCGGAAGCCCTGTGCAAACCTCCGGGGCCAGTGACAAGGAGGCTTGAGGTTATTCCCTGCCGCGCGGTGCTCCCTCGCCGACTCGTTCGGCGAGGCGGTTGAATCGATTGATGTTTGCCCAGATCAGCCAGGACCGGCGTTTACGGTTTTTGCTGACGATCTCTTTCAGCGTCATCATTCGCTTTCCTTTCTTTGCCGGCGCGCCCTATGCGAGCCATCAACGGGAAAAGATTTTCCGTGAGGTTTGCCCACTCGGCATCCGTGAGCCATTCGCGTTTTATTTGAGGGGGCTTTTTAGCCATTCATTGATCCTTCCCTGGCAAGTAGCGGCCGCGGATAGAGGATTTTTATTGCCGAAAAAATTTACTCTTGGTAACCTTTTTTAATCCCAATGAGTTGGCTTTTAATCTTTCAAATAAGGGAGCTTGGTATGTCAGGCAAAAGAGACCAGGTAAAACCGAAACCACCGACCGGGAACACAGGCACAAGAGGCGGTGGGGGTGGCGTTGTGAAAAAGTGAAGAACGAAGATCTGTGGGCGCAATACGATAACTTCACAAAAGACCTTTCAGACAACGCCAGAAAACTGGCATTCGCTGCCGCTGCTGTATGCTGGTTCTTCAAAACATCCGAGAACAGTTTCCCTCCCGAGGTTCTTTGGGCACTCAGGTTTGTGGTCCTTTTTTTCATTTTCGATATCCTTCAATATTTTCTGGGGGCATTGAGCGTTAAGTTTTGGACCGAATATCATGAGAACAAGGAACACAGGGAAACTGGTTCAATTGAGGGGGAATACCTCAAGCCAAAATGGGTTGATTACCCTTCTTTTTCTATGTGGTTGCTGAAAGTGTTGGCATTGCTGGCCAGCTATTTATTCCTTGGAAAATTTATTTTTCCCTGAGGGTCTTTTGCCCTGATCCAGGCTTCAGCTTTTTTATGTGTTGCAAATAAAACAGGGAAAGACCTTGTTATCCCAGCAGTGGTTAATGGCTTTTTAACCGTCACCCAAACCAACGGGATCCACCTTTTCTCCACTTTGAAAAACTTCCCGTATCTGGAAATTCGCCAAGTTTTACCCGCCTGTTTCCTCACGCCGCCTCCTCGTCTTCTTTTTCCGGTTTGTGGTGGCCGTGGTCGATGCACTTCCTCTGCTGCAGCTCGTAGATCTCCGAAAGTTCTCCTCTGGAAACAACCTGCGACAGCACCAGCCGGTGCTCCAGTTCCTCGACAGCCCGCTTAACATCCAGAAGCTGCTCCATCCCTTCCACGAATTTCTGCCCGAAACCGGGGGTGTCCTGATAGTCCACTCGCAGGAAGACTTCGGCCAGTTTCTTGGCGGCGTCGACGGCCTCCTCGGCTTCGTTGATGATCTTGGCAAACATGGCCGCCGGATCCGGACGGATGTTGTTCAGTTCAGGGAAAACGCGGGGGATGACCGCTTTGTAGACGGGGTTGTTTTCGAGGTAGGCGAAGAGGATGGTGTCGTCTTCGAGGGCGTTGGCGATGCGGAGGATGAGGTTGGGGTCGGGAAGCAGTTTTAAGGAATCTTTCTCAATTAAGCTTATGGTGCTTTTTTGCCGACCAACCATTGCGCCTAAGCTCTCAAGACTCATCCCCTTTTTTTCACGAGATTTTCTAATTTGTTTTCCTAGCGTCATCTTCCCTCCAATCTTATTAGACATAATAACTAATTAAATTGGTTTTTCAACATAAAAATTCCATTTAAATTAGAATTTAGTGTCGATATTGGATTGACAAGGCTTTTAAATCAAAGGCTTGGGGTTGTTTTTCTAGTATTATTGGAAAAGTTTGATTTAGTTAGAAAAACTCATATACTAAGTCCATGGAAATTGACAAAAAAAGCTTAGGGACCCGTATTCGATCCATACGAATCGGCCTTGGGAAAAACCAAGATGAGTTTGCTGCCTTGATTGGCCGCATAAAGAAAGGGGTTATCTCTGCCTATGAAACAGGCGAGAGCCTTCCCCCAGCTGATATTTTGCTTGCCATAAGCAAAATAGGGGATGTGAGTTTGGAAAAACTTCTCACGGGCGAAGAAGCCAGACAGCAATTACCCGAGCCGCCAGAAGGCATTCACGACGGCCCCGAACCCGGCTCCCTTACCTACGACGGCCAGTTATTACTGGAAACCGTTCTTGCAGTCGAGAAACTATTCGAAGAAGAAGAACTCGACCCCACCCCAGAAGACCGCGCAAAAATCATTGAATCCATATATGAAATGTCGCTTTACCGAAAACACCTGATGAGCACAAAAGAGATCAGAAAAATACTCAGATTGGTGGGGTGATGGCTGGAAGGGAAAAGGGCGTACTTCTTTGAGAAGCTTACTTAATGAGGATTAATCAATATTTAAAAATCAAACCCAATAAACTTGATGACTTATGTTTAGACTTGTCATTCAGGTGACGGAGGGAAAAATGACCCAATACTACGAGGAGTTAATTCCAGTTGCTGACATTTTTCTTGATCCAGAAAACCCCCGCCACGACATTATCAAAGCACAAAAGGATCTAATCCAAGCCATGTTGTCGACGGAAAAAAAAGCCGCAGACAAGCTTGTCAAATTAGCCGAAGATATTGTTGAGCACGGAAACAATCCCTCCGATTTGCCTATCGTTACTCCTCATTTTTCAGAAAAAAATAAGTTTATCGTCTTGGAAGGCAATCGCAGAATTACGGCACTAAAATTATTGGAAACCCCTGATCAAATCCCCGGCAGTTCTTCTAGGTCGCCCAAAAAGAAATTTTTAGATCTTCATAAACAGTTTAAGAAGAATCCTATTCGTCAAATAAAATGTGTCGTTTACCCCGATAAAAACCATGCGGATCACTGGATTGATCTTAAACATACAGGCGAAAATGAAGGCGCTGGAACTGTAAATTGGGGTGGTACGGAAAGAAGCCGTCGCCGTGCCCGTAAGCAGGAGCCTTCTCCCGAGTTGACTTTAAAAAGCTTTCTTTGTGAACATGGCGATCTGGATGAGAGCGAAAAAGACGCTTTTCTTAAAATGCCAATTTCCACTATCAAACGTATTATTGGTGACCCAGATATGAGAGAAGCGTTAGGTCTTATTATCAAAGGTAGCGAAGTTGAAACAAAAGTTCCGATTAGCGAGGCGATAAGAGGGCTCGCTGAGTTCTTTAGACCTTTTGCAGTCGGAAACAAAAATGTGAAGGACGTTTACCATAAAACGGACAGAACGGATTATCTTAAAAACACAGATCCCGGCTCGCTCCCTGACACAAAAAATGTCGAAGACAAATCTTGGTCTTTAGCCTCACCGCCAGAAAAACCCCTGGCACCAAAAGATCAAAAACAAACCAAAAAACGTAATCCTTCACCTTTATTAAACCGAAGAAATTTAATTCCAAGCAGTTGTGTTTTAAAGATTAAAGATTCACGTATTAATAAGGTATCTAATGAACTTCGAAGGTTGGATGTTGAAACTTTTGAGAATGCTGTTGCCGTGCTTTTTAGGGTTTTCTTGGAACTAAGTATGGACCATTTTATTGAATCAAAAAAAGTGACGACGGCAGACAAAGATTCAAGCCTCTCTAAAAAAATCCAGGCTGTCCGTGATTACTTAAAATCAAATAAAATGATTTCGGATGATCGCCTTAAGCCGATCAATAGAGCACTCAGTGACAAAAACTCAATTTTGTCTGTTGACACTTTCCACGCATATATCCACAACAGATTTTTAAATCCAAAAGGACAAGAGTTAAAAATTGCATGGGATAATCTTCAGCCATTTGTTGAAAAAATCTGGGAAGAGAAATAAGGGTGGCCAGCCTCAGCTATTTTTGTTATGCTCCCTCAAAAAGGAGGGATTGACAATGGACCCATACACCACCCCTTTGAGATACCCAGGAGGAAAATCGAAGCTGTCCCGATTTATCGAACTCGTATTTGAGGAAAATGATCTTCTCGATGGTCATTATGTTGAGCCTTATGCCGGTGGTTCTGGTCTCGCCTTTGCCCTTCTTTTCCATGAATATTCTATGCATATTCACATTAATGATCTCAACAAATCCGTACATGCTTTTTGGTACTCAGTCCTAAATGATACGGATAAACTTTGCAAAAAAATCCATGATACACCGGTTAATATGGAAGAATGGCGTAAACAAAAGGCTGTTCAGGAAAATGGTGATCGGTACGACATTTTTGAATTAGGTTTTTCTACCTTTTTTTTAAATAGGACCAATCGTTCTGGGATCATAACAGGGGGAGTAATAGGTGGCCAAAATCAAGATGGGAAGTGGAAGCTTGATGCACGTTTTAACAAGCAAAATTTAATTGCCAGAATAGAAAAGATTGCCAGCTACCGAAACCGCATCTCTTTATATAATATTGACGCCGCTCGATTAATTGAAGAGGTTGTTCCACAACTTCCTCAAAAAACACTTGTCTACTTAGACCCACCATATTATCAAAAAGGCCAGGACTTGTACGAAAACCACTATAAGCATGATGACCACGAAAAAATAGCCCGCCTCATTACTTCGGAAATTCACCAAAAATGGATCGTTTCTTATGATTTGGTCCCGGAGATTCGCGGCTTATACAAGAACTTTCGCCAAATTTCATACAGCTTGAGCTACAGTGCTGGCGATAGGTGTAGAGGTGAGGAAATAATGATCTTCTGTAATGATTTGAACATTCCAGAAGTTTCTAACCCAGCTAAAATCAAGGCGGCTTGAAATAAGATGCCGGAAAAAACCGCATTTTGAAAGGTGAAAAACAAAAAAGGCGATATCACCAACTTGAAGGCTTTTTAATGGTAGTTCCCGGAATTGTTGCAGGAAGCTGTGAGTCTTTCAATACGCCTTTACGAATCATTTTGACGAAATGAGCATGACTTTGTAATTCCCTTGAAGGGAATCCGCTGTTAAGGGGTGAAATAAGGCCTATTTTTTTATTTGTCTGCGCTCTTACCAACCGCAATGGTTCAGCTAAATCACTATCGTTGGAGATTAATACCGCGCAGTCATATTTATCCAGCCAAGCATCGTTTAGCAAATGAACGGCAAGGTTGACATCCGATCCCTTCTCTTCACTTTTCAGAACATCAACGCATTTTGGGGGTGAGGTGAGCGGATGTTTAAACATTTTGGTTGGGTTGGTCAAAAATTGGCCATAATAAACTGAAAATTCGGGAATATATTTTTCCAAAGCCCGGATATAGGTTTTTTGTCGAATGGGTTGTTTGGGATCGTATTTGCCAGAGACAATTGCAGTGAAGTATTTTATTTCGACAATCTGATGGTGGGGTTGGAGAATTTTTGTTACAAGTGTTTTGAGGTCAAGCCATTTGTATGGGGTGTTTTTTAGGGCGCGAAAATATAAGTTGAAACCATCGATATATACAGAAGTTTTCATTATAAAAAAGCAGGGGCCGAAGTTATCGGCCCCGCACCCTCGGTCGAAACCAGAGGGGTGGTTTAGGTTCTTTAACTGAAATCGTTGGAATTATATCTTACAAAATCCTGTCGTCAAGTTAGAAATGAATTAATTTTCAATCAAAAAAACCATTTTCTGCTTTTATATGCTTATTTTATACCAAAACCATTAATCATCTCAACCCAAGCGCTTTAAGCTAAGGGAGGTTTGAATATGGGACCTGATCATTACGACTGGGGCGGGGGATGGATGTTCCCCATGATCATGCCGATAATCATGCTCATTATCGCCTTGATCGTGGTTTACCTTCTTTTCGGGAAAGGCGGCGCCAGGTCTTCGGGAGGAAGCCCGGAACCCGAATCGGCGATGGACATCCTCAAAAAACGCTACGCCCGGGGGGAAATCACCAAAGAAGAATTCGACCGGATAAAAAAAGACCTCGAGGATTAGAAAAAGGGACGAACCCGCCACGACAATGAATGGATGAAGCACCGCGGCCGGCTGTCTTTAACCTCTCCCGCGACTGTGGCCCCAGGCCCCGGAATCATTCATCCTCTTTTCTTTAACGCCCCGGCACTCACTGCCGGGCGCTAAAAAAAGGACAAGCCATGACGGTCAACCCATCGTTCAAAACCTTCAGCTTGGACAACGGAATCGAAGAGTCTTTTCCGTTAAAGCCGGCCCGCATCGCCGCCATAATCGCCCTCTTGTATATCCTGTTGATTTCCCTTTACATCGTTCTTTCCGGCAAGGTTGCCGTCAGCCTCTCCGAAACCGTTCAGGAACTGGAATACTTCGAATTGCTGAAAGGCCTTCTGTTCGCCCTCTCGACAGGCGGCATCCTGTTTCTGGCGGCGCTGGTCGTATTCAAAAAAATCTCCAGAAAGAATGAACTGATCATCGCCCAGCACAAGCAGCTCGCCGCCACCGAAAGCCTGGTGACGACCGGTATTTTCTCGGCCTCGGTTTTTCACGATATCAACAACATCGTGACGGTCATCGAATGCCAGACCGAAGCCTTGAAAGAATCGGAGCATTTGAACGATGAGGATCTGGATTCACTTGAAGAAATTTTTCAGGCTTCGCAAAACCTGGGAAATCTTGTCAGAAAAATGATGGAATCCGGCAAAAGCCACATCCCCGGCGAAAAACAATATGAAAACCTGTCCCGGGTGGTGGAGGAAACCGCCGAATTCTGCAAAGTTCACAAAAAAGTGACAGACTGCGAGATCCGGTGCGACATCCAGCCGGATTTATTCGGCAACATCAATTCGACGCTCCTGAACAGGAGCCTCATGAACCTGATTCTGAACGCGGCGGACGCCACCGGCGGTGAGGGCAAAATCCTAGTCCGGCTGGCCGGGGAAAAAGGTGTTGCCACCCTGGAAGTCCACGACGACGGCCCGGGCATAGCCGATGACGTCAAGGAGCGGATCTTCGAACCCTTCTATACCACCAAAGAGGACGGCAACGGCCTGGGCCTTTTGTCGCTCAAGACCTGCGCGGAGCAGCACGGGGGGGAGATCGGCATAGGGAAATCCCACCTGGGCGGCGCCTGTTTCAGGCTGATGTTCCCCGTGCAGTTGTAAAAAACATGTAGATGGCAACAACCTTCAATTGCCGAGAAAAAACCGCTGCCTACCGGCCATTGACCATTGGGAAAAGACTTTTTTCCCCGGCAATCAGCTTTTCTCTCCGAATGGATTATCAAGCAAGGCTCTGATCTTGGTTGCCAGTTTTTGAACCGTAAAAGGTTTTTGCAAAAAATGAATGTCTTTTTCGAGAATTCCCTGGTTTGCGATAATGTTGGCCGGGTAACCGGACATATACAGGGTCGTGGGCCAGGGTCAGGCTTGAAAGATTGAAACTTGCAACGGCGAGTAGACACCCAGGGACGTTGTTGGATTACTTTATAAATTGATAGCATTATTGGCTGGTGAATCAGACCATGAATCCAAAACCAGAATCCGAGACTTTCAATAGGGGGAAAACTTAAGAGGTGATTTTCCTCTCTTTACCCCATACTAGCGAATTAGCTGGAAATTTTTCTACCACACTGAGGACCAAAATACACCCACAGAAACATGGAGAATCATGAAACGAGCTGAACTCAACTGGATTGCCGGCTACATCTGGGGCATTGCGGACGATGTCCTACGTGACCTGTACGTGCGCGGTAAGTATCGCGATGTCATTCTACCAATGACCGTGTTGCGCCGCCTTGACGCTGTGTTGGAGGGAGTTCCGGGGACAGGATACTTAATTCAAAAGCAAAAAAGTTCCCGGCGCAAAGCGCCCCACACAATCAGCGGCTCGAACCGACAGATGGTAGGGCGGCTTGGGGGGGATTCCTTTTCGATTTTATTTTGTTGAAGGATTTGCCCAATGAAAGAGTGCCGCAGATGTGAGAAGCTAGATAAGGATTTGAGCTTTCGACGCAATTACGATGTTGATGAGTGGCTGGAAGGTTATCCCAATAGTCCTATCTGGATTGTCGGTTTGAATCCAGTGGCTAAAATTAAGGATGACAAACGTTCTGTTGATCAACTCCGGACGGAATTTGCCAAATCCTTTTCCAGTGGTTCTTATTTTCGGGCCTTCAATCGCGTATCCCCATGGTTATACAAAAAAATCGGGGAACCAGAGGGGGTAGCCCATACAGACTTAGTCAAATGCGCAACCAATTCCTGGCTTAAAGGCAAAATCAAAGAGGAAATAGTCGCAAACTGCAGACCTTTTTTGGAAAAACAGATAGCTAAATACAAGCCTCGCTTAATTATTTGTAACGGCGCTGAGGTCAGCAAATTTATGCAAACAGCCATTCCTCCCGAGAAGCCACTTGGCCAGGCCACGAGCTATTCCAGGTTGGTAAATGGTCGCGAGGATTGGGTCGTGCTTTCCGGATTTATCGGCCGAATGGACAACTATGCTCGCCGCCGTCTCGGGATGGAGATTGAGCGAATAGCAGAAAAACTCAAGCTAAAAAAGAAATAAATGTGCAGATCGAATTCCGGGGACATGATACTTAATTTTAAAGCAAGACCATTCCCTACGCTTCCTGCCAAATCCTTAACCCCAAAAGGAGATTATCATGTTTCATGGTACTCTGGACGTTAACACCGCAAAGGGACTTAAGGAATTAAGAGAAAGAATCGAAAAAGCCAACATCCCTGAATCATCACTTGATAAATCCATAAACATAGCCACTTGGAACATCAGGGAGTTTGGAAAGCACAAGAAGCGCAAAGAATCCCTCCATTACATCGCGGAAATTCTCAATCAATTTGACCTTATCGCTATTGTAGAGCTGAGAAGAAACCTTTCACAGTTGAGAAAGGTGATGGACATATTAGGACCGTACTGGGATGTTGTGTATTCCGACTACACCCCGGATTATGGCGGCAACTGGGAGCGCTTTGCCTACCTGTTCGACAAGCGGGCGGTTGTCTTTACAGGCCTTGCATCGGAACTCGACCCGCCAAGAAAAAAAGATAAAAAAACCAAGGAATACGTGGCACAGCTTTCCTGGTGGCGGAATCCTTTTATTGCTTCTTTCAGGGCCGGAAACTTTGATTTCGTGATGATATCGGCACATATACGCTGGGGCGATAAGGAAGACGACAGAATAAAACCCCTGCAGCTCTTGGCCAAGATGATCGCCAAAAGAAGAAGGGACTCCTACGGAACCGATAAGGATATTATCCTGATGGGTGATTTCAACATCCCGGAGGTAGGGGATCCTCTTTATAAAGCCATCACCAGTGAAGGTCTTGAGATGCCCAAGGCCTTATTGGGGACCGAGCACGGCTCAAACTTTAAAAAGGATAAACGCTACGACCAGATCCTGCATTTTCCTTCAGAGACAAAATGCTTCACTGACAATGCCGGCGTCCTGGACTTTTACTCGGGGGGAATCGGTAAGCTGTACTTGGAGAATCAGCCAACTGAAGAAAAATTTACCTACGAACTCTCGGATCATTTCCCGCTGTGGATACAGGTGAACGTCGATACGATTGATGAAAAATTGGATCAGATTATAAATTGAGAATCGAGGTTGTACTCTTTTTACTGGAGTTCTGAGCACAGAAGACATAATTCAAAAGCAAAAATGTTCTCTGCCCTGCGGTCCACCCTGACGCAGGGCTTTTTTGTTTCAAAAACTCGGCTTCAGTTGACAAAATTAAAGGGGCTGTCCTAGATAACTAGCCCATATGATCTTTAACAAGTTGTTTTAACTGGGATAATTGCTCTTTTGGATCAGG